>Ga0116223_10005514_pt1 | contig 10647 bp, 7 predicted proteins | sample Sb_taG_3_FD_90092 | JGI IMG/M metagenome (GOLD analysis project Ga0116223, IMG submission 90092) | Peat soil microbial communities from Weissenstadt, Germany - Sb_50d_a_PC metaG | ecosystem: Environmental > Terrestrial > Soil > Wetlands > Peat | place: Germany: Weissenstadt | collected 2010-09-21 | reverse complement strand
TCGGAGGCCAGCAGGCTCGCATGCCGTGGCTTCATGCCACCGTTGCCGCAGACATACAGGCCCCAGCCTTTCTCGGTCGCGATCACGCCGATGTCCTTGCTTTGCGCTTCCGCGCACTCCCGGGTGCAGCCCGACACGCCGAGCTTGATCTTGTGAGGGGCTCGCAAGCCCTTGTAACGGTGCTCGAGCGCGATGGCGAGCCCGACGCTGTCTTGCACTCCGTAGCGGCACCAGGTCGAACCGACACAGGATTTCACGGTCCGCATGGACTTACCATACGCGTGCCCCGATTCGAATCCGGCCGCGATCAGCTCGCGCCAGATCAGGGGTAACTGATGCACCTGGGCTCCCAGAAGATCGATGCGCTGACCCCCGGTGATTTTGGTGTAGAGCCCGAACTTTTGCGCGACCTCACCGATGGCGATGAGCTTCTGCGGGGTGATCTCGCCGCCGGGCACCCGTGGAATCACCGAATATGTGCCGTCCTTCTGGATGTTTGCCAGAAAATAGTCGTTCGTGTCCTGCAGCGGCGCATGACCCTTCTCCAGCACGAATTCGTTCCAGCAGGAGGCTAGGATCGAAGCGACGGCGGGCTTGCAGATATCGCAGCCGCGGCCCTTGCCATGCTTCTGGATCAGGGCATCGAAATAACGAATGCCGCCGATGCGCACCAGATGAAACAGCTGCTGCCGTGAATACGCAAAGTGCTCGCAGAGGTGGTCGCTCACCGCAACTCCCTGCCGCTTGAGCTCGGCCTTTAGCAGCTGTGTCACCAGCGGTGCGCAACCGCCGCAGGATGTGGCGGCGCGTGTCGACTTCTTGACGGCGCCCACAGTCGTGCAACCCGCGTCGACCGCCGCGCAGATGGCCTGCTTGGTAACGTTATTGCACGAGCATATCTGCGCGGTGTCGGGAAGGGCGGCCACGCCGAGGCCAGGGGTCGCCGCGCCCGGCCCTGAGGGCGTCAGCACCAAGGCCGCAGGGTCGGCCGGCAACGGCAAGCCGTTCTGCATGGTGGGCAGCCAGGTATCGTAATCATCGATGGCACCCACCAATATGCCCCCGAGGAGCTTCCGGCCATCCTCGCTGACCACGAGTTTCTTGTAGAGCTGTTTGCGTTCATCGATGAAGGTGTAGGCCCGGGCGCCGGGGAGCGCTCCATGCGCATCGCCGAGGGAGGCGACATCGACCCCCATGAGCTTGAGCTTGGTGCTCATATCGGCGCCCGTGAATTGGGTGGTCTCGTGACCCGCGAGCTGCGCCGCCGCGACGCCGGCCATCTGGTAGCCGGGAGCCACCAGTCCGAAACACTTGCCCTCCCAGGATGCGCATTCGCCGATCGCGTAGATGTCCGGGTCAGACGTCAGACACCGGTTATCGATCACAACCCCGGCGCGTTCGCCGATTCGCAGGCCGCCGCTGCGCGCTAGTTCATCGCGCGGCCGAATTCCAGCGGAAAACACCACCACATCCGCGTGAAGTTCGGTGCCGTCGGAGAATTGGAGCGTGTGGCGGTGGGTGCTGCTCGGTGCAATCGCCGCCGTGGTCTTGCCGGTGTGCACGCGAACGCCCAACTGCTCGATCTTGCCGCGGAGCATGCGGCCGCCGCCCTCATCCAGCTGCACAGCCATCAGCTGCGGCGCGAACTCGACGACATGCGTTTCGAGTCCCAGATCTTGCAACGCTTTGCCGGCCTCAAGACCCAAGAGCCCTCCGCCGATGACCACGCCCACGCGGCTCGTTGCGGCAGCCGCACGGATGGCGTTCAGATCCTCAATCGTACGATAAACCAAGCACTGCGACCGGTCGTTACCGGGGATCTTGGGCACGAACGGGTAGGAACCGGTCGCGAGGACCCGCTTGTCGTAGGCAAGCTCGCGGCCGCGCCGCGAGGTCACGCAACGGCGCGCCCGGTCGAGACGCACGGCGCTGTCCTCGACATGCACGGTGACGCCGTGCTCGCGGAAAAACGCCTCGTCGACCAGCGCGAGGTCCGCCGCGGTCTTTCCGGAAAAGTAGCTCGATAGATGCACCCGATCGTAAGCTAATCGGGGTTCTTCGCAGAGGACCTCGATTTCGAACCGCCCCGCGGCCTCGCGCACGAGTGTCTCGAGAAACCGCTGCCCGACCATCCCATTGCCGATGACGATTAGCTTCATCGTTGTGCCTCGCGCTATTCGGTGGGTGCGATCGCAAGATCCAACGCCAAACCCGCCGATTCTGGCGCCGACCAACCGATCCACTGGCGATGCAGAATGACGACCATTGCGAACGCTGCCACCGCGAGGACGCCAAACGTCAAGAATGCCATCTGATAACTCCCGGTACTTTCCTTGGCAATACCCATGACGACTGGCAGATAAAATCCACCGATACCGCCTGCGGCGCCGATGATGCCCGCCATGAGTCCGGTCTTGCCCTTCCAGCGTTGCGGCACCAATTGAAATGTCGCGCCGTTACCGAGGCCAAAGCACAAATAAAGCGTCGTCAGCAGCGCTACGGCCCCCGCCAGCGGCGGCATCAAGATAGCGAACGCGATATTGCTGAGCGCGATTCCGAGCAGCAGCATTAGCAACACCCGGACTCCCGACAGGCGATCAGCTAGATGCCCGCCGACGGGGCGCACCATGGCTCCCAGGAAGGAAAGCGCCGCCATGACCATCCCCGCGTCGACCTTCGATAATTCGTATTGAGTCGTCAAGAGCAAGCTCACGTAGGAAGACATTCCGACGAAGCCGCCGAAGGTAATGCTGTAGACGAGCATGATGACCCATGCATCGCGCTCGGCGAGCACGAGCCAGTATTTGCGCGGCAGCACCGCGAGTGCCACCGCAGCGCCCAGGATCGGGAGCAAAAGCGGCCCCGTCTTTCCGTGTCCAAACAATCCGGCGTTTACCAACATCACGAGACCCGTCACGCTGAGCAATGACACGACGAACCCGCCGAGTGCCCGCGTGCCGCTGCCGCTCTTGCTGCTGCGATCCTCCGCCCACAGCAACACCATCACGGCTGTGAGCGCAAGCAGCGGCAGCGCGGCCGCCGTCGAGCGCTGCCATCCGTAATGCTGTGCGAGCGTCGGGAACAAAAAGCCGTCGACGACCGCGCCGATGTTGCCGGCGGCGGCGAGCCCCAATACCAGGCCTTGGACTCGCGGCGGATAGCTGCTCCCCGCCATTGGCAACGCGATGGCGAAGCTCGCGCCACCCAAGCCAAGTAGCACACCGAGCATAAGGAGCAAGGAATAGGTCGGCGTCACGGGAAACAGCAGGATCAGCGAGGGAATCGATGAGATCGCAATGCCGAGCAGCGCGAGCCGACGACCGTCTACGGATTGAAATAGATTGCCGAGTGTCACGCGCATGATTGAAGCGCTGAGCACCGGCACGGCAACCAGAAATCCCGCCTGAACCGCCGATAGTGACAGCTGCTTGGAAACATACGGCGCGAGTGGGCCGAACATCACCCACACGGTAAAGCCGGTATCAAAGTACAAAAAGCACGCCAGTAGGGCTTTCCAATTACCGTTTCGCAACGATGCGATCACATGTTTCATTGACTTCACCCCTGACTATGTTGGCTTCACCGACAGCATTTCGGGCAGGCAAAAAAAAACCGCCAACGGTACGCACCTTCCGGAAGATGCGTACGGGTTGGCGGCATTGCCTCTGCAAATTCCTCACGGAATCTGCCCCGTGCAAACAGCTTTTGGCTGCCTGCTGCATGATATGTAGCAACATGCGTGCCATCCATTTGCGCACATGCACACTCCATGCAGATCAGCTTGTTAGGCGATGCGGTGCGTCGAGCGTCGTTAGTAGAGGCCAATTACCGCATCAAATGAGGGCGCGGATCCGGCGCTCGCGCACGTAGTTAGTGCGGCGAAAATAAATTACGCGGCGCTTGAACGAGCACTGATGTTAATGGCAGAGTGGCTCGCGCCCGTGTGAGATCGTTGCGATCGATGATGCAAGCACTTCGTGGTCCGCAAGCGGCCGAAGCGGCTCCATATTCTTTATGAGCATCCAATGCTCAGGTGGTCGATGAGCCGACGCAAGAATCCGACTGATGCGCCCCAGACCGATACGCTCGCAGCCCGCTTCATGCGGTCTGCCAAGTTGTGCCGCGCTCGCGATCTCAAACATCTCGCGATCTTGGGTGATCTCGTCAAGGGTATCAGCGAGCTCGTTCATGTATTGCAAAAGGAGCGAGGCGCCTCAACCATTTACCTCGGCTCCAACGGCGCACGGTTCGCGCAGCGACTCATCGAGCGCGTCGCCGAAAGCGGTACCTTGGAGCAACAGGTACGCGACCATCTCGAGCATGTGACCAAGAATCTCGACCCGCTGAGCTGCAGCGCGCGATTCCACACACGCGTCGCGATCGCCGTATCCGCTCTCGACCGGCTGACGGACATGCGCACGCAGGTATCCGCACTGACGCTGACTCCACAAGATGCGGTCAAGGGATTCTCCGAAATCATCGCCCTTTTGCTCGGGGTGGGCTTTGAGGCAGCCGATGTTGCTGCCGACGCAGAAACATCTCGGGCGCTCATCGCCCTCGTGAATTTCGCTCAGGGTAAAGAATATGCGGGCCAAGAGCGGGCAACCGCCGGCGCTGCGATCTCGCGCGGCCATTTCGACACAGTGGATTGCGATCGCTTGCGCCATTTGGCGGCGGCCCAAGAACGCGCCTTCAAAGTCTTTACTGAATTTTCGGATCCGAGCCATACAGCCGTGTTCTTCGAGCTGAGCAGCAGCCCGCAAACGGCGGAGTTCAATCAAATGCGCGCAAGTATGGGCGAACACGCTCTAGGCGCCGCGCAACACGCGGCGACACCGGACGCATGGTACGAAGTGGCCACGCGGCGAATCGACGCGATGAAAGGTATCGAGGAGTTGATCGCAGCGGATCTCGGCCGACTCTGTGCTGACAAGCTCGCCGAAGACAACGGCACGGCAGAGCGCATCGATCCGATTGACAGCGAAATGCCGAGACTGACCGCGCCTCTTGCAATGCTGATCACCCAGGTAGATCCCGAGGTCGACACCTTAGGTCTAGTCGGGGGGCCGGAAGTCTACGGCGTGGGACATGGACTGCCGAAGCCAATGCGTTCAATCCTCGACGTAGTCGAAGCTCAATCCCGACGAATAGACGATATCAACTCTCAGCTCGAGTCTGCTCGTGTTGCGCTCGCGGAGCGCAAGACAGTCGAACGAGCGAAAGGGATATTGATGCGCACCCGCCGGCTATCCGAGAAGGATGCCTATTCGTTGTTGCGCCAAACGGCCATGAGTCAAAACAGGCGAATATTCGACGTCGCCGAGGCAATCATTAGCATGGCAGATAGCTTCCAATCGTGATCACGGCGATCTGAACCATTTCGCTGAAAGTGCCATCACGGGCCGATGAGGCGCGTGCGGGGGACCGATCCGTGTGCCCCTTCCTGATCACCTTCATGAGATCATGCATATGCGCGGGATCCTCCCTTTCGCCGGATCCTGGCATCGTTATCATGACGCGCAAGCTGCGTCTCGCCTGATCGGATAGGCGCTCTCGAAATCCTGCGAGGAGCTCGGGCACGAGGTAATTCCCGATCCTCGTGCTCCGGCAACAGCGCACGGCCATTGTCGTTGAGCTGAAGGCGCTTGCCGACCCGGTCGAAGACCTGAAGCTCCAAAAGTCGCTCGAGCTCGTTAATAGCCGCACTGGTCGCGGACTGCGAAAGGGCCAGCGCGTTTGCAGCGGACGCCGTGGTCCCAGATTCCGCAACGAGTCTAAAGATCTGCAATTGGCGCAGCGTAATACGCGCGGAGTTAGCCTCTCGAATACAATCAACTAATCCGATTGCTTGATAATACCATAATAATGCGTTAGATCGCTTGATCGATTCACTCTAACGTGGCTCCCGTGCTCAACAGGAACCATCGCATGAACGAAGTTGTCATTTTGGAACGTCTCGCCGCTGGCCGGGGCTCGCGATGGCGGCGGTTCGATCACACGCCCCTGGGTCGACTGCTTCCGGGGCTCGGGTTGAGCGTGCTATTGGCGATCTGCGCCATGCAGTTGGGCACCATCGGCTGGCTGGCGGCCCACGGGGTCAGCGCCCTGACCGCCGCGATTGCTCTCGGGATCCTCATCGGCAACACAATTTACCCGCGAGTCGCCGCAACTGCCGGTGTCGGTGTCGCCTTCTCCAAACAGACGTTATTGCGCGCGGGCGTAGTGCTCTACGGCCTGCGGTTGACCCTTCATGATGTGGGTCAGGTCGGCGCCGCCGGCGTCCTGATCGACGCGCTCGTTGTGACCAGTACCTTTGTTCTGGCAGTGACACTCGGAACACGATTGTTTCGTCTTGACCGTGAGACCTCGATGTTGATCGGTGCCGGCAGCGCAATCTGTGGCGCCGCCGCCGTCATGGCGACCGAACCCGTAGTTCGGGCGAAAGCGGATCACGTCACCATCGCAGTCTCCACCGTCGTCGTCTTTGGCACGGCGGCCATGTTTCTTTATCCCGCGCTGTACCCCCTCATGCCGCACGGACTGACGGCCGAGGGCGCACGGGCGTTTGGGGTTTACACGGGCTCGACGATTCACGAGGTCGCCCAGGTGTTCGCGGCCGGCCGCTCGGTCAGCGAGACAGTGGCCAATACGGCCGTGATCACCAAGATGGTGCGAGTCATGATGCTCGCGCCCTTCCTCATGGGGCTCTCGGCGTGGATCGCCCGCGGTGCCGAACATCGGGCCGGGGCGAATCGGGCCCACACGTCGACCATCCCATGGTTTGCCGTGGCGTTCGTTGGTGTCGTGATCTTCAACTCCCTGGGTCTGCTCTCGCCGCGACTTCTGAGTGCCGCCACCACCCTCGACACGGTGTTGCTCGCCATGGCCATGGCGGCGCTGGGGCTCACCACCCATCTCTCCGCGCTTCGTGCCGCGGGCCCCAAGCCACTGTGGCTGGGCGCTGTCCTATTTGTCTGGCTGATCGTCGGAGGCGGCGCGATCAATGCGCTCGTCAGCGCGTGGTTGCTATGACCCAGCTACGCAATCGGTCGCGGGATTGTGCGTCTTGCGCTGCACGGCTCGATCGGCGCCTCCCCATCCACCATTCACCTTCTCAAGGACTACCATGAACAGACATTTGTACCTGTCGATCGCGGCCGCCGCCGTCTCACTCGTCGGCGTCGTCGGGCTCGCCTCTGCAGCCACCGCCGGCGCAGCCGCGGAAAGCGCCGTGCCGTACCAGTTTGACTCGATGATCGTCAACAATTCCCTGGCCGTGAGCCCGGATGGACATACCGCGGTGGCGAGCGATAGCCGAGTGCCGGGCGTGCGACTCTACGACCTGAAGTCAGGACGGTTGGTCACAACGCTCGACGGTTTTGTGACCCCGCGCAATAGCCTCTTTACGCCGGACGGCAAGATGCTGCTGATATCGGACTCTACCCTCGGCGAGGTTCGAATCTTCGACGCCCATACGTGGGCTCCGCAGGGCGCGATTGCGATCGGCGCCGGCGCCTTCGGTACGGCCGTGGATCGAAACGGCAATCGGCTATACGTCAACAATGAAGCCGCCAATACGGTGACCGTCGTGGATCTCGCCTCTCGTCACACACTGGCGGTGCTCACGGGCTTCGCGCAGCCCCGCCAGGGCATCAAGCTCAACCCCGACGGCACTCAGCTGTTTGTGACCAATTTCCTCGGCGACAAGATCAGCGTCGTCGATGTCGCGTCCCTCAAGACGGTATCGGAAATTACCGGCTTCAAAGGCATTCGAGCCCTGAGCATCACCGCCGATGGGACCACTCTGTATGCCGCTAATAGCGCAGATAATTCGATCGCCATCGTCGATTTGCATACCGACAAGATCGTCGCGAGCGTACCCGTCGGCAAGGATCCTTACGGCGCGGCGTTGAGTCCGGATGAGAAGCGCCTGTACTCCGGGGACAAAGTCGACAATACGCTCACCATCATCGATACCGCCACGCGCAACGCCGTTGGCAAGATCACCGGATTCAATGAGCCGCGTCAGGCCATCGTGTTCCGTCCCGACGGCACTCTCGCCCATGTACTGAACAAAGATCTCAGTATCGCCGTCGTGGATTTGCGAACCGCGACGATCGTTCGACGGATAGGCACTGCCCAGTAGCCAGACCGCCAATGCACCAAGACCCGGAAATACCGTCAGATTTTTCCCAATGCGGGAAACTTCAGGCGAGCCATTGTTTCGCAATCTGCGCCTCCTCGTGCTCGAAAGCTGCGTCAAAGGACTCCAACTCTTGGATGCTCATTCCAACCGCAGCATTCCTCGCCACCTGTCTCCACTGCGAAACCGCACCATGAACTTCGCCCAGAATTTTAAAGGCGTGCTCGTCTGTGAGATGGAAGTATCCCGCCGCATGCATAGCGTCTTTTATTTTTCCTGTAGGCCCTGTCTCTTCCGTCAGCCAGGTTTTGAGATCCCGTCCCTTATCCGGAAACGGATTCAGATCGAACGCCGGCGCCAATCGCCACTGTCCATGTCCCACATGCAGGAATCCATGATTATTGAGGTGATCATCGACATTCGTAATCAATATGTTGAAAACGATCCGCCGCCATAATTCCGCAAGATCCCGCTTGGCGTCAGGCGAGACGCTCAGAATACGCTCGGCAATCTCACTATAAGTATGCTCATCTTCCCGCGAAGCCTGCAGCATCGACGTCGCTGAAAGGTACGGAATCCGCCCGGCCTCCACGCGGTCGAAACGCCGTATCAAGGCGATCGGTATTCCATCCGAATACACAATGCGCCCCTGCGCAGCTTCTGTCAGCGGCAGGTCCGGAGAGATTTCAAATCGATTGCCGCTTTCAAGCCAGGTGTCGTCATAGACAAATGACGTGTTCTCCCGCGTTCCCTGACGAGAGTAGGTGAGCGTGCCGACGGGTATCGCCTGCTCGCCAAGGCAGACTTGCATTGTTCGAGTAACGGCGTCCGTTCTCATAGAGCCTTAGGTCCGCGCTGGCTGGATTTCATGACGATACGTTTGGGCAAGGCTTCATCCATGAGTTGCAAGCCCAGATCGTCGGCGCCGGTATCGAGCAGACCGGAAAAACGCTCAAGCGCATTGAGCACCAGCAACGCTTTCGCCAAAGTGCCCACCGACAACGACGGATCGCCGCGTTCCAACCGACGCAAGGTCGCAGTTGCGATTTGCAGGCGCTCCGCCATGGATTGGGTCGAAATCCGCCTACGCCGCCTGGCAAGAGCCAAGTTTCCGCCGAGCTGCCCCAGAGCTCGGCGCACGGGAAGAGGCAGCGCAGATCGATTGCCTTTAACGCTCATATAAAGCCTATACTAGCATAAAAGCGCTTATATATGATCGATACTCACTCCCACTCAATAATCTCCTGGCGACGTAACTCGTTGATGCAAGGGAAAATTCAGAAGAGCAGTGCTTACAATACCGTCAGAAATACCGTCAAAATTTTCCGCTGGCCGGCGATAGTCCGCGATAGATGCCGAGAGAAAACTTCCGCGGAAACAGGAACTTAGATTTGATTGTCGATCGGTGCCGATAGTCAGCGAAGGATAAGTTTCTATTCCCACTCAATCGTCTCCGGAACGTGTAAGCACTTGAATCTGCATCTTGGCAAGAGTCAGCCGCATTCTTACCGTCGTGTCTACCGACAATAAATATCGCTTAGGGGCGATAGACGAATTGATCGCGAAAGCCTCACACGTCTTGCGTCTCGATGCCGACTGGCTGGTGGCCATTCTTTTATGGCGCGGCCGCCGACGCTAACAGATCCGGGTGCTGATCATCGGCCGACGATCACGTCAATTCCTGACAAGACGAGTTCCAATTGACGCCTCGGGATTTTCCCCACCCGCTCGACAAGCTGGCGTTTGTCCAAGGCCACTATCAGCGATACGTTTGCAACAGAGTCTTTCGGCAATCTGGTCGCCGCTGCGGACAACAGCACATTTCCTGGAGCTCGCTCCCATTTGAGATTGCTGGTCAACGGCACGCAAACGACCGTGCCGATCCGACTGGTATTCAGTGCGTCGCATTGCACGACCACCACGGGACGTCGATAGCCCGGTGCGGAACCAACTGGCTCGCCGAGATCAGCCCACCAAGTTTCGCCCTGCCCGATTACCACTCGGTCTTCTTCAAGACCTGCCGTCCAGCTGCAACGCTAAACGCGTCCGGCTCAGCCGCAACATCCCTCACGACATCGTTCATCAGCTCGGTGACACGGTCCGGAGCGTGGTGTCCGATAAATTCTCCGAGCGCCCGGCTGTAGATCTCGCTTCTCGAGCTCTTCAAGCGCTTGGCGAGCGCTTCGGCCTCGGCGAAGATGTCATCGGGAATAGAAACAGCCACTTTCATACCTTTAGTATTACCAATACACAAGGCTGCTGTCAATCCCGTGAAACTCCGTATAATCGCGCTGAATTAGCCGGAGTCGGCCAATAGACGTCAATTGACCCTCTGCCGACGATGCCCACCGGCAGCTATCGGGTGGTCAAAAGTGCAGACTTTGCAAAAGCCGAGCATTGGAATTCGATACGATCATGCTTGGACTCGATTGGTAACTAGCGGACGACTTGCGATTATGGCCGAAATGGGTTCCGCAACGGTCAAACACTGTTTCTTTGCACGC
>Ga0116223_10005506_pt1 | contig 10656 bp, 10 predicted proteins | sample Sb_taG_3_FD_90092 | JGI IMG/M metagenome (GOLD analysis project Ga0116223, IMG submission 90092) | Peat soil microbial communities from Weissenstadt, Germany - Sb_50d_a_PC metaG | ecosystem: Environmental > Terrestrial > Soil > Wetlands > Peat | place: Germany: Weissenstadt | collected 2010-09-21 | reverse complement strand
TTTAACGCGGAAACGCCCGTCCTGGGGCACGCGGCGTTCGGAAATGTCGAGCTCGCTCATGACCTTGATGCGCGAAATCACGGTCGAGTGATGCTCTTTGCCGATGGGTGGCATGGCCTGCGTGAGCACGCCATCAATGCGGAACTTGATGACCACCGAGTCGTCACGCGTCTCAATGTGAATGTCAGAGGCGCGTCGCTGCAGCGCGGTGAAGATGGTCGTATCGACCAGCCGGATGATCGGGCTGGTATCGCCCGTCGCTGTCAGCTTGTCGATGGTCAGCGTTTCTTCGATGCCGGTGTTTTCATCTTCGCGGATGATGGTGAAGCCTTCGCTGGCTTCTTCCAGCACGCGCTGCGACTGCTCGGTCTTCTTGAGAATGTCCGAGATCTGTTTCAGCGTCGAAACTTTGGTGATGATGCGCTGCTTCAGCAGCAGGCTGATTTCGTCGATCATCATCAGCTGGCTGGGATCGGCGATGGCGATGGCCAGTTTGCCGTCCACGGTCTCTTCCAGCGGCACAAAGTTGTAGCGGAACATTAGCTCGACGGGAATTTTCTTGAACAGTTCGTGATGCAGTTCGAAGCCGCTCAGGTCGACGAATTCGCAGCGGTAGCGCCGCGCCACGTCCTGCGCGCGCTCCAGATCGGTGATGGGGTTGCCGGTCGGGCTGATCGGCCCGCCGTTCCCGCCGTTCACGAACAATGATTTCTTATCAGCCGTTGCCATTCTCTTAACCGCGCCCGCGAACCAAGAAACTTCTCATTAAGTTGCTTGTCATTCCGACCCAAAATCTTGTCATTCCGACCGAAGGGAGGAATCTGCTTTTCCTTACCATCTCAACACACCCCGCCTTCACTGCACTCCCAACGTGAAAATCGGCAGATATAGCGAGATCAACACTCCGCCCACAAAAACCGCCATCACGATCAGGATCAACGGCTCAATCAACGCCATCGATGCTCCTAGCGCCGTTTGCACGTCTTCCTCATAAAATTCCGCCACCGAGTTCAGCATGGACGGCAGCGCTCCGGTGGACTCGCCCACTTCGATCATTTCCACAGCCAGCTCCGGAAAAATTTCCTGCTCCTCCAGGCTGCCCGCGAGTCCCTGTCCCTCGCGCACCCGTATCCCTGCTCTCATCACACCTTTTATGATGCGCCGGCTGCTCATCGAAGAGCCCGCCGTTTCCATTGCCGGCACCAGCGGCAGTCCGCCTTGCAGCAAAGTCGCCAGCATCCGCGAAAAACTTGCCACCTGGTGTTTCAACCGGATGTCGCCCAGCAGGGGCAGGCTCAAGATGATGCGGTCAATCCGGTCTGCGCCGCGATCCGTATCTTTCCAGCGCCACAGCACGAATCCGAGGACCGCCAGCCCGACGAACACAAACGGGGCGTATTTCTGTGCGTTTTCCCCAACCTCCAGCATGAAGACCGTGATCGCCGGCAGTTTCTCCCCCAGGCTGTTGAACAGGTCTCCAAACTTGGGCACAACGTAGGTAAACAGGAATGTCACCATGATCATCACCACGGTGACCAGAATCGTGGGATAAATCAGCGACACGAACAGCTTTTTGCGGAACGTCATCGCCAGCCGCTGGAAGCCGATGTAGCGCGTCAGCACTTCGTCGATGTTGCCGCTTTTTTCGCCGGCCATCAGCGTCGTGGTGTAAATCTTGGGAATGATCCCCTGCGCGGCGAACGCGTCGGAGAGCAACTCTCCCCCTTTGACCCGCTCGCGCACGTTCTCCAGGATCTGCTTCAGTTGTGCGTCCTTCTGCCGTTTAATGAGCAGTTCGAGCGAGTTCAGGATGGGCAGCCCGGCCCGGATTAGCGTCAAAAACTGCTGGTTAAACACCAGAAACGTGCTTTGTTTCAGCTTCCGCCGGCGGCGCAGCGAAACCCCGGACGTCAGCATGCCCTGGGGCTTGACCCAGTAGACCAGATAGCCCTGTTGCGAGAAGCGGTCGCGCACTTCGGCTTCCGAGTAGCCCCGCTCGATGTGCTGCTGGACCCGCCCGCGATCGTCCGCGATTTTTACTACGAATTCCGCCATTTGCCGAACTTTTCCGCTGGTTTTCTGGACGTACGCCCTACCGGCTCAGTCTAACATTCCCACTTACTATTCTATGCCGCCGCCGACCCTCAAATCGCCCCCCGCCAGTACGCAAGTAACCCCCGGCCTGGCCCATGTTGTTTCAGCCACGGCTCATGTGGCGACAGCCGTCTCGGCTGTCCCTCCAGAGCGAAGCTCGGCGGCCGCGAAGCCGAACCTATCAATTCGGTCATCCCGACTAGCAATGTCATCCCAACCAACTCCTGTCATTCCGAAGCGGAGCGAGGAACCTGCTTTTTGCCGGTTCGAGTCTAGAACCCTACGGCTCCAGCCCTCCCTCGACCGTTTCCGTTCCCACCGGAGGCTTGAACTCGAACCGTCCATCCCCGATCGCCACGTCTTCCTTGATCTCGCCAAAGCGGTATTCCGTGGCCGCCCCATCCACGTCCTGGATGACAATCCGCGCAATCTGGTGGTCGGGCGTGATCTCCAGCAGAATCTCGCTCACCCGATCCGCGAATGCCTGCGGCACCCCGCGCAGAACCACATTCCCCGCGGCCATCGGCTCCACATCCGGAGCTAGAGATAATCCGCGCAACTCCTTCTCCAGCTTAGTCTTGCCCAGCAAGAAGGCCAGGGGTGACCGAACGTCCTCCAGTTTCTTGGCCGCCGTCTTCCGCGCCTGCCGGTCGCCCGGGACGTAAAACCACGCGTCCTTTCCATCGCTGACAAACAGCTTCTCTCTGGGAGAACGGTACTCCCAGCGCATCTTGCCAGGTTTTTTCAGCCACAGCGTCCCGGTCTCGGTCCGCTCCATCCCCGACCCGCGATACAGCTCGGTAAACTCCGCCTGCAGCGAGCGCAGATGGTTGTAGTGCGCATCCACGGCGGCCGCTTCGGTCTTAACGTCGGCCGCGAAGCCGGCAGCGGACCCTGCCGCCAGCCCGGCAATGCAAAGAGCCAAAAGCGAGAGCACGAGAGTAGGCTTGAAAGACTGCACGTATATCTCTATTGGACGCCGGGGGAACCGGTTTCTGGCACGTTGTGCTTCCGGAAACAGGTTTGGGGAACAGACGCTGCACTGATTGTAGTCATTTTGCCCGCGCTTTGCTTGCGCAGTGAACCCAGCAACCGGTGCCCGGTTTTTCGATTGCCCGTCGAGTGCAGGTTATGTGAGAATCGCCTCTCCGTGCCGGTCTTCCCCTAACTCCGGCCGGGGCAAAGGATCGTGTATGTTCCGAGTCCTGCGCTTCGCCCCGCCGTGCGCAGTGCTTTCAGTTCTTTGCTTCGCGCAATCGAGCGGCCAGCCCGCAGACGCCACAGCACCGTCGTCAGCCGTGCAAGCCGCGTCCCCGGCAAAGCCGGTAGAGACTTCCGCAGGCGCATCTTGCAAAGATCCGGCAGCGCCCGTTCCGCCAGTCGAAGGTCCGCTGGCCCAGGCCAAAACCCTCTACAGCCGTGGCGATTTCCCCGGCGCGATTGCCAAGTTCGAACAGTTTGTCGAACTGCACCCCCAATCGCCAGATGGCTACGCAGGACTAGTGCGCGTCTATCTCAAGCAAAGAGACGTGGAGCAGGCGGCGCAGATGGCGGACAAGGGAATAGCGCAAACGGATTCTCCCCGTATGCGTTCTGCCCGCGCTGAAGTCTGGTTCCGCCAGGGCAAGATCCCTGAGGCCGAAAAAGAATGGGTCGCGATCATCACCTCCGGCTATCCCGAGGCCCGGGCCTATCTCGGGTTAGCGCGGATCCGGGATGCCATCGCCATGTACAAGTCGGCGAGGCTCCTGCTCGACAAAGCACACACACTGGATCCGTACGATAGCGATATTCGGGAAGAGTGGGTCGGCACACTCTCTCGCGCCCAGCGCATCCAGTACCTCGAAGACTCACTCGCTGGCGAAAACAATTGGGACGCGGAAGAACGCGAGAGCGCGCAGAACTATCTGGAGTATCTGAAAGAGCGGACAAAACGGCAAAAAGAATCCTGCCGCCTGGTAAGCAAGGTGACCGCCACCGAAACGCCTTTGCTTCGACTCTTGAGCGATCCAACCCATCTCCATGGTTATGGACTAGCAGTGGCCCTGAATGGTCACAAGAGTAAGCTGCTGCTGGATACTGGGGCCAACGGGATTCTCGTTACCCGCTCGATTGCGGAACATGCCGGCATCTCCAAAATTAGCCAGACCAAAATAGGCGGCATCGGCGACAAAGGACGCCGCAACGGGTACTTAGGGGTGGCCGACTCCATCAAGATTGGCGACCTCGAGTTCCAGAACTGCTCCGTGGAAGTCATCGAGCGGCGCTCAGTGGTAGATGACGAAGGGCTGATCGGCGCCGACGTGTTCGAAGATTTTCTCGTGGAAATCGACTTCCCCAACGAAAAACTCAAGCTGAGCCAACTCCCAAAGCACCCTGGCGAAATCGAACAGAAGCTTGCTCTCACCCGTGAAGACGACGATTCGGACGATTCTGACAGTCCGGAGTCCAAGGCCGACGCCAAACCCGACGAAAGCAAAACCGCTGCCAAGACTCCTGCGCCTGCCTCGGGCCCACAGGACCGCTACATCGCTCCTGAGATGCAGTCCTATACTCGCGTGTTCCGCTTCGGCCACGATCTGTTGGTTCCCACAAGTATCGGCAAAGTGCCCTCCAAGCTGTTCCTCATTGACACTGGAGCCGTCACGAGTTTCATCTCGCCCGCGGCGGCGCGGGAAGTGACCAAGGTCCACGGCGACTCCGACACCACTGTCGAAGGTATCAGCGGCAAGGTGAACAACGTCTTTTCCGCCAACAAAGCAGTACTCTCGTTTGGTCACTTGCGACAGGAGAACCAGGACATGACCGCGTTTGACACCAAGAACATCAGCGACAACGTCGGAACGGAAATCTCCGGCTTCTTGGGTTTCACAACGCTTCGCTTTCTTGACATCAAGATCGACTATCGCGACGCACTGGTCGACTTTCAATACGACGCCAAGCGCTTTGGCCGGTGAATTCGCCCCTTTTGTAGCAGCTAGCCCACCATCAGCAAACAACCCCTAAACACTAAACAGTGAATACTGATGCGTTCCGCCGATCTTTCTCAGCCGTCCCCGTTCGCTCAACGTGTGTTCCAGCAGCGGGTTGTGATAGAGCACGTACACCGGCCTGGGACATATGCGCAGGGACTGTTCCAGATTCGCGACGACTTTGCGCATCCCCGATTCTGGGAACGGATTGAACAGAAAAATCACCAGCGGGTCCTCGGGAAGAGGGAAGGCGGTGGCGTCGGTGCAGATCGATTCGAGAGCGAAGCATTTCTGCGATTCGCTTTTGTACCGGCGCAGATTTTCCTGCGCGATCTTATGCAGCGAAGGCAGAAGTTCCACGCCCACAATCCGCCGGAAGGGATAGTCCGATGCCATCAGCAACGTGCGTCCCTTGCCGGAGCCGAGGTCGATAAACGTGAAGTCGCGAAAGTCGAGGGTAGTGTTGAGAGTGGTCTGGTCGGGACCCGGAGTCTGCTGCAGAGCCTCGATCATCTCGTGAAACGCCGCCGGTTCGGTGGGCTGGTACGCGGAATGAAACATGCCCAGCAACCGGTCTCGCCATCCTACGGCGCCACTGGTTGTGTTGACGCGGTAGTCCCAGTCGTAATCGGCATCGCCAAAGCGCGCCCGCAGGCGCTCGGGAGTGGAATCCCGGGCGAACTCCCACAGCACACCCAGCAGGCGGCGGGTTGCGGCGAAGTATCCCTCGTAGTTGGCGGCGTACGTCCACCATTGCCACGCGGTTTCGAGCACGCTTATCTGTGGAGGCGATTCCATGCGTCAGAAGAACTAACGCTAGACATGATACGGGGAACGAGTAACAACGTGGGCAAGAGTCAGTGGCTAGTGGTTCGTGGTCAGTGGCCCGTCAAATCGTTCGCGCGCGAACGAACCACTGACCACTGTCAGCTCTTCGTGTGGAACTTCGGCGGCGCAGGTATGTATCCCGGAGGCGTGCCCCTGGTAATGAAAGGAAAATCGTCCGGGTTCTGCACCAAGACCTGACCGTCCGCGCTCAGTTGGTACTGATTCCCGTCAGGATCGACCGGAGTACCGCGCAATTGTTCGGCGACGACGAGTTCCCACATGCCGGCGGGAAGACGACCCGTGTGCTCGCCGAATTCGGTGACGAGGGCTTGCAGGTTGGTGACATCTTCGTCCACCCGAAGCGCGCGCAGGTGTTCGACCGCGTTCTGGCGGATGTTGGATTCGCGGCTGGACTCGTAGGTGGCGGTCCACAGCATGCGCGCGGTCGTGAAATCGCCGGCGTGCGTGGCCATCTGGGCGGCCATGATTTTCATGAAGGGATGCGCGTTGGGAACTTTCGAGCCGCGCTCAAAGACCTCGGCGGCGTTGCGGTAGTCCTTCAGTTCGGTGTAATAGACAAACCCGAGATCGTAATAGAGACGCCAGTTGTCGGGATTGTGCTCGATGCCATACTCCATAAGATGAATGGCACGGGCAGGTTCGCCGGCGCCGCCCGGCGGTTTGGGGGCCAGGAAACTGGCGCCAAACTCATATGCGGGTATCAGGTTCGGGTCGAGCGTGGTCGTGATCTCCAACAGCGGAGCAAGTTCGTTGTAGGTGTGCGCCCGGTCGAAATGCCGGTGGCCGAAGTACTGCACCGTGCGCGTCCAGTAGATGCAGGCCATCAGGCCATTGAAGCCCACGCTGGCGCGCTTCACCATTTGCGGCGAGTTGATGTAGAGGGCGTCTTCAATGGTGGCTTTGGGACGAATTTCGTCGATGTGCCGCAACAGAAGAACGCTGGCGGCCATCGAGATCGCCAGGCATGTGGCGGCGATCACGGTGGTCCGCTTTCGCGCGTTCATCATTTCAGGTTCCTGCGCTCGAAGATCAGCACCGCGCCGCTCAACGCCACCGTCGTATAAAACAATGCATAAAGCGTGTTGTTCAGAATCAACTGCGAGGTTAACGGTTGCTGATGCGCCACCGCGCTGATCACGTTGAGCGCCGAAAAGTTTGGCACCAGATAAGCCGCCGCCGTGGCCAACCAGCGCGTCATGCCGTGAGCCAGGGAAGCGAATCCGCGCAGATCGTCGGCAAAACTCCCGATCACGAACAGTGAAAACGCGAACACCGCAGAGAGCAATGGGGAAGAGAAGGACGAAAACAGCAGGGCCAGCGAACAGATAATCAGAAACTCGAGCACGATGAAATAAAGCGCCACCAGAATCAGCGCGTCCGGTTTCGAGAACTTGTGAGCCACGTAGAGCAGCGCGCCGAACACCCCGATCGCCATGAAGAACGTGTTCACCACCAGGGTTCCGGCCAGGCCGAAGAACTTTCCGACAATGAACTCCCAGCGGCGCACGGGACGCGAGAGTACGGTGTAAAGCGTGCGCTTCTCGATTTCCTTCGAGACCAGCCCGATGCCGATAAAGATGGCGATGACCACGCCGAAAAGCGACACGGCGGTCAGGCCCAGGTTAATGACCACCAGGCGTTCAATGTCGATGGAAATCTGGCCTACGAAAATCGCTGCGCCCGACAGCAGCAGGGCGAACGCAATCAGGTTGTAGAGCACGCGGTCGCGCACCGCTTCGCGGAAAGTGTTGGCGGCAATGTGAACAATGCGTGGGCTCATACGGCAGTTCCTACGGTCTTTCCTGTGGTTGGGGATTTCTGCAGCTTCTCCACGAAGTAGGCTTCGAGCGAAGTGCGCAGCGGAGTAATGGCGATCAGGCGGATGCGCTCGCGGCGCAGTGCGTCGATGGCGGCGTCCTGCTGGTTCTCAGGCAGAACGGCTCGCACCGTGTCGCCGGTGACGTGGCATTCCGCGCCCAGGGCTTTCATTGAGGCTGGGATCTGCGTGCCTTGCCAGACGACTTCCACCTTGCCCTGCACGGTCGAGGTCAAGTCTTCCACCGCTCCAACGCCGCGCAATTCCCCTTGGTGAATGATGGCGACGCGGTCGCACAATGCTTCGGCGTCGGACAGGATGTGAGTCGAGAAAAATACTGTCTTGCCTTCCTGCTTCAGCTGTTCCATCAGGTCGCGAACTTCGCGGCGCCCCAGGGGATCAAGTCCAGACATGGGTTCGTCGAAGAACACCAGCTTGGGATTGTGCAGAATCGCCTGCGCGATCCCGGCGCGCTGCAGCATGCCTTTGGAGAACTTCCGCAACTGCACGCCTTTAATGTCGGTGAGCCCCACCCGCTGCAGTACTTCCTCGACGCGGCGTTTGCGGTCTTTGGCGGGAACTCCCGAAAGCTGCCCATAGTAGTCGAGCAATTCATGGGCGGTCAGGTAATCGTAGAAGTAGGGCTGCTCAGGCAGGAAGCCGATCTGCGCTTTGATTTCGGGATCGGTCCATTCGTGGCCCAGGATGCGCGCCGTTCCAGAAGTCGGGAACACCAATCCCATCAGCATTTTCAAGGTAGTGGTCTTGCCCGCGCCGTTAGGACCGAGGAAGCCAAAAATCTCTCCCTCTTCCACAGTGAGATGAAGCGGCTGCAAGGCGCGCTTGGGTCGTTTGCGCCAGAAGCCCACCATGTAGGTCTTTTCCAGTCCGAGGATTTCAATTGCGGCCATGTTGCGTCAGACTTCCGAAAAAGTAATTCGGAAAAATATTATAAGCAAGATAAGGCGACAGAAAAACACTACGCCGGTTACGACAGTCACGCCGCATCGCAAGGACAGGGCAAGGCGCCCTGCTGGACAGGGAGAGAGGAATGTGATTCTCAACTTGACACGAGATTCTGCTGATTACTGAGCCACGGGGAAAGCCAGACACGGTGCCAGGGTGCTGACCGGAGCGTCGCCTGGGTTGGCCAGTTGTGAGCGCAAAACGCCGTCGTTGGTGGAGCAGTAATCGTGGTTCCCGGTGGAATGAGCGAGCATCGGCGCGGCAGCGGCGACGAACGCGGCATTGTTGATGGCGCCAGCGGGCATGATGCCGGTGGCCAGGTAAACGTAACCGCTCTTGCCGGTGCTCCCAGGTGTAGACGTAGACAGGTGGCTGTCGACCAGACACGCGCTGGTCGAAGCGGGAGTGCAGGGGTTCGCCCCTCCGAGAGATAGGATGTCGGGGGAATAGCCGACCGTTGGATAAGCGGTGTCGTAGGCGACCTCCGCGCTCTTGATAGCGGAGAGTGAGCCTACGGCCGAGGCTTCGTTGGCCGACATCCGAGCCTGCAACAAATTGGGGATCGCGATGGCGGCGATGACGAGAATGATCGCCACGACGATCAGCAACTCGATGAGTGAGAATCCCTTTGTCGAACGCATGTATATCTCCCTTAAACGATGAGCACCTTCGGGGAGGCGGTCTACCGGATAGTTTGCAATCTCATTTCCAATTACTGCTTCTCAGTGGAACCTTCAGTAACTCCCCGGAATTGTGGTGAATCAACAGGTTAGCCGGGCGGAAGGGCGCAGGTTGCAAGGCTTGCAGGCAAGCTTGTGACGAAAAGTGTCACCCTGCCTTGACGTTAGAGGGGAACCTCCGACGCCCCAAAAACACCAAGGGGCAGCGGACTGATGTTCGCTGCCCCCTTGCTGTAAGCAGGTACTTCGCCGAATGGAAACGTGTCTTACTGGTTCAGCGGATTAAAGGCCGCGATGCCCGCTTCGGTGGCGGAGCAAACGCCCGCCGGGTCGACGCGAATCACTGCGTCTTCCTCAGCGCAGAAGGCGCGGATGCCCGTCTGGTTGACCGAGGACGGGATCCCCTTGATCGTATAGCCTATGTAAAGGCCGGCCGCGACGGCACCGGCGCCAGTGGTGAATGAATATCCGCTCTTGCCGCTGCCTGCTGGATTACCGTTGTTGGCGAGCACGGAGTCAATCAAGCACGCCGAGGTCGAGGCGGGGACGCAGGCTGCACCCAACGCTCCGCCCAGGGAAACCAGATCCTTCGAATATCCAACCGTCGGATAAGCGCTCTGGTAGGTGATTTCTGCAGTCGTGACGGTGCGAACGGAAGAGACAGCAGACGATTCGTTCGCAGCCATACGGGCCCGCAACAAGTTTGTAATTGCGATGGCTGCGATGATCAGGATAATGGCCACCACGATCAGCAACTCGATCAGCGAGAAACCTCTTTGTTTCCGCATCTTAATTTTCACCCCAACCTTCTGATAATCCACTTGGCTCAGTTATGACTTGTTTCAGGATCAATGGTAGCACTTGTGCGGCCAAAAGCCGTGAGGGCCGTGGCATACAGGCAAGAGCTTTGTTTTCAGCATCCGACAAAAGTTCGGCCTGATTCTAATCCTTTGCCAAGCGGCGTAGATGCAAATACCGCGTCGACTCATGACTGATTGTTGCACTCTTGAGAGAGAACGCAGCGATGGCTGCTTTTTGCAGATGCAAGGGCATGGGGGGCAATCTGGGAGAATCGACTGCGGCAGGAGTGGTAGCACTCGCCCACTCCGGCCTCCAAAAACAACAAAGGGCAGCGAGCCGAGGCTCGCTGCCCTTCATGGCGGATACCCTCCCCAGGTACTCGCCTGAATCTACGTTACTGGTTCAGCGGGTTGAAGGTGAGGATGGTCGCTTCGGCCGTCGAGCAAGCGCCCGCGGGGTCGACGCGAACCACAGCATC
>Ga0116223_10005505_pt1 | contig 10657 bp, 9 predicted proteins | sample Sb_taG_3_FD_90092 | JGI IMG/M metagenome (GOLD analysis project Ga0116223, IMG submission 90092) | Peat soil microbial communities from Weissenstadt, Germany - Sb_50d_a_PC metaG | ecosystem: Environmental > Terrestrial > Soil > Wetlands > Peat | place: Germany: Weissenstadt | collected 2010-09-21 | reverse complement strand
TCGACGTCGAGATTGATTTCGGGATAGTCCACCACCTGGTGAATGTGAACGTCGGCGGCGCCGGGGATCCTGGCGATCTGCTCCTCGATCTGGAGCGCGATGGGGTAGTTGGCGGCGGCGTTCCTTCCCACCACCTGCACGTCGATGGGAGCGGGCAGGCCAAAGTTCAGGATCTGGTTGGTGATGTTGGCGGCTTCGAAGAAGAACACGACGTCGGGGAAGCGCTGGTGGAGGCGCTTGCGCAGGAGGCCGATGTATTCGGCTGTGGGGCCGCGATCTTCGCCCTTGAGGGAGATCAGAATATCGCCGTCGCTGACGCCGATGGTGGCGGTGTCGCCGAACGCGAGGTTGAAGCCGCCGTTGGGAAGACCGATGTTGTCGATGATAGTATCGATCTCACGCGGGGGAATCACCTGGCGGATTTCATTCTCGATATCGGCGAAGAGCATCTCGGTGGATTCGATGCGTGTGCCCGAAGGAGCGCGGGCATGCAGCCGCATGGCGCCGGAATCGACGGTGGGGAAAAAGTCGCGGCCGATGAATCCGGCCAGGCACAGCGACGCTGCGATGAAGAGGGCGAAACTGACGAGCACCGGCCCGCGATGCTCCAGGCACCAATGCAGCAGCGAAGTGTATGACTCGCGCATCGACTCGAAGCGCCGATTGAAGACATAGTGCGCGCTCCAGATGATCCCCTTTCCGCCCGCGGTTTCGCCGTGCTGGCCGCGCGCGTAGAGTTTCACTTCGGGCCGGAGCATGTAGTGCACCATGGTGGGAATCAGGGTACGGGAGAGAAGGTACGACGCCAGCATGGCGAACGCGACCGCCATGGCCAGCGGCGTGAAGAGATACTTGGCCGCGCCGGTGAGCATCAGCACCGGGACGAAGACGATGCAGATGCAAAGCGTGGAGACGAATGCCGGAGCGGCGATCTGCTGCGCGCCATCGAGGACGGCGCGCACCAGCGGCTTCTTCATAGCCATGTTGCGATGGGTGTTTTCGATTTCCACGGTGGCGTCGTCGACCAGGATGCCGACGGCCAGCGCCAGGCCGCCGAGGGTCATCACGTTGATGGTCTGGCCGAGCAGGTTCAGCACCATGAGGGAGACCAGGATGGAGAGGGGAATCGAGATGCAGACGATGAGGGTGCTGCGCCAGCTCCCCAGAAAAATCAGGATCATGAGGCCGGTGAGGCAGGCCGCCATGACGGCCTCGCGCACCACACCATTGATGGCGGCGCGGACGAACAGCGACTGATCGAACAACTGCCGGACGTGGAGCGCGGGCGGTAGGCCGGCGAGGATTTTGGGAAGCGTTTCCTTGACGCCGTTGACCACCGCGAGAGTGGAGGCCTTGCCGTTGCGCATCACGGTGAGGAGCGCGCCGCGTGTGCCGTTGGTGCGGACGATGCTGGTTTGCACGGCGTACCCGTCGCGGACCTGGGCGACATCCTTGAGGTAAACGGTGGCGCCGTTGACGATTTTGACGGGCAGGTTGTTCATCTCGTCGAGAATGCGCGGGCTGCTGTTGAGCTTGATCTGGTAGTCGCGATCTCCGATCTTGGCGGTGCCGGCGGGGAGGATGAGATTCTGGTTGCCCATTACGGTGGTGATGTCCGCGGGCGAAAGCTGCTTGGCGTAGAGGGCGTCGGGGTTGATGTCGACCATCACGTTGCGGAACCTGCCGCCGTACGGCAGGGGAACGGAGGCGCCCTGGATGGTGGCCAACTGGGTGCGGATGAAGTTCTGGCCGAGGTCGAAGAGTTCCTGCTCGCTGAGGGTCTGGCTTTCGAGGCCGAGCTGGAGGATAGGGACGGCCGAGGCGTCGTACTTGACGATGCTAGGCGGAAAGGTCCCCGGCGGGAGCGGGCGGAGGATGCTCTGCGAGAGGGCGGTGATCTGGCCCACGGCGAGTTCGACCCGGGCGTTGGGCTGGAGGAAAATGCGCACCACGGACACGCCGTTGTAGGATTGCGATTCGAGGTGCTCGATATCGTTGACGGTGGTCGTCAAGGAGCGCTCGTAAAAGGTGACGATGCGCTTTTCCATCTCCTCGGGGGAGAGGCCGGAGTAGCTCCAGACGACGCTGACGACGGGGATGTCGATATAGGGAAAGATATCGACGGGCATGGTGACGATGGCGCTCGTGCCAAGAATGGCGATGAGCACGGCCATGACAACGAAGGTGTAGGGCCGCCGGAGGGCGAGTCTTACGATCCACATGGAGTTACACGTCCGGCGCTTAGTGATCGCCGGTTTCGGATGTCGCTGACTTCTATTCTATAGGATGGCGGGGGTGGAGCGGGGATGATGGCCCTTAAGGGCCAGGGGCCGGGAGCCGGGGGCCAGGGGCCGGGGGAGCGCCGTGGTGACGCAGATTTTTCGGGAATGTCGAATTGAATTTCATGATGCTTTAACCTCTTCTGTTTCTTTGGGTTGCTGGGATTGATCGGAATTGGGTGACGCAAATTCGGGGTCATTTTCAGAATTTGCGTCACCCGGATCTTCGCGGAGGTCGATGACGCGGTCGCCTCCGTGTAGGCGGCGGAATTTCAACTCGATACCATGGTCGGCCAGGGTCAGCATAGAGTTATTGAGGTGTTGCGAGACGCCTCGGGGGGTGGTGCAGATCCCGAACGGCTCCAGGAGGTCCCGGAGTTCGGTCGCGCTGCCGGTCCAGGACTTGCGCTGCTCGAGGAGGTTGCGGACGGCCAGGACGATGGGATGGGGCAGCGGCGGGGGATCGAAGGCCCGCTGCATTTCCTCCTCGGTACAGCCGAGAGCGGGGCTGGCGGCTACGGCCCAGGCGAGGGCGTCGGCACAGGGTCCGGTGGGCTGGTATGTGGTGGGCGTGCGGCTCAGGGCTGTGCTGACGGCGGTACAGAGGGCACCGAGGACGGCGGGCCAAGCTGGGGTGAGTGTGGAGACCAGACTCTCTTCGGTGCGGGTTGCGGAACGGAAGGGCGGGAGGGTGACGACGAGGGCGCGTTTGGCGATGTCCTCGGGGCAGACGAAGCGGCCGGTGACGGTGAGGAGTATGGGGCGCCTGAAGGATTGCTGGAGGGGCTCGTGAGCGGGGCCGGCGGCCTCGCGGAAGGTGGCGCCGAGGCCGGAGGAGAGGCGGCAGAGGGTGTCGGCCAGGAGCGGAGAGAGGGCGGAGATGTGGTCGAAGGCGAGGATCCAGTTGAGGCGGGCGACGGTGATGAGGTCGCGGGTGGAGGATGGGTTGGGGGTGAGGGGCGCGGAGGAGGGGTCGATGAGGGAGCGGAGGACGCGGGCGGTGAAGGATTTGCCGGAGCCAGGAGGACCTTGGAAGATGAGGAAGGGGTAGGGGCCGTTGGGGCAGAGTGCGGCGAGGAGCCAGGCGAGGCAGCGGAGCCAGGAGGGGCGGGAGGGGAGGTTGAGGCAGGAGCGGAGGGTGTCGAGAGGGTTGGGCGCGGGCGGTTGGGGGGCGGGGACGGGATTGGGGAGCGGGTGGGTGGAGCGGGAGGTCTGGAAGAGAATATCGGGACTGGAGATGATCTTCCAGGCACCGGCGGAGATTTCGACGACGTCGCGGCCGGTCGTGGCGAGGTCGAGGAGGATGCGGCTGCGGCCGAGGCGTCCGACGCGGCGGAAGACGGGGAGTTGGGTGTTGCGCTCGTCGCGGTGGTGGGCGCGGGCCTGGAGGTGATCGACGACGGCACGGAATTCGCGGGGGGTGGGTTGGTATTCGTAGTTGCCGTAGAACTCTGCGAAATACCAGTCGTGGAAGGCTTGGGAGCGGATGGGGAGGGTGAAGAAGCCACCGCAATCGAGGCGGATGCGGAGGCGGGCCTGGCCGTCCTCGGCGGTGAAGGGGAGGGTGGGTTCCAGGATGGCGGTGAATTTGGCGAAGGGATGGGGTTGCATGAATTCCTCTCAATTCCACGCTAGTATGACGACATCAGCGTTTCGGGTTTTGAGATACGGAACTTGTTGAAATGATTGAGAAAATATTCCGGAAAATTTTGTCACCGTGATTTTTGGCGGGTGAATTTCGGGTGTTTGTCGGGGACCGGGCGACTGGGTCTGCTGGCTGAACCGCCTTTCGACATCGGCGTTGTGAGCCCGAGTCTTGCTGGCTCGCTCTCGGTTTCTCAATCGGTGGTAACCTCTGGCTATGAAGCTCACGGTTGAGCTCGACCGGGAAGTCGATGGCCGTTGGATTGGCGAGGTCCCGGCTGAACGTCCTCCTATACGGGGATTCGAATCAGGGCGCGATTCAACGGGCTCAGTCAGCCGCGCGAGAGATTGTTCTCGACCGGATCGCCCACGGTGAACTGCCTGCTGATTCTGCGAATGCCACGTTCGACCTTGCCGCATGAGTTCTTGGCCTCGGCTAAGGCGCGTCGCGTGTTCGCGGCCCTGAAGCGGATCGGGTAGCGTCATGACCGCACGGTCGGCTCCCATAAGATCATGAAGAAGGAGAGGTGGACGGACTGTCCTTTCTCCTCCCACGATTCCGAGGAGACTCGGTCCTGCCATCCTGGCGAAAATCTCAAAAAAGACGGGCCTTCAACCCCAAGACCGATGATGCTGCCACCACGCCGACAAGAGGTCGCGATCTGAGAGCTTGCCGGATCAGTCCCTCCAAACCCACTTATAAGTCTCTCGATGAACCAGCCTCTTTCGTTTGCATGTTGTCAGGCTCGCCGGGAGCTGTTCAGCCCGGCACCGGATCCTCAGGGTTTGCCGGAGGCGGCGTCAGCGCGCTCTGGACTGCGGATCTGAGCGGCGGAAGATCGTCGATGACCGTGTTCCACACCGTTTCGACATCCACCCTGTCATAGCGAGGCCGGAGCCAGTTGCCGATGCCACGGATATCGACGGGCATGGTGAAGATGGCGCTCGTGCCAAGAATGGCGATGAGCACGGCCATGACGACGAAGGTATAAGGCCGCCTGAGGGCGAGTCGTACGATCCACATGGGTTACACGTCCAGCGCCTTAGTGACACCGCCGATTTCGGATGCTGCTGACTTCTATGATATAGGATGGCGCGGCGGGCGAGGGGACGATAGCCCTTTTTGGCCAGACGGAAGCAGGGGCCGGAAAACAGGGGCCAGGGGCCGGGGATGGCGGAGGCAGCTCCCGGGAGGCGCATAAGAACAGGGGCCGGGGTTGGGGACCGCCCTTGTGACGCAGATTTCAGGGGGTGTCGAGTTGTCATTCATGACGTTTTAAGTTCCTCTGTTTCTGTGGGTTGCGAAGATGGGTCGAAATTTTGCGACGCAGATCGGGGGTCGTTTTGAGAATCTGCGTCACAAACTTCCTCGCGGAGGTCGATGATACGGTCACCTCCCGGTAAGCGGCGGAATTTCAACTCGATACCGTTGTCGGCCTAAGTCAGCATGCAATTTTTGAGGTGCTGCGAGGCTGTCCTGGGTGACTGGGGGGACACGAATGGTTGCAGGAGATCCAGGAGCTCGGTCGCGCCTCCGCTCCAGCGCTTTCGCTGCTCGAGGAGGTTGCGGACGGCCTCGACTATGGGATGCGGCGGGGGCGGGGGAGCGAAGGCGAGTTGCATTTCCTTCTCTGTGCAGCCGAGAGCAGGGCTGGCGGCCACAGCCCGGGCGAGGGCGTCGGCGCAGGGCCCGGTAGGCATGGTCGTTGTGGGCATACGGCGGAGGGCCGTACTGACGGCGGAGCAGAGGGCTCCGAGCATGGCCGGCCAAGCCCTGGTCGAGAATTGCGAGGAGGCTGTCTTCGGAGCGGGTTCCGGAAGTGAGGGGTGGGAGGGTGACGACGAGGGCGCGTTTGGCGATGTCAGCGGGGCAGGACCAGCGCTCGGCGGGTAATGGGGTGTCAGCCAACCGTCTTCGAGTCATGCACTGAGCGCGAAGGCAGCCCGATCAGCGCTGTTTCTTGTTCCTTCCTCCGCGATTTTCGACTTCATCAGCTGTTCCTGTAGTACTCTGGTCCTAGTGGTGCCCGCTGGTACAGGCGGAACTTTCGGGTGGTGCCCTTGAGATTCATACATGCAGGGTCGGCTTCACTGCTGGTGCTCAGTGTCCTGCCGATGGTGGGTTCCGGTTGGCGGAGGGTCCGCCCCACCGGAGGTCCGGATATTCGGTTGAGCAGTCAAGAGGCCCCCGATCTGCGGGAATTGAGGAGCGAAGGAAACACCCTCTACCGGGCCGGAAAATACCTTGGGGCGCTACGAATATACGAGAGGGGCGTCCAGGAAGCGAGCCGCCGGGGAGACGCGCGGTCGGCTCTGCGGTTCTCGAATAATCTCGGCAGCGCGGATTATCAACTCCTTCGCTATCGCGATGCCATCAGGGCTTATCTCCAAGCCAGAGACCTCGCCCATTCGCAACACGATCAAGAGACATTGGCAGCGGCGTATCTCAATCTGTCCTCCTTGTATTTCGAAATGGGAGAGGTTGAGGCGGCCGCGGAATCCGCGGAACGAGGTCTGGAACTCCCGGTGGCCGCGAGCGCAAAGTTCCGGCCGAAACTTCTGATACAGTCTGCGTTGATTCAAGGGTCTCGGAAGAACTGGGACCGCACATTTCAGTTGCTTCAAGAGGCTATCGAGATTTCCCGTGCTCAACTCGACGTCTCCGCCGAAGCGCAGGCCTGGAACGAACTGGGAATCGGACTGTCGGAGTGGGGGCGGCTCGCAGCCGCCGAGCGGGCACTGTTGGAGTCGTTCCGGCTCCGCAAGCTGACCCATGACGAGCGTCTTCATTTTTCCTATGAATCGCTCGGGGAATTGCGTTTGCTTCAGAACGACCCGGTTTCGGCCTTGAGGTTCTTTGATGAGGCCATTCAATCGGCTGAGCCCCATGGTCCCGCGGAGCTTTGGAGTCCGCTTTACGGCCGAGGGAAAGCTAATCTGGCCCAATCCCGCCTGCGAGCGGCTTATATGGACTTTGGATCCGCGCTGCGAAACCTGCAGAGCCGGCGGGCGGAGATCCTTCCCGCGGATGCCTTTCGCGTCAGCACCGAAGTCAAAGTGCATCGGGTCTATTCTGCCTATATCGAGCTGGCGGGTCGCTTATACCGCCAAACCGGGCAGAAGCGCTATGCGGAGGAGTCTTTTGCGGCAGCCGAAGAGGGGCGTTCCGCCAGTTTGCGGACATTATGGTACGGCTCGGACCTGACCAGGCAGCTTCCCGAGGACTACTGGCAGACCCTTTCCGATTTGCAGGGGGCGGAATCGGCTCTGCTCAGAAGTGATTCCAATGCCGGTGCCGTTCGGCGCCTGCGTCTGAGACTGACCGAAATGGAAGCCAGCGCGGGACTAGACGTGCCCCACTTTCCTGCGGACGGTGAGGCCCGGGCCGGCACGCTCCTGCAACTGACTCGTCAGGCGCTTAGTCCGGACGAGGTCTATCTGGGTTTTCACACCGGCGACTCGGAGTCCTGCGTGTGGGTCGTCACTCGCGATGGTTTCGAGTTTCGGACCTTGCCGCCGCAGGCGGATCTGAATAGGCACATCGGCTCGTTTGTCACGGCCCTCAGTAACAGCACTCCTGCCGCCACGCCCGGAAGTCAGCTTTATGGGGAGCTGTTTGGCCACATCAGTCGTCGTTTGCTGGACAGACCGACATGGGTTCTGGCTGCTGACGGTCCCCTGTTTGAGTTGCCCTTTGGCGCTCTTACGGAAGGTTCGCCATCCGGGCTTGGTGTCCAAACCTACGTCATCCAACGCCATGCAATCCGGATCGTCCCCGGCATCCTGTCTCTGCTTCGCTCTTCCCCGCCCGACTCCAATGAACTGTTCGTGGGTGTTGGCGACCCCATTTATAATCGGGCCGATCCGCGCCGTCCACGCGCGACGCCATCCGTTGCGGTGGCTTCCGCCTCCAATGCAGCCCTCGGCCTCATGGAATTACCAAGGTTGCTGGGGAGCAAGCGTGAAGTGGAGAGCTGCGCGGATATTTGGCGAGCCAACGGCCATCCATCGATGGTGCTGGATGGTGCGGCCGCGACCAGGCACAACCTTGCGCAAGCGCTCCACAACAATCCCTCGGTACTTCACATGGCCACCCACATACTCTTTCCTCCTGGCGAAGCAGGCCTGGGCCTCGTTGCTCTCAGCCTTCAGGCCGGAAACCAGGTCGAATTCCTCAGCGCCACGGAGACCGCCAGCATGCGGGCGAAACTCGGGCTCGTCGTCCTGGACGGATGCAGTTCCGGGCATGCTGCAATTCTCCCTGGTGCGGGCTTGATGGGCCTGACACGCGCCTGGCTGGTTGCCGGCGCTCGTGCGGTTATCTCAACGCGCTGGCCGGCCGACGATCGGCAGAGTGGTGGACTGTTCGTGTCGCTCTACCGGCTTTATTTCCTTCAACGCGCGCACCATCCGATCTCTTTCGGAACGTTGCTGCAGGAGGCGCAGCTTGCGGAATTGCAGGCCGGCGGCCGCCGCGCCGATCCTGCCCACTGGGCCTCCTATTTCTGCGTCGAAAGAAACTGATCGGCGCTTCAAAAAGTCCGCCGTTGAGGACAGATGCCGCAAGAGCCGGATGCAGACTGGACGACCGTGGTGAACCTCATTCAGCGGGGCGACCCGGCCGGAGAAGAGATCCTCTATCGAACTCTAGTGGGTGGTGCGCGTCTTTTTTTTCAGCGCCGTCTCGGAACCCAGGATGTTGACGATCGCGTCCATGACCTGTTCCTGATCCTCGTTGGTTCCATACGCCGCGGTGAAGTCCGGCAACCCGACCATCTCATGGGTTATGTCCGGACCATCCTGTACCGCCAACTGAATCTCGAGATTGGCCGGATCGTCCGTCGCCGTGAAAGTCTCGCCGGAATTGATTCGGCTGCTCACCTGACGGCCGCCGAGCCCACCCCTGAGCAACAGGCCTTGGCCCGCCAAAGGGCGGAGCTCATGAAGCAGGCCCTGCGGGAAATGAGCGATCGGGATTTTGAAATCCTATCCCGCTGCTACCTCCGCGAGCAGCCGCCGGAACGGGTTTGCACTGAAATGGCACTGACCCAAGTCCAGTTCCAACTGCTCAAATCAAGGGCCAAGGCGCGTCTTACGGAGCTGATGCGGCGCAAACTCGCTCGCCACTCGGTTTAGTCCACGATGATAATAACTGGCTCGTGGAGCGCGCTCGAGGCAGCCGCGGCGCTGAAAATCGACATCATCAGGTCCAAGAATGTGAACACAGTGTTTTCCTCGGAAAAAGTGGATTCGCCTACACCGGGCCGCAGCTCGCGGAACTCGCGAGAAGCATTGCGCATCTCATCGCTTCACGGGAGCATACCCATCTATGTACGCAAAGTCACAATACAGCAGCACACGGGCAGCAGGATAGATTCCATCTGGGTAGTGCCATGATATGAACGATTTGGCGTTCGAGTGGACCCGGCTGGCGCACAGTATTTTGCTAACTTTTGGCTATTCCCGGCTGAAATCTCTGGATAAGAATTCGTTCCTGGCCACACTGCTAATTAGGGCAACAAATCATGGCTTCGCGAAAAATCCCGATCGTGGGCGGTAAATAGGAGCCCAGAATGACAGAGCCGCATATTGAAGACGAACTCCTGGACCGGTACGCGTCGGGTACTCTTCCCGTTGATGCGCACCCGGCAGTTGAGGAACACTTGTTGGCTTGCCGATTTTGCCAGTCGCGACTGGTCGCGTCGGATGAATTCGTGGTGCTCTTTCGGGCGGCGGCCATCCAGCCGGATGCCCGTCCGCGGCCCGGCTGGCGACCAGCCTGGTCTCCTCGTGCGACGATTTGGGCCGCCGCTGCGGTGATGGCGTCGGCACTCCTCTTTGTGATCAGGGTGCAGCTTCGGGAGCCACCTGTCGCGCCGGCGACGGTGATGATGCAGTCGCTTCGCGGGCCACAGGCGGCAGCGCGAATCATCGCGGGGAAGCCTGCCCTTCTGGTCTTCGATATCGCGCCAGACTCTGGCCCGGACGAATATGACGGGCAGATCGTCAATCTCGTGGGCGTCGAGATTTTCACCGCCCGCGCCACCCCGAAAGATGGGCATCTCGCTGTCCTCGTTAAGAAACTTCCTAAGGGGTCCTATTGGGTTCGTATCTATAGCAAACGCAGCCGAGAGCCGATCGCGGAGTACGGCCTGCGAGCCGAATAGTGCCGGCTCGGTGGATCTCGGGAGCAAACGCGCATAAGGAGGCACAGCCCTTGAAACTCGCGATGAACCGCAGGCCGTGGAATGAACAGGCGACTACCATGCCCCACCTGGAAATCGGAAGCCAAGTCTTCCACAACGGCGTGCCCTTGCAGTTGCTTTATCGTATCGACCACGACGAATACCACGAGACATGGCGAGTCCGCCCTCTGTTCGTAGAGGCAGCCGATCGGGACGACAGGTTTCACCGGTCGGATGTCATCTCGTTTTTGCACACGATCCGGGCGCCTCGTTGGAGTTGCGCCGCGACTAATGTCTGGTAAGGTGCCCTGCGGATTCTCAGCCTCGTCGTGCAATTGTTGCCGCACTACGGCCATTACGCCGTCTTGAGCCCGCAAGTCACGATTGCCCCTGGCAAGGGTCGCCGGATCAAAGTCCGCTCCGCTAGGCCCAACACTGTTCACTTAAGCGTGGCGCAGGCTGTCAAGCCTGCTGAGCCGAGATTCATCTCGGCTTTCTTCTCTTTTCCGGGAGATTCTTCCCCATCCGCAACCACTAATGAGTCATGGA
>Ga0116223_10005504_pt1 | contig 10658 bp, 14 predicted proteins | sample Sb_taG_3_FD_90092 | JGI IMG/M metagenome (GOLD analysis project Ga0116223, IMG submission 90092) | Peat soil microbial communities from Weissenstadt, Germany - Sb_50d_a_PC metaG | ecosystem: Environmental > Terrestrial > Soil > Wetlands > Peat | place: Germany: Weissenstadt | collected 2010-09-21 | reverse complement strand
TTGCCGAAATCGTTCAGTTTCGGAAAGGCGATGTGGCAGGTCATGCATGAGGTTGCGTATTGCCGGGAGAAAGCGGGAATGGCTGATCCCCGTTGCGGAAGAACAAGCAATAACAGTCCAGGCACGATGAGCACCGGCAACGCTTTCAGCAACGTCCGCACACACACCTCCCTCTCGTTGGGCCTACTCATGAATTCTGGCCTCCGTCTAACAACCGCCAGGGGCAGGACCACAATGCCCGTTTTGCCCGGACGGCAGGAAAAGAGGCACGTTCCTGGCCGGAGTTGAATTTGGGCTAACCGCTCGTGCGCTGAGTGACCTACGCGGATTGTGGATATCCATGGCTGGCTTAATCGCGCCAAATCACGCGCTGGTTGCCTCCACTTTTCGCGCCAACCCACCCACCGCCTTGGGGATTGTCAGTTACTGGTCGAGGAGACGGCTGATGCGGGAATCATCGGCCTTCCGCTCGTTGATCGTGTGCGCGGGTTTCTGCTTTGCTCGGTTTTGCGCCAGGGCAGCCAACATGCGTCGAGAGTGCTCGTCCCCAGATTTAAGGATAGGACCACAATTCGGTGAATCACGTAAGTATGGCCACTCTCTTGCTCAATCATTCCGGGGTGACCACCACCGGGGTGGAGAAATCCAAATTCGCCTAGAAGTGCAGGTCTTTTTCAGAGAACTGAACTGGGCCGCGATGAGGCAATCCCAAACAGCACCGGCACCGCCTTGAGCATTCTTGCTGGTCTTTTGCCACGCCGCGGTTCTGGCCTCGGTTTGGGGCCAGACTCTCATGCTTGGCTCAACCGAGGTCAAAATCGAATTCGGCTCAAACTAAAGATCGGACTGAGGTTCACGCGATGACCCGACGATATAAGAATCAAACACATAGCTCCCCGGTACACGTTGTTCTATCAGGTGTGCCTAACTCCGCGATCTCCAGGATCGGGATTCTGGTGGCGCTCGCGGTGCTGGACACGAGTCTCCAGGCGGCGGCCGTCGCGGCCGATTCCACGCGCGGGGCAGAGTTGTTCCACACCCTGCAATGTATCCAGTGCCACAGCATCAACGGCGAGGGGGGAAACTTGGGGCCGGATCTCGGCCGTCAGTTGAATCGGGACTTCACACCGGCGTCGCTCGCCGGCACGATGTGGAATCATGCGCCTACCATGTGGGCCGCCATGCGGACCCGTGGCATTCAGGCCGGCGACTTAAACCAGCAGGCTGCGGCGGACTTGTTCGCCTACTTCTATTCTGCCGGCTTCTTTGAGATGCCGGGAGATGCCGGCCGCGGAAAACAACTCTTTTCCACTAAGCACTGCGTGGAATGCCACGGCTTGAAGGAATCGAAGATTCCCGAAGCGAAGCCGGCATCCCAGTGGCAGTCGGTCAGTCAACCTATCGTGTTGGTGAACGAAATGTGGAATCACGCCGCGACCATGCGGCAGGAGTTCGCCAAGCGCAAGCTCAAGTGGCCCGAACTGGCTACGCAGGATCTGATCGACATCCTCGTATACCTCAGAAATGTGACCCCGACCCGCATCGAGATTACATCGGGAGCCAACGGAGAGGCCCTGTTCCGGTCCAAAGGCTGCGAGTCCTGCCATTCCAGCTTGACCGCGCTCTCCGCCCGGCTCAAGGGTCAGACGCTGACCGGTATCGCGGTGGCGATGTGGAATCACGCACCTAGGATGCCGCCCTCGCCACCGATGTTGGACGTCGGCGAGATGCGGGACATCGCCAGCAGCCTGTGGGCCGAGCAATTCTTCCGCGACGCCGGCAGCGTGAAGTCGGGCCAGCGGGTTTACAAATCCAAACACTGTGCGACTTGTCACGAGAATCCGTTAAGCGGCGCTCCCAAGCTGTCGGGCCGTCTGTTCAGCGGCGCCGTACTCGTTTCGGCGTTGTGGCATCACGGCCCCCAGATGCTCGATCAGATGCAGTCCAAGCAACTGGCCTGGCCCCGTTTTGGAGGAATGGACATGGCCAATCTGATCGCGTACCTGAGTAGCTCTTACGGCGGGAAGTAGTCAGGTTCAACCGACTCGGATCGGGGATTATCCAGCCTCTCATTCACGAAACAGAAGCCACGCGGGCGGCTTTGCTCTTTCTTGGTGTCCTTGCTTCAGCTTTCCGGTCCCCAGTAGACCGTTCCACGTGTGCCACCAGACCCAGTGTGTGATTGAACCCCTGGGCCTAACCACCCTGGCCCATCGACAGGGAACCAATTCACCCCAGCGACTTAGAAACGGTCCTGCAAATGCACATCACATCCAAAAGTGGCATTCGACGCTCACGAACATTTGAGAGCGGAACTCACCAGCCTGTTGGAACACCGGCGAGCGGACTATCATCGCATGAAGGCAGCGGACGAGGAAGTCAGTCGTGAGGAACTGTCTGAGGCTCGCGACGCTTACGAGCAGGCACTTGTGCGCCTGAGTCACTTCATTGAGCGCATTGGAGGTCGCCGGTAGCGTCGGGCAAGTTTACCAAACAGCCTCATCGTGTTCACCGTAACGCGCGCTCGTTGGGTGCCCGCCGGAGCTGCTTTCCTCCGGTAGCTCATCGAGCCCCCATCCGGGGTGACGCCCCTGAACCTCTGACCTAAGTGAGCCGTCTGAAGGGTCAACAACAGTCAATCACGCCTTGTCGCGGGCCCAGGAGACTCAGGCTGAAAGCGAAGATCTACTTGGTCTGCAGGCTTTCAAGGTATCGTGCTAGGTTGTCGATTCGTACGCGTCCCAGGTCTCGATCCTGACTGATCTGCGAAAAGATCGGACCCCACACCGGCATCTCACGCGTGCCGTGTCCTGAACTCGGGGCTTCCGCTCCAGAAATCACTTTTCGTACGCGAGCCAATGGGAGAGCCCCGCCGTTGCGCGCCGCAATGCGCGTCAAGTCCGCTGGTGCATTTTTTAGGGACTTCGCCATCGGTCCAGATCCTCTCGCGTCGCTTCCATGACAGACCGCACAGTAAGCTCCATATAACGCCGACCCCTGAATCGAATCAATCAAAGGCGTAGGCTTATCTTCCTGTGCCTTCGGATTCTGCCCTGAACTCAAGGGCAGCTGAAGAAGCGTTCCAATTGCTACCACCGAGGCCGGCGACTTCACTTCGCGGGACCTCCATCGTCAGTCTGACCGCCAAACAGAGTGCGCCCGTCCGAAAAAGTCACGGATCGGGCGGCCGCAAGATTCGGCCCGCAGTCACCACCGTCTCAACCAACACTCTGGTTTGTAGCGAGTTGGTCGATACTTCCTCCACGCCGTTCAGTCCCGTCGGCCGAATTCTCTCCGTGATCGGACGGCCCAACGGGAGCACGCCGTTTGCGAGCTTCAGCGTCACCGCATTTGTGCACACCACTGGAACGATCACGCTGGACCGCGATCCTACCGGGATCGTGAACGTGGGCGATGCAGTAGTCATTCGCAACAAATCGAGCTTGTCGAGCACTCCTGCCTCCGTCACGCAGGTCACCGATACCGGCTACCAGAACGTCACGAACAGCTACGGTGGTCTGGCGGCCGGAGCGGAGGTCGGCAACCTGATTCGCGTCATCGCGGGAACCGGACGCGGCCAGCCGCCGAGCACCATCACTGCGAACACGTCGACGCAGTTGACCTTCCAGCCGCCGTTGCTCATGGACGACACGTCGGTGTGGATCGTCGAGGCGCCAACCTGGGCCTTCCAAGCTGATTCGACCAGCATCGACAACGCGAACCCGCTGACCCCGGTGACCCTCTCTGTGCCGACGGCGAACTTCATCGAACAGGCCATGTTGATTGCCGGTTTCACCGTGGACGTGAACGGCAATGAATCCCCGGACGGCGACCAGCCGTTCCGCGAGGACTGGATCTACGGCGAAGTCGGCGCGCCCTCGGGCGAGATGAAGATTTCGATTCCGGGCGCGCTCGCCATCGGAAGCAACCTCGGCCCGGCGGCGTTCCACACCGCCGCGGTCTCGTTGCAGAACGGCGTGACGTGCATGGTGAAGCAGGCGCCGGTCGGCGCAAATCTCGTCGTCCAAGTCTATGCCAGAACCACGCTGCTCTTTACGGTGACGATCGCGGCAGGCTCCACGACCGGGTCCGCTACAGGCACGCCCTCGATCGGTCCAGAGACGCCGGTCATCATTAATCTCACCGCCGTCGGCACGACGTTTCCCGGATCGGATCTCACTGTCGCGCTGTCGTAAGAAATGGGTCATTGAAGGACTCGGATCCTGCCGCCTTCGCGTCGCATGGCTCCACTTCTACGGGTCGCGCGTTACACGTCAACTGAGACTCTCCTTCCTCACTTTCTGGGGCAAATTTCAGAGCGATGAATGACCTGCGGCTTGTTTGATAGAATCTGCAGTCAGATTTCGTTCACATCATGATTAGAACCAAACTCGGACACGAAATCACGGCGCACCTGGGATCGGTTGGCATGGGAGAGGTCTTTCAGACCACCCAGTCATCGCGCCGATCCCGCAAATCGATGGCTTCGCGAAACGATCGGCAGCACTGCCGCGGCGGTTGCAGCGTCAACCGCCGTCGCGTGGGGTTCTTGCTTACGACACTGTTGATGTCGGTCGCGGCGTCTGCGCAGCAGCCCACGAACGCGGGTGACACGTTCGGACTTGCGCCGGGTCCGCACGCTGTGGGGTTCCGGTTGCTCGTCGAGCAGGACCGCTCGAGATATGTCTCAGCGAGCGACGGCACAGGAACGCACGCCCGGCCGATCAGGGTTTACGTTTGGTACCCGGCCAAAGCGACGTCGAAGCCGATGCGCTTCGGTCGTTACGCGGCCCTTGCCGACGACGACGTGTGGCCGGCGGAGATTTCGGGTCGCGCGCGCGACGTGCTGAAGTTCTCGCGCGGGCCGCTCGCGCGTTCACTGGAACCGGCAGCGTTCGAAGCGCTGCTTCAACGGCCCATGTTGGCAGCCGAGAACGCCAAGCCCGCGGCCGGCCGGTTTCCGTTGATGGCAATGGGCCAAGGGCTCTACTACGAATCGCCGATCGCGTTCGCGGCCTTGGGAGAATTCCTCGCCGGGCGCGGCTTCGTCGTCGTGACCACGCCACTCGTCGGGACCAACTCCACGGTGGTAAGAATCGATGCGCAGGATCTCGAGACTCAGGTCCGAGATCTCGAGTTCGCGATTGCACGAGCGCGGCAATTGCCGTTCGTGAGCGGCGATCGACTCGGTGTGCTCGGTTTCGACATGGGCGGCATGGCGGGCGTTCTGCTTGCGATGCGCAACCGGGACGTCGACGCGTTCGCGAGCTTCGATTCCGGGATTATGTATCCGCATCCGTCGGGCCTGCCGCAGGCTTCCCCGAGCTATGATGCAGCGTCGTTGCGAGTGCCATGGCTGCACGCCACATCGCCGTTGGCCATGGGGCGGCCGCAGGATCCAGGCGTGAAATCTCTATTCGACACGGCGGTGCATTCGAATCGCTATCTCCTCGTAACCGAAGGAATGGGTCACGTGGACTTCACGACCTACGGCCTGATCCCCGGTCGCCGCGCGATGCCGGGCTATTGGGATGATCCCGCGCCGGGAACCGCTCGTCGTCAGGGCATCGTGGCGGACTACCTGACCCATTTCTTCGATGCGTTTCTTCGCGCGGACGCCGCGAGCGTGGCGTGGCTCGATCGCGATCCGAAGGTTGCCTTCCCCGACGCACAGATGACGCTCGAGCACCGCGCGGCGATACCGCCCTCGATCAGCTATGACGAACTCGTGCGGGATGTCGTGCGCGGGGATGCAGAGGCGGCCATCGGGCGATTGCGTGCCGTCGACGAGGTGGAGGCCGGGCGCGCAGCGCTCGATCAGGTTCACCTGGAGCGGCTGGGGGTTAGCTTGATCTTTGAATGGGGACTCGCGAAGGAAGCGCTTCCGTTGCTCGCGTTCACGGTCGCGCGGTACCCCGCATCTGGACAAGCTCGGCGAACGTTGATCGAAGCCAATGTGCAGCTCGGCAACTACGCGGCCGCGATCGAGATCCTGAATGCTGTCTTGCAGCAGAATCCGAACAATGCGGGTGCGCGGGCGCGCCTCGACGAGATACGTAAGCTCGAGAACGAACAGCGCAAGTAGCCAATCCGCGCGCGCCGATCCGCACGCGCGCAAGATCCGCCCGAAGGCGGCCCGCGCCCGGCTTCCGCGGCAGCGAATGGGGGCCCGCGCGGAAATCGAATGCTTTTCGGTCACTTCTTACGCCCAGCGTTGTTCCTCTGGACGTGCAGTTGGCATCCCGTAGAAGTGCCGGCCCTCCCGCCGATCTGGGAGTACGCTGGACTCCCGCCCCCAACTGGATTGAGGCTTGAGCCGGCAATGGACTGCACACCACACCAAGTAGCATGAGCGAGCCAATTTCCAAACTGGAGCCTCACCGGACGATGTACCTGCGCGGATTCGACCGCCGCGGGTGTGCCGCGTCCCTGAACAACGCGTCGGCTTCGGGCTTCACCGTCAGCGGCGTCTTCAGCGATCAGGCCGATTTCGCGGTCCTGGTGCTGTTCGACGCCGACGACCAGTTCGGTCACCTCTTCACCACCAAGTACCTTCCCGATTTCTCGCTCGCTGGCGTGACACTCGACTTCGACCTGGCGATCACTAACGCGCAGAATCCCGTAAGCCGCAAGTTTCAATCGGTCCCGTGGGGCGCGCTCAGCTACATCACGAAGTCGGAAACGCCCGGCACCATCTCGCTCCAACCGATGGCGACATCGGCCACCGGCATGGCGGCGGCTTCTCAGACCTTCACGGTGAACGGCACGCCCGCGCTGTACGACCGCGTGGATCTCGTCTATTTGAGCAACATCGTTTACGACTACCTGGTGTCGACTGCGCTGTCGCCGGGGCCTTCGACGGTGACGTTTGGGTTCTTCAACTAGCTCGGCACCGGATACAACCACACCATCACGATCGGGTCCAACACGTACTCGCAGGTCCAGCTTTCAACCGATGGTTCCGGCTCCCGGCCTTCCCGGTGGTTGAACAGCGCGCGAACATGCGCCTGGAAGCGCTCATTGAGGGGGAACTCCGTGCCGTCTTTGCGCCTCCCGAAAAGCTCCAGGCCGGCCCCCATGGGCCGCAAACGGGGCTCGGCGTGATAGGCCTCCCGATGTCCGGGGTGTACAAGACGGAAGCGCTCCGGAACCAGAATTTCGACGACTTGGCCAGCCAGTTCGGTCCGGCTGAATCCAAACATGCGTTCGGCTTGCGCATTAACCTGGGTGATGCGGCCTGCGCAGTCCGTCGCCAGAAGAGCGTCGGGCGCCGATTCAAACAGGTTTTCGAACATCGACTGGCTGCGGCGCAGACGTTCCTGGTCCTCTCGGCGGCCCGCCAAGCGCCGATAGGCGACCGCTCCTTCCGCTCCGAGGGTCGAGAGCACGCGCTCGTCCTCGTCGCTGAAGTCCTCCGCGCCCAGCTTATCCAAGAGCAGGATCCAGCCCAGCAAGACCTCCGAACACTGCAAAGGCACGGCCAGCGCCGATTCGAGCACCGGCCCGGTCTGCGAGACGGCGACTTCAATCCCCAGGTCCGCCGCCTCCACGTTACGCATTCGCTGCGCACAGCGCTACTCGATCAGCTTGCCCAGAACCGAGCCGCGGGGAGGCGGGGCGGACATCCACGGCGCATCGATGCGTCGGACCAGGGCGCCCGACCCGTCGGCTTCTCCCTCACTGCTCGAAAAGTGGGCCCAAACCGTGGCGGTGTTTTCACCGCATAAGCCGACCGCCGTATGCTTCGACCCGATCAGTTTTCGAGCCGTATGCGCCAGCACCTGCAGGAGGCGTTCCGGGTCGGCCTCGGAAGCGAGTTCGAGGCTCATTTCAATAATTGCCGCCAGCCGGGCGGCGCAAGCTTCCAGATCGGCGAGCCCCGTGGGAAGCGTTGCGGGCGGGGGAGGTAACGGAGCGATCCTTCAACACCTTAAGATGTTCGATTCTTTGGCGAAAATGGGCCTTCTGGTCGTCGGAAAGGCTGGTAGCCTTGAGGATCTTCAGGACCAGCGGCCGATCCGGATCTCTTCTGTGGTGCGCCTTGAATATGGTCGCGTGAGCTGTCTCAGCGAGGTTCTCTACGATTTCATAGTTTGAAATAATCACGGTCAGCCTCGGTAGCGTCGAACAATCCCCAGCGCAGCCTAACCAGCACTTGGAAGCGAGCGGCCCGGCGCCGTGCGCACCGTGGCACAAAGACTCCTTCCGGCTCGATGCGCGGAACGAAAGCAGTCATGTATCACCTTGATTGGCTGGAAGTTAGTGTCAATCGACGGTTCGTTGTCTCACGCCATCTTCAGCGCTCGGATCAGCGAACCAAACAGCGCTAGACGCTTCCCTTATCGGTCGCTATTGACCTCTTTGGAGTGCGCTGAACTAGACTGCCCGGATTCGCCGGGCGGGTTCGCACAAGACCGATCTGGTCAAGTGCTTTCTGGTGCAGCATCCCAACGTGAATCTGCACTTCACGCCGACGTACTCATCCTGGCTCAATCAGTAGTTTGGCCGGGCAGATTATGGCCGATCCGACGCTCGCTGCGCCGCCCGATAAGCCCGGCGTGACCACTCTCAGCTCTGCTGTCACAAAGACTCCAGGAGCCCCCCAGCCAGCCCCGCCGAATCCGCTCAAAATCAAAGCCCTGCTCGCGCTGGACGATCTACCGCCGTTTTCCCCTATTATGAACCGGCTGCTGGCGTCCCTCGCCGCGGAGGATGTTTCATTCATCAAACTGGCCGATCTGATCGAAAAAGACACGGTGATCGCCGGTAATCTGCTGCATGTGGTGAATTCGGCGTTGTACGCACGCCGGAGCACGATTAACTCGGTGCGCCACGCGCTTTCGGTGATGGGTGTGGCCAAGCTGCGCAACATCGTGCTGGGCATGTCGGTAGCTAGCATGTGGAACCACACGAAAGTGCCGGCAGCCTGGTCTATGAGGCGCTTCGACATGCACTCGGCGGCCGTCGCGATCCTCAGTGACCTGCTGGCTCAACACCTGCCGGTGACGTACCCGGAAGGCGCCTTCGTCGCCGGATTGTTTCACGATTTAGGCCGGTTGCTGATCGTCCTCATACTGCCGTAGGAAAACGCAGCCATCGAACAGCTGTTCGAACGGGGCGTATCGCCACGCGATGCCGGACCGGCAAAGGACCGCCTCACGCTGGTCCAATGCGAAGAACAGGTGCTAGGGTTCACCCACGCGCAACTCTCCGCCGACGCCCTGGCGGCCTGGAAACTCCCGTGGCCGGTGCAGGCGGCCGTCGCTTCGCACCACGGAGAATGGTCCGCAGAAGCGTCTGGAGAATGGTCCGGAGAAACGCCTGGAGAAAAGCCCAGCGAGACCGATTCAAAAGGCCCAGCGGAACTCCCTCTCGGCCGTCTGGTGGATGCCGCCAATCGATACGTGAATTCCGCCGGAGACTCCATTTCCCAGGACCCGCGCATGGGAGCCGCCGGCGCGGAAAGGATCGGGGCGCTGGGACTGGAGCCCGAGCGTCTCGCCCGCCTGCTCGACGAATTCAACGGCGAGTACGCGGGCATGCTGCAGTTCTTCAGCTAACTCGAATCCTACCGTACAGGCCCGCAACCACCATCCCCGCCAGCGCTCAAGGTGTCAACGAAGTCCCCGGAAAGTACCCCATGTACCTTGGGTGTGCCGCACTGGTGCACGGGGTAGCTCCGCCCGTGGGACACCAAACTACCGCAACGCCGCCAACTCCTGGTTGGCTTGGCTCAGCAGCGGAAGGTCCTTATCGGCATCCTTCCACAGCGCGAGGAAGTCCTGGTAGGCTCGCTTGGCTTTGGCGGTGTCGCCGGTGAGCGCCGAGGCGCGAGCCAGGCCCAGATAGGCCAGCGAATAGTACGGTCCCCAGTTCCGGCCCTTGTGGTCGAGGATCTTCTGGAACTCTTCCGCCGCTTCCGTGCCTTTGCCCGCACGCAGATCGGCTAAGCCGCGCCGGTAGAGCAACGTCGCCGTGTCCGGGTTCGGAGGCGGCTTCTTAGCGCCTGTTCCTCAGCGAGCCGCACCGCCGTCGCATCCCCACAGAGCACCAGAGCGGGGTTTGACTTTTCTTTGCGCGCAGCTTCGCAATCGCCCATCAGCGCATCGATCACAGCCGAGGGCAAGCCGATCTGGACGTCCGTGATCCCTTGCCGCCGCGCCATCTCAGCCGCCCACACTTGGCGCTCTTGAGTGGACTGCTTTTTTGCGAATCCTGCACGGCGCGGATGGTGTATTCCTACTCGGGAAAGAACGATCGCAAGTATCCTTATTATGTGTGTCTGAACGCGCAGCGCAAAGGCTGGGCCAACCGTTCGGCCAAAAGACTCTGAAGCATGACGTGGAGTTCGTCGAGGTTTGCGGGCCGCTCCGCCTTTGCGTTCATGTCGCGAGAGAGTCTGAGAAAACTTACCCCAACCGGCGTGTTGGCGTCGATGCCATTAAACACGCGCACCAACCACTTGCGTTTAGTTGTCCCAGGAACCGCGCCTCTGTCGATGATCGAACCAGCTTTCCGTGATGCCATGAGCCGTCCCCGCTAGGAGCCTGTCCGAATAAAACCGCAAGTTCGCAGGCATGAATGGAACGGAACCGGTACATAATGTTTTATGCCAAAGGGCTACCGAGACTACCTGCCGGAGCAAGACCTACTGTTGC
>Ga0116223_10005502_pt1 | contig 10659 bp, 7 predicted proteins | sample Sb_taG_3_FD_90092 | JGI IMG/M metagenome (GOLD analysis project Ga0116223, IMG submission 90092) | Peat soil microbial communities from Weissenstadt, Germany - Sb_50d_a_PC metaG | ecosystem: Environmental > Terrestrial > Soil > Wetlands > Peat | place: Germany: Weissenstadt | collected 2010-09-21 | reverse complement strand
GGTGGTGCGATCCCGTTGAACCTCAAATACGCGATCATCTGGCCCATATGTTCGTGCGAATGCGCCAGCATCCGCAGGTACACGCGCCGAACGCTGGTCGTCTCGCCAAAGAAATGCAGGCGCCGATCGAGTTGCGCGGCGCCGGCCTCCTCCACGGACTGGCGCACGGCCTGCAACGAGCGCCTCAACATTCCGATGACGGCCTCCTTCTCGCGAACGCTCGTCTCCAGCTCGTCGTTCCGCCGGACGATCCCCCAAAGGCGCTCCGGACCCTCAGCCGCAATCCCGGCGTACACGTCCCCCGGAGCCGGCGACCCCACCACGTCGAGCAGCAGGAAATTACCCGCCGCCACATGCACCAGGACCTCGCTGACGGACCGCACCTTCTCATCCGGCCGCCACCCGTACCTCTCGGCCGGCACCGTCTCGGCCATGCGTAGCAGTTGCTTCTCGACGATCTCCAGTTCCCAAAGGAACTCGCCGCCGAATCCTTCCATTCGTGGAGTCGGGCACATCTCAGTCATCCAGATTAGCGCCGAAATCGGGCATCTCGTGTCTGCGGATCGCGTCGCTCCAGGCGTTGAGCCGGCCGCCATCCGTCTTCCAGAACTCGCGGCAGAGAATCAGAAACTGCAACACGGCCGGAGCCTGCCCCTTATCGAGCAGTTCCTTCGCCAGCATCATATTCGGACCGTACTGGTTCAACGCCGGCGATCCGGGCGTGGTCGCCGCGTTCATGAGGTATTGCCTGGCCAGCGGCAAATTTTCGCGATGCAGCGCCACCCTCCCCATCACCGAATAGCCGTCATAGATGGCGTCACCGTAATCCCGCTCCTTGGTGTAGTTCGGCGCCATCTGCAGCAGTTCGCGGGCATAGGACTGGGCCGCCTCCATCTGGCCCGCTCGAAAGGCTGCCTTTGCCGCCAGCGGCAGCACGGCGAACTGGTCCCGTCCCGTCAAGCCGGATACGGCATGGTCGATCCAGGCGAAAATCCGCTGCCGCGTCAGATGGAACGGCACCAAGGTCTTCGGCCCGTCTCCCGGCGCATCGCAGACCGCTGCCGCGGCCCGAAGGTCCGGATCCGCCGTGGCGCGGGCTATCTCGACGGCACGTATCGCGCTCTTCACTTCGCTGCAAAGCGGCTCGACCTGCCCCTTCAGCAGGAGCGGAGCGACCACCAACACCGCCGGGAGCCTCATATTCGCCTCGTCACGAAGATAGCGCACTCAATGCGTCATTTCTTTATTTCAATGGGTCATGGCATAAGTGACGTAGTTGACTCCGATGCGAATCCCCAGCGCGGAAAACTTCTGCGGGTACTCGGGATTGTCGGCGTGCTCCCAGGAATCGCCCAAATCCATGTTATGGCAGATCACGACCATCAGGCGCCCTTTGTCGTCGTAGATGCCGCGCCAGCGCGGCACGTAGCCATCGTACTCGTAGGTCATGTGCCTCCGTACCCACGCCCCTTCGCCGGGCACCTGGTAGCGGTCGTCCAGATCGTAGACGATGTGGAAGATCGAATCGGCATTGTCGATATCCACGATCTGGCGGTCGGGGAAGACGCGCTTCATGCTGTTGGTGAAGACCTCCCACTCTTCGGTTCCGTGGAAGTCGTCGCACATGAAGAAGCCGCCGCGCAACAGGTATTCGCGGAACCCTTTCACCTGCTCGCCGGACAGGTTCCAGTGGCCCACCTCCACCGCGTAAAGCCAGGGCCAATCGTACTGGTCGCCCTCATCGATGTTGATGGGCTGTTCCACGGAACGCGTATGAATCCGCGTCAAGCGCCGCAACGCCAGCGAAAAATGGCGGTCCGACCGCGGGTAGTCCATGGTCCAAAAGACGCCGCGGCCGCCTTGCGTCCAGTCCACGTTGAAGCGCCTGCCGAACCGGCCGAAGCCTCCGCGCCCGTGGACGCCGTCCATATTCGGATACATCAGGCGGGCGAAGACCCATTCGGACTTTTCCTGGTAGTCGGGAGGGATCGGGAAGTTGTTGTACTCGAAGGCCGGGTACTCGCGCCACGGTTTCTTGAAATTCTGGAATCCGGACAAAACGCCAAATCCCGCTAGCCCTCCGACGATCAGCCACGACACCGTACGCCAACCCATCTGTTCCGCCTTGGATAGAGGATAGCATCGTCGCCCTTGCCGCGCGAGCAGTCTCCTCCCGGGGGTCTCCTGCTGACGCGTGGCGGCACGCGCGGCTCTGCTGGCGCTCCACCAGGCGCGATCTCTCCTCGTGGTAAAACTGGCGTATGCCCTCTTTTCGCATCGAGACGCGCGAATATTGCTATTCCGCGATGGTGGAGCGTGGCATTGCAGGGAAAGCGGCGCAATTTCTGCCCGCCAGGCACGGCAAGATCTTCGTCGCCACAACGGAGGACGTATGGCGGCACCAGGGTGAAACGCTGGCGCGCGGCCTGGAGGGCGTGGCGCATGAAGTGCTCTATTTCCCGGGCGGCGAAGAGCGGAAGCGCCTGGCCCCGGTGGAGCAACTTGCCGAGGAAATGGTGGAGCGCGGCGCCGACCGCTCCAGCATGGTGATCGCGTTCGGGGGCGGGATCGTAAACGACATGGCGGGCTTCCTCGCCGCGATCTTTATGCGCGGCATTCCCGTGCTCCAGATTCCCACCACGCTGCTGGCGCAGGTGGATGCGGCGATCGGGGGCAAGACGGGGGTCAATCTGGTCAGCGGCAAGAATCTCATCGGCAGTTTCCACCAGCCGGTCGCGGTGCTGATCGATCCCGCGATGCTCGACACGCTGCCGGAGCGGGAATACCGCGCGGGGCTCTACGAAATCATCAAGGCCGGCATCATTCGGGAGCCGGGGTTATTCCATTTTCTGTCTGAACACAGCCGGGAGATACTCGAACGCTGGCGGGATGCGGTGGATTGCATCATCGCCGATTCCGTGCGCATGAAGGCGGAGGTCGTATCCACGGACGAGCGGGAAGGCGACCTGCGCCGCATCCTCAATTTCGGCCACACGTTCGGCCACGCCTTGGAAGCCGAGACCGGGTACACGCGATTTCTGCACGGAGAGGCGGTCGCCTGGGGCATGCGCGCCGCCGTGTACCTGAGCCAATTGACCGGCCACCTCTCCGCCGAAGACAGCGTCGACATCCTGGAGACCCTCGAACGCTACGGCCCCATCCCTCCGCTGGATGGCATTCCCGCCGAAAATCTTCTGGCCCGCCTGGCGCACGACAAGAAGACGGTTCAGGGCCGGGTCCACTTCGTTCTGGCGGTGCGCATCGGCGAGGTGGCGGTGGTGCCGGGCATCGACCAGAAGCTGGTGCTCGAGGCCATCCGGTCCGCCCTGACATGAGTGGCACCAAACCCACGGGCACCAGTACCGAGCAGGAGGCCGCCCATTGGGTCCGTGGCATGTTCGGGCGCGTGGCACAGCGCTACGACCTGGCCAATCACCTGCTTTCCGGCAACCTCGATCGCCTTTGGCGCGCGCGCACGGTGCGCCGCGTTCGCCCCATCCTGGAACGGCCCGGCGTCCGGGTTCTCGACATCTGCTGCGGCACCGGCGATCTGCTTTTGGCCCTCGGAGGAACACCCTGCGGCGTGGTTCTGGGCTCCGACTTCTGCCATCCCATGCTGGTGGCCGCGCGCCAAAAGATTGCGCGCCGCCGCGCACACGCGGTGCTCTTCGAAGCCGATGCGCTCGATCTCCCGGTCCGCGACTCTTCGCTCGATCTCGTCACGGTGGCCTTCGGTTTCCGCAATCTGGCCAATTACCAGGCCGGTTTGGTGGAGATGCGCCGTGTATTGAAGCCCGGCGGCACGGCTGCCATCCTGGAGTTTTCGCAGCCGCGGAATTCGCTGTTCGCCGCGGTCTACGGTTTCTATGCGCGGCGCATTCTGCCACTGATCGGCGGCGCGCTCACGGGCAGCCGCGACGCGTACCGGTATCTCCCCGAATCGATCCGCAAATTCCCCAGCGCGGGTGAGTTGGCCGGGGACATGCGCCGCAATGGCTTCGAGGGAGTGAGTTACGAGTATCTTACCGGAGGGGTGGTGGCTTTGCACTTGGGAGTGCGGTCCGCTAACTCAAGGAATCCTCAGTAGCTTTAAGGCTCCTTGTGCCGCTGGAAACTGGATGGGCTTCCAGGATTGGGGCCCGGAGCGCGCGCATGGGGAACGGCACGTGGACCGGGGTCGACAGGACGCTCCCGGAAGCTTCGAAAACAAGGGCTGGCCGCCACGTCTCGCTGGGGATCAGCCCGGGCGTTCACTCGAAGCTCTTGCGGAATTCTTCGAACTCGCGGCGGAGTTCGGCCAGGCCGGCCTCCAGCGCGGCGATGCGATCGCGATCCGGCGTTGCGCGCTCGGAGGCAGGCGCGGTCTCCACCTCGGCCGCTACCTCGACACGACTCGACAGCAGTTCTGCGTAGCGCTGCTCCTTGAACCCGGGCTGGCGCGGGAGTTGCTTGACGAACTCCATCTCGGCCAGGCGATCGAGCGTGCCCGCCACGCCCTCCAGATCGTCGAAGGTGTAGAGCCGCTCGGTGCGGCCGCGCAACTCGCCGACGGTCTGCGGGCCGCGCAGCAACAGGACGCAGACCACCGCCGCCTCGCGTCTTCCGAGGTTGAACTTCTCGGTGAACCGCTGCTCGTGTTTCGGGACGCGGCTGTCGCGACCGGTGATGCGCAGAGCGAGGCCCTTCTTGCGAAGCTCTTCGAGCGCTTGCTCCACCGTGTCTTCGTCGTAGGAGACCACCGGGTCGCGGTTGGATTTCTGGTTGCACGCGTTCACCAGGGCATTCAGCGAGAGCGGGTAATATTCCGGGGTGGCGATCTCCTTTTCCAAAAGCGATCCGAGCACGCGCGCTTCGGCAGCATCCAGTTGCCAGTCCACCTTTCCAGTTTACGTTGTTACCATAGACATTTCGGCCCATGGCTTACGAATGGTTGGAACCTGCCACCGAGCGCTCGCGCCGCCCGGCCGAGCGCACCGGCATTTCGCGAGAGCGGATCGCCGCCGCGCTGGAGCGTTCTTCCGCCGCCCTGTTTTCGCAGCAGACGCCGGAAGGTTTCTGGTGCGGCGAACTGACCGCCGACAGCACGCTCGAATCCGACTACATTCTGCTGCAACTGTGGATGCACCAGCCGGAGGGCGCCGGTTGGCATCCGCCGGCGCGGGCGCGCATCTCGAAGGCGGCCCGCTCGATTCTGGACCGCCAGCTTCCCGACGGCGGCTTCAATACTTTCAGCGGCGGTCCGGCCGACGTCAGCGCGACGGTGAAAGCCTATTGCGCGCTCAAGCTGGCGGGCCACGATCCGGAGGCCGAGCCGCTGCGGCGCGCGCGCGCGCGCATCCTGACGCTGGGCGGCCTGCAGGCCGCGAACAGCTACGTCAAGATCAACCTTAGCCTCTTCGGTTTGTACCCGCGCGAGCACGTGCCCTCGGTGCCGCCCGAGATCACCATGCTGCCCGGCAACGTGCTGTACGAAATGTCGTCGTGGACGCGCTCCATCCTGGTGCCGCTTTCCATCGTGCAGGCGCGGGGATCCAACCGGCGCGCGCCCGCGGGATTCACGCTGGACGAGCTGCTGCTGCCCAACGTCAGCCTCGCGCTGCCCACGCGCAAAGGTCTCTCGATTCTCTTCCACCATCTCGACCGCGTGTTCAAGGTCTGGGAAAAGCGCGGCTCCGAGCGCATCCGCGGGGCGGCCATCCGCGAGGCGGAGCACTGGATCCTCGACCGCACCCGCCACACCGAAGGGCTGGGCGCCATCTACCCTGCCATGATGTACTTCATAATGGCGCTGGATGCGCTGGGGTATCCCGCGGACCATCCCGACCTGGTGCAAGCCATCCGGCATTTCGAATCGCTGCTCATCGAATCCGAAGACCGGTTCATATTCCAGCCCTGCGTTTCGCCCATTTGGGACACCGCCATCTGCGCGTTCGCCCTGGGCGAGGCGGGAAGAGGCGGCGACCCGCGGATGACGCTGGCAGCCGACTGGCTCATCAGCAAGGAGGTGAGGCGCAAGGGCGACTGGTCCATCAAGCGGCCCGACGCCGAGCCTTCCGGCTGGGCGTTCGAATTCGCCAACGAGTTCTATCCCGATATCGACGATACGGCCATGGTGTTGTTGGCGCTGCTCGATGCCCCGAGCTCGAATCCCAAGGCGCAGGCGGCCGCCGAGAAGCGCGCCATCCACTGGCTGCTGGCCATGCAATCGGAAGATGGCGGGTGGGCGGCTTTCGACGTGGACAACAACTGGGCCGTGCTAAATGAAGTGCCGTTTGCCGACCACAACGCGATGCTCGATCCGACGTGCCCCGATATTACCGGCCGCGTGCTGGAGTCGCTGTGCCGCCGCGGCCTGGCGGACCACGATGCGGTGCGCCGCGGTGTGGCCTACCTGCTCCAGGCGCAGGAGAAGGATGGAAGCTGGTACGGCCGCTGGGGCGTGAATTACGTCTACGGATCGTTTCTGGCGATGCGCGGGCTGGGGTCGAGCGGCCTCTCCGGAACGGAGGACGCCATCGCCAAGGCCGCGCGCTGGCTGCGCTCGGTGCAGAATTCCGATGGCGGCTGGGGCGAATCGTGCGCCAGCTACGATCGCGACGGTTTTGTGGCCGCGCCGAGCTGCGTCTCGCAGACCGCCTGGGCGGTGTTGGGCCTGGTGGCGGCGGGCGATCGTGAATCCGCCGGAGTGCGGCGCGGCGCGCAGTTTCTGATGGATCGCCAGCGGCCGGATGGCACGTGGCCCGAGACCGCTACCACCGGGACCGGCTTTCCCCAGGTCTTCTATCTGACCTACGGGATGTATCGCGACTACTTTCCGCTGCTGGCATTGGCGTGCTTTGGGGGAGAACAGGGGGCTGGGGGTTAGGGGCTGGGGGAGGGTGGCTGGCCGCGCTCGCATCTTTCGCTGCACCACGTCTGGCACATAAAAAAGCCGGGCGGCTCTCGGCCGCCCGGCTTGACGCTGCGTTACTGGGTCTACGTCACCTGACGAATACGGAGATGGTGACGCTTACGGTAATGCCTCCCGCACCGTACGCCGTCAACGTATACGTCGAGTTGGTGATCGGGTTGACCGTGAAGCTGCCGTTCACCGACAGGTTCTGCGGCCCGAGCTCGGCGCCGACCAGGACCACCGACAAGGCGTTCTGCGTGGTCCACGACAGGACGACCGGGTTGCCGGCCGAAGTCGAGGTCACGGGATTGGCCTGGAACGAGGTGATTTGCACCTGACCGACGCTGACGGTCACGTTGGCCTTGATGGTGCCCTGCGCGTTGATCGCGGTCAGGGTGTAAGTTGTGGTTACGTTGGGCTTGACGGTGGCGCAATCGTTCGCATTGAGATTGCTGCCCACGCCAGGATCGATCTGAATCGAGTTGGCGCCGCTCACCTGCCAGCACAACTGCGAGGACTGGCCGGCGCTGATGACCGGCGGGTTGGCGACGAACGTCAGGATTTGCGGAATATTCTGCGGTGCGACAGTCACAGTTACCGGAGCGGTCACCGAGTGGCCGTCGGAACTGGTTGCCGTCAACGTGTAGGTGGTGGTTTGAGCCGGCGACACCGTAGTGCTGCCGTTCAGAGTCACGCTGCCGACGCTGCTGATGCTCACGGTCGTGGCGCCAGTCGTGGTCCAGCTCAACACCGAGGATTGGCCGGGGGCGATGCTCACCGGGTTGGCTTCGAAGCGGATGATCTGCGGGTTGCCCGCTGCCGCGGTCCCGCCTACGACGACGGTCACGCTGGCATTCACCGTGCCGCTGGTGCCGGTGGCAGTCAGAGTGTATGTGGTAGTGGCGGCCGGTGTCACCGATACCGAGCCGGAATGCGCGTCCACGCTGCCCGGACCCGGAGTGATGGTCACGGTGTTTGCGTTCTCCACGACCCACGTCAGAGTAGAGGCTTGGCCGGACTGGATGGAGGCCGGATTGGCGCTGAACTGCAGGATGCGAACCGCGAGCGGGCTGGCCGTCGATACGCTGGTCGACGCCGAAGCCGACAGGCCGTCGGTATTCCTCACCGTCAGCTTGAAGGTGTAGCTTTGTCCAGCAGCGGCCGTGAAGGTCGCAGTCACGGTGTTGGCATTGGAAAGCGCCACCGAGGGGCCGGTGAGCTGCGTCCAGGCATAGGTCAGAGTCTCGCCGAGAGGATCGTACGAACCGGAGCCGTTCAGCGTGATGGTGCCGGCCGGCACACCCACTTGAGGCGGACCCGCGTCCGCAATCGGCGGGCTCGAGCCCACGCGCCGCGTGCCGAATTCGTACCGGATCCGCGGAACATCCATGGGCACCGGAGTGGTCACCTTGGCGTAGTCCCTCGGGTGGATGTAATTTCCGACTTCGAGACCCAACGTCAGGCTTCCGCTGCCGGCGCTGCTGGTATAGGTCTCGTTATAGCTGCCTGCCGCTGTAAAGGCGACGTGTCCCGTCAAGGGCTGCACCAGTTTGAGGTTGACGCCCGGCCGCGCAGCGCGGTTGAGTTCGTGCATCTTGAGGTAAGCCAGGTCGCCCTGGAAGTACGCGTTGCCCCATGCGCCGAACAGGAAGTTCACGCCTTCCTGGTTCACGATCCGCGCGAAGGTCTGCAGATACGCGCCCGGCGCCAGTTCCGTGCTGTTCAGCACGGCATAATTCTTGAACCCGCGGGTGACGAACACGCCCAGGCGGCCGTCGCTGAAGATCCAATCCAACAGGAAAGCGCCCTGACCCAGCGCGCCGCCCTGCTGGTACTGCTTGAGGTCGAGCCATTTGAAGCTGCCGAACCCGCCCGCCTGAACGTTGCCCCAGCGGTGCACGAGACCGATATCGAACTGGCCTTCCTGGCGGCCCGGATAGTACATGTACTCGCCCTGAGCCTGCACGGCGCTTTCGCCGGTTCCGCCAAAAGGCGAAAAGAACTGGCCCCGTCCGGTGAGCGTGAAATCGCCCGTGCGGGAGGCTCCGAACGTAGGACCGATGTTGAGACCCAGCATGGTGAATTTCTTGTTCCGTTTCTGTGCCTCATCGAGGGCCCCAGCGGCCGCGTCGTTAGCGATCTTGGTGGTCGCCTGTTCGCTAAGCGGCTTGGGCAACCCGGCGACCTGGTCGCGCAGCATGTTGTGCTGGTTGCGCAGGTCGTTGAGCTCGCCCGCCAGCTTGGCGTTTTCGCCCTGGAGATTCTTCAGCGCCGCCAGAATGTCATCCAGCTTGTCGAGCCGCTTCAGAATCTGGTCGCAACAATCTTGCTGCTTCTTCATGAGCTCCTGGAGCAGGGCGGGAAGCACATCGTTGACGGTGCCTTCCTTGATCAGCTTGCCCTGTCCGTCCCTCACCTCGAGGATCACGCGCCGGTTCATGAAGCGGCCTTCCTTGGTCCGGTTATCGACTTCCGGAGACCGCTTGCCTTCGCCCGCGGTGGTGATCTGGTCCGCCGAAGCTCCGTACTTCACCAGAAAAGCCTTGACAGCTTCGGCGCGCTTGAGCGCCAGCTTGTCGTTGTAGGCTGCACCGCCTACATAGTCCGTGTTGCCCGTTACTTTCACACGGTAATCCCTGTGCTGGCTCAGTACGTCTGCCAGGCGCAGCAGGCTGGGATATCCGTCGGACAGGATCGAGGAATTGAACTCGAAGTTGATCTCTTCCCAGTCGTCCTTGGTTTGGCCGCCGGTGTTCATTCCCTGACCGAATAGATAAGACGTCATCAGCCCGAGCGCGCCTATCGCTGCTAGTTTCTTCATTGTCTTCTAACTCTCCTCAACTTGATCAACATGTGCGAGACCTGAAACTCTACAATGCTTCAACACCGCCGAGCTGCGGAGGCGTTTTCAAGATTCCCCCATCGAACCGGGGCTTACGAATAGTCCCGGCTGCGGGCCCCCAACTCGAGCCCAAAAGCGCAATCAAGAAAAGCGCAATCATGAATAGGATACACCGGAAATTCTCGTCATCCACCAGGAATTCAGCCGCCGGCTTGCCTAAAAGGGAGATTCCCCGTACATATCGGGGTATGAAAATGCGATTTGGGGTATGAAAATGCGACAATAGTCGGGTGCAGGCTGCCGGACGGGTGGTCGCTCCCCCAAAAGGGAGAGGAAAGTCCGGTCTCCACAGGGCAGCGTGCCGGCTAACGGCCGGGGTCCAGTCAGATGGATACGGAAAGTGCAACAGAAAATATACCGCCCCGGAAACGGGGTAAGGGTGAAATGGTGCGGTAAGAGCGCACCGCGGCAGGAGCAATTCTGCCGGCATTGAAAACCCCACGCGGAGCAAGACCAAATAGGGGAGGAGGGGCGGCCCGCCCCGCTCGACTTCCGGGTAGGTCGCAAGAGCCGGGCAGTAATGTCCGGCCCAGAGGAATGACCGCCGCCCGCAAGGGTACAGAAACCGGCTTATAGTCCGGCAGTCTGCCGTAGCACAGGCATTTCTTGACCCGTCGCCGGGCCTGATCGGAAACCTGGGATGCCGAAATGGAAATCTGGCTTAAATCGTCCCTGCTGGCCTAAATCCCCTTGCTGGCCACTGGCTCTGAGTTGGTTCTTCCGCTGTCGCGAACCGATGAGCGCAGCCCTGAAAAGAACTTGACGCAAGGAGTCCGTTCCGGGTTAGAATTTGTGAATCCAGGGAGCCGGAACGGAAATCACAGGTATTGCCTGGCAATGTCGCAGGAGCCAAACGAGACATGAG
>Ga0116223_10005488_pt1 | contig 10683 bp, 5 predicted proteins | sample Sb_taG_3_FD_90092 | JGI IMG/M metagenome (GOLD analysis project Ga0116223, IMG submission 90092) | Peat soil microbial communities from Weissenstadt, Germany - Sb_50d_a_PC metaG | ecosystem: Environmental > Terrestrial > Soil > Wetlands > Peat | place: Germany: Weissenstadt | collected 2010-09-21 | reverse complement strand
CTTCAATAAATCTGGCTATTCAAGAAGGCTTCTTTGACTACCCTCAGCGTATCCCGCCATTGAGCAACCAATGTTACCGAACCCGCTTCATGCCGTCATCCAGCGGAGCGAACCGGAAAGACCGAGAGGGACGGCTAATCCGCTGGAGGGCGCTCTCACCTGAACACAACCCACCTTGCTCCACTAGCCCAAAATCGGCGTATGCTGTTGGGCATGAAGAGGTTTCTGCTATGGGTATGGGATGGTTTCTCGTAGTGATCCTCGGCTGTCTCCTTTGGGCGTACCTAAGTGTCACCATGAATCGCCGGAATTCCAATGAATTCGACCGGAGGGCGCGGAAGACTGGAAAGCTCCGTTCTCGTTTGTTACATCCGACATTCAAGGGCTGACCGCGACGAGGCAAAAGCGGCTCGTTGCCGGTCACGATCCCTCCGCCTCAATGCCCTCTCCCGCTAATCGAGCCGGTGCAGAACTTCATTGAAGTTCGGGGAGCGGGGTTCTCTTCCTTGCACTCACAGAAAGGAATAAGAGTATGGTCGATTCAACGAAAACGGCTTGGATTTCCGCACTGAGTGAGGAGTTGCAACAGGCGGAAGAGCACGAGCTACGCTGGACACGGCTTGGAGAGCAACTGCATAAAACCGAGACGGAACAGTGGAAGATAACTGCCCAGATTAGAAAAGCAGAGGTGGACTTGCTAAAGCTGCTTATTCAGACCGCGGAACGCGAGGAGCGATAGTCCCAGAAACGGACACCGTAGCTGTTCCTGAGTCATCCATCCACAATGCAAGGTCAGCGTCATTGCGCGTAGTCACTGTGTTACAAGATGGGGTCTATATCCCCGCGTAGCCTGCACGAAGTCAAGCTTCCAACAGCGCACACGTTTATCGAATTGGGAAGCGTAGGTCCGCCCGGCTCGATTCGAAAGTGCTCAGCCATCTGACGGCCAGCAACCGTGTACACATACGAATCCTCGTATTCCGTCCCGTGAAAGAATCCCCCTTCCGTTGGAATTCGCCAAATCAACAGTAAGACGACGCAGACAAGCAACGGCTTCCAATGGGTCTTAAGAAGCACGTGCAGGTATGAGTCCGTCAAAAAACGGGCGAGAGAGGTTAAGACGCTGCCCCAGAAGAGAATCGTTCCAGTGCCGCAATGGCTGGCATTGCCAGTTCCTTGAGGCCGACCTAAAAACCGCTTTGCCCAGGAATCTGCACTTCTCTTCACGGGACAAGATCATCGAACTCGTCCGGCGTGGCGCCGGGCTTACCAATCAGGAAAGCCGGATGATGCTAAATCAGGCCATCGCGACGGGAAGAGGCGGCGTATTCCTCAATCTGACGCCAGAGCAGTGCTCCAAGCTGAAGCGCTGAGTTCTTTGTGAATCGACATGGCAGGTCGATCTTCTGGCTCAATTCCCGTTTGGAGCCTTTTGTCACGCATCTGCGGGCCAATTTAGGCAACCTTGCATGACTGCAGCGCCGTGCTGAAAGCGATTTCACAATCCAACGGAGTCGAAAATCGGCGACGACAGAATTCTCCGCGGTCAGCGCTTGGACCGCGTCTCGACTCTGTGACGATTCCGAAACTCCATCAAGGCTGCAAATTCGTAGCGGACGGAGCCATTCTCTCCGTACTGGATATCCTTCGCTCCTGTTGACGGTGGTTTTGACGCTTGAGATTGAAACTGTAGTGCCTCATTCACAGCGAAGTCGTCGAGTCGTTGTTACTTTATTGCCTGATGAATTGTACTGATTTGCGCCTGTCAGCAACTTGCCGCCAATCTTCACACGGGCGGCGGTTTCCTTTCCTGCTTGACGCTCTGGACAGCAGGCTCCGCACTCTTAGCGCTGCTGGCCGCATATAGCACTAGCTCGACACGCGAGGAAACGCCAAGCTTATCGAAAATGTGAAATAAATAGTTCCTGATTGTATGCGGTCACAGATAATTCGCTCACTCGGGCCATCGCGTTGCTGCGCCGATTGCTCGAAGACGACCCGCACAATCCTCGCTACATCGAGACTGTCTCAACGGCCGGGTACCGGTTCATCTGTCCTGTGGAGACCGGATCGACTGAATCGGCGGGAAGCACTTCAAGCGCACCCGGTCAGACAAAGGCCGAGGCCGCCGAACCGCGAAGCAACCAACAACGTCTACGAAAAATGCGTTGGATTTCGCTTGCCGCGACCGGCGTTGTGCTCACCGGTGCAGCAGGATTGACGTGGTGCGCGCTCCGCCCCTTGCCAATGCTCCGGATCAGCTCGTACACGCAAATCACAACTGACGGTCAATGGAAGAGAGTCGCCGGAACGGACGGAAGCAACGTCTATCTCAATCTCTTTGTGCCTAACGGCCATGGCGTGGTTCCGGTTTCGGGCGGACGGGTAGCTCCGCTTTCCATCGACCTTCCCACGTCAAAGGATTCTCCCAATGACAACCCGCAGATACTGAGTGTGTCTCCCGACGGATCCGAACTCCTGATTGGGAGTAATTGGAATCCTTCCTCGGGGCGGAATTTATGGATCGTCGACGCCCACGGCGGCGAAGCGCGCTATCTGGCAAAGGGCTTCTGGGCGATTTGGTCCCCCGACGGTGGGGCGGTATCGTATTCCACCTTGCACGGTGACCTGTACACCATCCCGAGCAAGGGCGGAGAGCCCCGACTTTTGCTGGCCTCACCGGCGCCGGCCGGGACGGTGCTCGCGGTGAGCAGCCTCGCCTGGTCACCGGATGGAAGCAGGATCCGATTCGTACGCAATGATCGATACTGGGAGATCTCGGCAGACGGGAAGAACCCTCACGAGATTCTGCCCAACTGGCACGCTTCCAACCCCAGATACTTCATGAGCGCCGGACATTGGACACCGGATGGGGACTTCTTCTTGTTTATCGCGGGAATCTCGGGGTTCTGTCAGAATGTCGCTGCCGCGCAGCAGATATGGGCTTTGAATGAGCGCCGAAGTTGGCTGCATCGCTCCAATCCCGAACCGTTCCAGTTAACCGCCGGAGGAATGATCTGGGGAGGGGTCGGTTTTGCTGTCTCTAGGGATGGGAGGGCGGTTTATCCCACGGGTGTAACCGCGAGAGGCGAAGTCGTCGGCTATGACGCTAAATCGAAACAACTAGTGCCTTACTTGGGAGGAATCTCAGCCGAGGGCGTCTCCTTTTCCAGGGACGGAAGATATCTGGTCTATGTCACTTCTCCTGGGGGCGCGATGTGGCGGGCCAATCGCGACGGAAGCGGGCGGCTGCAACTGACCAGCCCGCCGTTTTACCCAGTTACCCCGCAGTGGTCTCCCGACGGCACGCAGATCTTGTTCTTTGACTGGTCGGTATACGAACGAGGTGTGATGTACACCCTACCCAGCCAGGGCGGCGCGCCAAAGCGTTTGCTGCCGGGCGACAAAGACTGGGAATTGTTCCCAGATTGGGCACCTGACGGGAAGAAGGTCGTCTTCGAGCAAGCCCCCGCGGGAGCGGGAGGGAATGGGACAGGGATAGAGTTCAATGTAGGAACGAACAACCGGATCCTGGAATTAGATACCGGGAAAGTCACCGACCTCCCTCCATGTCCCAAGTCCTGCGTGACGCCGCGTTGGTCGCCCGACGGCCGCTATATCCTCAGTATGACCTATGACAATGATCTGGCCCTGTTCGACTTACGAACGAACAAATGGTCTCTGTTCAACCTTATGCGCGGCGCGATGAATAACCCTCGCTGGTCGCATGATGGTCACTTTATCTACTTCGGAGACTACGATTACCCCGGCGGGTTCTTCAAAAGCAGAGACCCCGGAATCTATCGAGTCCCGGTTACTGGCGGAAAAGCTGAAAAGGTCTTCGACCTCACAGGCTTCAGGAGCACTGGAAACCTCGGTGGTTGGTTAGGCCTTGACCCGGACGACAACCCGCTCCTGTTACGCCAAGCCGGCATTTACGACGTCTACGCGCTGGCCCTCGAACGCAAGTAATCCAGAAAAGAGTTGTGTTTTTGTGTCAGGCTGAGAGTTAGCCGCCGATCTGCACATCTGTGGACTTCTTCTTATGATTGCTCGTCTGGAATCGCCATCACGGTCGTATTACCGTCCAACCGGAACTAACCCAATTCTGGTGCATTTCCGGGTTACTTCCCGTTTGGCGACAAACCGCCCGGAACGCTGCAAACAGACCTCCACGCCGCGGATTAATGAGCGCATTATGCTGAACTCGCCAATCGAGCTCTGAGGGCGATTGACCCTAGTTAGTTTGTTGCGTTAGTCGCTCGACTCGGTCGGCAATTGGTGTGAGCCTAAAAAGAGGATGGATACTCCCGATCAAGGCCGACACGGTGCAGCAGGTCTGCAAAGCGTGGGTCATTGCGAATGGGATCAAAGTGCGGATGCGCCTTGAGGAAGATCATAATTCCGGACTTCTCTTCATAACCTCGCTCCAGCCAGACAAACGCCTGCTCCTGATCCCCGAGCCCCAGATAGGCATTGATGAAAGCCCCGGCTGGGATGTAGCCCGTCTTGCTGTGCCGCTTCAATTCCTCCAACATTCTCAGCGCGTCAGATCGTCGGCCGGCATGAGCATATGCCCTTATCAGCACACCAATCACCGCGGGGCTGTGATCGGAGAGTGCGACCGATTTTTCCAGTTCCGGAATAGCTTGCTCGGGTTGGCCTTTCGCAATCAGGTTATAGCCCATAGACCAATGTGCAAATGCATTGTCAGGCTGCATGGCCAATGCTTTTCGCAGGACCTGGATCGATTCGTCATAGTGCCGTGCCATGAACAAAAGAAGGCTATCATCGACAAGTCCGCCGACGCTCATCGGATCCAGTACATGAGCACGCTGCGACCAGGCTAGCCCCTCTTCGGTTCGGCCCTGGCATACCAACCAAAGTCCCAGTTGCCGGCTCGCATCGGCATCGTTGGGTGTCAGTTCGAGAGCCCGCTTGAATTCCGCCCCGGCTTCACTCCACCTCCATTCTCGTTCATAGACAGTTCCGAGTAGCACATGCGCCGGCGCAAGTTCCGGGTCGAGTTCCAGCGCCTTCTGCGCTGTGCCGATCGCTCTTAGGCGCATCTCTTCTGGAGGGACTCCGGAATACACCTGGCCTAGACTTGCGTAGTCACTTCCCAGTCCCAGGTATGCTGGCGCAAAGGTGGGGTCTTTGTTGATCGCATCCTGGAAAAAGACGGCACTTTGCTCCATTCCTAACTTGGTGTTGCCATTGGCGTGGGCACCTTTCAGGAAGCTCTCATAGGCTTCCGGAGATACCTTACGCGTCGCCGCCAGGAGTGCTTGTTCCTGGCCGCTGACCGTCACTTCCACCTTCTGCGCGATCGATTGAGCGATGTCGCTCTCAAGCGTGAGCACGTCTCCCATCTCGCGATCGTAGGTTTCCGACCAGAAGTGCTCGTCATTCGCGGCCCGGATTAACTGTGCATGAACGCGAATGTGGTTGCCATCGCGTGTGACGGAGCCCTCGACAATCGCATCGACATCGAGCGTCCTGGCAATCTCAGGGATTGTCTGTTTTGGGTCTTTGAATTGCATCACAGAAGTGCGCGAGATTACGCGCAAATCGTGAATCGCGGCGAGACGGCCGATGAGTTCCTCCGTCATTTCGTCTGCGAAGTACTCCTGGTTGGGATCGCCGGACATATTCTTCAAGGGCAATACCGCCAGAGATCTTATTTTTGGAGCCTGCACGTCGGTCGAACGTTTCTTGAGAATGACAAAAGGGATCGCGAGAGTGAGGACAAGGACTGACGCCATCCCCAGAACAAGCCAACTACTCTTAGTTGCGATTCCCTGACTGGATCGATGCTCGGCCGGCGCCGCTAACGCCGCTTCGGGTTCGTTGGTTTCCCCCTGAAGCGATGTTCGATTGAGATCATTTGGAGCGGTTGTAACGTCTTCCTTGGGGCGACTGAGAATCGGCGCGATGAACCGATATCCCTGGCCGGTCACGGTCTGAATGAACCGCGGCTGTTCTGAATCGTCCTTCAAAGCCTGCCGGATTTTCCGGATAGCGTTGCGGATGCTGTTGTCGGTATCCAGGAAGACATTGTTTCCCCAAACCCGGGTGACAATATCTTCGCGACTGACGATCTCGCCGGGGCGCTCGAGCAGCAGGCGGAGGATCTCGAGCGGTATCCGCTCCAGCTTGACCATGCGACTACCGCGGCGCAATCTTCGGGGGCGAAGATCAAGTTCGAAGCCTTCGCCGAAGGCAATGGATTCCGGCAGTCCGATGGGCTGGATGGCCATTGCAAACCCCAAGAAGTGAAGTAATTCTACCTCACATTCGGCAGAATTCGGGTAAATACAAAGGGCGCTTAGGTTTGGAGCGATACAAACCGATACATTCCGACACACGTTCCGCTATGGACAGCGGGAATCTTCTTCGTGACGATTACGGTGATTTAAAACTCTGGAACAAAGGAGGCAGTTGCCATGAATAGCCTGGAGGTCGGAACCATGAAGAGGATCGTGAGGCTCGCGTGCGTGGTTCTGAGCCTGTCACTTGTAACCGCAAGCGCGAGAGCCAATTCCGTTCTGGATTGGAATGTGATCGCAGTCAATACAGCCGCTGCCGCGAAGGCGAACCCTTTCGCCCAGGGGCGCTACGCGGCAATCGTGCAACTCGCGGTTTTTGAAGCCGTCAACTCGATTACGGGCGAGTACCAGCCCTATCTTGGAACCATAGCAAGTCGCCCTGAAGCGTCACCGGATGCAGCGGCAATCGAGGCAGCTTACCGAGTGCTTAGCCAGTATTTCGGGTCGGGCGTCAACAACCTGGTAACGCAAACCACCCTGGATACGGCCCGAACCAACTCGTTGTCGGCGATACCTGATGGACAGGCCAAGACCGACGGTCTTCAAGTGGGCGACGCCGCCGCCCAGGCCATGATCGCTGTGCGTGCCAGCGACGGGGCGGCTACACCACCGCTGACTACAATTCCCGGCGCGGCTGCTCCAGGGGTGTACCAATTGACGACCGGTTGCTCCGCAGCGATCGCATATAACTGGCAGTTCGTCACGCCTTTCGGCATTCGGAGCGCTAGTGACTTTATGCTCGGGCCGCCGCCCGCTCTCACGAGCGAAGCGTACACCAAGGCTTATAACGAGGTGATGACGGTGGGGGCCATCGATAGCACCGAGCGGCCGCAGGATCGTGCGAATGTGGCGCTCTACTTCGCAGCCACTTCTCCGACCCAGGCAATGAACCAGGCTGCCAGTGAGGTCGCCGAGGAGCAAGGGCGGTCGCTGACAGAAAATGCTCGCGCTCTGGCTCTCATGAATATGGCGATCAATGACAGTCTGGTCGCATCGTTCCTGAACAAGTATTACTACAATTTCTGGCGTCCAGTAACCGCGATCCACGACGCGGATAGCGACGGGAATCCGAAGACCGAGGCGGATCCTGACTGGGTTCCGTTCATCACCACTCCATGCTTTCCCAGCTATCCCTCCAACCACGGAAGTGCAGTCAATGCGGCAGCCGAGGTCCTGAGGCGCCTTTACGGCGAAGCCGGCCATGCAATCACGCTGACCAATCCGGCGGTGCCCACCATCATTCTGGAGTACGACTCGTTCAGGGAGATCTGCAACGACGTGTCGGACGCTCGCGTCTATGGCGGAATCCACTTCCGAACCGACCAGGAAGCAGGAGCAGATCTCGGCAAAGCGGTAAGCGCGGCAATTTACAAAAACAATTTGCGCACTACAGGCGAGGAGTAAATCACCCTGAATCACGAAGGAGTTGTGCATGACCGCGAGACAAAGACTGTTTGCGACTTTCGTGGGCCTTCTGGCGGCGTCGTGCGTCTTGACCAACGCCGTTGCTCAAATGAGCGACAACTCTCCGGATGACGGGATCTGGACGCCTATGGAATCTCACCAAGATTCGATCCGCTTCATGTCAGGCAGACAGAAAAGCGTTCAGCGGCTCACCGAAAAAAGTCAGAGGTTGTCATGAGAGATAAGAGAGTTTCCATGCCAATGATTCTTATCGTGGCAATCGCAAATCTCGCACTTCTTTCTGGATGCGGAAGCAGTTCAGCGAATCAGGCCACTCCTCCTCCTCAGGCAATTGTGGTGACCGTTCTGCCTTCAAACAACGTTTCCATTCAAGTCGGGCAATCGCAACAATTCACAGCCACCGTGCAGAACGATCCGTCAAATCGAGGAGTCACCTGGAGCATCGGAACTTCCGGCTGCACTGCGGTGCTCTGCGGCGCAATTGACGCCACCGGAAAATTCACAACGTCCGCCGCTTTTCACAGTTCTTTCAATAATTTATCAATCGTCGCTACTTCCGTGGCGGACCCTACGAAAACCGCTGCGGTTGGGGTATTGATCAAATCACTAATTGCGGTGAGCGTGACGCCGGCAAGCATTTCCCTTCAAGTCGGGCAATCGCAGCAATTCACCGCCATCGTTCAGAACGATCCGTCAAACAGTGGAGTCACCTGGAGCATCGGAACTTCCGGCTGCACCGCGACGCACTGCGGCACGGTTGACGACACCGGAAAATATTCTGCTCCCGCAATCATTCCCTACGATTATGACGGCATTTCGATTGTAGCCACCTCGGTGGCGGATCCTGCGAAGACGGGGGCTGGTGTCGCGTCGGTCTTTCAGCCCCCCCGAGGAGTTGCTGTTACGCCCGCCAATGCCACAGTTCAACTGAATCACCTACAGCACTTCACCGCAACCAGCGATCAGTTCTTCGTTTTCCCTGCTGTGACATGGAGCATTTCCGGGGCGGGCTGCGCTGAAATCGCGTGCGGAATGATCGACTCGAACGGAAATTATTCCGCGCCCCCAGCGGCTCCGAATCCTCCGGCGGTCAAGGTCACAGCAACCTCGGTCGATAATGGCTCAATCGCCGGATCTGCCATTGTTAACCTCGGAGCTAACCCCAACAACGATCAGCTCAATGGCCACTACGCGTTTCTGCTGAACGGAATCGACCTTGACGGCGACTTCCTTATGGTCGGCAGCATCACAGCCGATGGAAACGGCAATATCACCGATGGCGTCGTGGATTTCAATTTGGCCAGCAGCATCGTGCTCCCCGGACCTTTCAGCGGCGGCCTGAACGTGCCGCTTACCGGCATGTATTCCGTCGGCTCGGATGGACGCGGCTCCATGACCTTCTTTGATTCGTGCGGTTTCTGCACTCCCAGCCAGACTTTTTCATTCGCTCTTTCCTCTTTCACTGCGGGGGTTGCTGGTCGCGCACAAATGGCAGAGACCGATGGCGTTTGGGTCAGCGGCGGCATATTGCTCAAGCAGGACGCAACCGCATTTTCGACCAACGCCGTTTCCGGCGGTTATGCATTTGCCTTGAGCACTCCCAACTACCCAAACAGCCCCAACTCTGTGGGCCCCGGCGATCCCTGCGAATCGCTTTCCGCCAACGGCAGATTCACCGCCAGTGCCGGCTCCCTCAGCGCAGGGCATACGGACGTGTATACGTCGCATGTCGGTGCATTTTGTAATGCCCAACCGATCTATGCGCCGGACCTGACTTTCGGCGGAACCTATGCTGTCAGCGCGGACGGTCGTGGCACCGCCGTGTTGAGTTTTCCCGGCGGCAGCAACCCTTTTCTAAATTTCAGCTTCTACGTGATTTCCGCAAGCGAATTGTTTCTGATCGAAACAGATGACTGCGGCCCGAATTGTGCCGAAGCCACGGAAAGAGAAGGACTCAGCGGCGTGGCTCTGCAACAGTCCGCGGGGCCGTTCTCCGCCATCTCGCTCAATGGCCCGTCTGTCTTCACACTTGAGGACAATACGGTTGCAAATAGTTTGGGCGTCTCCATCGCAACCTTTGACGGAACAGGAACCGTCAGTGGCACCAGCGACGCAGTTGCCGACAACACCGGTGTCGTTAGCACGATCCCATTCCACGGAACATTTACTGTCGATGCGAATGGCCTTGGTCGCGGCGTCCTTGCTCCGTCTGGTGATCTGTCTCCTCGTCCGTTCTATCTGGTCAGTCCGCTAAATGGATTCATCCTCGACTCGAGCACCGGCCAGCCAGGAACGCTCGAGCCGCAATCCGCAGCTCCCTTCAACAACTCCTCCGTCTCGGGAAATTTTGTTCTGAATGTTCAGACGCCTGTTGCAGATGGACCGGGCCTTGGGAATTCACCTTTCGTGGAAGGTCCCGGCGCGGGCGTAGTTACCGCCGATGGCGCAGGTGCGCTGACAGGTACCGTCGACGCGCCCGATGGACTTGGCGGCGGCATCGGGAAACTCTTCACGGGGAACTATTCGGTTGACGCCAACGGCAGAGGCACTCTTTCAACCACCTCAACCACAGGGCCCGCTATGAATTGGATCTTGTATATGATTAGCCCGTCGAAAGTTCTACTCAGACAAGCAAGCGCGGGCGGTGCGAAGGCCCTGTTCGTGAAATAGGAAAGAATGGATTAATAGTCACATTGAGGTCACCCGGCGCACAATTCTCGGCCCGATTTAATAGATGGTCACCGGAGGTGAACGATGCGGCATCAGTTCAGCGGGTATCTGCGTACCGGGCGAGTCACCGGCAATCCGGAAGTTGATATGGTGTGACCCTGTCAACATCTTCGAATCGCTGGGGTGGTTTTTGTATTTGTTTTTTCGAGGACAAGGTCAGCAGCAGCCGTGGCAGGTAATGGCGACGATTGATCAAGCT
>Ga0116223_10005484_pt1 | contig 10688 bp, 13 predicted proteins | sample Sb_taG_3_FD_90092 | JGI IMG/M metagenome (GOLD analysis project Ga0116223, IMG submission 90092) | Peat soil microbial communities from Weissenstadt, Germany - Sb_50d_a_PC metaG | ecosystem: Environmental > Terrestrial > Soil > Wetlands > Peat | place: Germany: Weissenstadt | collected 2010-09-21 | reverse complement strand
TGGTCTGAAAGCGCTTGACCCCAAACGGCCGATTAGAGAAGCGGACGTGACGACGGAGATCGCGTTTCGGTAGCGGTTGACCCGCTACAGACATTCACTCACGCCGCTCACCCCACCGAAATCGTACTGTCGAAAAGGTCCCAGGGGGCGGTCGTAAGGCAAATGAGAGAGCCGTCTCGGGAGCTGGAAAGCGGGGACGAAAAGCCGCGTTCGGAACTCGCCCGCGCGGTCGAACCCTGCTAACTAGCGGCATGACGATTTTGCTCGTGCGTCATGGTGAGACTGACGGCAACGCAGCGCGCATTCTGCAGCGCCCCGACGTGCCCCTCAACGAACGCGGGATGCGTCAGACGGAAGAGCTGGCGCGGCGCTTGCTCGCTCGCGGTTTCGTTCACATCGTATGCAGCGACTTGTTGCGCGCGCGCATGACGGCGGCTCCGCTCGCCGCCCGCTCTGGAATTGCGATCGAAGAAAGCCCGCTACTACAGGAGCGTAACTTTGGCGATTTACGCGGTGTGCCATATGCCGAGTTGACTGAAAATCCGTTCGGACATGATTTCGTGCCACCCAACGGCGAAGACTGGCCGACATTTCACGCGCGCGTCGCCGAAGCATTCGCGCTCATCGTAAGCAGGCGTCGCAGCGTGAACGGCACGTTGGTGGTGGTCACGCATGGTTTAGTCTGCCGTGCCCTCGTCGAGCGACATGCGCTGTTGCCCCAAGGCGTCGTTGTTCCAGAGCGCTTCGATAATACGAGCATAACCGTGCTGCGTGAAGATGCGCCGCACGGGGTGACCTTAATCAATTGCACCCGGCACCTCATGACATCGCTCGAAGTAAACCGCAATGGAGGCCCGGCATAGCCTCACCAGCCTGTATGTGTCAGTTCCTGGCCCATCGCGACATTTCGCTGCGGCGCAGAATTTGGTCGCTATCGCATAGATTGTTCCACCTCGTCTTCGAATCCCATGATGGAAGGGCCTTGGTGCCGATTCCGAAGAGAAGCACGAGCCCGTGAGCGACATCGACACTGCGCGGCGGTAGTCTGAAAGCGCTTGACCCCGAATGGCCGATTAGAGAAGCGGACATCGAGTGAGCCGCACCAATCAAGCTCGATTTATGAGTACGCGCCCTAGTCCCGGCCTATCTTGCGAAACAGAAAAACGCCTCAGCCAAGGGAGGCCGAGGCGAGTGGGGGGAGTAAAACCCCGCTAGCCTATTCCGCATAGGCAAAAATGCAATCCTGTGAGCGAAATCGGTAGCGTCTCAATTCGAACCGCTTATTCGCTCGTATTGATAATTGCGGTGCGAAGGTACTCTTTGAGACTGCCACCGGCCGCTTTTTCTACGTCGTCGGCGGAAATACCATCTTCTGCCGCAGCGCCTATGCATTCGGCTACAGTCTCGTCGAGTTGTTCAAGCGCGCGCAGTTGCGCATAGACGTGGGCTTGTCGCCAGCGTTCGAGGAATTGGATCGCGGTTTCGGCCATTTAGGCAATCTCCCGGCGCGCACCTATCACATAGGAGGCCGCTACTAAGCGGAAAATCAAGGCCCTCCAAAATTCAAACTAAGACACTACCGCGAAATTTGAGCCCGTCGGGACGGGAAGCGAAAAGGCGCGACGGTTTGGCGGTTGCCGAAAGCGTCTTAACGCAATGCCGACCTTGGGCGCGCGGGCCCGTTGTGAGGGGATCAATGCAAATCGATCTTTACCTGCGTAGTCAATACATTGACGCCATAATTGCAGCACTCTCTCGGTTCTTGGCTGACGAATCCGGCGTCAACAGCCGCGGGTGGCGGCCAGCGTTTCCATGATATGGTCCCAGATATCAGCCTGTCCCCCAGCGAACGAAGCGATTGTAGCAAGTCGTGTACGGCCCATAGTTCTCTGGCAGATCGCGCCACGGCGCGCCGGAACACAGGACCCAGAAGATGCCGTTGAGCACGCGACGGTCATTTACACGCGGAACGCCGCGCGGCTTATTCGAGGCGGCAATGAATGCGTTCGCTCCGCGAGTTAGGGCAATTTGAGATCCAAACGAAAGCAACTGAGCCATGTCAGATGACCTAGGTCAAACCGAGAAGCCACCGTGCCTGCATTGCCTGATTGTTGATGTGATTGAGGAATTCTTTGCAGAGTACTCCGCTGCGTCAGATGAGTTAGGCACGGCCGACGCGGACGAGGTAGTTACCGCCGTTGCGAAGACCGTGGCAGAATTGACTTGCGGCCGTGATGCGGCGTACCGCCAGAATATGATCGAACAGCTGATGCGTGAAATTATGAATTATGACGCGGAGTTTCGTAAGCAAGAAGTGATGGGTACTCCGAACTCTGCTGCGCGACACTAGGTATATGGCAACCCGACAACAGCGTATCGACGCCTACGTTCACGAAGGCGAGCCACCCGCGGACCAGCCCCTTGAACTCCTTTGCGAGGATCATGTGGGCACGTATGTCATTCCGTTTCTGTGTCGATGGCGCAACGGCACTTGGCAAAGCGTGGTTACTAACAGCCGCATCGAAGCCACAGTCGTTGGTTGGCGGGCGCCTTGATGGGAAACGATGTAGGCTTGTCACCCCCCGTGGTAGGCGCGAGGTCGATATAGATGAGTGGCTTTAAGAAACCGGGTTTCGTCGAACGTCAAAATACGGCAGCACAGGCCAAGAAGGCGGCACTGGAGAAGTTTCGCGCGAGCGCTGCTGACCCGGCGTTTGCGGAACGGCAGACGGCTAGAACAGCGAGTGCCAACATCCGCAAGGCAGCCAAGAATATTCGCGATATAGAAAAGGGCGAAAAGAAAGCGCGTGATGCCGAACGGGCGCAACAGGCGGAGCGCGACGCTGCCATGCGGACTGAGCTAGCCGCGGCCGAGAGCGCAAATCGTGGAGTCACATTACAAGCCGAACAAAAGGCGGCAAGAGACGCTCGCTATGCCGCCCGTAGATCGCGGTCAAAACGCTGACAGCTTGTGGGTGATACGTAAGGGATTCAAGAAGCGTCCGAGTGTTTCTTCTCGCTCGCTTCCTTGGCCAACCGGAGAGCCTTCAATCGCGCGATCTTTTCACGAATAATCTTTGCTTGGACTTCGTAGCCCACGCCAAGATTGCGATTCTCCCGTGCAGCCTTCTCCAGCCGCGATTGTGTTCGCGTATTCTTCCTACTAGCAGCCATGGTTCGGCCTTTTTCTGGTAACCAAGGGCTGATCGGAGTCCGCTGCGACCCCTTGGTTTTTCTCCGCAGCCTCCTTGTGCAATCGAAGCACTTTTAAACGTGCCGTCTTTTCGCGAACGGCGTGGCCCTCAACCTGATATTCGAGCATTGCCTTTGCGCCATCTCGATCCCGCTCTTCCTTCTTGAAACAAGCTTATGCCCATTTTCGCGCCTTATCTGAATTCATGCGAATGTCTCCTGTGCGGCGATCACGCCACAAAACACTCCGCCTTTGGAGCGCAAATTGATATTACATCTGAGGTTATGAATTGAGATGTAAGCACTAATCGGACAAAGAAAAGCCCCGCGCACGTGTGTGGCGGGGCTGAGTTCGCAGCGTAGCTCCGGTACAGAGCTGCAAAGTTCAAAAGCTGTTATTTTCTCCGCGAAATCACCTCACGGATTTTGGAAGGTAGGGCAGTATTTCGTGGCTCAGTTGAGCCGTGAAAGGGGATTGGTTCGGCTGCCGTTACACGGTATGCGGCTTTGTCGGCGTTTGCTGAATTTCGCGCATGTCTCCGTGATGTACTCTTGCTACCTTCCCGTTGTTCCAGGCGATCGTGACCGCATCCCAACTCGTTTCGGTGACAAGGCCGCTGTCACCGGCATCTCCCCGCCAGTAAACGCGGGTGTTCTTCTTGAGGGCTTTGGATTCGTCGATCGTCATTGTTGCTCATCCCGATGCGTCAGCGTCGCTAGGGGGCAACGGTCGCAGCAAGATCACCGTTGAACCTTGAGGTTTTCTGCCGATGTTTTTCCCTTGTTCGCGACTTCTTCGTATTCGACAACCTGACCCTCATTGAGGCCGCTGAGGCCGGCTTTCTCGACAGCGGAGATATGAACAAATACATCTTTGCCACCGCCGCCTTCCGGCTGAATAAATCCATATCCTTTTTGCGAATTGAACCACTTCACCGTGCCGCGCGCCATTCTCAATCTCCGTTATTGACATTCTACAATAGCCCTTGCCACGGGCGATGGCAACGCGGTTAAACCGCACTGAATCGAAAGAAATGCCGCACCTGCTCTTCGGACAAAGCAAGTTTTAGCAATCGGCTTTATCCGATCTCAACCAATGGATTGTTTTGGTACTGCAGCTTAAGGCCTCAACAACCAAAGGGGACGATCCTGACCGCCCGATCGGGAGGCTGGAGCCGTTCCATGATATTGCCCAACTGGGTCGTCGTTCTTGCGGGTTTCGAGCTGGCCTGTTTCTTCATTTTCGGGCTCAGCATTGCCACCGCGATTCCGGAATCGGAAATTGCCGTGGAGGCCGAGACGGCCGCAAACGGCAAATCAGCGCGCCGACTCAGAGGACGCCGCCATGGCCTTATCGATGCGGGCTGGATCCGGACGAAATAGTTAGCCACGAACACGCCACAGCGCGTTGCACTACGCCGCCATAGCCTGATCTTGTTGAAGAGTTCGTAGCACTAAAACAAATCAATGGCTTGAGCTGCCGATTGGGCCGGCTCCGCGGACTTTCCACGGGATTTGAGCCAGAAGCGGTCGGGAGACCCACTGCGAACTCAAATGGCCAAGGGTGGCGTAGACCTATGCGGCCATATTACTCTCGCGCCGCCGCGAAAACTCCAGGGCTTTGTCGTTGACCGAGCCGAAGCGCAGGTTGACCAGGTCCAGCACGTAATTCTGGTGAAGCTTCCACGGCTTCTTCGAGCCTTGGCTCGGGAATTGATCAATCGAGCGCTGAAAATAACCGGAAGAGAAATCGACGAACGGCTCCGACTTCACGGAAGCGTCGTGCTGGCGCGGCGTGCAGGCAACATAGCCATGCCGATCCATATAATTGATCAACCTGACGACATAGGCGCAAGTCAGATCGCACTTCAGCGTCCAGGAGGCATTAGTGTAGCCGAACGCCGCGGCAAAGTTCGGCACGTCGCTGAACATGACGCCCTTGAAATTCATTGTGTCGGAAAACTTGACCGGCTTGCCATCGACGATAACCCGGATGCCGCCCAGTAATTGCAGCTTGAGCCCGGTCGCGGTGACGATGATATCGGAATAGATTTCGCGGCCCGATCGCAGGCGAATGCCGGCTGTGGTGAAGCTCTCGATCTGATCGGTCACCACGTCCGCATTGCCCGACTTGATGGCACGGAAGAAATCGGCGTCGGGCGCGAAGCACATGCGCTGATCCCAAGGCTTGTAGCGCGGGGTGAAATGGGTTTTGACGTCGTAGTCGGCGCCAAGCTGCGCCTGCGCCTGCGCAACGATCCATCGCTTGACCGCCTCCGGCTTGCGTCGGGCGAGATTGTAGAAATAAAGCGCGAACAGCGCGTTGTACCAGCGCGCCAAGCTATAGGCGAGCCGCACCGGTAGATGGCGGCGCAGCCATTTGGCAACCGCGTCCTCGGTCGGTCGCGAAACGATATAGGTGGGGGAACGCTGCAGCATGGTCACGTGCGCCGCGGTTTTCGCCATAGCCGGAATAATCGTCACCGCGGTTGCACCGCTGCCGATCACCACAATGCGCTTGCCCGCATAATCGAGATCTTCCGGCCATGCTTGCGGGTGCACGACACGTCCGCGAAACGTCTCAACACCGGCGAATTCGGGCGTGTAGCCGGCCGCATAGTCGTAATAGCCGGTGCAGCTAAAAAGAAAATTGCAAGTGAAGCGAGCCGGCTCATGCGCGGCTCCGCGCTCAACTTCGACGGTCCAAAGCGCGTCGACGGACGACCATGACGCACTCTTCACCTGATGCTTGAAGCGGATCTTACGGTCGATGCCGTAGGCTTCGGCTGTCTCGCGAATATATGTTCGGATCGAGTCGCCGTCGGCAATAGCGGCATTCGACTGCCAAGGGCGGAACGAATAGCCGAAGGTATACATGTCTGAATCGGAGCGGATGCCGGGATAGCGGAATAAATCCCAGGTGCCGCCGATGGCGTCGCGGCCTTCAAGAATGACGTAGGACTTGCCCCGGCAGTAGGTCTGCACGTGATAGGCCGCGTCGATCCCGGACAGTCCGCTGCCGACGATGATGACGTCAAAATGCTCCTCGATCATGGTTTAAGTCATCTCGCAGTCAGCCCATTGTAGCTCGTTTGACGGGGACTGCGGCGCGTTGCGCCATGCGCGCGATGAATTTCGCAGCGCGGTCGGCGGATGAAATGAGTATCATATGTCCGCCACCTTCGATCAGCTCGAAATCAGCGCCGGGCAATTTTGACGCCAGCGCTTCGCAGTGCGCAGTCGTTTCGAGGATACGGTCGTCGGTTCCGTACAAAACACCGACCGGGATTTTCAGGCCGGCGTAGCGCTCCTGCATCGCGTCAAGGTCTTCCATCGGCGCCACCAGATCACATGAGGCGCCGATAAAGTTTTTTGGCCGCAGAAATAGCAGCCCGCCACCTTTCGTTGCGAAGTGGCGCGTCACCGGCTGTGGACCAAACAGACTGCCGAGCGCGGCGTCGCGGTTCTTCATCGACAAGGGGACCGCCACGGTCCAGGCTACCAGCCGGCGAACGAGCGGCGATGCAATGGCGAGACCTTTGAACACCGCCGGTACTTTGTCCGGACGGCGGGTCACCGGCGCGATGAGCGCTAAGCCGCTGACTTGCTCAGGATGGTTCATTGCCAGCGCCAGTGCGATCGCCCCGCCCAAAGAATGGCCGACGACCAGCGGCTGCTTAAGCCCGAGCGCTTCGGCAAAACGGGAAATCGTGGCGGCCTGAGCGCTGATCGTCGCTGATGCATGCGGCGGGCGCGTGGAATAGCCGCTGCCGGGCCGGTCCAGAATGACGACCCGGTAATCGTTCTTGAGCCTCTCGAGCAGCGAATGGGTAAAGTTGCGCATCTGGCCGGCCAGGCCGTGAATGAAAAGAATCGGCGGTCCGGAACCCTCGTCGAGATAGTGGATGCGCGATCCATCGACTTCAATGAAACGGCCAAGCGGCGGCACTGCCTTCTCGACCTGCCGCGCCGTCCACGCCGAGAATAGGGCGAGTCCACCCAGCACAAGGCCGAGCAGAACAAGCCCGATACAGACGATCCAAGCGGAGACGATCATCGGCGTGCTCCTGTTGCCGGCCTGCAAGCGTGCACTGTGGCACTTAATTCGACAAAGTTCATTTCTTCAAAGCCGCCCCAAGCAAGCTCCAGTATGACACAGGGATGAGCCGCTCGATGAGCGCAATCCTTTTGGCATCGGAGCCGACCAGCACTCTCGGCTTGCGGTGTTCGATGCCACGAACGATGATTTCACCGGCGGTTGCGGGCGACAGGGTGAGGTAGGACTGGAAGAGTTTTCGTCGCTCTGCTGCTTCTTCGGGGGCAATGCTTTGCGGCATCCGTGCGTTCTCCGCGATCGACGTGGCGACGCCGCCGGGATGAACAACGGTGACTCCGACGTGGGTTCCCGCAAGCTCATGCCGCAACGACTCCGAAAAGCCGCGTACGGCGAATTTGCTCGCCGCATAGGCGGTCTGGCCGGGCGGCGCGATCAGGCCGAATAGGCTCGACATGTTCACAATGCGCGCTTCATCACGCAGCCGCAAAAGCGGCAGGAAAGCCCGCGTCATGCGCACGACGCCCCAGAAGTTGATGCCGAACAGCCATTCGAAATCGGCTTCGGCGACTTCCTCGAAGCTGCCGTGAAGGGCGACGCCGGCATTGTTGACAAGAACATCGACGCCAGCATGTTCGGCGGTCACAAGCTGCGGAAAGGCGGCAATCGCCTGCGCGTCCGAAACATCGAGATGATGGCGGCTGATCCGTAAGTCCGGCGCGGCGATCGCCGCCGCCGTGCGCGCGAGCGCCGCGTCGTCAATATCGGCGAGCGCGAGATTGCAACCGCGCTGCGCCAAGGACACGGCAATGCCCTGGCCGATTCCCCCCGCTGCGCCGGTTACGACGGCCGTCCGGCCTTGCAGCTTCAGCAAGGGCAAAGTCTCTTGTTATTGGTGTTCACGAATTCACTCCCTGCCGGCAGAAGTAGCGGTATTCCGGCCAAGGTGTCCAGTGAGCAACGTCGCCCGAGAGATATCCGCGTCCTACGCGCTGGGCCCAGCGTCGCCACCCATTCTGCGCGGCCTTGGCGGCGAACTCGTTATTCTGTCGAAGGACCTCGCAGCACGGACTGGTTTGCAAAGGGCGTGCTGAAGCATCACCGCATGATCGGAACAACGTTGAACACGTTGATAGACGCAGGATTTCTAGTGCGCCACGTCCAGGAGTGGGCTCCTACTGCTGAACAGCTTATTGCGCAGCCCGATCTGGCGGGCGCAGTGGAGCGGCCAAGGATACTTATTGTCTCAGCGCAGCGGTAGGTTGGGCGTCGTTCAAGGCATTCAGGCCCAGAAGGGCGACATCAGCGAAGCGGTAGCTTGGTGCAAGGCGGACCAACTCCGCACACAGGACTTCAGCTTCGGGTCAGCCGCGTCGGTTTTGATCCCTCTGGACTTTGTCCGCTTTGGCCCCGATGGCGACCAGCAAAGCCGAGTTGCCGCACTTCGCAAAAGTGCCTCGGGCAGACCCGAGCCTTAGGCGTCCGCGCGGGCCGCGCCTAGCCTTTTCGCGCGCGGTTGCTTGGTGGTGTACAGTTTAAAATTCTTCTAAAACATCCAACGTAGGACTATCTCTCGTCAAACCTTAGAATTGAAACAAATCTAATATTTGAGAATATCTGCTTTCATACTTGACGCGCGCTGTCGTCGGGAACATTCGTTGACGCGGCTAACGCTTTTCTTCGCTCACCGAAAAAAACCGATGTGGCTCCGTTTCGACCGCGATCGTTTGACCCTGCGTTTCCTGATTTGTATTGGTGCGGCGGCTCTTGTGCCTGGGCAGCCGGTCCGCGCCTTTGCTCAAAGCGAAGGCGCCTTCCACGAGATCGAAACCAAATACCTCTTCGGCAATTTCACGATCGGCGCAGCGACAGGAATTGAAGGCGAAAAAGCTTTCGAGATGGATAACCAAGCCGGCTTCGGCAAACGCGCGGGACGCTACGGCGCGACCGAAACGGAATTGGAGTTCGAGTACACGCCGACCCAATACATGCAGATCGAGGCCGGCCCGACCGTCTCCTATTACAATATCGGAAGCGTGCCAGGTCTCACCGATCGCAATTCGGGCGGCATCAACGGCTTCGAGGCGGATTTTAGATTTGTCCTCATCGATCGCAACCCCTCGCCGTTCGCGGTTACGCTGTCGATCGAGCCGGAATGGCACAGCCTGGACGAAACCTCGGGCATGTCAGTCTCGAATTATGGCCTGGAGACCAAGATCGAGGCCGATACCGAGCTCATAAAGAACAGGCTCTTTCTTGCCTTCAACTTGCTCTACGAACCGGAAACGACCAACGCGTTCGCGTTGGGCTGGAACAGCGAATCGACGCTGGGCCTATCGACGGCGCTCGCCTTTCAAATTGTGCCGAACGTCGTCGTCGGCGCTGACCTCTGGTATCTCAATCACTTCGATGGAGCGGGGTTTAATTTTTTCACCGGCGACGCGGTTTATCTCGGGCCGACCCTGTTCTGGCAGATCGCGCCCAAGGTGTTGATGAGCGCGGCTTGGGAAGCGCAGGTTGCCGGCCGCGAAGTCGGCGTCGCCTCGGCCTTCGACCTGACGGACTTTTCCCGACAGCGCGCCAGGCTGCTGCTGGAATTCGAATTTTAGCGGGTAACAGGCTCGATGTGGAGGACAACATGAGACTCGGTTTCGCAACCTTTGGACAGCTGCTTCGCGCCGTTGTGGTGACTGCGGCGACGCTTTCGACGGTGGGCGCTGGTTTGAACGCGCAAGAAAGGGTGGCGATTTCAATTACCGTCCAGGGCCATCAATTTCAGCCGGCCGAGATCCGTGCCCCGGCCAACAAGCAGTTGGAGATCAAGGTCAAGAATCTTGACTCCGCTGCAATGGAATTCGAAAGCGTGTCGCTGCGCGTCGAGAAGGTCGTCGCGCCCGGCAGCGAAGGCGTCGTTCATGTGCGTGCGCTGGCGCCGGGCCGGTACGAATTCTTCGATGATTTCCATCAGCAGACGCGGGGCGCGCTTGTCGTGCAATAAAACGGCATTGCTCCGTCAGCGCCGGGCTGCCTTCCTTCCAGCTGCGAGCCTGGGCTTCTTCGCCCTCGTCGCCTTTTGAAGCGGGCGATTCGTCCCCAGCTAAAACCGCGGAAAATTGAAAAGGGACGAGAATGATTTTTCTCAGGTCTATTGAAATGAGACTTGCTTGTGATTTTTTGCGCACCTAACGGTGATTTAGACGAACGTTTGTTCTACCGCGCTTGCGCGCCGCCGCGTTTTTACACAGCCGGGGTCATTAGTCGACAAATTCCGTGGCCGCAAAGGCCACTTTTGTCAGCGGCAACCTGCAGGCGGCGAATTTTGGATGACGAATCTCTGAAAAAGAACACCTGTTCGGCCAACGGAATAGCTACGGCAACGCGCTGGAAGGCGCCGAATTTAACGCTTAGTCTGCACCTCGGAAATTCTGCCGGAGGTAATTTA
>Ga0116223_10005482_pt1 | contig 10691 bp, 6 predicted proteins | sample Sb_taG_3_FD_90092 | JGI IMG/M metagenome (GOLD analysis project Ga0116223, IMG submission 90092) | Peat soil microbial communities from Weissenstadt, Germany - Sb_50d_a_PC metaG | ecosystem: Environmental > Terrestrial > Soil > Wetlands > Peat | place: Germany: Weissenstadt | collected 2010-09-21 | reverse complement strand
TACGCGTCATGGCGGAGACCCAAGAACGGCAATTCGAACGGCTGGGCCTCCGATTCCGTTCATTATGGGGCAGACCGCTGCAGCTGGTCGATTGCCAAAATCTTTTTTGCGAAGTAGCGAAGTACGCGCGGTTGGCACATCCGGATGTGAGGGGGCTCACGGGACGCAAGAGGATTAAGCAGAAGTACAGGATCGATCCGAGACCGCTGGTTTACTGGTACCCTCCAAAGTGGAACATAAACCATCTGCTGTCTGCGTTTCCATGACCGGTTTTCGCCACCATCGGCGTACCCGCCCGCACCCGCCGCGTCCCACGCCCAACTCGGCGAGGCCGCGGTGACGCGGCACGAGCAGCCGGGCTTGTCATCAGACCGTATGCGTATCATGCAATCGTGGTGAGCTCGTCATAGAGTTCTTGGATGCCAGGAAGCTGCCGGAGCCGTTCCGCCATAAGAATGACCTGGTCCCGCTGCCCTTTCTCGGCAAGCGTACGAAGCAGTGCCCGTAGGCGATCCTCGTAATCGTAATCGGGGGCGCGGGCAGCAATCATCTTTTCCAACACAGCCGTGACTTCCGCAGGATTGGTTGGGGCGAGTCGTAGCAGTTCTGCGATGAACTCATACGCTTCATGGCCAATGTGTACGTAAGGGGCGACTGTCTTCAGGAGCTCTTGCTCTCGCTTTTCGACCGTTGTGACGTAAACTGCGAGCAGGCTCAGGAACGAGAGCAGCCGAGCGGGTGCCTCTCTTTGTCGTTTGGTCCAGGTCACGCAACGCTCCCAAAAGGCAAGTATGCGCTGTTTTTGTTCAGGCCTGAGCGGTTCATTTCTGACGATCCAGAACACTCGTGCGATCACCTCCAGGTCTTCCGCCCTTCCAGTGTCAAAGATGTGCGCGATGCGCGGGGCATCGAGGGTTTCTTCGCCCCACAAGTATGCCGCACCGATGCGCTCCAGGAGTTTTTCTCGCGCGTTTCGGCCCTTCAGTTCGAGGCGAAGCGCGCGGTCGATGATCCCGTGCTGCACGAGGAGTGCGTACACCGGCTGAGCGAAGGTTGCATACGCGAGCCCGTCGACAGCACAGACCGTATTAAGTTCGTAGGCTTCCGGGAAGATCTCGTCCACGTGCTGATTGCTCCATTCCTGGTCGAGGTACTGGAGTTGTGGGAGGTACGTACCGCACAGAGTTGAGAACTCGTAATTGGCGTTGTTGCATTTCGCGAGTTCTGCCTCAAACAGTGGTCTGATACTGGCCCATGCGAGTTGGTGTGCGCCCGTCGCTTTGTCGCTCGTGCGGGCGGCGCGCAGTGCCTGGCTGAAGAGTGCTTCGATGACTCGGCCTTTCGGGGTGTTGATGGCTTGGGTCATTGCATCATCCTGGGGATGGTCCGCTGCGGGCTCCTTGTTCAGTAATACCGCAAGGATAGCCTGTGTACGCGCCAAGAGGTCGGGAGCGTAGGCGTGGGCGTCATCGTGGGTGCCGGCGCGGAGACAGTCCGCTACCGCCGCCACCACCCAGTGCTGGTGAACATCCTGCGTCGCCTGCCAGAACTCCTCCCTTTGCACAAGTTGCTCAAAGAACGCGATGAGCTGCTCCCACCCTTCATCCCATTTCACCGATTCCTGGGCCGTGTCCTTGCTTTCCCATGCTTGCTGGAGGCCATTGATCAGTGCATGCTGGTAGACGGGTTTTGCATTCAGGAAATCGTTAAGTATCGCGAGGTATTGCCTCGGCGTGGTGCGCACTGCTGCTTCCAGCGCGCTGGTCAGTCCGTCTAACGTAGGACCGCGCCAGACGCCTGGTTCTTGGAAACTGTTGAGATTGTCTACGAGGATGTGTGCTACGGCCATCGTGGTGAGTTCTGCCGGCGAATAGGCCGTCGGACCTGGCCCCCACGAGGCTTGCATGTAGGCATCAAAGTCGGGATGATCGGGCACCTTTCCGACAGTCGGGTCTCCTTGCAGTTGGCTGAACCATTCGTCGACTCGTGCGTTTCCCTTGCCAATGATCGCGGCCAGCCAGCGCTGTTGGGTCCGGCGTCGTAGTCTCGTTGGATCGTCGCCCCGAGAGGGGAGGGGCAGCGTTTGAATAGCCGTGATGGTTGCTGCCTGTTGTTGCTTGGTCATCTCGGCGAAGTGTGCGTTGAGAAGGTCGTAAAGTTCGTGGAGATGTGCGTTGTCGAACAGGCCGGGCCCAACGATATCGTTATAGAGGCCGTTCATCTTGGTCCAGTGCTGGGCTAGGATGTAGATGCCAACCCGCCGTACGATTTCCAATTCATCGTGGAGCATGGTCCGTACGAACGGCAGGGCACTGTCGGAGTCGTGTTCGCACCAGCCCAGCAATACATCGCGCAGTGCCTCGACCATTCTGTTTTCTGCGCTGCGCCACCGATGGTTTTGATGGTGATCTTCAATCGCTGGTCGGAATACGCGGCTATGATCACGCCGGATCGGAGTGCTGAAGACTTCGCGGACACGCCCAAGCATGATCTTCGCAGCTTCTGTACCGGCCTTGGAACCGCATGCTTTTGCGTGATGCTTCAGTAGATCTCCCAGCCAAAAATCATCAACGACGGTGCTGGGTGTCCTTTGCTGACCGTCGTCCTCGTTGTGCCACTTAATCGCCGTGCAGTGTCGCAAAATTGTGACCGCTTTGGCGCGGTCCTCGGGTTCTGCGCTGTTCAGGAAGCGTGGAAGTGCTCCCTTGTCGAGAGCGTGAGTGACAAGCATTCGTTCGTAGGGGTCGTTGAGCCACACAGGGAGGAACGAGAGATCGTTGATGGTGACGGCTCCTGTAGGAACAATGCCGAGGATTTCCGCGAAGACTCGATTGGTTTGGTAATTCGATCGCGGTTGTCCGTTTGGATCCCGCCACGTGCTGACGGCACGCACTACCGCCAGGACCTTGTTTGCAAGGGCGAGGTCATTTTCCTGGCCAGCGGTGCGCGCCACGGCGGTGAGGTAGTCGAGTGGTGCCCAGTAGGGGATGCGGACGGTGCCTTCCCGTTCTCCTGGTTGTGGCGCCGGGTTCTTATCGGCGTCGAAGAACCCGACCTGTTGCAGCGGGTCGAAGAATTGGACGAAGTCCTTGCGTTTGAGGAGGAGCTGGAATCCGCGCCGCGCCAGCTCTTCGCTCCCCTTCATCAGTGTGAGGAAGGACTCCTGTTTGGCGGTGAGCTTAGTCATCGGTCAGGGTCTCCATCTCTCCTGCGAGTCGTTCCATCTCTTGTGCTTTTTGCAGCACAAGTGGCGCGGATGCGGGAATCCGTTGTGCGAAGTCATCGAGAATGTCCAAGAGCTGATCCCTATCCTTGTTGTCGCGAAGGAAAGGAATCAGTTGGATACCGCACTCACCGAGGTAGTAGGCCTCGAGGCTGCGGAGCAGCGTGTGCTGATGGCTGAAAAATCCTTCGAGGAGGTAATGCTTTGCTTCGCGCGCTGGTGTGCCCGGCGGTCGTCGCGCTTTGAGAATGACGTATTCGAGCACTTCGAGCTCCTCGAGTCCGTACCCAATGAACAGGACTGTTTTGTAATCAAAGAGGTGTTCCAGGAACGTGAGGACCCGGTTCTCTTTGGTTGCATCTCCGGTGAGGCGGTCGTTGGCGTAGTGCTGAATGTAATGGTGGGTGGTGAGGATCATGCTGTTGGGCTCGCGCAGGGAGCCGTGTAAATGAATGACAGTGTTGCTTTGGCTGAGTGCTGCGGGGAGGAACTCGTTGACGTCGTAGATGACGCGCATTGGTGTGGCTGGTGGTGTCTCAGGGGCTGCCGGCGTGGGCGTTGCTGTTGGAGTGGGTTCTTGGATGCGTTCGTCGAGCCATGCATCGTAATTGGTGGTGACGAAGATGTTCCCGAGTGCGAACAGGCTGTTGTAAAGGCGTTGTCCTCTTTTGTGCTCGCGTGGCGGTTTCGGGTGCAGAATGGCTTTGTAGTCGATCGGGGTGCCGTTCTCGGCTGCGATCGAGCTTGCGATCGAGAGTTTGACGCGTGGGTTAAGGTGTTTGACTTGGTCGAATTGTGAGTAGCTGAGTTTTCCTTTGTTGATGAGCTGATGGAGTGCGCCGTTGGCAAACTCCTCCCATCCGGGGCATCCGGCGAGGCGTGACGCGCCTGCCCCGATGAAGAGGATCAGGTTGCCTCGTAGTGCGGCCTCTCGGAGGCCATTCGGAACCTTGGGGATGGGTAGAAGTTCAACTGTCATTGTGTTTGGCGGCGCTGGAGCCGCCGTGAGGTCGTGGCACAGCCAGCACCGTGCGCGCTGTCTTGTTTGGTGTTTTTGTTGAGCTTACGGCGATTCCCTGTGTGGCGTCAACGGCGTAGCGTTTGTTACCCGATTCCGCTCCCCACGAGATAGGCTCCGGCCCTGTTGGTGATGGTCCCTAGAACGCCACCGCTCTGCCGCTCAGATGCCGGGAGAGGCATACCGACCCTTTTTCCGGACCAATACCTCCACCGAACTTTTGGACACCGTGTCCAGAAGTTGATGTCTGTTTCTGCGAAACTCTTAGGCCATGCTGAGGGTGTCCCACTGTTAGTTAGAGGTTGAAGAGCGGCGCTGGCAATCATCTTACGCGACCTCCTGCGTGGCCGCCGCGTTTTCGGTTGCTTTTCTTCCTAAGATCGATTCGAGTTGCCAAAGATCCTTCCAGCCCATGATGCGGCGAAAATTCTTCTCCGTAGCCAGGAAGGACGCTGCCACCCAACGTTGCATCATAGCTGCGTCTCGCCAGCGACAGACACGACGGGTTCGCAACCGCACGCCCGATTGCGGGCTCTCGATCAGATTCGTGGTGGCCAGGCAGCGGTGCAGCGAAGACGGGATGCCCAATCGGTTGATGGTGAAGCATTCTTCCAACCCTTCCCGCAGACTGGCGGCTGCAGCCGGCTGCTCCTGCTCCAGCCAATCGGCCAGCTTTCTGAGTCGCGCCATTCCTACTTTCGCCTCCAGCCGATAGGAGGACCGCATCGCGGCCTTCACCTGCTCTTTCTGCTCCTCCGGCAGCCGTTCCACCACGTTGCGAATCTTGTGATTGCGGCAGCGTTGCACCGGATGTTGCGGGCCGAAGACGCGGTGAATCGCCGTGCGCAACGCTTTCGCGCCATCGATCACAAACAACCGCTTGGCCTCCGGCTTCACGCCGCGCGCCACCAACTGAGTGAGCAGGTCTTCCACCGCAGCCGCGTTTTCCGTCGCTCCCGGCTGGATGCCCAGCACGTGCTTATGCCCGTGCGCGTCCACCCCTACCGCGCTGATCACGTGATAGTCGCCAAACACCATGCCGTCGATATAAATCACCAGCAGATCCAGATCATCGAAACGCCGCTCCAGCAACTCTTGCAGCGCTGCCTCGCCCGCTTCCGCCGCCTCTCGGCTCACGTTCGACTTCGATACTCCGCAAGTGGAGGCCATCTCCGGCAGCACCTCGGCATACTGGCGTGTCGAGATGCCGCGCATGAGCACGTCCAGCATGCGTCGCCCCAGCCCGGCATCTTGCATGGCTTCGTAGGCCGGAATCGGCACTTCGCCTCCGCCTTTCTGGCGCAGTCGCGGCCGGCGCACTCCCAGCTTGCGCTCTTTCAAACACACCCGACCGGCTTGGCGTCCGTGCCACAGCAGGTCACGCCGCCGCTGCCCCGGCGTCCGTGGACCCGCCACCTGCTCGGCTGACAACTCCAGCACGGTTTCGATGGTGGCCCGTCCCGCCACGTCGATCAGTTCGTCCACGGCCAGGCGCGACTGCTCGATCAGATCGACCATCGGCAGCAAAGCTTGCCCATTCCGGCTGAGAAACTCCGTCAGCTTCCCTGCGTTTGTCTCTCCGATTTTGGTGATGGTGTGATAGTTTCGCTTCAAGGCGGTTCTCCTTTCGTTGAGAAAGTTTCCAACCCGACTCTACCAACAGTCGGGTCGAGAACCGCCCCTCAACCTTCAACTATGGATGGGACACGCTCGCCATGCTTCTACGCGGTTGGATCGGGGGATGCGGCCTAGATCCGGGCCAGCTACGTGCGGAACAGACGACAGATCGGCGGGATGCTTTCTCGTCCAGTGCCGGCCGAGACAGGCATCCCGACCCGCTCCGGGACGCAGAGGGTCGCGCCGTGCACTCCGGCGCCCGCCTTGGCAGGCGAGGCGAAAAAAGGGTCAATTCATGCGGGCGAGCTGGTGGGGTAGCGTACAATCCCACTCACCACCCTACACGAGATCTGGGAGACCTGTCATGGAATACTTGTCTCTTGTGCCTTTGTCCGTTGCCGAGTTGATGGAATACTTCGAGCAGGGCTTGATCGCGGTCCCGGAAATACAACGCGATGTGGTCTGGTCGTCCGATCAAGTTAAGGATCTGTTCGACTCCATCCACAAGAACTACCCTTGTGGCTCTTTGATCTTCTGGGAGCCTCGAATCCGTGATGAAAGCCTTCTCCGTGAGATCATCCGGCCCGAGAGGCTGAAGTTTTATGACAAGCGTCTTCCCAAGTACCTCTTGATTGATGGCCAACAGCGGATCACAGCATTAGGATCGGCTTTGCTGAGACAAGGCTTTCTGAAGGAATTGGAACCCGAGATTGAAGAGGACATCGCGCCCTTATTTGTAGACCTAACGCACTTCCCGGACGAAATCGAGGCCGCTACCGATCCAGAGGCGTACAAATTTCCGTGGATCCTAATGAATAAGCTCTTCGATGGAGATTTCAGAGAGGAGCCCGCTTACCGGCAGTTCACTTCCGAGCAGAAGGCCAAGATCGAGCGTTACATCAAGCGAATTCGCGACTATAAGTTCCCGGACCAGATTATCAAGGAACGAGACTACCCCACAGTCGGGAAGATATTTGCCCGCGTGAATTCGCAGGGAACGCAACTGACGGGAGCCGAAATCCACATCGCGACCATCATTCCTTACTGGAGAGGAATTACGAAAGAATTTCGGCGCTACCGGACAAGCCTACGTAATAGCGGATACGATCTCGACCTAACATTTCTCATGCGGACAATTACGGCCATTGAATGCAACGTGCCAAAGATAGAGAAGCTAGCGGACAAGGTTGCCCGAAAACGAGTAAGCAAGAAACAGCTAAACCGGCGCTGGGTTGAAAGCAAACAGGCTATTAATGCGGTGATCCGAGTTCTTAGAAAAGACCTGTCGCTGGACAAGACTAAATTCTTCTCATCCAAGAACGCCCTGATTCCCCTTGTCTATTACGCGGCCATTGCTCGCAGGAAGAATCTTGTTCGCAGAGGAATGATGAAGTACTTCTTGGTCTCACAATTGGGGCGGCATTATGGCGGGTCTGGCGAAACTGTCTTAAAGAGAGATCTCCGATATTTCTCGGACGCGACACCCAAGCAAGCGTTGCGGGAATTGCTCGACTTTGCGACTGACGAAGCCAAGCAAGAATACCGAGGCTTGAAAATTATCCCACGGCAAATCTCTGGAGTGCCTTCCAAGAACGTCATGCTACTCCTCATGTACATCATCATGAGGCAGCGAAAGGCAACGGACTTCGGCCTGTCTGCGCCTTGGCCTTTGGATCAAATCTCCGGTTCTAAAGTGCAGCTTCACCACATCTTTCCGTTTGATTTCATGACTAAGGATAAGAAGGCGAAGCTGTATCAGGAAAACCATGGACTTACTTGGCAAGAATTTCGCGACGAGATTAATGACATAGCAAACATGACTTTTCTGGGTCAGACAAAAAACGTCGAGATTGGGAATCTTTCTCCATTGCAGTATCTTCCTAACGAGACGACGGCGGAAATCCGGAAGGCGCATTTCATCCCGGAAGATAAAGATTTGTGGAAGCCAGAAAACTTCGATAAGTTTCTCGACCGACGCCGAAGACTGATGGCTGATGCGATGAACTCCCTGCTCCGGAGTCTGCACTAATCTTTATCGCGATCTTGCGACGGGCGTTGCGCGGTGGAAATTGCGCACCCTGCTTTCTGGTCCTAGCTATCCGACCGAGTTAAGCCCTGGGCGGCCTGCCGACCGAACTCAATGAGAATTTCGGAAGTGATTGCCAACTCCTCACCCCGCGCTGGCAACACCCTCTCAAACTTGCCAACTTTGGCGGTCATCACTTTCACCAGCGCCTCGAAGAGCGCTGAGTCCGTCGCTGGCTCGACCTCGAGCTGGTCCTTAAGGAACCGAATGAAAAAGCCCTTCCGGTCCGAGGTCGACTTCACCTTACGAATCAGTCCCTTGTCCATCTTCCTCCTCGTCCGCGCGAATTGCAGCTGTTTGTTGCGCACCAACTCGAGCACAGCGTCTTCGACGTCAACTGGGTAGTCCAATCGCCGGACCTGATCCTGGAGCGATGGTTCCACAAGCTCCTCGGGCTCGACTCTCTCTTCAATCCTGAGCTTCGGCCCAAGCTCTTCAACCCACTTTACGAACGCCTCCCTGATCAACTCTCGGCGGCGCCCGCAGAACTCCTCGAAGGCCCTCCTGGCCTCCTCTCGGGCGCCCGCGTCTGCGTTTGCCGCCATTTCCTTGGCCTTTTCGTAAGCATTTCCGACCCCTCCAGCGGTTCCGAGAAAATGGCGCTCTAGGTTGTTGGGAGGGTCTTCCAAGCTGAGGGCGATTGGGTCGCTTCCCAACCCTTTGTCGTAAGAATTGAACACATGCGAGATGTAGGTGATGTTCCCGATGTTGTTGGCCACGTGTCGGCTAACCCGACCCCGCTTTTCGATGTTGTAGAGCTTCTCGAGCAGGCTATAGGGGACGATGTGCTGCTTCTCGGGTTCCACACCTTCGTTCAACGCTACCTCTTTCCCCGGCTTCAATTCCTTTTGTTTCTCCTCGTTCAAATTCTTATATGAGAAGTCGCGGGCTTCCATTTTTCGCAGGAGCCAGTACAGCATTAACACGTACCGGTCCAGGAGGGTGTTGGAATCCGCGAGCCAGGTGGACAATTCCTTTCGGAGGTCGGCGGACCCATCGAGCCCATGAATCTTGCGGTCCAATTTCTCGAAGCACTCGTTAGCCGTTTCGGACTCGTTGACCCGCTTGACAAGATAGAGAATTTTCTCTTGGCTCGGATTTTGGTACAGGAGCAGCCTCAACGCCAGGCATTTCAAGACTTTCTCATAACCCGGGTTCATGAGCTTCGGAAAGCGAATCAGGACCTGGAAAAGGAGAAGCAGGGACGTGGTGTCCGGCAATGTCTGCAGATCATCGCAATTCAGCTCCTCCAGCAGCTTCCGCGCGGATCGCACGACTGTTCCCGTTCGTTTCAACAGATCCTCCGTAAACTCGGGGTTCTTGAGCTTCATCTGAAGGGGCAGGCTGTTGACCACATCGAACGAGAAGGAGTTGCTTCCCAGAGAGTATCCGAAGCGGTAGGCGCACACTTGAATAAACACACGGAGGAAGAGCTTGAATCCGAAGTTCCGCTCCTTCCGCCGCTCCAGGGCCTCATCACGCTCCAGGTACCCGGCGGCTACGCCCGCACCCCCGTGGACGGCTTTGAAGGTCTCCCGGAGCCACTGGCTCGTTGGAGGATGGAGCGATACGAGCGTGGCGAAGGCCTTCTCCTCAGGCTCGACTCGTCTGCCGGCGCTGTTGATTCGGTTGTAGAGCGCAACCACGTCAGCGAGGCGTTTCTCCTGCCCTAGGATTTTCAGGAAGAAAACCTTCTTCTCCCTGAGGGATCGAATGCCATCTCCGAGGCGAACCTCCTCCATCCTGCGTAAGGCCTCCTCCGGGGTGCTAAGCGGCCGGACGAGTCTGCGGATCTCCGCATGACCGCCGTCGAAGAAAAAGTGGAGGGGAACGAGGTTGTGCCTGATGCGCGCTCCCTCCCTTGTTGGGTCCGCGATAAAACGGAACATCGGGTATCGCGACATGCCAGCGTCAAAGAGCCCGTTGAGTTCAGGGACGCGCGACAGGTTCAGGCACCAAACGCGCGGTGTTTTCAGTTCGTCCGACTCGCCCCCCTCGTCGTCGCCCGAGTCTGGGGCCGACCATTCGCTCTTCGGCCCCAACGCGTTGTAAAGGCTCCGGATTCGCTGCTGACCGTCGATGACCAAGTACCTCGGGTGGCCAGAATTAGACAACGGGACGCCCTCCTTCTCGGGCTCCGCAGGTTCCCAGAGGATGATGGTGCCGCACGGCGTATCGAGGTATAGAGATTCCAGCAGGAGCGCGGTGTTTTCTTCGCTCCACACGAGGCCACGCTGGAAATGCGGAATGCCGAGCAAATCGTAGTGAAGAAGTAGATCTTGGACCGAAGGTTTCTCTTGAAATGGAGAATCGTTGTTCATGAATCACGCCCCTGCGACCCTGGTTAGAGTAGTTTCTTGCGCAACACAACGGCAGACGGGGTTCCTTCTATTGCGTTCACGTGACGGTAGCGCGTAACTGCACCAACCTTCGCAGGATCGTTGATGCAGGTGTGGGATCGATTGCCTCCTGCGGGCGGATTCTCATGGCCTGCCTTCAGTGAACACTCTGTAGCTTCTTGACCAGGAGCACCATCGCCAGGGTGTCCTGCCGGCAGTACGCAAGCAGGGCGTTCCTGAGGCGGTTTTCTTCAGCGGCCTTCAGGTTGCCGCGCACCATCTTCTCCCAGGCCAACCCGGCATCGGTGCCTTTGGCCACTTCCATGTTGGAGTAAGTCATTTCTGGCACGAGCGCAGGCAAGACCGCTTTCAGGGAAAACGAGCCCGCGAACGCCGGATGGTACACGT
>Ga0116223_10005479_pt1 | contig 10696 bp, 10 predicted proteins | sample Sb_taG_3_FD_90092 | JGI IMG/M metagenome (GOLD analysis project Ga0116223, IMG submission 90092) | Peat soil microbial communities from Weissenstadt, Germany - Sb_50d_a_PC metaG | ecosystem: Environmental > Terrestrial > Soil > Wetlands > Peat | place: Germany: Weissenstadt | collected 2010-09-21 | reverse complement strand
TTCATTTTGATGCTCCCCAGGTTCACAATGTACTATTTACTGCTTGCCCCACGGGACGCAGGCCGACCCTTCTAACGCCGTACAGACGCAATTCAGGTTTGAAAACTAACCTGCGCGTTGCCGCCCTGTCGCAAGCCCGCACACTAGGACGAGTGTGCACAAGGCGAATGTGATGTCAAGGTGATATTTCAGAAAGATCAGCTTTATATCGAGAATCTTGGTCGGCATTTTCCATGTGGAGCGGATTTGAGTCTTGCAATGCACGGAAGTGCCCCCGCCGTAATCAAGTTGCCTTGACATCTCGATGTTTGGTTTCTAATATTTCAGAGTAGTTTCACAAACCTTTTCAATTTCGGACGATGACGGCAACTCACTCACACAAGCTCGGCTCGAGGCGGACTTCTCGGAACGTCGTTGCTCCGGTCGCGCGAGCCGGTGATATTTTTGCGCGTATGTGGTTTTTACTTCGCAATCGTAAGCGCGCCTCAAGTCTCAGCATTTGTCCCCTACGGGGCAGCGCATAGTTCCACCGTCACTTGTCAGGAGTGAGAGATGTCATATCGGGATATGCGAGACTACTTGGCAGTGCTCGAACAGCAAAATCTCCTCAAGCGCGTGAGCCGCGAGGTCGATCACAACTGGGAGGTCGCTTGCCTCGCCAAATGGATGTATCAGGCGCTGCCGATCGACGAGCGCTTTGGTCTCTATTTCCAGAATGTCAAAGGAACGAAAATACCAATTGCCACTGGCGCGCTGGGATCGTCACCGAAAAGCGTTGCCCTCGCTCTCCAATGCGAAGTTCATCAAATCAATGAAAAGGTCGCCGACGCTTTGCGCCATCTACGCAAGCCGAAGCTCGTAAATAGCGGCGCGTGTCAGGAGATTGTGCTGACCGGACAACAGGCGAGGCTTGACAGCCTTCCGATCGTTACCTGGACACCGGGCAAGGACAAAGCTCCCTACATCACCACGATCGTTGTCACCCGCGACCATGATACCGGCATTCCCAATATGGGTGTCTACCGTACGATGGTGCGCGACCCGCACAGCGTCGTCATCAACCTTGCACCCGGGCGACAAGGATTCCACAACGTCAAGACTTGGAACGACAAAGGCAAGACAGCGCCAATTGCATGGGTCATCGCAACTGAGCCAGTTGTTCATCTCGCGACGGTCGCAAATCTACCTTACGGCAAGAATGAAATGGAAGTTGCCGGTGGTCTCAAAGGTGAACCAATCGATTTAGTTCGTTGCAAGAGTATCGATCTGCAGGTTCCGGCAATGGCCGAGATCATAATTGAAGGCGAGATCGCGCCAAACGACCTCGACGACGAGGGTCCGTTCGGCGAATTCGCCGGATATATGGGGCCGGTTGAAAAGCGTCCGGTGGCTAAGATCACGACGATAACCCATCGCAAAGATCCTGTGTTCTACGGCTACACCAGCCAGATGCCACCGTCCGAAAGCACCACGATCCAGAGCCTGATGAATTCGGGCGTTATTCTGCAGATGATGCGCGACGAGATCGGCGATCAAGCGGTGCACGATGTATGGATTGATTTGACATTTGGCGGGTTGCTCGCGCACTGCGTCGTGGCGATCACGCCGCAGTTTCCCGGGCATGGAAAACGCGTCGGCCGCACCATCGCGGATATCACGGCGCTGAAACGGATCACCGTTGTCGACGCGGACGTCGACATTCGAGATCACACGCATGTCGACTGGGCGTTGAATTCTCGATTCAGTCCACAACGCGATACCATAGTCATTGACGACTGCTATGTTCCGATCCAGATGGATCCTTCGGTACGCGATGCCCGAGGCAACGTTACGCCAGGTTCCAAATTGGTTCTTGATGCAACGCAAAAGATTGATTCAGGGCCATTTTCGCTTCCGCCGAAAGAGCTGATGATGAAAGCCCTCGACGTGTGGAGAGATTGCGGTCTTCCGGAATTTCAAATTCCGAAACGTGCAAAATTGAGAATTGATAAGTCTTGAGTTCGAATGGTGGGTAAACCGCAGCGAAGCCGCGCTCTGAATATTCGGCGGATGCCCGCGATGCGCCACATTTTGCCGTGGCTGACAAACAGCCTAAATGCCGAATGGCGCTTCACGTTCAAGGCGCCGATGCCGGCCACAGATCGCCGCCTTAGCCCTCCGCATTGACACTTCAAACTAGCCACTGTAATATATCAGATTAACTTCACGTACTCGGGCAGCGAACATCGGCTGGGACAACCGATTGCCCGCGTCTGGAGTTTTGCTCCGCAAAAAGGGGCAATTTGCAGAAGGTTTTCTAAATCAGCGCGAGGGGAAAATCATGGCGATGTTACAACAAGCGCATGCGCCAACTGCTCGTTTCGAACTGTCAGGACGTCGCTGGTTTATCGCCGGTCTCTTGCTGCTTGTGGTGATTTCGGGCTTTTTCGATCGGATCAGCATCGCTGTACTGTTCACGAATCATGATTTTGTTACCACCATCGGAACGGGCAACCCTGCGCTGCTCGGGTTGCTGATGACCTCATTTCTATTCGCTTACGGGGCATCCGGAGTGTTACTGAGCTTCGTCGGGGATATCGTCGGTGTTAGACGTAGCCTCGCGATTGCTTCAACGATTTGGGGAATTTTGATGGCACTGATTGGTGCCGCCAGTTCCTACTCGTTTATGATTTTCTATCGTATCCTGCTCGGGATTGCCGAAGGCCCGCAATTCTCCTTCGTCAACAAATTGGTGAAACAATGGTTTCCACCACATGAGCAAGCACGCGCCAATTCAATCTGGATGATCGGTAGCCCGCTCGGCTCGGCAATCGGTTTCCCGCTGACGATCGCTTTGGTCGCCGCCTTCGGTTGGCGCGCGTCGTTCTATGTACTTGCAATATTTAACATTGTGATCATTGTCCCCCTCATACTTGCATTTATTCACGATCGTCCGCAGCACCAGACAGCTGAGGTGGATATTGTTGCTCGCGTGACTGCGCAGAGTTTTAAGTCTGATATCGGACACTTTCTCTCTGATTGGCGATTCTGGCTTATCCTGATTTTCAACTCGGCCTGTCTTCTGTATCTCTGGGGCTTTAATGCGTGGCTCCCAAGCTATCTCCAACAGGTCAGACATTTCGAGCTTAAGTCGCTGGGTATCTTCGCGTCCTTGCCGTTCATTTTGATGTTTTTCGGCGAATTAGCCGGCGGTTACATCTCCGATCGATCAGGACGGCGAGCCGCCGTCTGCTTCGTCGGCCTGTTCTGTGCCGGGGGGCTCATTTACGTCGTACCAATGATGGCAGATCCGTATCTAGCCGCAATTGTTATGGCGCTGAGCGCCGGGTTTTGGGGTGCAGCTCTGCCACCACTATTTGCCCTCGCCGCAAACATTATTCCGCCGTCAGTTACTTCTTCCGGCGTGGGCGTATACAACGGGGTTGGGAACTTGGTCGGCGCCTGCTCGCCCCTCCTCATGGGTTGGATTATTGGAGTCGCTGGTAACTTCGACGCTGGACTCATGGTCCTGGTTCTGTCCGGCATGATAGGTGCCTGCGCGATGCTGCCACTGTTAAAGCGGTATTGAGCCAATCCGCTCCCTCTTGTTAGCGAGGCAGGATTTGGCTCGACGCACCACGGCTTGCAGTAGGGATAACTTCCTCGGCCTGTCACGTGGGAGCACGATGTGAATTACTATTCACCCCTCCTCCGAAGCAGAAGGCGAGTGATCGGAAACTGCCGGCTCATTCTTAGGGATTTAGTGACTCCCGCTGCGCCTTGGCTTCTCTTATACCGAAGGAGTCAGTGATGAAGGCGTTTCACTTTGTAATTGGCGCGTCTCTCGCACTGGCAACCGTTGCCATCGGCACCACCGCGCATACGCAAGATTACCCAACAAGCCCAATTATCGCGATTATTCCATTCGCTGGTGGCAGCGCAAGCGATGTCGTCAGCCGCATTATTTTCGACAAAATGTCGAAGTCGATGGGACGACCGATAATTGTCGAAAACCGACCCGGCGCCGGCGGCAATATCGGCACCGCCGACGTCGCCAAAGCCGCACCAGACGGCTACACGTTGCTTGGCAGCGGCCTGGGCCCGCTTGCCGCCAACGTGACACTGTACAAACACCTCGGTTATGATCCGGAACGGGATTTCGAAACGATCTCACCGTTTGCGGCATTCACAATAGTAGTGGTGGCAAGCGACAAGTTACCGGTCAACAGCGTGCAAGAGCTGATCGCCTACGCCAAAGCCCGCCCTGGCCAACTCAACTATGGATCAGTCGGTATCGGCAGTTCGCAGCATCTGGCCGGCGAGTACTTTAGCCAACTTACCGGGGTTAAGATCACGCATGTTCCCTATCGCAACATCGGTCAATACGTCCCGGATCTGATGTCGGGCGAGGTACCACTCGGCTTCCAGTGGTATCCGAATGTATCCGCCGCGCTCGAAGCTAAGGGCGCAAAGGCATTAGCCGTCGCAGGCACCAAACGGCTGGAAGCTTTGCCAGATACACCGACCACCAAGGAAGCGGGACTACCCGACTACATCGCCTCTGGTTGGTTTGCGATTGTTGTGCCGAAAGGTACACCGGCGGCAATCATTGCGAAGCTCAACAGCGAGATCGGCACGGCGCTGGCGGATCCTGCCGTTCGTGCCAAGTTCCAGCAACAAGGTGCGGAGCCCGTCTTTCTTTCTCTGGATCAGTCCAAGAAGTTCATCTCGGATGAAATTATAAAGTATCGCGACATCATTACTCACGCGGGCATTCCGCAGATTGAGTAGAACTGGTCGCGCCGTCCCGTGCCTGCAAGGTTAGGAGTGATCACACGATGGGCTTCATAGACATGCGGCAGTGGATGACACGCCTCGAGAAGGAAGGTGAGCTGCGGAGGATCATGGCTGAAGTAGATTGGAACTGCGAGATCGGTGCCATTACCAGGCGTGTCCTTGAGAAAAAGGGCCCGTCCCTCCTATTTGAGAATATAAGAGGCTACACGAACGGTCGTTGTAAAAAGCTCTTTGTAAGCGGTCTCGGTGCTCGATCACGCCTCGCCCTGGCGCTTGGATTTCCGCGCGATGCTGCGAACCGTGAGCTTGTGCAGCACGTAATGAAGAAGAACCGCGAAACAATTCCGCCCAAAGTCGTCAATACCGGGCCGGTGAAGGACATTATTCTGCGCGACACGGCTATCGATCAGAGGGAGTTTCCCGTTCCGAAATGGCACCACCTTGAAGGCGGACGCTACATCCACACGTTCTCAGCCATAGTGACTAGGGACCCGGATACGCGCACGATGAATGTGGGGTTGTACCGCGGCATGATCGGCCAGAAGGACACAGCGCCATTCCTGCTTATCAAGGGCGGTCAGCATTGGGGAGCACACTTCCTTAAGTGGACCGCGCGTAAACAACCCATGCCAGTAGCATGCGTGATCGGTTGGGATCCCATCATGCCCATTCTGGCGGGATCGCCAATCCCGGCCGGGATGTGCGAATGGGACGTCATGGGTGCCTACCGTGGTGAGCCAGCGCAGTTAGTGCATTGCGAGACCGTAGATCTCGAGGTTCCGGCGACCGCGGAAATCGTCATCGAGGGGACTATTAGCGACGATCCGGCGACCTACGAGATGGAAGGGCCGTTCGGCGAATTCACCGGGTACGTGTCGGATCTTCCCACGTCGCGTCCGACGATGAAAGTCACCTGCATCACTCACCGTCGCGACCCGATCTTGTGCGGTTCACTGGAGGGTACGCTTCCGGGCTCCTACAGCGAGAACAGCGTAATGTCCTCGGTGCAGCGGGCCGCTGTCGCCTGGAACATTTTGAACAGCGCCGGCATTCCCGACATCCTTGACGTCTACGCACCGCCTATCACCAACGGCGTCAATATCCGTGTGCAGATCAGGAAACACTATCAGGGGCAGCCCAAGCAGGTCGCGGCAGCGCTTTGGGGCAACAGTGCCGCCCAATACCGATATAAGCATATCATCGTGGTTGAAGAAGACATCGACCCGGCGGACGACGAGCAGGTGGAATGGGCATTCGCACATCGCGTAAACGCAGGTGAAGGCGGTGTAGTGGTCTTTCCTGGCATCTTCGGCTCTCCAATCGACCCCAGCACACCCATGGAAGATCGCGACGTAGCGCAGCTCGGCACTGGTCTTTGGAATCGAATGCTGATTGATGCTACACGTTCGTGGAAGAACGTGCGTCGTCCAGAGTGGGGTGGTGAGCGTTTCCCACCGACCGTCCGACCGTCCCCCGAAAACGAGGCGCGCGTTAAAGCACGTTGGTCAGAATACGGCCTCAGCGACCTGTAATAGGAACAGTGAATCCATGACAAGCAGACATGTGACGCGAGCTTGTCCGTCCGAATACCGCAATTCGAGCCTAATCACATTTAGTGTCGATTGCGCCGACATGGACCACATTCCGTAATGCCAAATTGTAAGCGGTCAAGGAGAATTGACAATATTAAAATGGGGGATAAGCCGCGGCATCGGCGGTTTTGAACTGCTGGTTCTGCGCTCCCACGCCTGTATTTCGAATCTACTAGCAATCAACGGTTGGAAGGGACTACGTTAGTGTGAGTCACCACCGCAATCGTCAAGGAATACTCCATCAAACTCGACTCACGCCGTTCTAGAGGTCATCCGGGGAAATGTTGTTTTAGTATCCAGAGGAGACGCTGATGCCTATTGTGCGAATGATTGTCACGACCGTTCCTCCCAGCATGGGCAGCCAAGCCGAACGCAATTGGAAGGAAAAGTGCGCTCCACTCATGGTCAAGCAACCGGGTTGCATGCTGGAGCGCATGCTTCGATCCAAGGATAATCCAGGCGAATACATTTCGTACGCAGAGTGGGATACCGAGGAGAATATTCGTGCGTACCTTAGAAGCGTTGATCATCAGGAGATCAAGCGGCACAACACAAACATCATGGGTGCGAAGGTAACAGTGAAGCAATACGACATTGTTAGTTGAATCGTAGCGCACTGACGGGGAGCGCGGTCCGAATGGAGTTTGGCGCCTTTGCGATGACCTGTTGCCGCACCACTGTACACATAGGGCTTTCGCAGATCGAGCTTGCACCGCTTCACGTCCCCGCGCTTTGACTGCACGACCGTTGTGATTTCATTTTCATAGAGGTTGTGGCGCGCTCGTTCCAACATGCCGAGGAAGCTTTTCAGCTTGTTCGCGATGTCGGATGCGAAGCCATCAATCAGCGCTTCGGCTTCAACCACGGGACTTGAACAGACTTACAGAAGGGGCGCACGAGTCGATGACCCCGTTGCTCGCTCCGCTCGCGCCGCTCCGCGGCCATGTGTGAATCGGCGTGGGGTCGAAACGCTGATCGGCGCAACTAAAGCATTGATAATCCTTGGGTTGAAGGGGTCAAAGTTCGGCGCTTAATCATAATTGGGCGAAGACACACCTACCGACTGACCTGGGCAGAGGTCGTTGCCCTGTACCGGCTGACGCTCGATCATCCGGCGCAGGCGATAGCTGCGACCAGCGAAAAATTTTCGCTCAGGTTTTCGGCGGCGGCAGCCGATTATCGAGCTCCGGCAGATCAAAATCCTCCCAACCGGGAACGTCAGCAACCTCAGGGAACGGTTGGCCATACGGCCTAGTTGCGTCAACACCGATCGCCGAACCAGTGCGCAGCGGTCGCGGTGTGTTCGGATCATCGATCGATGGATCGGAGGGACCGGCCGGGATCTTTTCGACAATGATTACGTCGCGCTGCGGTTGAGTACGGAATGCCATCGCCCATTCCACCTCCGAAGATGAATGCACGTCGATATCGGGGTCAACCACAATCACCCATTTCGGACGGATGTTGCTCGATATGGCAGCGAGGATAACCTGGCGCGCTTCGCCGGCGAATCGCTGCTGCATCGAGATGACGACATAAAACGATACGCCGGCCGAGGCGCGCACCGATATTGTCTCGATGGTGGGGAACTGCCGCTTGAGCGTCTTAAGGAACGACGCTTCAAACGGAATTTGTTTAAGGATGTGGTTTTCGGTAATTGGTTTGCCGGTTAGAAGTCCTTGAAATATCGGGTTCTTGCGGTGCGTAATCGCAGTGATGCGAGCCACTGGTTTCGGCGTAGCCGGCGAATAGTATCCGGTGTACTCGCCTAGGGGGCCCTCCATTACGGTCTTGTCCATGTCGACCTCAAACTCGATAACCACCTCGGCCCTTGCCGGCACCTCGACATCGCAAGTCTTGCACCGGATGAGCTCGACCGGCGCGCCGCGAATTCCTCCTGCGACCTCCCAGTCATTGGTCTGGTCATCGACCTGCACCTGGCAGGTGTAGGCGAGGACCGGATCGACGCCGATTATCAGCGCCGCCTTCGGTGTGATCCCCAGCTTGTGGCATTTGATGAGGTTCTTGCCAAAGCGATGGAAGGGATGCGCCGAAAATGAAACCGTGTCTTTTCCGAGAATTAGAAAACGATAATGGCCTATATCCGGAATACCGGTCTTCGGATCCTTTGACACCACGATGCCGGACGTGATGTAGGGCCCGCCGTCTTTGGGGCTGTATTTCGGGATCGGGAACCGGTTGATGTCAATGTCGTCGCCTTTGATAATGACTTCATGGCATGGCGCATTGCCGCTCAGCATGATCGGCGCGATCGGATGCTCAAGACCGGTCAACACTTTCTGCAAGAGGCTCTCGCCATCGGCCTGTAACGCCAGCATGGCTTTGTTGCGGTCGGAATAGACACCGCAGACCAAAGGGAATTCCGTACCATTGACGTTGAAGCGAACCGCCGGCCGCCCCTTCTGGTAGGCCTGCTTGAGCGCCTTGCCAATATCATTCAAGGCGACGTGGCGGTTCACCTCGACCAACTCTCCCTGCTGGTGCAGTACTTCAAGAAACTGGCGAAAATCCTGATAGGGCATGCTGCTCTCCTAAACGCCTTATTGCTGCGAACGTCTTGGCCGAATGCACCACTATTTCCATGAGGTCATCAGACGTTCCACCCACGACTTGTCGCTCCGCTAATCAGGAAGCGGGCGAGCGCTTTGCTTGCACGGCTTTCATCGTGGTGGACGATCCTACGCGGCGTTAGATTGCGTTCCAACTTTCTTTCCGGAGTGGCGGGCGACACCACCTCGAAATGCCCGATCGACTTCGTTGGAATCCGCAACGATGCTCTCCTGACGTGGAACGCGGTGCCTTTTCTCTCCATCCCCGGATAGAACTCAGGTCGGTCGATCGATGCGCCGGGGCGCAACGCTTGCTCTTGAAGATCGGCGAGGTGCTCCTGAAAGTCGAGGCACGGGTGCATAGCGGCCGGGCTATGAGCACGAATTTTCTCAACGGATTTGTCAGGCACGTTTGTGACGATCATCCGCAGAATCAGTGCGACGCGGGGTTCAGCTTGCGAACGATTGGAGCCCAGGTTGCTGACTCACTTTCCAAAAATACCTCGGAGTCTTGCGGCGTCATCATCGTCACTTCCGCGGGGAGACGTTGAATGTTTTCGCGGAACTTGGGATCTTTGGCGGCCTCAACCAGTGCAGCATGAAGCTTCGTTACAACGTCCTTGGGTGTGCCGGCGGGCGCCATCATCGCCGTGAAGGTGTTGCCGATCAGATCCTTATAACCCAGTTCCACCAAGGTTGGAACATCCGGCAGCACGGCCATGCGATGCTCGCTCGTCATCCCCAACGCACGGACGGCTCCCTGCGCGATAAACGGCGCCGCACTCGACACCTGGTCGACGCTGAATTGCGCCTGCCCGGCCATCAGATCCGCCAGCGCCGGGGCGGTTCCCTTATATGGCACGGCTGTCCATTTCAGCTGCAGCTTAGTCCGCATATACTCGCTGAAAATCTGGTTGATCCCGCCGAGGCCGCTATTGGCGAAGATAAGTTTGTCTCCCTCGTTCTGCGCATAATCAACGAATTCCTTGAAAGTCTGCACCGGGAGCTTCGGATTGACCACGACAACGAGCGGCGTGAGCGACACCAAAGAGACGGGCGTGAAAACCTTGTCCCATTCATAGGGCCGCTGCGGAGCCAATTCCGGCGCAAACAGAATCGGGCCGTCCGCAGAGAACAACAGCGTGTAGCCGTCTGGCGCTGCTCGGACCACGGCCATGCTGCCGATAATCCCGCCGGCACCCGCTTTGTTTTCGACGACAAAAGGCACATGCAAATCGGCTTGCAAGGCGTTCGCCACAATGCGGGCGACAATGTCGGAATTGCCCCCTGCAGAATAGGGCACGATCAGCCGCACCGGCCTGGTTGGCCAGGTTTGTGCCTGTCCGTGGACGGGCAATATAAGCGCGCAGATTGCTACGAGAAGTGGTATTACTTTCTTCATGCGCGCACCTCCCCAGACGCCACAACAATGACAGATCGCTCTGTACGACGGTTACTCGCGCATCCTGCGCCGATGTAAGAAACGCCATTAAGTTCGTTGCAGGGCGCCGGATGCTCATATTGCTCTACGATGTCGCAAGGCTCACCCTCGCGGCCCGCTCTTGCTGACGGGCGGAAACGAGGATGGCGACGAAGTTACAGCCCGCCGCGAGGGACAACCAGCCGCCAGCGATTGCCCGGTCGCCGGTGACGTGGATGAGGTAGGTGTTACCGCCGGCGTGAATCCGCCGAAGAGGGCGGTCGCTAGGCCGTAGGCGAACGAGAACCCCGTCGTCCGGTCATCGATCGGCATGATCC
>Ga0116223_10005478_pt1 | contig 10696 bp, 11 predicted proteins | sample Sb_taG_3_FD_90092 | JGI IMG/M metagenome (GOLD analysis project Ga0116223, IMG submission 90092) | Peat soil microbial communities from Weissenstadt, Germany - Sb_50d_a_PC metaG | ecosystem: Environmental > Terrestrial > Soil > Wetlands > Peat | place: Germany: Weissenstadt | collected 2010-09-21 | reverse complement strand
CGCTCAAACATCTCGCTGCGGCTTTGGCCAAAGAACATCAAATGACGAAGCGGGCGGGTGAAGCCTATCTCGGCGATCTCGTCGATATGATCACCAAGCATCTGAAGAAGCGCGAGCGCGTCCGCATTGCGGGCCTTGGCATTCTCCAGGTCAGGAATCGCGCGGCCCGCATGGGGCGTAACCCGGCGACCGGCGAAGCGATCCAGATCAAGGCCAGCAAGAAAGTCGCGTTCCGGGCGGCCAAGGATTTGAAGATGGCGGTGTAACCGCCGTCGGTCCTGCACTTTTGCAATTTCCCCCGCCGATCGCAGTTGGCGGGGCAGTTTCTTTGGATGCGGGGCTTTGCCGCGTGTCGCTGTTTGCGTTTTGGCGCGCCCTACGGGACTCGAACCCGTGTTACCGCCGTGAAAGGGCGGTGTCCTGGACCGCTAGACGAAGGGCGCGGGCCACGCGCAAACGGCGCGGTGGGAAGGGCGCGACATATAGAGAGGATTGGGAGGAGCGGCAAGCAACCGCGGCCGCGGCCCCCGTCACCAATGCCCAGTATTGGGCATCGATTTCCAGGGCTCCTTTGGCGGCAGCGCCGCGCCCTTCTGCAACAGTTCGATAGACTGCCTGTCCGGGGAGCGCACGAACGCCATCATGCCGTCACGGGGCGGCCGGTTGATGGTGACGCCCGCCTCCATCAGCCGCTCACAAAGCGCGTAAATGTCGTCGACCTCATAGGCGAGGTGGCCGAAATAGCGCGCCTCGCCGTAATCCTCGCCGCCCTCCCAATTATAGGTAAGCTCGACCAGCGGCGCCGCCCGGTTGTCCGGCCCCTTGGCGACGAGTTCGCCGTCCCCCGGCGCCGCCAGGAACACCAGCGTGTACTTGGCCTTTTCGTCGACCCGCCGGCGGGTCTCCTTCAGCCCGAGCTTGTTGCAGTAGAAGTCGAGCGCGGCATCGAGATTCCGCACGCGCAGCATTGTATGCAGATAACGCATGATGGCACCTTGCTGGTATTAGACGGCAGTTTTTCCCTAAACTCGCGCCTGAACTTAGGACAATGCAATGAAGGTAGAAAGGATGGGCGTGGCCGATCCCGACGACGCCGCGGCGGACCTTGTGGGCATGATCCGGGAGGCAGGCGTGATCTTGCCCTTTACCGGCGCTGGCATCTCCACCGAGTGCGGTATCCCCGATTTTCGCTCGCCGGGCGGAATCTGGACCAAGAACCGGCCCATCCCGTTCGATGAATTCCTGCGCAGCCAGGAGACGCGCAACGAATCCTGGCGGCGCCGCTTCGCCATGGGCGACGCTTTCGGCCGCGCCAAGCCCGGCCGCGGACACCGGGCGTTGGCGAGCCTCTATCGCGCCGGCAAGGTGCCTGCGGTGGTGACGCAGAACATCGATAATCTGCATCAAGCCTCTGGCATCGCTCCCGAACATGTCGTCGAACTGCACGGCAATACAACCTATGCTTTATGCCTCGATTGTGAGCAGCGTTACGAAGTCTCCTGGATCCGCGAGCGGATGGAGGCCGGCAATGGCTGCGCCCCCGACTGCCCGGCTTGCGGCGGCTATATCAAGACCGCGACCATTTCCTTCGGCCAAGCGATGCCCGATTCCGCAATGCGGCGCGCCCAGGAGCTGACGCTGTGTTGCGATTTGTTTCTGGCGATCGGTTCCTCGCTTGTGGTCTGGCCCGCGGCCGGATTTCCCTTGGCGGCCAAGCGCAACGGCGCCCGGCTGATCATCATCAACCGCGAACCGACCGACTTCGACGACATCGCCGACCTAGTCGTGCGGGCCGACATCGGCACCGTGCTCGAACCGTTCGTCGATGACGCGTCATCCACCGATGTTCACAGGCTGTGACGCTTTTCCCCGTGTGTTGCATTTTTGTGCTTTTCCCTTTGATGGCCGGTGTTATCTTCAATTCAAGAGATTCGTGATGCGCCCGCGCGGGGCGCCAGCACAGAAGCGGCGGCCACGGCGTCATGGCGTCGGACGGGATCGAACCAAAATCAGCCGGGCTCGGACTCGGAGCCGATGTCGATCTTGGCGACGAGGCGACGCATGTCATCGAGGTTGCCGGCGTTATCAAATGGTTCGATGTTGCCAAGGGTTACGGCTTCATCGTCCCCGATAACGGCATGGCTGACGTGCTGCTGCACGTAACCTGTCTGCGCCGCGACGGCTATCAAACCGCTTATGAAGGCGCTCGCGTCGTCTGCGAGGTGCTGGCGCGGCCGAAGGGCCTGCAAGCCTTCCGCGTCATCTCCATGGACGAATCGACGGCGATCCATCCGGCGCAGATGCCGCCGCCGCGAACCCATGTTACGGTCGCCCCGACAAGCGGCCTCGAACGGGCGCAGGTGAAATGGTTCAATCGGCTTCGCGGCTTCGGCTTCCTGACGCGCGGGGAGGGGATGCCGGATATCTTCGTGCATATGGAGACTTTGCGCCGCTTCGGCATCACCGAATTGCGGCCGGGTCAGTTCGTGCTGGTGCGCTACGGACCCGGGCCGAAGGGCTTGATGGCGGCCGAAGTCCGTCCCGAAAGCGGCCCGCTCGGTCCCGCGTCGCACTGACCGCCTTCGCAGCGACGCTCACTTCACTCGGATCTCCCGGTAGGCCGGCGGCGCATGTCGCCGCTTGGTTGCTTTTCGCCTTCCTTGCCGTCGCCGGCGCGGCGCCGGCGCAGGCGGCCGGGCAGGCGACTCTCGAGATCCTGACCAAGACCGGCCTGCGCACCTTCACCGTCGAGCTCGCGACCAACGATGCCGAGCGGGAGCGCGGCCTGATGTTCCGCAAGGAGCTGCCGGAAGGCCGCGGCATGCTGTTCGATTTCCAGCAGGAGCGGCCGGTCGCGTTCTGGATGCACAACACCTATATCCCGCTCGACATGATCTTTATCCGCGCCGATGGCCGCATTTTGAGCATTGCCGAAAACACCACGCCGCTGTCGGACAATCTCATCCCCTCGGGCGGGCCAATTCGCGCCGTGCTCGAAGTGATCGGCGGTACCGCGCGCAAGCTCGGCATCGCGCCGGGCGACCGGGTGGAGACCGCGGTCCTCGGCAACGCGCGTTAAGCGTGGCCGGATAGCTTGCTGGAGGCCCGTGAACCTAGTATCCAACGGCGCGCCCGGCGGGGTATAGCGCAGTCTGGTAGCGCGTCTGCTTTGGGAGCAGAAGGTCGCAGGTTCAAATCCTGCTGCCCCGACCACCCGACTTCGCTGCGCTACGGCGTGGCGCTGCGATACACTTTTTGGGATCAAATCACCAATGACTGCCCGCATCTATAAGCCGGCCCGCACGGCGATGCAGTCCGGCCAGGCGAACACCAAGGAGTGGGTGCTCGATTACGAGCCGGAACAGCCGCGCGTGGTCGAACCGCTGATGGGCTGGACGAGTTCCGCCGACATGAAGCAGGAGGTGCGCCTGCACTTCGACAACAAGGAGGAGGCAATCGCCTATTGCGAACGCCACGGCATTTCCTGCCAGGTGTTCGAGACCAAGCCGTCGGCGCGGGCGCGCATCTCCTACTCCGACAACTTCGCTTTTCCGCGTCGCGAGGCCTGGACGCATTAGCGCATGATCGAGCGGCGGATCGTCTTGTCTCAGACGCGGTCGGTCTGCGAAGCCGCGCGCTGACACAAGAGCGCCGTGAAGCGCTCCTCGGGCATCGGCCGGCCGAGCAAAAATCCCTGGCCGTAGTCGCACCCCATACCGACCAGCGCCAGCGCGTCGGCGGCTTTCTCGATGCCGGTGCCGATGGCGATGCTGCCGAAACTGTGCGCGAGCTCGATCACGGTCCGGCACATTGCCGCATTGATCTTGTCTTTGGCGCAATCGCCGACGAAGGCGCTGTGGAGCTTGAGCGCGGCAAAGGGCAGCTCCTTGAGTTCCTCCAGCGCGGAGCAGCCGCGGCCGCAATCGTCGACCGCAAGCTGCACGTCGATGGCTTTGAGCTCCTTGGCCATGTCGCCGGCAAGCGCGAGGTCGTTGACGATGTCCTTTTCCGTCAGGCCGACGATCAGTCCCGGCCAGGCCTCGAAGCGCGGGCGATAGGTCTGTACGATGTCGGTCACGGCGATCTTGGTGAGCGCACCGATCGGAATATTCAGCGCGAGCTGCAAACTGCCCCCGAGCTTGGCGAAGCCGGCATTGGCTTCCAGCCCCTGCGTCAGCGCTTGCTCGGAAAGCGCGATCAAATCGGCCGCCGCGGCGCTGGCCATGAACGCGCCCGGCATCAGCACGCCCAGTTGCGGATGGTGCGCGCGGGGAAACGCTTCGATGCCGACGAGATGCTTTTTGCGCAGATCGATGATCGGCTGGTACCAGAACTCGATCCAGCCGTTGCGCAACGCCTCGGCGAGGTCGAAATGCGCCGCGGGCGCCGGCGGATAGGCGGCTTCGAGGTCCGGTAATATCGTCAGCACGCGTTCACTCCGCCGGGAAAAGCTTAAGCCGGCCAACTAGACTGGAATGAGCACCATTGAAGGAAATTGTTTAACCGGCGGTTTCGTCGCGCCGCCGCCGCGCAGAGGATCGATCCGGGCAACACACGAAGTCGTGAGCGCGCGGTGCACTCGGCTCCAGTCAATTGTGATTGGCGGCGCGGACGCGCCTTGGCGTAGATATCGGCACGCCCGGTGCCGCGGTAGCCGGCGCGGAAGTTTGGAGGAACAGATGAATATCGTGCGCGCATTGCTCATTGTTCCGTTTGTCGGCCTGGCGGTGACCGCGGCGCGTGCCGCGGAGCCGGCCGTTTCGATTCCGCCTCCGGCGCTCGATGCACCCGCGACCGGCGGCTTGCAGCGGGTGGTTTTGGCGGGTGGCTGTTTCTGGGGCGTGCAGGGTGTTTTTGAGCATACCAAAGGGGTCACCCAGGCCTTGTCGGGATATTCCGGCGGCAAGAAAGAAACGGCGCATTATGAGGCGGTCGGCACGGAACGGACCGGTCACGCCGAGTCGGTCGCGGTCACCTTCGACCCGAAGCAGATTTCCTACGGCAAGATCCTGCAGATCTATTTTTCAGTCGCGCACAATCCGACCGAGCTGAACTTTCAAGGTCCCGATCGCGGGCCTTCGTATCGCTCGGCTATCTTCTACGCCAACGACGAACAGAAACGCATCGCCGAGGCCTACATCGACCAGCTCGATAAGGCCCATGTTTTTCCAAGCCCGATTGTGACCACGCTTGAGCCACTCACCGGCTTCTATCCGGCCGAGGACTATCATCAGGACTTTTTGGTCCTGCACCCGTCCTATCCCTATATCGTGTTCAACGACCTGCCCAAGGTCGGGAATTTGAAACGGCTGTTCGCGGCCGAGTACCGCGAGGTGCCGGTCACGGTGATGGCGTCGAGCAAGCCGACCCAATAAAACTTTTCCCCTCTCACGAGGAGCGAGGTTGGACGGCGCGGCTTAGCCAGACGATCTGCGGCCTCTCGTCTATAGCCATACCCCCGCACCCTGAAGTATCGTCGTACAGGCAGGCGGCCCGTCAACGGGCTGCCGCGCAAAAAGGGGTGAATACGGGGAGGCAAGCCATGGCCATGGCATCGACATACGCGCCGCTACCGCAGGCCGAGCACAGCGCACAATTGCGCAAGGCGGTGATCGCATCGACCATCGGCACCACCATCGAGTGGTATGACTTCTTCCTCTACGGCACGGCGGCCGGTCTCGTCTTCGGCAAGCTCTACTTTCCCAACCAGGACCCGTTGTCGGCCACGCTTCTGGCCTTCGGCACTTATTTCATCGGATTCGCCGCCCGGCCGGTCGGCGCGGCAATATTCGGCCATTACGGCGATCGCATCGGCCGCAAGGCGACGCTGATCGCGACGCTCCTCTTCATGGGGATTGCGACCTTCCTGGTCGCCTTCGTGCCCACCTATGCCTCGATCGGCATTTGGGGCGCGGTGATCTTGACCGTCTTGCGGGCGCTGCAAGGCATCGGCGTCGGTGGCGAGTGGGGCGGATCGGTGCTGCTGGCGATGGAGTGGTCGCGCACCCACGGGCAACGCGGCCTCGTCGCGTCGTGGCCGCAATTCGGCGTTCCCGCCGGACTGTTCCTGGCCAACTTGGCGATCCTCGCCTTCAGCGCCTGGTCCGGCGATCAATTCCTGGTTTGGGGTTGGCGCATTCCTTTCGCGCTGTCCATCGTCCTGGTCGGCATCGGGCTGTGGATACGGCTCGGCATCCTGGAGACACCGGTGTTTCAGAAGCTCCTGAACGAAAACAAAGTCGAGAAAGCGCCAATCGTCGAAGTGTTCAAGAAGCAGCCGCGCGAGATCTTCCTCTCAGCGTTGGTGCGTATGTCCGAACAAGCGCCGTTCTACATTTTCACCGCATTCATCTTCGCCTATGCGGTCGGTACGTTGCATATGCCGCGCAACTTTATCCTCACCGCGGTCATGGTAGCGGCGGTCCTTTCTTTCGTCACCATCCCGCTCGCCGGCCACGTTTCCGACCTTATCGGACGGCGAAAAACTTACCTGATCGGCGTGGTTGCGACTGGCCTGTTCGGTTTTCTTTACTTCGGCATGGTGGACACGGCGATCCCGTCGGCGGTGTTCATCGCCATCGTGCTGTCGCTCATCCCGCACGATATCCAGTACGGGCCGCAGGCTGCGCTGATTGCGGAATCTTTCACGCCGCGGCTGCGTTATAGCGGGGCCTCGCTCGGCTATCAGCTCGCCTCCATCATCGCCGGCGGGCCGGCGCCGATCATCGCCACCGCGTTGTTTGCCACCTATCACTCCGGCTACGCGATCGCCATTTTCATAGCGGGTTGCGCTGTCATCAGCGCAGTGGCGGCGGCCTTCATGCCCGATTACACCGGCAAGGACATTTCGGCGGAATATGACGCGTGACGCGCCTTCCTCCCCCGCGTCAGCGGGGGAGGGGGACCGCCCGCCAGGGCGGTGGAAGGGGCGTAGCGAGTGAATTCATCGACGCCGGCTCGGCCGTTTTACCTGCAGCTCTGGTTTCTGGTGCTGGTCGCCATGGCGCTTGGTGTTGCGCTCGGCCAATTCTATCCAGCCGCCGGCGCGCGCATGCAGCCGCTGGGCGACGCCTTCATCAAGGCGATCCGCGTCCTCATTGCGCCGATCATCTTCTGCACCGTCGTGCACGGCATCGCCAGCATGGCCAATATGGCCAAGGTCGGCCGCGTCGCGCTCAAGGCGCTGGTCTACTTCGAGGCGCTGACCACGATCGCGCTGGTCATCGGGCTTCTGGCGGTCAATCTGTTCGCCCCCGGCGCCGGCATGAATGTCGATCTGTCGGATCTGGATACGTCGAGCGTGGCGCCGTATCTGGAGCAAACGCACCGGCGCACCACGGCGCAATTCCTGCTCAACATTATTCCCGACACGTTCATCGGTGCGTTCAGCGAAGGCAACGTGCTGCAAGTGCTCTACGTGTCAGTGCTGTGCGGCTTCGCGCTGAGCTACCTCGGCCAGGCAGGCAAGCCGATCGTCGACCTGATCGAGGCGGCTTCGCGGATGTTCTTTCGTATCGTCGCCATGGTGATGTGGGCGGCGCCGATAGGCGCGTTCGGCGCCATCGCCTTCACCGTCGGCAAGTTCGGTAGCGGTTCGTTGTTCTCGCTCGGCAAGCTGATCGTCACCTTCTACATCACCTGCCTCATCTTTATCTTTTGCGTGATCTGGCCGATCGCGCATTGGTGTGGGTTCAGCCTCTTCAAATTCATCCGCTATATCCGCGAAGAGCTTTTGATCGTGATCGCGACGACGTCGTCGGAGACGGTGTTGCCGCGCATGATTGCCAAGCTCGAGGCCATGGGCTGCGAGGAAAGCGTAGTCGGGCTCGTCATCCCGACCGGCTATTCGTTCAATCTCGACGGCACGTGCCTTTATTTGGCGACGGCGGCCGTATTTCTGGCGCAGGCCACCAATACGCCGCTCTCGCTCGAGCAGCAGTTCGGGCTTTTGGCGGTCTTGTTGCTCGCCTCTAAGGGCGCGGCCGGCGTCGCCGGCGCGGCGTTCATCGTGCTTGCGGCGACGCTTGCCGCGGTCGGAACCATCCCGGTGGAGAGCGTGGCGCTGATCCTCGGCGTGCATCGTCTCTTGTCGCAGGCGATGACCCCGACCAATCTCATCGGCAACGGCGTCGCCACCTTGGTCATCGCCCGGTGGGAGCGTGCGCTCGATGACGACCGGCTGCGGGCGGCACTTGCCGGCGGCGCTCCGCCTCCGTAGGGAACATGCATGACGCCGATCATCGACGCGCATCATCACATCTGGCGGCGGGCCGATCTGCCGTGGCTCGACGGACCGATGCAGCCGCGCATCTTCGGACCTTCCGAACCGATCCGGCGCGACTATCCGATCGGCGAATTTCTTTCCGACATCGCTGGCTCCGGCGTGACCAAGTCGGTGTATGTGCAGGCCAACTGGGCCAAGGACCGCTTCGAGGACGAAGTGGCTTATGTGCAGCGGGCCGCCGACGAAACCGGCTTTCCCCACGGCATCGTCGGCTACGCCGATTTTCTCGCGGTAGATGTGCGCCCGCAACTCGACCGCCTGACCAAATATCGCGGTATGCGCGGCCTGCGCATGCAATTACAGTGGCATGAAAATTTGCAATACCGCTTCGCGCCCGAGCCCGATCTCGCCTGCAATCCGGCGCTGCAGGTAAACGTTGCGCTGCTTGCCGATTACGGCTGGACGTTCGATCTGCAAGTTTTTGCCGGGCAGATGGCCGGCGCGGCCGAACTTGCCGCCGCCTGTCCCAAGGTCACTTTCATTCTTCAGCACGCCGGCATGCTGGAAGATCTTTCGCCCGCGGGGTGGGAACGATGGCGCGCCGGAATGCGCCGGCTCGCGGCATGCCCGAACATGGTCTCGAAACTGTCCGGCCTCGGCACCTTCATTCGCAAGAACGATCCCGATCACATCGCCGCCATCGTGCGCGAAACCGTCGGGATATTCGGCGCGGAACGCTGCCTATTCGGCTCGAATTTTCCGGTCGAGAAATTGTGGACGCAGTATTCCGACCTGATCGTCGCCTACAGGGATGCGCTTACGCCGCTCGGAAACGCCGTCGAGCGCGCGGCGCTGCACGACACCGCGGCACGGGTTTATCGGCTCGATTGACCAGGCAATTAAGCTATTGAAATTAATGGCGACCCCGGCAGGAAAGCTAAGGGCAGCAGCATCAATGACTTGCAGAGACTAACCGCTCTTACGGCACCTAGCGCCGCTAAAAGGTCTTTCAACGAAGTGACTAACCGGGCCGGGCCGGCGACACGAGCCGTCGAGTTGGCGGCGATGCGGCGGGCCTCGTCATAGGCGAGTGCCTGTGCATCCGCGTGATCGCTGCCGCCATGCCGCGCGGTCGCTTTGCACCTGACAACGGACATGGCGGTGCGCCGCACTGAGTGTCACAACGGGCCACTAGCAGACATTGCAACAACAGGACCGGTTATGCGGTTCAACCTCGAAACTCCCGAACTTTTAGTTCGGCGGGACGGATCACTTTGTCACCGAGATCGGCAAGCAATTGCTCCTGATCGGCGTAGCGGTGAACCGTCAAGAATGACGATCTGTTCCGGTAAAAGTCGAACATGCCAGGCTCCTCCTGCGTCGCGAGAATAATCGATTTTATGGGCACGGAGGGAAGGTCCGGCACAATTGCACGCAACTCCTGCAGCACAGATTTGGCATCAGTGATATCGGCAATGACAAATCTTGCCATCCTAGCGAGCAGCGTGATCGTTTCGTCCGTATCGCGGCTTCTAGGCTTCTCAAAGTCAAATAGGATCGGCAGGTAATCACGCTTGCGCAGTTCTTCACGTAGCGCATCGAGGACCGCTTTACGCTCATGGGTGAACCGACCGAGGATCAGCACCGCTTTGGAAGTGATAGTGTCGATCACGTCACGTATTTTCTGGTTATGAAGCATTAGGTAGATGAACTGCGCGACCTCGATGTTATCGACGGTGACCGTGGGCTCCTCCGAATGTGTGATGATCAAGTTCTGCTGCTTGGTCCCATCGAGTTTCAGACCCCATGCGGATATGCCGTAGACGCTACAGCCGGTGAGGTCCGTCTCAGTGAGGTCCGACTGCACTAAAATGGCAGCCCGTAGGACTGCCCCGCTGAAGTTCGCCCTGCTGAGATGCGCCCGGCTGAGGTTCGCCCCGAATAGCTTTGCGCCGCTCAGGTTTGCTGCGCTGAGGTCCGCATTGTCGAGGCGCGCCCCGCTGAGGTCCGCACCGCCGAAGTCCGCCCCACTGAGGTTTGCTCCGCTAAGATCCGCCTCGATGAGGTACGCCCCGCTGAGGTGCGCGTTGCTAAGGTTGGCCCCGCCGAGGTCTGCCTTCCAGAGGCTCGCCGCGCTGAGGTCGGCCTCCCTCAGGTCTGCCTTCCAGAGATCCGCGTTGGTGAGTTCCGCCTCCCTGAGGTCTGCCTTCCAGAGGTCCGCCTTGCTGAGGTCTGCAGCGTAGAGGTGCGCTTTCCTGAGATCCGCGCCGCTCAGGTCTGCTTGGGCGAGGTCCGCCTTATCCAAATCCGGATCTATGTCGGGGTTCTCCCGACGCCATGCGTTCCACGCGTCCACGCCCTCGTGGAGGAGCGTCTCGAGGTGTTCGTCGTTCGCCATCGGACCATCCAGGGCATGAAGGCGGTGCGCGGGGTCACGATAGCCGCTGCATGGGCCAGCGCCTAGATTGTCGG
>Ga0116223_10005476_pt1 | contig 10698 bp, 9 predicted proteins | sample Sb_taG_3_FD_90092 | JGI IMG/M metagenome (GOLD analysis project Ga0116223, IMG submission 90092) | Peat soil microbial communities from Weissenstadt, Germany - Sb_50d_a_PC metaG | ecosystem: Environmental > Terrestrial > Soil > Wetlands > Peat | place: Germany: Weissenstadt | collected 2010-09-21 | reverse complement strand
GTCGCCGGAAATGCCGCAGGCGCCGATGATGTTGCCGCCGCCGTCCTTGATCAGCACGCCGCCCGGATTGCAGACTATGCGGCCGCCGCTCGCCGCCGCGAGCATGGTGAAGAATTGCGGGGTTTTCGCCGCGCGGCTCGCCAGCGTGCGCGAGCCGAAGCCCATGCCGAGCGCGCCCCAGGCTTTGCCGAAAGCAATGTCAAAACGCAGGATGCCGGATTTGTCCTCGCGCTTGAAAGCGACGAGATGGCCGCCAGCATCGAGCACGGCGACTGTGAGCGGTGCGAGATTATTGCCGCGCGCGGTCTTCAGTGCGGCATCGACGATGATGGAAGCTTGCGTGAGCGTCAGTGACATGGCTACTCCGATGGTTTTGGATGAATGCTAACTTTTGCGGCTCGCCCAATAGACCGACTGGCGCGCGCCGTCGCCGCCGCCGAGGCCCTTTTTGTTCGCCTCCTCGAAGGCCGCGAGCGCGGCTTTGGTCGCCGGCATGTCGGCGCCCTTTGCAGTGCCGGCGTCGACCATGGTCCGCAAATCTTTGACAGCGTTGGCGATGCTGAATGTGGTCGGACCAGGATCGCGGTTCTCCAGCATGGCGACGATCATGTCGGCGCGCATCTTCAGCCCGTTATTGGCGCCGTTGCTCTCAACGAAGAGATCGAGCAGCCGCCTGGGCTCCCAGCCGACGTCACGGGCGATGGCGAAGGCTTCGCCATAGGCCTGCCAGGCGACCATCAGCGGCAGATTGATCGCGAGCTTCATCGACGCGCCGGCGCCGACCGGGCCGCAATGCTCGACCTTCCGGCACAGCTGACCGAGGATCGCTCTGGCGCGCGCGGCGGCGGCGCCTTCCGCGCCCATGAGGCCGAGCAATTTGCCTTGCCGTGCCGGCGCGGTCGAGCCGCCGACCGGGCATTCGACGAAGACGCCGCCCTTGCTCTGCACCTTCGGCGCCAGCGCGGTTTCCACTTTCGGCGACACCGTGCTCATCTCGATGAAGAGCTTGTCTTTGACGTCGCCAGATAACAGGCCCGAGGGTCCGTTGTAGACGGCATCGATCGCCGCGCCATCAGTCAGAATGGTGATGATCGCCTCGCTGGCGGCGGCAACTTCGCCGGGGCTGGCGGCGACCTTGGCGCCGGCATCGGCGAGCGGCTTGGTTTTTGCCGCCGTGCGATTCCAGACGGTCACCCGGTGCCCTGCTTCCAGCAGACGGGCAGCGATGGCGCTGCCCATGGCACCGAGACCCGCGACTCCGATCCGCATGTTGCCTCCCTAAGCCCCCTCGGGCGCGGACGATAGGCGATTGGCGCGCGGCAAGAAAGACGCTTGCGCCCTCGCTTTCGACTTTCGTCGCACCGCTCGCGCTAGACGCTTGCGCCTGCGCGGAGCCGATGCCATAGCGTCCCGTTCGCAATAACGGGAGACGGCAAGGGCATGGCTGCAAGACTGAAGCGCGATGCGGGCGCCATCGGCATCGTCGGCCTCGGCATCATGGGTGGCGCATTCGCGCAAAATCTTCTTGCCGCCGGCTGGCGCGTCATCGGCTATGACATTGCGCCGGCGCGCCGCCGGGCGCTGGCGCGGCTGGGCGCCGAAATTGCCGCCGATGCCGGCGACGTCGCGCGCAAGGCGCGCAACATCATCATCAGCCTGCCCAACCCGGAGGCGCTCGCGGCAACCGTCGCTGCCATGGCCAAGGCGGGCGTACCGCGCCGCGTGGTGATCGAAGCCTCCACTTTCACGCTCGAAGACAAGGCCAAGGCCGAGGCGGCGCTGCGCAAGGCCGGCCACGTCCTGCTCGATTGTCCGGTGAGCGGCACCGGCTCACAGGCCAAGGTCAAGGATCTTGTGATCTATGCTTCCGGCGGCGCCGCGGAGATCAAGCGCCTGCGCCCGCTGTTCGCCGCCTTTAGCCGTGCGGTGCATGATCTCGGCGCTTTCGGCAACGGCAGCCGCATGAAATACGTCGCCAATCTGCTCGTCGCCATCCACAACGTGGCGAGCGCCGAGGCGATGGTGTTGGGCATGAAGGCCGGGCTGCCGCCGCAACTCATTTACGACCTCATCAAAGCCGGCGCCGGCAATTCGCGGGTATTCGAACTGCGCGCGCCGATGATGGTAAAGGACAGTTATCGCGACGCCACGATGAAAATCTCGGTCTGGCAAAAGGACATGGACGTCATCGGCAGCTATGCCCGCAAGATCCGCGTGCCGACGCCAATGTTCAACGCCAGCAAGGCGGTCTACCGCAAGGCGCTTGCCAGCGGCCACGGCGCCGAAGACACTGCCGCCGTCTGCGCCGTGCTCGAAAAAATGGCGGGCGTGAAGCGGGGGCGCAAGGCGCGGCGGAAGCGCTGAAGGAGAACTCCCTCTCTCCGCCCGGGGGAGAAGGAAATGCGCTACGCCGCGGTGAGTGTTGGAATTTTCTTAAGCTTGCCCGCAAGGTCGCGTTCGGCGATAACGAGATCGTAGGCGCGCTGCAGATTGATCCAAAGATCGGGTCCGTTGCCGAGGAGCTTGCCGAAACGCAAAGCCATCCCGGGGGTCACCGGCTGCTTCTCGTCGAGAATGTCGTAGAGCGTCTGCCGCGAAACGCCGAGCAGACGCGCGATCTCGGTTTTCGACTTGCCAAGCGCCGGCAAGACATCTTCACGCAGCATTTCACCCGGATGCATCGGCTTCAAGCCGCGGACGAGTCGGCTATTGCTCATCAGTGATAGTCCTCCAGGTCTACGTCGACGACATCCTCGCCGTCCCAAGCAAAGGTCACTCGCCAGTTTCCGCTTGCGTCGACCGCATGCCGGCCGCGGGCGGTCCTGGCCCTTCAACGCGTACAATCGAAAACCCGGCACATTCATCGCGTCCGGCGACTTGGCCACGTTGAGCGCAAGTAAAATGCGCCGAATGCGATCCGGATTTTGAACGCTGAGCTTGGAGGAATCGCCGTGCTCGGCGAAGCGCCGCAAACCCTTGCTTCGAAAAGACCGGATCACCGCATCATTGTAAGGCAACGCCTTACAATTGTCCAGTTGGCCCTGGAAATGCGCGGCGAAGGCCCCTAACATCCTGAAATCGGTGCGTTAAGCTGGAGGTCGATCAGGACGACCTCGGAGGAACACATGTCATCGCTCGAAGGCGAAGCGCGGATGGCGGCGGCCGCGGCTGTACGCAAGACGCTCAAGCAGCGCAGCGAGACCCGCGACGGCATGCGCATCGATTGGGACGTTCCGATCGCGATGGACGACGGTCTCGTGCTGCGGGCCGATGTGTTTCGCCCCGTCGCAGAGGGCCGCTATCCGGTGATTCTGAGCTGCGGCCCCTACGCCAAAGGGCTCGCCTTCCAGGACGGCTATCCAAGCGCCTGGCAGCGCATGGCGGAAAAGCATCCCGACGTCACTGCGGGCTCCAGCAATCTCTACCAGAGCTGGGAAGTCGTCGATCCGGAGAAATGGGTGCCGCACGGTTACGCCTGCGTGCGCGTCGATTCCCGCGGTACCGGCTGCTCGCCCGGCGTGATCGATCATTTCTCGCCGCGCGAGACCAAGGATTTTTACGACTGCATTGAATGGGCCGGCGTGCAGCCGTGGTCGAACGGCAAAGTCGGGCTCGACGGCATTTCCTATTACGGCATCAACCAGTGGCACGTCGCCTCACTCGAGCCGCCGCATCTCGCCGCCATGTGCATCTGGGAAGGCGCCGCCGACTGGTATCGCGACATGACGCATCACGGCGGCATCCTCTGCACGTTCTGGGAAAACTGGTACGACATGCAGGTCAAGACCGTGCAGTACGGCGTCGGCGAGCGCGGCAGGCGCAGCCGCGTGCACGGCGATCTCGTTTGCGGGCCGGAAATTTTCTCGGACGCCGAGCTGGCGAAAAATCGCAGCGATTTTGGCGGCGAGATTTACGCGCATCCGCTCGATGACAATTATCACCGGGCGCGCTCGCCAATCTGGCCGAAGGTAAAGGTGCCGTTTTTGTCGGCCGCCAATTGGGGCGGCCAGCCGCTGCATCCGCGCGGCAATTTCGAGGGCTTTGTCCGCGCGGCGTCGAAGCGCAAGTGGCTCGAAGTGCACGGCATCGAGCACTGGACGCATTTCTACACCGATTACGGGCGGAATTTGCAACTGCGGTTTTTCGACTATTTTTTGCACGGCAAGAACAACGGCTGGGACAAGCAGCCGCCGGTGCAGCTCCAGGTGCGCCATATCGATCGCTTCGTCGAACGCGCGGAAAAGGAATGGCCGCTCAAGCGCACCAAATGGACCAAGCTTTATCTCGATCCGGCCGACGGCGCGCTCGCGGACAGGCCGGCCAGGAAAAAGGCCGTGATGCGGTTCGCGGCCATGGGCGAGGGCGTCACTTTTCTCACGTCGCCGCTTGCGCATGAGACCGAGATCACCGGCCCGTCGGCGCTAAAACTGTTGGTGTCGTCCTCAACGAGCGATGCCGATATCTTTGCCGTGCTGCGGGTATTTTCACCCGGGCTCAAGGAAGTCGTGTTTCAGGGCGCCATCGATCCGCACACGCCGATCGGGCAGGGCTGGCTGCGCGCCTCGCACCGCGCGCTCGACAAAAAGCTCGCAAAACCGTACCGGCCGTACCACACCCACGCCAAGAGAGAGCCGCTCAAGCCCGGGCAGGTCGTCGAACTTGATATTGAGATCTGGCCGACCTCGATCGTCGTGCCGCCCGGCCACCGCATCGCGCTCACCATTCGCGGCAAGGACTACGTCTATCCGGGCCCGAGCGGCGGGCGGCTGTCGAATTTCAAGAACGAGCTAACCGGCTGCGGGCCGTTTTTGCACGACGATCCGCGCGACCGGCCGGCGGCAATCTTCGGCGGCGTCACCGGACTGCATTTCGGCGGCGCGGCGCGGCCCTATCTGCTGCTGCCTATTATTCCGGCAAAGAAACGATAGACTAAGCCGCGACAACAGCGGACTTTACAGGGCCGAACGGCATGTCGGATGATGGCCCCGAAACCCTGTTGCACAGGGGATGCAACTGCAAGATAGGCGCCCGGGAGGTCCGAGGCGCCAGAGGGAGAACTGTAATGTCTCGCAAATTGATGTCTCGCAAATTGAGCCGCCGTACGCTGCTCGCCGGCACCGCGGCCGGCGCGGCAGTCGCGCTCGGACGTTTTCCGGCGCCCGCTATCGCCCAGGCCGCGCCGTTCAAGCTCGGACTACTTACCGTGAAGACCGGACCGCTCGCCCAGGGCGGTATTCAGATGGAACAGGGCGTGCTGACCTACCTCAAGGAGAAGGACTACACGATGGGCGGCCGCAAGGTCGACTTCGTCTCCGCCGACACCGGCGGCAATCCGGCCGGCACTAAAACCAAGGCCCAGGAATTGATCGAGCGCGACAAGGTCGATGTCATTCTCGGCCCGCTTGCCGCCTTCGAGCTTCTCGCCATCAACGACTATATCCGCGAGCAGAAGATGCCGACGCTCAGTCTGGCCGCGGCCGACGATCTGACGCAGCGCCGCGCCAATCCGTTCTTGTTGCGCGCGTCGGCGACGTCCTCGCAGGCGATGCAGCCGATGGGACATTATGCGGCGACCGAACTTAAGCTCAAGCGTGTCGTCACAGCTTCCGAGGACTTCGCCTTCGGCTACGAGCAAATGGGCGGTTTTCAAGCCGCCTTCCAGAAAGACGGCGGCTGCGTCGTCAACAAATTGTGGCCGCCCTTGGTCACGCCCGACTACACGCCCTATGTCGCCCAGATCAGCGATTGCGACGGCGTCTGCCAGGGCTTTGCCGGCTCGAACCCGCTGCGCTTCATGAAGGCCTATGCCAGCGCCGGTCTTAAATACCCGGTGGTGACCGGAGAGACCGGCGGCGATGATGCGTTGTTGAAAAGCTTCGGCGACGAGGCAGTCGGCCTTGTCAGTTGCTGTCCCTACACGCTCGACCTCGACACCGACGGCAACAAGCGTTTCGTCGACGGGATGCTGAAAAACTATGACACCGTTCCCGGCTTCTACTCCGCCGGACTTTACGTCAATTGCCAAGTGGTCGACGCGGGCCTCAAGGCGGCCGGCGGTAACGCCGGCGACAAGGACAAGCTCATGGCGGCGCTGCGCGCGGTCACTCTTACCGACACGCCGCGCGGGCCGATCAAGTTCGATCACCTCGGCAACATCGTCGGCAACTTCTATGTGCGGCGCATCGAGACATCGGGCGCCAAATATGGCCTCAAGCTGTGGAACAAGACCATCAAGACTTATGAAAACGTCAGTCAGTTCTGGACTTGGCCCGAAGCGGAGTTTCTCGCGCACCCGGTCTATTCGCGCGACTATCCGCCGCTGACGAAGTGCTGAGGCAAACGCAGCCGAATTGAGCCAACGGGTCCGGCCTACGGCCGGCCCGATGGCGAAATCCGGGCTACGAGGTTCACGCAGGAAAACTAGCGTAGCAGCCGGGAAGCGGAAGGGCGGCGGGATTATGACGTTCTGGCTGCTGCTCACCGTCAACAGCGTGACGTTTGGCGGCCTGTTGTTTCTGCTGTCGGCTGGATTTTCGCTGATCTTCGGTCTGATGCGGATTCCCAATCTGACGCACGGCTCGATGTTCATGGTCGGCGCCTATCTCGGCACGACCTTCCTGTCCGGCGCGCTGCCCTTCACGCTCAATTTCTGGTTCGCCGCGATTCTTGCTGCGTTGGAAGTCGCAATCCTGGGCGCGTTGATGGAACGTCTGTTGTTGCGCCGGCTGGCCGGCGAGCAATTGGCGCAGGTGCTGGTGACGCTCGGCGTCTCCTTCATGGTCGCCGATCTCTGCCTGATGGGCTGGGGCGGCGACCCGGTCTCGGTGGCGACGCCGGCCGGGCTTGCCGGCTTCGTCCGCTTCGGCACCGCGGTGTTTCCGCTCTATCGCCTTGCGGTCATCGCGATCGCCGTCGTATTCGCCATCGTGCTCTGGCTCATGCTCGAACGCACGCGGCTCGGCGCCATGATCCGCGCCGGCGTCGATGACCCGCAGATGGCGCGGGTCGTCGGCATCCGGGTCTCGCAATTGTTCACGATCGTCTTCGGGCTCGGCGCCGGGCTCGCGGCCTTTGCCGGAATGATCGGCGGCCCGATTCTGTCGGTCTATCCGGGTCTCGACCAGGACATGCTGCCGCTCGCGCTGGTGGTCGTCATTCTCGGCGGCACCGGCAGCCTGCTCGGCTCGTTCATCGGCAGCATCATTGTCGGCTTCCTCTACAATTTCGGCCAGGCGCTGTTGCCCGAACTCGCCTATTTCATTCTGTTCCTGCCGATGGTCCTGGTCCTGGCGTTGCGGCCGCAGGGTCTCTTTGGAGGCCAGATCCTGTGACCGGCCGACATGTCGCCATCGCTGCGGCCGTTTTCGCGCTGATCGCGGTGCCCTATGCGATCACGGAAGCCTATTACGTCAATGTCGCAAGCCAAATTCTGCTCTATGCCATCTTCGCGCTCGGGCTGAACGTGCTGGTCGGCTATGCCGGACTGGTATCGCTTGGCCATGCCGGACTGTTCGGCGTGGCGAGCTACGTTGTCGCCTATCTCCTCGCCGCCGATCACGGCCACGCCGTCGCCATCCTGGCCTCGCTCGTCATCGGCCTTGTAGCGACGGCGGGCTTCGCCGCGCTTTCGCTGCGGGCGACCGGCATCAGCTTCATCATGATCACGCTCGCGCTCGGCGAAATTATCTGGGGACTTGCCTATCGCTGGATCAGCCTCACCAACGGCGACAACGGCATCAGCGTGACGACGCGCCCGGCGCCGTTCGGACTGTCGCTCGCCACGGCGAGCGGATTCTACTATACGACGCTCATCATTTTCCTCTTTGCGATTGCGGCGACGGCCATCTTCGTGGGTTCGCCATTGGGCGCCGCGCTATGCGGCACGCGCGATCAGCCGCGCCGCATGAATGCGCTCGGCTACCACGTGTGGATGGTCCGCTTCTTGGCCTTCATGTTCTCCGGACTGTTGACGTCGCTCGCCGGCATTCTGTTCGTCTACTACAACCAGTTCATCAGCCCGCAGACGCTGGCGCTCACCGCCTCGGCCGAAGTCTTGCTGATGGTGATCTCGGGCGGCGCGGGCACGCTGCTCGGGCCCGTGGTCGGCGCGGCGCTCGTCGTCATCGTGAAGAACGTGGTGAGCGGCGTTCGGTTGACCGGACTAAGCGGAGCGGTGCTCGTCGTCATCGTGAGGAACGTGGTGAACGGCTTGTTCGAGCACTGGAACTTCTTGCTCGGCGCCATCTTCGTCGCCATCGTCGTTTTGATGCCGGAAGGCCTGGTGCCCGGTGCGGTGCGGCTGACGCGCTCGGCCTGGCGCGCGGCGAACCGCCAAAAAACGGCGGCGCCTTCCGTCGCGGGGCCAAAGCAATGACCGCGCTTGCCGTCAGCGGCCTCAACAAAACGTTCGGCGGCCTGCGGGTTACGACGAATGTCAATCTCAAGGTCGATCCCGGCGAGAGGCGCCTGATCATCGGCCCGAACGGCGCCGGCAAGACCACGTTGTTCAATCTCATCACCGGCGAGATTGCGCCCGACAGCGGATCGGTCCTGCTGTTCGACCGGGACATCACGCGCATGCCGAGCCGCAGGCGCACGCATCTCGGCATGGCGCGCACCTACCAGATCATCACGCTGTTTGCCCGCGACACGATATTGCACAATGTAAGGCTGGCGATGCTCGGTCTGTCGCCGCTGCGTTGGAATCCGCTGATTGCGCTCAATCGGCAGCGGGATTTGACGGTGCAGTGCCGCGATGCGCTCAAGCGCGTCGGCCTCGAGCATATCGCCGAGCGGCCGCTGGCGCAGACCTCCTACGGCGAGAGGCGGCGCGTCGAGATCGCCATGGCGCTGGCGCAGAATCCGAAGGTGCTGCTGCTCGACGAGCCGTTCGCCGGACTTTCGATCGACGAGCGGCAGGATGTGCGCAAGCTTCTGCGCGCCATTCCGCGCGACGTAACCATCGTCATGATCGAGCACGACATGGACACCGCGCTCGAGCTTGCCGATCGCATTACGCTTTTGCATTTCGGCGAGGTGATCGTCGAAGGCACCCGCGCCGAGGTGGTGGCCGATCCGCGTACGCGGGAGGTTTATCTTGGCGAATAGCGCGCTCAAGCTCAGCGATATCGAAGCCTTCTACGGCGACAGCCACGTGTTGCAGAAGGTGTCGTTTGAGCTCGGCGAGGGCCGGCTGCTCGGCCTTCTCGGCCGCAACGGCGCCGGCAAGTCGACATGCATGAATGTCAGCGTCGGCATTTTGCCGCCGCGCGGCGGCAGCGTCGAAGTGTTCGGCACTTCGGTCGCCAGGCTGCCGCCGGAAATGATCGCCGCGCACGGCGTCGCCCTGGTGCCGCAGGGCCGGCGCGTCTTCAAGAGCCTCAATGTTCGCGAAAATCTCATGGTTGCCGCGCATAAAGGTTACGCCGCCCGCCACGCGCCGTGGACCGAGCAGACGGTGTTCGCGATGTTCCCGCGGCTCGCCGAACGCCGGACGCAGATTGCGGGTTATCTCTCCGGCGGCGAGCAGCAGATGCTTGCCATCGGCCGCGCGCTGATGGCCAATCCGCGCGTGCTTTTGATGGACGAGCCGTCGGAGGGCCTGGCGCCGCAAATCGTCGCCGAAGTGATGGCGACCATCCGCAAGCTCAAGGAGAGCGGGCTTTCCATCGTGCTCGTCGAGCAGAGCCCGAAACTCGTGTTCGATATCGCCGACGATATCGTCATTCTCAACAGCGGCCGCGTCGCCGTGGTTTCGACCGCTGCCGCCCTCAAGCAAGACGGCGTCGATCTGCGCCAGCATCTGGGCGTCTTCTGATAGCCCGCCGCGCCGCGGCTCGGCGCGCAGAACGGAACCGGCCAGAACACCATGACCGCAACGCCGGGCCCGTTCTTCGCGTTGGCGCTCGCCTCGATTTCGCTCATCGGGCCGCTCGCAGTTCATCTCTTCATACCGGTGATTCCGGCGGTAAAGGCCGCGCTCGGGCTTTCCGACGCACTGGCGCAGCTGACTTTCAGCGTCGCCCTGTTCAGCATGGCCTTTTCTACGCTGGTTTATGGTTCGCTGTCGGACCGCTACGGGCGGCGGCCCGTGCTGCTTTCGGGCCTGTGCCTGTTTCTCGGCGGCAGCGCGATCTCGGCGCTGGCAAATTCGGTGCTGACGCTGGTGCTCGGCAGGCTGATCCAGGCGTTTGGCGCGGGCTGCGGCATCACGCTGGTGCGCGCGATCGCGCAAGACGTCTATGGCCCCGGCCGCCTCGTAAAAGCCATCGCCTATCTCACGATGGCTTACACGATCGGTCCGATGATCTCGCCGATCGTCGGCGGCGTATTGATCGATGCTTTCGGCTGGCGCAGCGTGTTCGGCTTCGCGCTGGGGCTCGGCGGCGCCATCGCGATCAGCGCTTATTTTGCCGTATTCGAATCTCGTCCGCCCTCGGCAACAAGACGCAGCGACAATGTGCTGCGGGATTATTTCGAGCTGTTCCGCCACCTACGTTTCACGGCATTCGTGTTGCAGAGCGGCTTCATGACCGGCTCCTTTCTCGTCGCAGCCACGGCGGCTTCGAGCCTGCTGAAGGAGGTGCTGCACCGTTCTTCGACCGAGTTCGGTCTCTACTTCCTGCTGTTCCCGTTCGGCTTTCTGGCCGGCAACTTCATCACCAGCCGCATCGGCGATCGCATCGTCAACGAAAATAT
>Ga0116223_10005472_pt1 | contig 10699 bp, 10 predicted proteins | sample Sb_taG_3_FD_90092 | JGI IMG/M metagenome (GOLD analysis project Ga0116223, IMG submission 90092) | Peat soil microbial communities from Weissenstadt, Germany - Sb_50d_a_PC metaG | ecosystem: Environmental > Terrestrial > Soil > Wetlands > Peat | place: Germany: Weissenstadt | collected 2010-09-21 | reverse complement strand
TTCCGCATTTGTTCTTATCGATTCCCGCTTTTTGGGAGGGAGTCAAGGGGGCGCAACGTTACCGCTTATGGGACAACCCGCCCAAATGACAAAAACATTGCCCAAACTTTGGGCGGCACCCCGTAATATCCTAGGCAACGCCGCTACGCTCTCGCGCTTCCCGGTTGTCGCGAAGAGGCTACTTTCCCATTCCGGGAGGCTGGATCGACCGACCATCCGGGGCGTGTCGGTTAACGCCGCAGCAGCGACAGGAGGAGCCCCAGAGCCAGCAGCACGGCCACGCCCTGCCAGAAGCGGAGCGGGTAGCGCTCATAGAGCGTCAGCGGCCGACGCACCGCAAGCGGGGCGCGCGCCGGTCCCGTCTCCATCTCCACGGCAAATTCGCTCATGTCGTTAAAACGTTCGGCGGGATCGATGGCGATGGCGCGCGCGAGTGCCGCCTGCACCCAGGCTGGCAGGTCCGGGCGCAAGGCAGAAAGCGACTTCGGCCGGTTCTGCCCCGGCGGGCTGGTGGCATCGGCATTGCCGTAAGGGAACTCGCCGGTGAAGGCGCGGAACATGGTGATGCCCAGAGCGTAAATGTCAGTCGCCACGTTGCCCGGTTCGCCATTGAACATCTCGGGCGCCATATAGGCAGGGGTACCTGGAATGTCCTCGGGTGGGAAATCCTCCAATCCGGGAACCCGCACCACCCCGAGATCGAGCAGTTTGAGCGATCCGCCGTCCTCGAGAATCACGTTGTCGGGCTTGATGTCGCGATGGATGATACCGGCGCGGTGCAGCGCCGCCGCGCCGCGTGCCAGCTTGATCGCGATGTTGCGTCCTTCCTCGAGACCTAGACGACGCGTGAGCCGGGTCTCCAGGAGTTCACCTTGATAGAGCGGCATGACGGTGTAGAGGCAGGTCTGTCGCCCGGGCGGCAGTTCGATGATGCGGCCGACCCAGGGGCTGTGCACGCGCGCGCCCACCCATGCCTCGCGGACGAAGGCTGCGTGGTAGGTGGCCACGGCGGCGACTTGCGGTTTTGGAAACTTCAACACCACCTCGCCGCCCTCGACTTCGTCGACCGCGCCGAACAGGCGGCTGTAGCGGCCGTCGGACACCAGCACTTTGAGCAGGAAACCATCGACGGTCTCGCCGTCGATCGGCACCGGGATCAGCGGCAGTTGCATGATGGCGGCGCCGATATCGGCCGATTCCGCCGTCGGCAGATCGACCACGTCGAGCACCAAGGCAGTGCAATTGTCGGTGCTACCGGAATGGAGCGCGGCCGCAACCAGCGCGCGGGCGCAATCCTCGGAAGCAGAGCGCTCGCGCAGGATGTCGGCGATGGTCTCCACCGTCAGGAAGCCGTGCACACCGTCGCTGCACAGCAGGAAGCGGTCGTGCCGCGCCATCGGCTGGGTGGCGTAGTCCAGCCGCACCTCCGTGTCGACGCCCAGGGCGCGGGAAAGGATGCTCGAGCGACTGCTGCCAACCTCCCTCACATGGTCGGTGGTCAGGCAGGTGAGGCGGTCAGCGCTCAGCCGATAGGCGCGCGTGTCGCCAACATGCAGCACATGCGCGTGTCGCCCGCGCAGCACAAGCGCCGTGAAGGTGCATCCCATCCCCTTGAGCATGGCGTCGCGCTGACCTTGGGAATAGATCCAGCCATTGAGTGCATTGAGGACCCGCGCCGCCGCATGTCGCACTTCCATGGTCTCGGGTAGGTCGCAAAATCCATCGAGAAAACCACGCACTGCGGTCTCGGCGGCAACGCGACCGCCCTTGGCGCCGCCAATTCCATCAGCGATCGCCGCCACAATGTCCCGGCGTGGTTCCGGCAGCTCCAAGCCGAATACGGTGCCAGCGAAATCCTCGTTGGCTTTGCGCGGTCCGGCGTCCGAAGCGAACCCCGCGCTGGCCTTGACGCCGGAAAGGCGCTCAATCATCGCCGCTGCTCCGATTTCCTCGGGGCGGCGAGCAGCGCGGGTCGCGACGCGGAGATGGCGCAGCCAAGCGGGGACGGAAGGGAGGGGGAGTGGCTTTAATTTTCCAGCCTGCAGCGATCATGGAGGAAATAGCCTCCGGTGCTCAACGCGACAACAACCGTAAGATCACCGGATTGGCGGTCAAGCGTGTAGTTACCGCCGTCTGTAACGTCGTGCCACGAAATCTCGGTATCGCTAACACGGGCCGGATCGGAGTCCACCATGTGCCGATCATAGTCGATCCTGATCTCCATCTCGCGCCGCCGGCCGGGTTGCTGCAGGCTATCGTAGTCTCGCGCGATTGCGCTTCGCCGTTGGCCGCGGAAACGGCGACGCCCGCTGCCAAGGCAGCGATTTCGGCACCAAAGGTAGGTTCAGAAACAGGGTCGCCTCTTCGGAGCCATGCGCGATCCATAGCTAAACTCCGAGCTGCAAGGAATGCCGTAAAGGTAAGGCAGCGGGATTGGTGCTTGCGACGCCATTTCATCATACTTGCCTCTTCTTGTTCAGGATGCCTCTTTTATAAGCATTCGGATCCTATGGGTTGACTGGCTGCATTCCAAAGCGGGGGCTGGCGTATTTGCTCGGGGCATATTTCTTGCTCTCTTGCCTTGTATTATTCGGCCTCGGATTGTGGCTTCGTAACAGCAAATGGGGGTAAATCCATGCTCGTACCATCACCAAAATGGCTTGATACCGGCGACAACGCTTGGCAATTGGCGGCAGCGACTTTCGTCGGCCTGCAAAGCGTTCCGGGGCTGACGGTCCTTTATGGCGGCATCGTCAAGAAGAAATGGGCAATCAACTCCGCCTTCATGTCGATGTACGCATTCGCGTCGGTCCTCGTCGTCTGGGTTCTTTTCGATTACAACTTGGCATTCGGGCCTCAATGGTTCCCGTTCCTCGGCAAGCCGCTCTTGGCGATTTCGGCCGCATTCACGACCGGCCAGGCGGTCATTCCGGCCGCAGCCTCGGGCATGCCGCCTCTCGCCTTTCCCATGGCGACCCTCATGTTCTTCCAGTTCGTGTTCGCTGCCATCACCGTCATCATCCTGGGCGGTTCTCTGCTTGGCCGCATGAACTTTACGGCGTGGATGATCTTCTGTCCGGTGTGGATGACGCTCGTCTATACGGTGGGCGCATTCAGCCTGTGGGGCGGCGGCTGGCTCGCGAGCATGGGAGTGGCAGACTTCTCGGGCGGCTACGTCATCCATCTCGCCGCTGGAGTATCCGGATTCACCGCTGCGGCGGTGATTGGCCCGCGGCTGCAGGCCGATCGCGATAATTTCCCGCCTAACAGTCTGTTGATCACGCTGGTCGGCGCCGGAATCCTGTGGCTCGGTTGGAACGGCTTCAACGGCGGCGACCCGTACTTTGCCAACGCTGATGCGGGCGCCGCGGTGCTCAACACCAATACGGCCACCGCAGTGGCGCTTCTAGTCTGGACGCTGATGGACAAGATGGCCTATGGCAAGCCATCGGTGCTCGGCGCGGTCAACGGCATGATCGCGGGCTTGGTGGCGATCACGCCCTGCGCCGGCTACATCGATGGCTTGGGCGCAATCATCGTCGGCATCGTTGCCGGGATCATCCCATGGCTTGCCATGAACAAGCTGCAAAAGACCAGCTTCATGATGAAAGTGGACGATACGCTGAGCGTGTTCTCCACCCATGGCGTGGCCGGCCTGACCGGCGGCTTGCTCGTGGGGCTGCTTGGCAATCCGGCCATGCTGCAATACATCGGCACCGACAAGGACGCGCCCGGTGTCAACGTGACGGGCTGGTTCTACGGCAACCCGCATCAGCTCCTGCTTCAGTTCTATGGAGCGGCGTTCATCATCGTGTACAACGCGATCGCGACCTTCATCATCCTCAAGGCGATTGGGCTCATCGTGCCGCTCCGCATGGATGAGACGGTCCTGAAGGTCGGTGATGACGCAGTTCACGGCGAGACCGCCTATGCGATTGGTGCGGAGGGCGAGTAGTCGGTAATCCGGTTTCTCGCGCCGGCAAATTGGGCAAGCATGCTTATGATCGGCGATGACGCGGTGTACGGCGAAGAAGCCTATGCGCTGGACGGCGATGGGCAACGCGTGGCGCCGGGAGCTCCGGCAGAATAGTCCGCGTCAGTTCCATGACTGGGCCGGCCGCCTCGCGGCCGGCCCTTCTATTATTTGCGTTCGCGGCAGCGATAGTAGAGGAAATAGCCGCCGGTACTCGAAGGCCCGCGCATGGTCATATTGCCCGAGATGCGATCATACTCATAGATGCCGCCGCGCCGGGTGTCCTGCCACGTGATAGATCGATCGCTGATGTCAGCCGGATACGAATCGACCGTACGCTTGACGAGATCGACCTTCATCTCCCAAGTCGTCCCGCTGCTCGGATTTGTGCAAGCAAGGACAATCTCATCGGCGTGAGCAATGATCGGAACGGAAGACAGCGATAAAGCGAGCACCGCTCGCGGCAAGATGCTCAACTCCACGATGACTCCTCCCCTGATCGCCCGCGTCTCTCATCTGCACCGCGCGTCCAGCCGCCATGCTGCTGATCCGGGAATTCCGGTTAAGCCAAAGCCGCTGATTAGCCAAGCGCCAAGGCGATGGAAAGACTGGCCAGACCCCCCCTTGCCGGGATCGACTGCCAACCAAGCGAGAAGTTGAATTGCGGGGCACGATATTGCCCGATCCCGACAAGCCGCCAGGTTTCGCGCCTTCGCGGCATGCAGTTCAGGGCCAAGGGGGGCTACAAGGAATGAACACGGCACCAATCTTGCAGTTGTGCAGGGCCATAGCACGACGCATGCGGTAAGCAGCCGCGTTTGCTAAATAAAATTAAGGAGAAAATGCAATGGCGTACCTTGATGTCAGCCCGATGATCGGCGCTTTGCATGACTGCCCGAGCGATTTCGACATGAGCCGTGGACAACTGCGGCATATGCCGAGCGGCCATAAAGTGGTCTTCGACGCGTTCGGCGGGAGCGCCAGAATCGACGCGCAGTGCGACTGCGCCACGCTGCGGATATCCCGCGAGCAAAGCCGCGACTTGCTGGTCGCGTTCCGCCAATGGAAGCAAGACTATTGGCGCGTGGTGGAGATCAATCGGGATTTTGCCGGCCATTTCCGTCCGAGCTTCGTGCGGCGGCTCTGCGTGCGCGTCCTCAATTATTTCCTCGATCATCCGCACGGAGAAGGCGAAGCTACAGGAGTCCTATTACGCCGCAGCACGCGGCCGCACAATAGAAGAATTCTATTGCGCTGCCGAACTGCTCTTTGATCGACGCAGGCAGAAGGGCCTACGTTGTTGATAATACCTGTTCCTCGTATTCATACGAGTAGCCTCTCGACGCTCTCGCCCGTAGACCGTTGCACGGGCTCTGAGAGAGAGACGCTTCGCTACTTCTTCGACATTGTCCGCGACGAGGCGATCTATCAACGGAGCGGACTACGCAGACATCGCGAGCGCCAGGATGAACGCGATGACGCTCACGCAAGAACTCGCGGGAGCAGGAGGCTGGGGAGAGGTCCGTCGTGGCCACAGTGTCGGACGAGCAAACATCGAGGATTCCGGTCAGAAGGAATCCTCGATTTGAGAAGCTCCCTTGAGCGCGGCTAACTTCCCATCGCGGTTGCTCGCCAGAACTGGCCGGGGCACGCTTGCGGCCCGAAAACCCCCGCAAGATCCGCCCTCTTACAGCCGCCAGCCCGCCGCCAACGCCGCGAGCGTCGCCGAATATATCGCCGATATGACGGGAGAACTCGCCCGCCTTGCCGGCGCCGCGCGGCTCGATATGCTGACCTATTTACTCAACATGGCACGGATGGAAGCCGAGGGCCACATCACGCCACGGCCATAGTCTTTAGCTTGACGCATGATCTTATGCGAAAGTCTGCGCCTTTTCGGGATCGCGCGCGATCAGAGCAGGCTGACGAGATCGCCGCCATAGCGCTCGAGGCGCTCGGTTCGGAGAATCACGAATTCGGCCCTTCATGTTCAACAACGCGCAACTTGCGAACCGTTAATTCATCGACCTCTAGCGCGCTAAAACGTGCCTTCTTGATCACCAGACGACCGATCGCCAAGCGACCGATCGCCAGCGCGCCGATGGCGACCACACCGAACGCTGCCGCGCCCAGCGCAAGCGCCAACACGCTAGCTGCGGAAATGGCTTTGGGTTGGCCCGTTACTTCGCGCGCCATTGGCGACCTCCATCATGTTAGCCAGCTCCGGTAAGTGCTCAGTCGTGCTGCGGGCTTAAATATGGCCCCAAGTCGCGTCATGCAACGCTCGCCGCTGCACGGCTGCAAAAGGCTCGTGAGCCGAAATTCAAACCGAGACGCTGGCACGAGACAGATTTGTCCGGGTCGGTGGCGTGGGATAGTTTGATCCGATGTGTCGATTCGTTTGCATCGCGCTTGCTATGTTGTTTGCCATCGCGGGCTTGCCTTGGGCGGCGCCGGCCATCGCGGACGCGAGGCTCATCGCGCGCGGACATGCAATCGCGAAGGAAAACTGCGGTCGCTGCCACGCCATCGGCAAGACCGGTGAAAGCGCCAATCCCAAGTCGCCGCCCTTCCGCACTCTCTCGCGCAAATATCCGCTCACTGATCTCGAAGAGGCGCTGAGCGAGGGCATTATGGTTGGCCACCAAGGGCCGGAGATGCCGCAGTTTCAGTTCGATCCTGAGCAGATAGCGGCGCTGCTGGCCTATCTGGCGTTTGTGCAGGGCAAGTGAGCGGCCGCCGCTGGCGCTCGGACCCATCATCCACTAACATTCAACGCGGACCAGCTATCCGGGGGGCCGGCCAGCGACGGGCAGGAATCCTTACCTTTTATAAGTCCAAAAGCGTAGCATTACGAAGTAATATCTAGGCGCAAGACGCGATCGATTAGCCATGATCGGCGGGCAGCAGAGTTTCGGTGCAGTGGGGAGCGGGAGGCGAGAGAAATCTCGTCTCGCTTCGCAGGGCCGAGATCATGCCACTGCGCGTTTGGGTGGCTGGTTGGCCGAGGAGTGTCAGGTTTTCTTCGAGAACCAGGCGGGGACCGCTGAGATGGGTGGCGGGGCTGTGGCGCCCGTCAGCCGAAGCTCGCGCCTGCTGGCCCGGATCGACAAGGCATGACCGTTGTGAAATTTCTGACTGCGGATGAAATCGAGACGCGGCTCGAATCACGCCTCGGCCGGATCCACGCCAAGCAACGTCTGGGAATTGAGAGGGACCACCAAGCGCAGGCGTTCGGGCAGGGGCTCAATTTCCTTCATCTGGAGAACATGCCTGTTTCGCAGGCGATCATCGAGGCCGTTCTGCGTGTTTCGGGGATATACTGGCGGGGTCGCGCCAATGCACAACAGATTCAAGTGCGGAAGAACGACGTCACGTCGAGCTTTCTGCCCGAGACGTTCGATGATTTCACGATCCTCCATTTGACCGACCTGCATGCCGAGCTGAACCCGCGTACGATGGACAGAGTCGGTCGCCTCGTGCGCGAACTTCGCTACGATCTCTGCGTCCTCACAGGGGATTATCGGGGGGAGACGTTCGGCGCCTTCGAAACATGTCTGGCGAGCCTTTTCGAATTGCGCAAGCTGATAACAGGCGACGCCTATGGCATTCTCGGCAACCACGACAGCATCCTGATGGTTCCCGATCTTGAAAATATGGGCATAAGGATGCTGCTCAATGAGCACATCGCGATCGAACGAGGCGGCGCACGGATCTATCTCGCGGGCATCGACGACGCACATTTCTATCGGGTCGACAATATCGAAAAGGCCGCCGCCGAAATTCCCGAGGAGGCGTTTTCGATCCTTCTCTCGCACACGCCGGAAATCTACCGGCAGGCGGCTCACGCTGGCTTCGACCTGCTCTTGAGCGGGCATACCCACGGCGGCCAGATCTGCCTGCCGGGCGGCATACCGATTATCCTAGAAGCCGAGCTGCCACGATCGATGGCCAAGGGCGCGTGGAAATACGGGGACATGGCCGGCTACACATCCGCCGGCGCGGGTTCATCCGTCGTTCCCGTCCGCTTCAACTGTCCGCCGGAGATCACGCTCCATCGTCTGCGCGTCGGCAAATGATCGCGCTCAATAGGGCCGGTCCCGAATCTTGAGCGCGTAAAAGACCTGCGAGGCGATCAGCTCGCCGACGAAGAACAGGATCGTGATTGCCGCGACGTCTGCCGGGGTGATCCCCATAAGAGGGATCGCCAGCAGCGCGGGAAACAGGGATTCGGGAATCTGGTCGAGGCCCACCGCCTTGCTGCTCGGCGCCTTTCCCATCCGGCGCTTGATGAAACTCGAAAGTAGATCCCCGCACATTGACGCGAATGCGATGAGTGCGCCCGCGCGCCAGTCAAGCCCGACCAGTGGCGCTGCAATTGCCGGGACCATGATGCCGACCGAAAAGCCTCTGATCGTCTTGGAACGTCCGAAGAGCGGCTGGCCGTCGAAGAATCGAGCACCGCCATCGAGCGGCCATGCGTATCTGTTGCCCAGGATCCGCGTCGCAATGACCGGACTCCCATTGGCGATCATCAACAAAAGAAGGACGGTCGCTATCGAACCATAGTTCATCACTCGACTCGCACTCTGACCGCTCGGCCGAAGCGCGTCGGCGCACGCGCATGGCGAGGATGGCCACGCGGGATCGACTTTCCCTTTGGGAAGCGGTCTCCCGGTGATCTAATCCAGGTGTCCCATGGAGAAAAACAAATGAACATCTATGATCCAATCGACCCAAAGCATCCATCCTGGCAATACCCAGCCGAAAAGGAATGCGTCTGAATGAGGCGCGCAACCTGGTTGCCGATAAAACCAGACTTGGTGTGCCCGGCACGATTGGGTTAAATCACATTGGCAAGATGAGGGCGTGACATGCAATTGCGAAAGCTATTCTAATTCAAATGGGTAACTTGGCTGGGGGGCCTGGATTCGAAGCAAGATTGACGCAGTCAGAGTCCAATTTCCGAGGCCGGGGTTTTGCGTCACGCCAAAAACGAATCAGCAGCTTCCTGAATCGTTTTTCCGCCGACCTTGCCGCGGCCAGGCCCGGCGACCTTCCACTTGAGCGCTCGAAAACAAGATTCAAAAGCGACCGATGGGGTGCATGGAATTTCAGCAAATTTCGGATCAGGTGCGAAGATTAGGAGAACAAGAATGGTTAAGCACCGCATCGTATGGAAGGTTGTTTCGACCATTGGTGCCTGCGCGCTGCTGCTGAGCAGCGCAGTGCAACCAGTACGGGCTTGCACTGGCATCCGCCTGACCGCGCAAGACGGCACCGTCGTTCACGCGCGAACGCTGGAATTTGCAATTGATCTTCAGTCCGACGTGATCATGATTCCGCGCGGATATGCGCGGACGGGGACAACGCCCGACGGCAAGGAAGGACTCAAGTGGAAGGCGAAGTACGCGAGCGTGGGGGGCAATGGTATGGGAATGCCGGTCCTGTTCGACGGGTTGAATGAAAAAGGTCTGGCCATTGGGCTGTTCTACTTTCCTACCTCCGCCGGATACCTGCCCTACACCGCGGCCGATGCGGGCAAGACCATCGCCCCGTGGGAACTGGGGTCGTGGATCTTGGAGAACTTCACCAGCGTCGCGGAGGTCAAGGCCAACATCGACAAAATCGTCGTCCCTGCCGTCGTGTACGCGGGATGGGGCTTCGCTCCGGGGATTCATTACGAGGTGGACGACGCCTCCGGCAACAGCATCGTGGTCGAGTATGTTGGCGGCAAACTCAATGTCTATGACAACCCCTTGGGTGTGATTACCAACTCGCCGCCGTTCGATTGGCACATGACCAATCTGCGCAACTATCTGAACTTCTCGATGACCAACGTTCCGCCAGTCAAATTGGGGCCGGTCACGCTCGTACCGTTCGGCCAAGGCTCCGGGATGCTTGGGCTGCCGGGAGACTTCACGCCGCCCTCGCGCTTCGTTCGCGCCGTCGCGTTCAGCCACTCGGTCCTGCCGTCAAAGACCGGCAATGACGCAATTCTCCAGGCGTTCCATATCCTGAACCAATTCGACATTCCAAAGGGCGCGGCCCGCGAAAACGAGAAGGATGCGCACGGCAATATCCTGGCCGATTATACGCAGTGGACCTCTGCCGCCGATCTTCAGGCAAAGCAGTACTATTTCCGCACTTACGAGAACAGCCAGATCCGCATGGTGGATCTCATGAAGATGAATCTCGACGCAAAGGACATCGTCAAGATCTCGATGAAGGGCAGGGAGGCTATCAAGCCACTGAACCCATCAATGGCAATTCAGGACTAAAATCGTTTTTCTCAGCCATGCGCCGGCACGCGCCTGCGGCCGCGACTTCGATGAACACCATCGTCGATGCGTGCGCCAGTCCGGCGCTTTGCGAACAACCGGCGCCATCATGTCGGGGCGCAGACGACGAACAGACCTTCGAGTGCGGGGCCCTTCAAGTGCGCGATGGTCGGCGGGACGGGCGTCATTGTATGATCGGCGAAGTGATGCCAACTGGTGACTGCATGGCAATTGGCTGCCCTTCTTGAGCACTTATCGAACCATGTGCCTCGCGCCAAGGGGTGATTTCCGACGCGTGCTTGAGCAGGTCGGTGAACTCCAGTTGGTAGCCTAGCGTCCTCCCCAGTCTGGCAGCATTGCGCCGATTTTGTTGAAAAACTCGAATTTCTGCGATCATCACAATTTCTGAGGGCTGTACGAGCTCCCCGGACGGAAGCGCTACGGG
>Ga0116223_10005469_pt1 | contig 10701 bp, 7 predicted proteins | sample Sb_taG_3_FD_90092 | JGI IMG/M metagenome (GOLD analysis project Ga0116223, IMG submission 90092) | Peat soil microbial communities from Weissenstadt, Germany - Sb_50d_a_PC metaG | ecosystem: Environmental > Terrestrial > Soil > Wetlands > Peat | place: Germany: Weissenstadt | collected 2010-09-21 | reverse complement strand
TGTAAGCGTAGGTGAGATCGAACGCGGGCGCGAGCTTCCAGTGTCCGGAGCGGCCCATCAGGAACGCAATGTTCTTGACGTGGTCGTCCTGGTTGCGCGCCACGATGTTGAACACCATCCGGCGGAACATCTGCTCGACCGCCGTGTTCGGCAGCCCTAGCCGGCGCATGGTGAGAAACGCCTGCTCGTAGGAGTGGGCGCCGGGCTGGTTGAAGTCGAAGTGGGCGAGCGCACCCAGCGACTGCACGTGCCGCTTGGAGCCGTCGGCCCCCCGATCGAACCGGCGGGTCATGAAGTGCCGGCGGCCGTTCTCTTCCAGCAGCCGGCATTCGCTCATGGCGATTCCAGCGTCGCGCGCCATCAGCGAGTAGGCGTACTCGATCGCCCCGTAGCGCTGGGGGTCGGCGAGCGCGTCCCTGTCCCTGTTGTTCGCGACCCCGTCGAACTTCAGCAGCCAATGCTCGAAGCCGGGACTGAGGTCGTCGAGCTGGCCGGAGCGCACAACGTCGGTGGTGGGGTTCCAGGCGATGACCGCCTTGGCACGCGCGCCGCCGGCGGAGGCGCCGACGCTGAGGATGTCGAGCATCGCCTGGCGCTGATGACCCTGTGCGAGCGAGGCGACGAGCTCCTCCCTGCGGGAGAGCACCTCGGAGGCGAGCTCGACGAGCTCTGAGACCTGAAGGTTGTGGCTCCGGGATGGCGCCGGACCCAGGCTGGGGGCGAACTCGAGGGCGCCCATGCCGCGCCGGCCGATGTAGCACAGCCGCTCGACGGCGTCGAAGCTCTCCGGCGTGCGTCCCTGCCCGGCGAGCCAAGCGTCGATCAGCGCGCGACCGTAGCGGTCGGGCAGGCTGTCGGACAGCAGGCCGGGCAGCCCGTGAAAGCTCTCGGGGTTGAGAGTCGGGAACGTGTAGGGCTCTGAGCGCATCGGCATGACCAGCGGGGAGACCTCGATGCCACTGGCGAGAAAGTCCCGGTCGTACTGGAAGGCGGCCACACGACCGTCGTCGGGCATCGAGACCGCGCCGATGCGAGTGCCCCACAGCCTGACCGCGGCGAGCGTGCTCACGAGGCGCCGGGGGGCGTCTCATCCCCCCAGTGCCACGGGGTGGTTGGGTCCCGCCCAGGTGCGCTCTTGCGCCGTGTGCCCGAGGCGCGCTGTCGCCTCTTGCCATCCAGCTTCAGGAGCTCGATCGGGCTCGGCGTCGGTTCGGGCACCAGCCTGTCCAGCGCATCGAGCAGCCCGAGGCCCCTGAGCACTCGGATGAGGCTGGTGAGCTTCACCGACTCACCGGCCTCGATGCGCTGGATCGCTTTGTACGCCACCCCGGCCCTGGCAGCCAGCTCGCGCTGGGTGAGGTTGCGCTCGAGACGGACTCGCTCCAGGCGCGCACCAAGCTCGGAGAGCACCGACTCGTCCGTTAGATCGTTTTCAATCTTCATAATACACCTCAAGTGGGATGATAAGCTGCAATTAGCTACTAGCGCACCAGTAAAGGATTCTAAAAGAATGATAGCACAAAACGATCCTTATATGGGTCGTTAGATCAAAAGTCGGTGATAATCCCCCACTTAGAGAGTTTTATAGCGGGAATCGTGTTCAACCGCGCCGCGACGCACATCGCCGAGGACCTCCAGCGCAAGCTCAACACGCTCACCGGCTCTCCCCCGCAACGACCTCCGGCAAGACCTCGCCCGCGACAGCCATACGCCGCGAGCGGGCCACCCGCTCGAAGAACCACTCCAGCGCGTCGATGCGCCGCTCCCACGCGTAGTCCGCCGCCGTCTCGATCCCGGCCCGCCCGAGGCGGGCGCGCAGCGCGGGATCCATCAGCAGCCGCGCCAGCGCGGCGCTGACCGAGGCGACGTCGGCATCGGGCATCAAACAGTTGACGCCGTCCACGCAGAAGTCGCGATTGCCGTGCGCGTCCGTGCACACGACCGCCGCCCCCGTGGCCATCGCCTCCAGCGGCGGCAGCGCGAACCCCTCGTGCGTGGACGTCTGCACGAACACGCTCGCCTGGCAGAACAGCTCGTTGACCTGCTCGTCGTCAGGACACTGCACGTAGCGCATGCCGGGGTCGGTGGCGAGATCGGGCTCGATCCCGAACAGGCACAACTCCGGGCGGGGCACTGGCAGCGCGCGCCAGGCGTCCAGCGTGAGTGGGAGGTTCTTCAGCGGGTTTGAGCGCCCAAGCGCCAGCACCATGTCCTCGCGACGCGCCACGTCGGAGCGCGCTCGGAACGTGTCGAGGTCGATCCCCGGCGGGATCAGCTCGGCATCCAGACCCAGCTCGCGCAGTCGCTCGCGATTCCAGGATGAGATCGTCATGTAGCGGAACTCCGGCCGGTAGGAGTCCAGGACGGCGTGCCGAGCCTGCTCGTGGTCGGGGTAATAGGAGGTCTCGATGTCCTGCACGAAGTACACGGGGATGCCGCGCGCGACGCTCGCGCGCCAGACCGGCAGGGCGGTCATCCACCACGTCGCGACCTTGATCGCCTGCAGCGGCGCGAGCGCCGCAACGAGCGCGTCGTAGTCGGCGAAGCTGTGCACTGGCGCGCGCAACGCAAACCAGTCGGGCTCCTCGCCGAGGGTGTACAGCGCCACGTCGTGGCCGCGCTCGGCGAGCCGGTTGAGGTGCTCGAATATGTCGCGGTGGCCGCCGCCGACGCCGGTGTCCTCGGTCACGTACACGATCCGCAGCGGACCGTCGGGTCTCAGGCTCTCTGTCTCCCTCTCTTTCCTGTCCTCGTCCTCCTCCGATCCGGCGCGCACCGAGCGGGCGTCGAAGAAGTCAGACCAGCGCTCCCAGAACAGGTGCTGGGGGTGAGCTCGCGCTCGCCGACATCGGTGCCGCGCGTGACCGACTCATGATGGACGAGTCGGGCGATCGGGAAGTAGCGCACGCGATAGCCCGCCTGCCACGCGCGCAGGCAGTAGTCGACGTCCTCGTAGGCCATCGGATAGCGCTCGTCGAGCATTCCGATCCGCTCGATCAGCTCGCGGCGCACGTACATGCACGCGCCGGTGACCGCGAGCGCGGGGCTGGTCTGCGCTGCGGGGCCCCAGTCGCCGGGCTTGAAGCGATAGCGGTGGTCGAACCACTCCGGCGCGTCGCGGTTGCGGACGGTCCCGCCGAACTGGATGCGCCCGTCGGGATACAGCAGCTGCGCGCCGACGATGCCGACATCCGCGTCGCGGTAGGCCGCGTACTGCAGGCATTCCAGCCAGCCGGGCAGAGCCTGCACATCCGAGTTCAGCACGACCACGTCGCGGTCGCCCGCGGTGACACGCAGGCCGCGGTTGACGTTCGCGGCGAAGCCGCTGTTGCGCTCGGACTCGACCAGCACGTCGATCCCAGCGATCCGCCGCAGCGCGGCCAGATGCTCAGGGCCACTGGCATCGTCGGTGACGATCATGCGGGCCATCCCGCGGGGAACAGTCTTGCGGATGCTGCGCACGAGCGTGCGCACGCGCTCGGCGTCGCGGTAGCTGGGGACGACGATGTCAACGGGCGAACCGTGCTCGCGGTACCAGGCGCCGGCCCGGCGGCGTTCCTGGTCACGCGCGTGCGTGCGCAGGCGCAGGCGCCGCTGCAGCGGCGTGAACCGCAGCGGGAACGTGACCAGCCGCCACAGGATCGTGCGCAGGCCGAAGTGGGTGTAGGTCAGGTGGATGCGCCGGCGCAGATTTGAGAACGCGCCTTCGGGCTTGCCTTGGATCGGATCGTGGCTCATCGTGTGGAGAGGTCGAGGGGCTCGAACGACGCCCGGCCCTCAAGCGAAAGACTGCGCCGCGCGCCCGCGGGCAGCCGATCGGCGCGCGAGCCCAGCAGCGCCCCGGCGAGGCGCACGACATGGTGACGGGCGACCGCGCCGAGCGTCGCGCGGCGCTCTGACGGGGATGCGCCCTGTCTGTCCAGCTCGCGCCGTGCCCAGCTCAGCTCGCCGCGCAGCCTGCGCGCAAGGTGCACCGGCGAGAGCGGCTCACGGAAGCCGTAGACCTCGCGCAGGCCGCGCCACTCGTCGAAGCAGCGCCGCAGCTCCTGGGCGGGCGTGTAGGGATGGGAGTGCACGACCGCCGCGCCGGGCACATACGCCTTGGCGTAGCCGGCGCGAAGAATGTCGATCGCGAGCACCCGGTCCCCGGCGTAGGCGACCTCACGAAACGGCGCGCGCTGCCAGGCCACCCGCGCGACGCACGCGTTGGCGTCGGTGTAGAACCCGCGCGCGCCGATCAGCGCAGCCACGGGCAGGCCCGGCGCACCCGGCCCGGACGAGCGCTCGTCCTCCGTCAGGCGATCCACGCGCGGGGCGCCGTCTGGGGCGAGCGACGTAAACCAGCGCTCCAGTTCCATGCGCACTGCAGGCGTTGCGTCGGGGCGAGGCAGGTAGGGCCCGTACACGATCCCGACGTCGGGGGCGAGCTCGAATCCGCCCAGCAGGCGCTCCAGCCAGCGGTCCTCCGCGGGCTCTGAGTCCTGGGTCAGGAACGCGACGCGCGCGCCTGTCGCCTCGTTCATCAGCAGGTTGCGCGTTCCACCGTGGGTGAAGTGCTCGGGCGCGATCTCGATCACGCGTGCCCCGTGCGCTTGGGCGAGCTCGGGCGAGCCGTCGCTGGAGTGCGAGTCGCAGACGAGCAGCTCGTGGGCGACCGTCTGCTTGGCTAGTGCCTGGAGCGTGTGCTGCAGCAGGGGGCCGGCGTTTCGCGTGGGGATGGCTACGGTGACGTCGCTCATCTCACGCATAGAACCCGGTCAGGGTCAGCAGCTGCGAGGAATAGCTGAGGGCGATCATCGCGACGAGCAGGCCGGCGCCCACGTACACCATCCAGCGTCTGCCGAACGCGTGCAGGCTGGCGACGACAAGCACCGCCAGCGGGGCGATCGCTGGAAAGGCGTAACGGCCGAATTCGGCGACGGCCGGGCGGGTGCCCGTGGTGTAGAACGCCGCCTCCACACCCGCGACGACGGCGAGCGGCATCAACGCGAGGATCGCGAGCTCCAGCAGATGGCGGCGCACGAACGGCCACTCGCGCCGGATCGCGATCAGGCCGAGGATCGGAACCGCGATCATCGCGGCCAGGATGACGTAGTAGAAGCGGTGCGGATACAGCACGTCATACCAGCCGAATGCGCCCCAGCCGCGTTCTACGAAGATGACGAATCCGGGAAAGTTCGTGGTCTCCCAGTGCCGGGCCATGAACGGCAGGCGCGGCAGGAACACCTGCCACAGGTAGCCGAGGTAGCCAAGCGGATGCGCGAGCGCTTCGCTGACCGCCCCCACCGGCGCGCCGACCTCCAACGGCGTGCTCGTGCCGACGGCGGCCGGATGAAAGACGTGCGCAAAGCGCGCCGAGGACTCGCGGAGCGCAAGCGCCGTCGCCACCAGGGCCGTCCAGCCCGGGATGTCGGCGCGACGGTGATGGCGCCAGAGCGTCGCCAGCAGCACGATGCCCGCGACCGGGTACAGGGAATACGCGGTGCCCTTGACGACCGGCAACCCCACCAGGAGCGCGCCGGCGAGCAGACCCAGGCGCAGCGTCACGCCACGGCGCAACATCATGATCAGCAGCAGCTCCAGCGCAGCTGCCCCGGCGTTGACTCCCACGTCGTTGTTGACCGCGCCGGAGATGAACCCGTACATCGGCTGATACGCCACGAGCAGCGCCGCGAGCACCCATAGCCAGGGCCGGCCGGGCGCGAGCTCGCGCGCGAGCAGGAACGCGAACACGACCGTCAACGCACCGATCAGCGCCGAGGTCAGGCGCATCAACGTCAGCTGGGAGAACGGCGAGCTGGAGGCGAGCAGGTATGCGGGCGCCAGCGCCGCGTAGTAGATCGCGCCATGCGTGGCGGCCGTCTCGTTGCCGCCGCCGTCGGATGAGCTGGGATGCTTGGCGGCGAGCTGCTCGCGGTATTCGTCCTGCTGACGCGAGGTCCACGGAACGCGCGTGTCGCCGACCTGGTGGTCGCTGAAGAAGTCCATGCCTTCCAGCGCCAGCGTCTCCGCGCCCGACCAGCGCGCCAGCGGCGAGCCGGGGTTGCGCGAGGGCGCTTCCCCGCGCTGGACGAGCGACTGCGTATAGGCGAAGTGGTCGACCTCGTCGGGCGCCTGAAACGGAGGCGTGATCAGCGCCCAGCAGGCGAAGTTCAGCGCGGCGATCGCAAACAGCCACGCCGCCGTCCGGCGCGCACTCCCGCCGCCGCCGGCGAGCGCCAGCGCCAGGCAGCGCACCGAGGCCAGCGCCAGCCCGGGCAGCGCCACGAACAGGATCAGCACGTACAGCCACGGTCCGACGGGGCTCGGCCGGAACAGCGACGCGCGGTCGAGGATCGCGCCGAGGCGCGAGGCGTAGCTGCGCTGCGAACCGGCGGGCGGCTCATACCAGACGGCGATCCGCCCGGTGAGCGGATGCCCGCCCGCGGTCGGCGGCGCCGGGCTGGGAACGGCCGGCAGCGGTGTGCCGCCCCAGTTGACGAGGCCACCGGCGGTCACGCACAGCGTCGCCGAACGTTCCGCCGGATGAGAGCCCAGGCGCGGGATCTCAAACACGGCTGCGCTGATCCGGTTCGACGGGACGGTAACGGGCGCAAGCGTGCCGTCGATCGTCTGCTCTGCGGGGCCGGTGAGCTCGAGCGCCATGTGCAGCGCCGGGCGGGTGCGCGTGCGCGAGATCAGCTGCAATCGGATGCGCCCGGTGCCCGCCGGTATCTCAAGGCCCGGCACGCACATGGGCTCACCGGCGGACGTTTCGGCGATGTACGTGTAGGCCTCGACCGAGTCGGTGCCCGTGTAGTAGTCGCGCGGGCGCAAACCGTAGAACGCGATCAGCGCCAGCAGCGGCACCGCCGCCACGGCGGCGGCTTTCCAGATGCGAGCGTCGCCGGCGAATACGACCGCCGCGATCCGGCGCAGCGGCCGCACGCTAGCGGCGGCGCAGACCGAGGATCGACAGCAGGAAGGAGGAGAAGAAGATCTGGATGCCGACGATCAGCAGCGTGGCGGCGATCACGGCGAGGTGTTCGTCCGAGAGCGATCCGAACCCGTGGGCGATCCAGGTCGCCACGATCAGGCCGCCCATCACCAGCCCGACGAGCGCGAACACGCCGCCGAGGAGCAGGCCGTGCTCCAGGCGAAACCTGGAGCGCATGCGATCGAACCACGGGTCCTGCTCGCCCATGAAGTAGGTGCCGTAGGCGTGCGCGCAGAGCCCCAGCGCGAGCACCTGCGTCCCGACGATCATCAGCAGCGCGCCGCCGATCAGCGCGTGCACTCCCCAGGCGCGCCCGAAGAAGTCCACGCCCGCCCCGACGACCACGACGATCAGCGTGCCCAAGCCGGCGAGAATCGTGCCGGGCACGATGAACAGGTGGTTGGGGCTGTGCACGAGCAGGAACCGCAGATGGCGCCAGCCGTCGCGGAAGCTCGACAGCTTGGACTCGCCCCCGCGGGGGTGGTATTCGATCGGGAACTCGGCGATCGTCAGTTTCTCCTTCGCGGCCCGGATGACCATCTCCGAGGCGAACTCCATGCCGGTCGTGCGCAGGTCCAGCCGCGGCAGCACCTCGCGGCGCAGCGCGCGCATGCCGCAGTGCGCATCGCTGATGCCGGTGCGGAAGAAGAAGTTGAGCAAGCCCGTGAGGATCGGGTTGCCGACGTACTGATGCAGCCACGGCATCGCCCCCGGCTGGATGTTGTCCATGCGGTCGCCGATCGCCATCTCCGCCCCGTCCTGCAGCGCCGCGACGAAGCGGGGGATCTCTCCGAAGTCGTAGGTCAGGTCGGCGTCGGCCATCACGATGTACTCCCCGCGCGAGGCAGCGAACCCCGCGAGGTAGGCGCTGCCGTAGCCGCGCCTGCGTTCGACCACGACCCGCGCCCCCGCCAGCTCGGCCAGGCGCGCGGACTCGTCCTCGGAGTCGTTGTCCGCGACAACCACCTCGCCGCGCACCCCCATGGCCTCGATCGCCGCGAGCGCAGCGGTCACGCAGGACTCGATGTTCTCGGCCTCGTTCAAGCACGGGATCACGACCGACACGAGCGGGGTGTCGGCGTCCGCGCCGGCGGGGTCGGGCGCGCGCGGAGTGGTTGTTTGGGCGAGTGTGCTCATCGGCTGTCGGCTCTCCAGACGCCACGCGGTGGCGAGGGGCGTGGGCGGCGAGCCATCCGGTTATAACGCGCACCAAGGCGGAAAGTGGCGCCGAGGGCAACGAGCGATGCTACCGGAGCGGCGCATCCGGATAGTGCATGCTTGCGGGCAATGCGCGTGTGTGTCGTCTACGACTGCCTCTTCCCCCACACGGTCGGCGGGGGGGAGCGCTGGTACCGCAACCTCGCCGAGCGGCTGGCCGCGGAGGGGCACGAGGTCACCTATGTGACCCTGCGCCAGTGGGATCGCCGCGAGACGCCCGAGCTGGCCGGCGATCGTGCGCGGGTCGTGAGCGTGGGCCCGCGCATGGGCCTGTACACCGCCGACGGCCGGCGGCGGATCCTGCCGCCGCTCGTGTTCGGGCTCGGCGTGCTGGCACACCTGCTGGTGCGGGGCAGGCGCTATGACGTCGTGCACGCGTGCGCGTTCCCGTACTTCTCGCTGCTCGCCGCCGCGCTGGCCCGTCCGCTCGGACGCTACGAGCTCGAGGTCGACTGGTTCGAGGTCTGGAGCGACTCCTACTGGCGCGAGTACCTCGGCGGCGCCGGCGGGCGCGTGGGCGGGCTCGTGCAGCACGCTTGCGCCCGAGTACGCCAGCGGGCGTTCTGCTTCTCGCGGCTGCATGCCCAGCGATTGCGTGAGGAGGGCCTGCGCGGCGAGGTGACGGTCCTGCGCGGGCTGTACACCGGAACCGTCGAGCAGGCGCCGCCCAGACCGGCTGACGAGGTCGTGCTGTTCGCGGCGCGGCTGATCCCCGAGAAGCAGGCCCCTCTCGCCGTGGCGGCGATCGCGCTCGCCAGAGACAGGATCGCGGGGCTGCGGGGCACGATCCTCGGGGACGGACCTGACCGCGAGGCGGTGAGCGCTGCTATCGCCGAGCACGGCCTGGGCAAGATCGTCTCAGCTCCGGGATTCGCGGCGGCGGAGACGGTCGACGCGGAGATGCGCCGCGCCCTGTGTCTGCTCTTGCCCTCCGTACGCGAGGGCTACGGCATGGTCGTAGTCGAGGCCGCCGCGCGCGGGACGCCCAGCATCGTCGTGGCCGGCCCTGACAACGCGGCGGTCGAGCTGATCGAGGACGGTGTCAACGGATTCGTCTGCCCGAGCTCGGACCCGGTGCAGATCGCCGAGGCGATCGTGCGCGTCCACGAAGCGGGGATTTCCCTGCGCGAGAGCACTGCGGCCTGGTTCGCAGCCAACGCCGAGCACCTGTCGCTGGAGAGCTCTTTGAAGCAGGTACTTGCAAGCTACGCAGGCTGATTACGATCCGAGCTCGCGGGCACCTTCATCGCCGCCATCGAGGATCTATGTGCGCCAGGGGACGCAAGCTGACAGAGCGCGCCGGAGGCGGCCTCGCCCGTCGGATGCCAGCGCGCGGGAGTAGCTCGCAAGCGTCAGCCGCGCGGTGCGCTCCCAGGTGAACTGCTCCGCGTGAGCCAGACCGCGCGCGCGGTCTCGTGCGCGCGCAATGTCGTCTTGCGAGAGCAACGTCTCGATCGCCCCGGCGATCGCACGCTCATCGTGCGGGTCGAACAGCAGCGCGGCGTCGCCCGCGACCTCGGACAGCGAGGAGGCGTTCGAGCAGGCGACCGGCACCCCCCGCGCCATCGCCTCCAGCACCGGCAGCCCGAATCCCTCGTACAGCGACGGGAACACGAACGCGTCGGCGATCGCCCACAGACCCTCGATCTCCTCGCCCGAGACCCAGCCCAGGAAGCGCACGTCCCTGCCGACGCCCACCGCGAGAGCGAGGTCACGCAGCTCCTGCTCGTGCCAGGTGGCGTAGCCCGGCAGCACCAGCAGCGGGCGGCGCTCGGGAGGGATCCGCGCGAGCGCGCCGATCAGCGCCCCGAGGTTCTTGTGGGGACGCTTGGCCGAGAGGCTCAGGAGCACCCGCCGATCGGACAGGTCGAAACGCGCGCGTGTCTCCTTCGCCGGGAGCGGCTCGTGGCGCTGCACGACGCCGATCCCGAGTGGCACGACGTCGATCTTGCTCGCGTCGATCCCGAGCAGCGCGATCAGGTCCTCGCGGGTGCTCTGGGAGTCGGCGATGACGCGGTCGGAGCGACGCGCCGCGGCGGGCACGAGCAGCCTCATGCCCTTGTCGCGGATCCCCGGGTGCGCGTCGGGAAAGCGCGCGTAGATCAGATCGTGGATCGTGACCACGCGGCGGAAGCGCCCTCTGAGGGGAGCCGTGCTGGCCATGCTGTGAACCAGGTCCACCCCCGCTCGCGTCGCCAGCCGCGGCAGCAGCGCCTGCTCTCCGAGCACCCACTGCGCCCGGCTGCGGGCGTTGACGGGAATGGTCACGGCCGGCAGCAGCTCCCCCCACGGTCCCCCACCCGCCGCGGCTGCCTCGCGGTTGACGAACGCCGTGAAGCGCGTCCCGGGCGGGGCCTCGGCGAGCAGCGCAGAAATCAGCTCGCGCGCATACACCTCCATCCCCCCTGTCTCGCCGGGCACCAGGAACACGAGGTTCAGGCCGATGTGCGTTGCTCGCGCGCTCACGTCGTGCAAGGCTATGCCACCACTAGCATTGCGCCGTGGCC
>Ga0116223_10005462_pt1 | contig 10705 bp, 10 predicted proteins | sample Sb_taG_3_FD_90092 | JGI IMG/M metagenome (GOLD analysis project Ga0116223, IMG submission 90092) | Peat soil microbial communities from Weissenstadt, Germany - Sb_50d_a_PC metaG | ecosystem: Environmental > Terrestrial > Soil > Wetlands > Peat | place: Germany: Weissenstadt | collected 2010-09-21 | reverse complement strand
GCCGCATGGGAGCACGACCGCAATGCCAACCATACCAAGGCCAATTGGCAATTCTCAACCCCCAATGCCCGTATCAAACTCAAGCACCTCTACCCTGCAATCTGAATGAATCGGGCGACTAGCAGCCATGGGCCCCGGCTCTGCAGCGCATCGCTCCCGCGCTGCACTGCGTCCGGGGCACGAGGGAACACCCGGCTCGTGTCCCGGACGCGGTGCAGCGTTCTTCACGCTGCTCCGCAGAGCCGGGACCTACACCTTCACTGGGCAGTCGTGGGCCCCGGCTCAGCAGCGCACCGCCGGAGTCGCGCTCCGCGCGATCCCACGCGCGCTGCGCTGCGTCCGGGGCACGAAAACCCTACGCCATGAACATGCGCGCGGCCGAAGCCATCGTCAGCAATGCGCCGAAGGCGATGAAGATTTTCCCGATCAGGGAGGTCTCGTCCCAGGTCGAGCTTTCGCTTGCTGCGGCGGGCGCGGGTGGCGGATTTGCCGTTGCCGATGACGAACCGCCTTCCTGGAGCGCGCGATCGACATCGTTGAGCTGGTCGGCGGCGACGAGCAAGGTCCCGTTGCCGGCACTTGCGCGGGCCGGATTGTCGGGTGGGGCCTGGAGAAGATCGTTCGCTTGTGCCGTCATCATCCTGGCGTTCTCACCGAGCGTGCCGGGGTAAAGCAGTTCGGCGTTGGCGTTGGCGACCGAGGGCGGGATGTTCGACAAAGTCCCGCTCGTGTCATCGGGGACGTCGGCCGCCGCGAATTTCTGGCTGGCGGTGGATTTTAGCGCAACCCTGTGAAACCTGCGGTGCGCGTACCTCTTCCAGTGGTGCAAGCCGTGTCTGAGGTTCTTGTGCGGTGTTACCGGTGCCGCGGCGGTATTTCGCGATCTTGAATGGTCTGCGCCTGTCGCTGCCTGCGATGGATGGTTGAAAAAAACAAAGAGCCCTGTTGCGAGAACCAAGGCCGAGCGCCCGCCGGCTTTGATGATCATTTGGCAATCTCCCCATATGATATGCCAGCCCCCGAAGCGAAATGAGACCTCCGGGCATGTCCGCAGCGGGGCAAAAAAAGGGAATCTTCGGACAAGTCCGGCGAAATCGGGGCAACGTCGCGGGCAAACCCTTATCCGCTCCCCGCCTTCGCCGAACGACCTCGGCGCAAGGGCAGCTTGTGTCAGCCGGGCCGATCGGTGTTATGAGCCTTGCGGCGAAAACCTCTTGCTGCGATTCCCGGTCGAGGGGCCGCCCACGCTGCCGGAGCCATCGATCACGATTTCGTGATTGATTCTCGGTGGTGTAACAAATTGAAAGATCGACCGAATTGACGTGTGGGAGCGCGCGTGCGCGAAACTGAAGACGAGTGGACCAGCCTGATGCGGCTGGCCATGTCAGGCGATAGTGCTGCGTATCATCGTCTGCTCAAGGCCGTCACCCCGGTGCTGAGGGCCGGGGCGCGCCGCGGGCTGGCGCGAGCCGGCCAGCCTGTCGATCAATCCGAGGATGTCGTGCAGGACATTTTGTTGGCGGTGCATTTGAAGCGACATACCTGGGACGCGAACGCGCCGTTCGCGCCCTGGCTGTTTGCGATCGCCCGCAACAAACTGATCGATTCACTGCGGCGCCGCGGCCGCCGGGTTTTCGTCAATATCGACGATTTCGCCGAAACGATCCCGGACGAGCCGGTCGCGGAGACCGCCTCGGCGAGCGAGATCGCAGCCCAGCTCCAGTCCCTTCCGCCCCGTCAGCGCGACGTATTGCAGTCGATCGCGGTCGAAAGCGCCTCGATCAAGGATACGGCCGCGAAGTTCGCGATGAGCGAGGGAGCCGTGCGCGTGGCGCTGCATCGCGCGCTTTCCAGCCTCACCGCCAAACTGCGGGAGCAATGAGAATGGAAACCGAACAGCTCATTCGCACCCTTGCTGCCGACAACGCGCACCGCGCTCGCCCGGTCGGATTCGTGCTGGCGTTTGGATTGCTGGCTGCGGCGCCGATTTCGCTCGTGATGTTCTTTTCGGAACTGGGCGTTCGGCCGGACGTCATGACCGCGATGCATAATCCGTTTTTCGACCTGAAATTCGTCGTGACGCTGGCCATGGCGATCTCGGCGATCGCGGTAAGCCTGCATTTGTCGCGGCCGGAAGTCTCGCTGAAGGGCTGGTGGTGGTTGCTGCTGATCCCGGCCGGAATTCTCGGTGCCGGAATCGCAAGCGAGATGATGCTGCCGCAGCGCCTGCCGATGATGGCGCGTCTGATCGGCAGCAATTCGCGGGTCTGCATGACGGCCATTCCGCTGATGTCGCTGCCGCTGCTGGCAGGCGCGCTGATCGGCTTGCGTCAGGGTGCGCCGGCGCGACCCGCGGTCGCCGGTGCTGTCGCCGGATTTTTGTCGGCGGGACTGGCGGCAACGTTGTACGCCTCGCACTGCACCGACGATTCCCCGCTGTTCGTGGCGACCTGGTACACGATTGCCACCGCGCTCGTGGTTGCCGTCGGCGCGCTGGCGGGATCGAAGGTGCTCAGGCTTTAGTCGCCGCCTTATCCCTCGTCGTCCCGGCGAACGCAGGGACCCATCACCACAGGTGCTGATTGTTATTGCAAGGCGTCTACCACATCGTTTCAACCGATAGGCCGCGGCGTATGGGTCCCGGCGTTCGCCGGGACGACAAGAACCCGTTCAGGCTGCCGGAGCGGGCGTTGCCATCTGCTGCATACGATGGAAGCGAAGCACCTGCTGAGCGGTCGAGGGCCGAAGCCGCTCGTAAGTGGCCTTGCAGGCGTCAAGATCGGACTGCTCCTTGCCCGCCAGCTCATCGCGCATGTTGATGATCGCCCTGACGGTCGACCACGACATGCCCGAAATCTTGGCGAGGATCATCACGCCCTCGGCGCGGGTTTCAATCATCATGTTCTCGGCAATCGATACCGAAACGCCGGCAAGCGCGGCGATGGCGGCATTGGCCTCATCGAATTTCCCGGCTTCCGCAAACGCCGCCACCTGATGCTCGTCGAGCCTGCCGTCCTCGTACAGCGATTTGACGAGCGCGTGCGCGATGGCCGTTTCCTGGCTGATGGCCGAGGGCGCGGAGCGCGCCAGCCGCGTCGCTTCCCGCACCGCTGACGTTACCTCCTTGGCCAACGGCGGATGGGCGGCCTCGAGCCGCGCCCGCACCGTCGCCGAGGCCTTTGCGATCAGCTTCAGATAGAGGTGCCGCGGAATGGTCGGGCGCAGGCCGATGCAGGTCGCGAGGTCGTCGTCGCCCTCTGCGCGGTTGACCAGCCGCGTGAAGCCGCGTTCGGAGAACTCCGCGCCTGGATTGTTGACGGTGCTGTGGATCACCTCGTCATTGCCTCGCAGCACCAACACGTCGGTGACCGCGCCGCTGAGTACCTTGCGCGTCGAAATCGCCATCAGATGCGCCTGGCTCTTGTTGCGCGCCGTCTCGATCAGCGTTTCGTCGTCGAGCCGCTCCGATTGCGACAGCACCGGTGCCGCAACCTCGATGACGTCGTCGAACGCCAGCGCACGGACCGTCAGCGGCGGCGCACGGTCGATCGGGGCGAGCCGGTTGGAAAGCAGCGCCTTGGCGGAATTCTCGATGTGAAGCATCAGGCACTGGAAGACATCGTCGAACAGCGCGATCTGGTCGTCCGAAAAGTCGACCGCGCCGTTGATGAAGAGATCGGTCACGCGGCGCAGCGTTTCGACCCGGCGCGCGACCGTTCCATGCGCAAGCGTGGCCTGCAACTCGTCGAGCAGGTTTTCTGAAGTGGAGGCGGATTTCAAACTCATGACTCTGTCCTGGAGTAACTGGCGTATAACCGGCGACGGCTTCTTCGTCCTCGAAAAAGTGGATGATCAGATCAGGCGCTGGCGATGCGGTTGCGTCCCCGTGCCTTGGCCTCGTAGAGCGCGCGGTCGGCGCGCGCGAGAAAGGTATCCGCTGTTTCGTCCGATGCGAGCGTCGCGACACCGGCTGAAACCGTCACCCGCATGCCCGGCGAGAACGCGCTCCAGTCGAGATCGGCAATGATCTCCCGCAGCCGGTCAAGGATGCGCGTGGCGGTGTCATGCGGCGTATCGGGAAGCACCAGCAGGAATTCCTCGCCGCCGAAGCGGCCGAACCGGTCGATGTTGCGGATATTGGCGAAAACGGTGATGGCGAATGTCCTCAGCACCTCGTCGCCGGTCGGATGGCCATAGGTATCGTTGATGCCTTTGAACCAGTCGAGATCGATCAGGGCGATCGAACACGATGCGCCGGCACGATGTGCACGCGCGATCTCTTCATCCAGAATCCGCATGATGCAACGGCGGTTGAGCGAACCGGTGAGATCGTCGAGCTCGGCAAGCTCTTCGATGCGCTTGTAGGCCTCCTTGAGGGCTATGCCGCTCTTGTAGAGCGATTCACGCATCGAACTGGCGAAGATCCCGAGAAACATGCAGCGTCCGATGCTCAGGGTGAACATCGACATTGTCGCGAAGCGTTCCAGATAGGTTTCGTGCGGAATGGAGATCGGCTTGTCGGTCAGCAGAAACAGCCCGGCCAGACCGAGCGCCATGGCGGTCCACACGATTGCCGTCTGCATCGGTGTTGAACGCAGCGAACTGAAGTTGAAAACGACGAACAGGGTACAGAGAAACATCACGCCGACTTCGGGGGCGATGTAGGCGAAGGCGAGCATGATGGTCATGCTGACCAGCGACTGCGGCGTGACGAAATAGTGATCCTTGAAACGCTCCGTGAAGCCTGATTCCGACAGCCAGATGTTGAAGGCGACGGTGAGCAAGCCGCATACGGCATAGGCGGGGCCGATGGTCACCGGGATCGTGCCGGCGCGGGCGTAGATCAAGAGGATGCAGGCATCGATGACATAGCTGATGCCCACCATCCCCTGAATTTGGCGCCGCTGGTGCGCGCGGCGCGAAAGCGCCTCGGCGGTCGGCTTGCGATCCACGCCTTTCCGACGGTCCGCAACTGGATTGAGGAGAGGCGACGCAGCGGTGCCCATAATTTCGCCATTGATGGAACAAGCCCGCAAAAATCTAAGAGATAAAGCCTTTAGGTTTGGTATCTTTCCGGCCAAATCGCAGGCAGCCGATGGTCGGCTTAGCCTTTGTTCGGCTACGGAAATTGGCTGGCGCGGCATTCTGGCTGGATAGACCAGCTTCCTCGCGCTCGGGCGGGGATCGGCTGTCCAATGCTGATTTGTGCGCCAAGCCTTGGTAGGGTGGTACGGACGAAACGAGCAGGTTGGCTCGGGCTTGGTGAAGGTTGACTGTATTATGATACTAACTTCAGGGACTTGTTGGCCCGCGGATCGCATGGGGCTGGGCCAAAAAGCTCTTCTGTGGGGTACATCACAGTTCCAATCCGGCTCTTGCTATAATTTGAAGAATCTTGCCTTTCCGTTCGAACCACCCTTCAGCCCAATCCGACCAACCCTGCGAGACGGCCTTTGAGTGCGACACAGGCGGCTTCGGACGAAGTTCTGATCGCTCGGATCGCCCAAGGCGACCGGCTCGCCATGCAGGTGCTGTATGGAAGGCACCATGTCAGGGTGTTCCGTTTCGGGCTGCGGCTCGTTCGGAGCGAACAGGTGGCGGAAGATCTCATCAGCGAGGTTTTCCTTGATGTGTGGCGTCAGGCCGGCAAGTTCGAAGGCCGATCCGCCGTTTCAACCTGGCTCCTGGCGATTACGCGATTCAAGGCCCTTTCCGCGCTGCGGCGCCGGAAGGACGTCGAACTGGATGATGAGGCCGCCAACGCGATCGAGGATACGTCCGACGATCCTGAAGTGGCGGTGCAGAAGAAGGATACCAGTGAAGCGTTGCGTAAGTGTCTGACCGCATTGACTGCTGAGCATCGGGAGATCGTCGATCTCGTCTACTACCACGAGAAATCCGTGCAAGAGGTGGCAGAGATCGTCGGCATACCGGAGAATACCGTGAAGACGCGCCTGTTCTATGCGCGCAAGAAACTGGCCGAACTGCTGAAGGCAGCCGGCGTGGAGCGAGGCTGGCCATGATGGCGACGAGCAAGAAAATACTGGAGCAAGAGCCCAGTGAAATCGAAATGCTGTTGCCCTGGCATGCCGCCGGCACGCTGAATGCGCGCGATTCCCGCAGGGTTGACGAGGCGCTTGCCCGCGATCTGGATCTCGCCAGGCAATATGCGGCGATCCGGGAGGAATACGCCGAAACCATTCATCTCAACGAGAGCCTCGGTGCGCCGTCCGCGCGCGCCATGCAGAAGCTGTTCGCGGCGATCGACGCGGAGCCGGCGCGCAGGCCGCAGGCTTCGCTCAATGTCGCGACGCGGTTCACCGGTTTTTTCGCTAACCTTTCACCGCGGACGCTCGCCTGGTCGGCGAGCCTGGGCGCAGTGCTGCTGCTGTTGCAGGCCGGCGTCATCGGCGAGGTGCTGATGAATAAGCGGTCTGGCTCGTTCGAGACGGCGTCGTTGAGCACCAATGAACCCATCACCCGCGAGTTCGGAGCCGCGGCGCTGCCGCGCGCGCTGGTGCGGTTTGCCCCGGACGCGCGGGTCAGCGACATCACCGCACTGCTCGACAAATATCAGGCATCGATCATCGACGGCGCGAAAGGCGGCATGTTTCGGCTGCAGTTCGGCAACAAGGCGATGACCAAGGGTGAAGTCGCGGATCTCTTGAGCAGGTTGCAAAGCGAGAAGATCGTCAGTCTCGCGGTTGCGGCGCAATAGGCCGCGGCAGCTTGCATGTTCCAATGAATGGCTTTTCGCATTTGAAATCGCAAATTCCGCCGTTTTGGCGAACACGCGACGATTGCTTGAGGTTTCATGATCCACAATGATGCCGATTGGCGGATGAAGATACGGCAAGCGGTATTGGCCATATTTGCCGCATGCCTGCCATTTGCCGGTTTCGGGAATCCGGCAGCTCACGCGCAGAGCTTTTTGCGCTCGCCCAACATCAATGTCCCGTCGCGGACTCCGAACTTCACGCCGCAAGTCGCTCCACGCATCGATCCCAATATCGCCGGCAGAGCGGATACCGGTTCCGGCAACAATAGCAGCCTGCGGATTCGTCAGCCCTGCGACGCCGCCTATCGTGAGAGCAGCGGCGAGTGTTCGGGCCAGCCCGTCGGCGCATCCGGCAAAAACAGCGGCAAAGGCAACGATGCACGCCGCGATGCGCTGCAGGCCTCGCTCAATTCTCGCGTAATTATCAATGAAATCGTGGTCGAGATCGATGGCGCGGCTGACGCATTGGCACGGCGTCATGGCCTGACGCTTCTGGAATCGCAGGAGTTTCGGCTTGTCGGTGCCACCATCGGTCTGTTCCGCGTCACCGGCCGCAAGACGGTGGAAGCCGCACGCCGCGAACTGCGTACCGATAGCAGCGTCCGCGCGTTTCAGCCGAACTTTCGATATCTCCTGCAGGACCAGAGCACGGAGTTGACCGAGGGCGACCCGGCGCAATATGCCAATGCGAAACTTCGCCTGCCGCAGGCGCATACGCTGGCCCATGGCGCCAACGTCACCGTCGCGGTGATCGATTCCGGGGTCGACCTCAAACATCCCGAATTCGCGGGCACGATGATCGCAGCCTACGACGCGCTCGGCAGCAAGCAGGGCCCGCATCTCCATGGCACGGGCGTGGCAGGCGCGATCGTGTCGCATGCCCGGCTGATGGGCAGCGCGCCCGCGGCGCGGATTTTGGCGATACGCGCTTTCGGCGCGGCGCCGAAGGGAGCCGAAAGCACATCTTACGTGATCCTGAAGGGGCTGGACTACGCGGCTGCCCATGGCGCCCAGATCGTCAATATGAGCTTCGCGGGCCCAAAGGATGCGCTGATCGAACGCGGTCTTGCGGCATTGGCGGCCAAGGGGATCGTGCTGGTGGCGGCCGCGGGCAATGCCGGTCCGAAGTCGCCGCCGCTCTATCCGGCGGCTAATGCGAACGTGATCGCGGTCAGCGCGACCGATGCTCAGGACAAGCTGTTTGCCGCCTCGAACCGGGGCAGCTACATCGCGATTGCGGCGCCGGGTGTGGAGATTTTCCTGCCGGCACCCGACGAAAAATATCAGATGATTTCGGGCACCTCGTTTTCCGCGGCCTATATCAGCGGTCTTGCCGCCCTGATGCTGGAGCGCAATCCGGCATTGAAGCCGGATCAGTTGCGGGCAATTCTCTTGAAGACCGCGCGCGATCTGGGCCCGCCGGGTCCGGACGATCAGTTCGGCGCGGGCGAAGCGGACGCCTTTGCCGCGGTCTCGGCCATCCCAATCCCGTCGGTGCCGGTCGCCGAGGTTTCAGACGGGTCCGCCGCCAAGGAGGTGACGGACGCCAAGGATGCTCCCACGGTGAGGGCGCTGAACCCGCCGGCCGCAGCCATCGCCTCCGACAAGCCGGGCGAAGCCAAGCCTGCCGCGGGCGAAATCAAGCCCGCCGGGCAGTAAATCGGCCCCATACGCCGGATTCGAAAAGTTAAGAAAATCTCAAACGGTCTTTGAACGTCTGGCGGGCCTCCCGCGACCAATAGATGTGGGAGCGGTAATTCCTCCCCATCGAGGCTATATTCGGCGCGAGCGCCCATCCACCCCAAAGCGCCCATATGGCTTGACCCGTCCGGTTGTCCCCCCGGACGGGTCTTTCGTTTTGGCGGCCCGTTTCGAAAAATGACATGCCATCCCGGCCGCGAAACGCCCGGCTCATGCAACCAGAGCGAGAAGAAATCGGGCAACGCTCGTGAAGGGGCAGCGGCCGTCAGGCAAATTTGCTATACTTTTTTAACGATTCCCAAAAAATACTGCTTTCGCGTTTGGGTTGATTCGTCTTGGTTGCTTTCGCGTCTCTCTCTTGGCGGGCTGGATCATGACACATCAACTGGGCGTGGCAGGAAGCCGCGATATTGTGGCGCGGTGGTGCGCCCTTGCCGAACAGCGGCTCGAATATCTCACCGAATTGTTCGAGACCGGGCGCTGGCGCCGCTTTTACAGCGAACGTGCCTTTCTCGAGAATATCCAGGACGCCAAGACCGCGGTGGAAACCTGGCGCGATCTTTCATCGCGCGAGGCGTCCCGCGATAACAGGGCCATCAATATGTCCTGGCTCGGCCGTACTACCTCGGCGATGCCGCGGCGCGAAATCTGGCGCGATCCGCCCGATCTGCCGCAGCCCGCGGAAATCCCGGCCGAGGAGCTGCTTGAGGATTCGATCGTTCCCGAAGCCGAACCCGTTTGCGCGGACGAGACTTTTTCAGCGCAGGCAATGGGCGACGATACGGCAGAATTGGCGCATGAGTTCGCGGCGATCGTGGAGCGCTATCCGCTGTTGCGCAACGCGCTGTAATAAGCGGCAAGGGGATCAACGTCATCCCTGCGTAACGGCTTCGCCGTTATCGCTGGAGGTGCGAGCTCTTGCGAGCCTCGAAGGATGACCATGCTCAGCCGCTCTTTGGCGCGCCTGCGCGTCGGCGCGAAAGCCTGGTCAGACTGGCCCAATCTGAGCGAATTAGCGCTTCCTTCTTGGCACGACTCCAACCCTTGATCTGACGTTCGGCGGCAATTCCATCCGTAATCCGATCGAAATATTCAGACCAGGCGAGAACGACCGGACGCCTCGTCAACGTGTATCCCGGATACGATCCGGCATTGTGCTGATCTATTCGCGGCGAAAGATCATGTCCCGTAGCGCTTCCCACGTAGTAGGAGCCATCGGCGCAACGCAGCATGTAAATATAGATGCCCATGAGTGTCATCCTTCGAGGCTCGCAAGCGCTCGCACCTCAGGATGACGGACCTCGGCCTGCTGTCAACATCTTACCGCCGCACCGCATTCGTTCCCACCATCACCTGGGCAAAGTGCGGCGCGCCTTCGGCGGCAAGATCGGGGGTAATGGGACGGGCGTGATCGAGCCCGACCACGGCGCCGCGCGGCGTCTCCGAAATCACATTGTTGTTGACGAGCGCCGTGCCCGCGCCGGGCGTCACCGAGACGCCGATGCCGACGAAGGCATTGCGGATCACATTGCCCGAGATCGCGACGTCGCGCAGATATTTGCCCCAGCCGGCAACGATCCCGAACGACGGCGAATTCTCGATCACATTGCCCGACACCGCCGTGTCGGCCTCGACATAGATGCCGATACCGCCGTCATCGTCCGGCGCAGTGCCAATGGGGCGCTTCGGCAGCAGGTTGCGGATGATGTTGCCTTGCACGACCGCGAGGCGCCCACCCTCGTTGAAATTGCACACGGAAACACCAAGCGCCGCGCCGTCCACGGTATTGTTGGCGATCACGGCGCCCTCGAACGAAAACTCCGAATAAAGCGCTACCTCGCGCACGTCGCTGACGCTGTTGCCGGTGATCTGGATGTTGGGAGCCGAATTGCCGCGCACCGCCGAATAGTCGCAGTTGCGGATACGGTTGCCACGCACGGTCACGTTGCCGGCACGAAATGCGTTGATGGCGTTGCCGTATTGGCCCGAGCCGCCGGGACCGGCCTTGATGTCCTCGATGCGATTGTCCGCCACCAGCGTGCCGTCGTCGCCGATTGTCGTACGCAGGATTTCGATGCCGTTGTCGTTGGTTCCCAGAATCGTATTGCGCGTGACCTGCAAGCCCTGCGCGTCGAACGATACGATCGCGGTCGTGGCCGATTTGGTGATGATGTTGCCGCTGACCTCGCCGGAGACGTTCTCGAACCAGATGCCGTTGCCGCCACT
>Ga0116223_10005460_pt1 | contig 10709 bp, 11 predicted proteins | sample Sb_taG_3_FD_90092 | JGI IMG/M metagenome (GOLD analysis project Ga0116223, IMG submission 90092) | Peat soil microbial communities from Weissenstadt, Germany - Sb_50d_a_PC metaG | ecosystem: Environmental > Terrestrial > Soil > Wetlands > Peat | place: Germany: Weissenstadt | collected 2010-09-21 | reverse complement strand
GACCATTACGACCCCGCCGGGCATGCGCTCGGTCGAGTGGCTCAAGACGCTCAAACCCGAATTCGCCAAGATGGACGTGCCGACCTTCAAGCAGTGACGCCGTGATCGCCGTCCTCCGGAATTGACCTCCGGGGGACGGGCTCTGCCTTGAAGGCTCCCCCATGAACTCCACGCTTGCCGTGCTCGCCGTTCTCGACGGGATCAGCTACGCCGCCTTGGTGTTCCTGGTATCGGTCGGCCTCAGCCTCATCTTTGGCGTGCTGCGCGTGGTGAACGTGGCGCACGGCTCTCTCTATGCCTTCGGAGCTTACCTCGCCGCCACTTTCAGCCTCGCGGTCGCGCCCCTTTCGCCGTGGCTCACTTATCCCGCATTGCTGGCCGCCTCCATCGTCATCGGCGTGGTATGCGGCGGAATCATCGAGCGCTTTCTGCTGCGGCCGCTCTACGGGCGCGATGATGTGCTGCAGCTTCTGATCACGTTTGCCGCCTTCATGGTGATGGACAATCTGCAGCGCCTGATCTGGGGCGTTGCGCCGATCTTCGCCAACGAGCCGTTGAAGCTGTTACCCAATATCGCCGTGCTCGGCGTCACCTATACGTCGTACCAGGTCGTGCTCTTGCCATGCGTGGCGGTCTTGATGCTGATCGGCTTGCGCTACTTCCTGCGTCGCAGCCTTGCCGGTGCAGTAATCATGGCGGTCACGGAAGACCGTGAGGCCGCTACCGCCATCGGCATCGATGCCAAGCGGGTCTATTTCGTCACTTTCATCATCGGCGCAAGCTTCGCAGCGCTCGGCGGCGCGCTTGCCTTGCCGACCACCTCGCTCGTGCCGGGCATGGGCGCGGACATGATCGTGCTCTCCTTTGCGGTCGCTGCCACCGCCGGTCTCGGGCAGATCGAGGGTACGGCCGTCACGGCGCTCGCAATCGGGCTCGCGCGTGCCTTCATCATCTACATCCAGCCCGAGTTCGAGGTCCTGGTTCCCTATCTCTTGATGGTGCTGGTGCTTCTGGTGCGGCCTTACGGACTGTTCGGCGCCGCTCAATTGAGGAAAATCTGATGGCCGGCCGCCTCACACCGATTACGATGGCAGCGGTCACCTTCTTCGCGGTCGCTGCTGTCGCGCCGCTGTTCGTGCCGAGCTGGGCCACGCTTTTCGCGCTGATCCTTGCCAAGAGCATCGTGGTGCTGGGCATCATCCTGCTGCTGCAGGCGGGGCAGGTGTCGTTCGGGCACGCGATGTTCTTTGCGACCGGCGCCTACGCCGCGGCATTCTGGGGCAAGTTTGTCGGTGGCGGCGACATCGTGCTTTATCTTGCGCTCGGCGCGGCGTCGTCCACCCTGTTTGGCCTGATCGTTGGCCTGTTTGTGGTGCGCTACCGCGAAATCTTCTTCGGAATGCTCAACCTCGCCTTCTCGATGGTGTTGTGGTCGCTGCTGGAGAAGATGTTCCATTACACCAACGGCGCGGACGGCATTCGCGTCGCGCGCCCGAACCTGCTGGGAATGGCTTTCACGCCGGAAGCCTTCCAGTATGTCATCCTGTATGTGAGCTTGCTGATCGCGGTGGCGGCGTTCTTCGGCATACAGCGCTACCTCGACAGCCCGCTCGGGCACATGTTGCGGGCGATCAAGTCGAACGAGACGCGGCTGGAATATCTGGGAACCTCGGCGCGGCGCGTGCTTCTGGTCGGCTACGTGATCTCCGCTTTCCTCGGCGGCATTGGCGGCACGCTGGTTGCGATCATCCAGCAGATCGCGACGCCCGAGTTCGGTTTCTGGACCAAATCCGGCGAGTTCGTATTCATCGCGATCCTCGGCGGCGGAGCGCATGCGTTCGGTGCGTTCGCAGGCGCCGCCATGTTCGAGGTCGTCCGCTATTATGCGGCTGCGCAGCTCGCGAATGCATGGCAGCTCATTCTCGGCGCGGTGCTGATCGTCATCATTCTCTATGCGCCGGGCGGCCTGATCGGGCTGCGGCAGCGCGGTCATCGGCCGAAGGCGGGAGGCCGCTGATGGCCAACGTCCTGCTCTCGGCCAAGGGCATCAAGATCGGCTTCGGCGGGGTCATCGCCGCCGATGGCATCGACCTCGATGTCCATGAAGGCGAAAATCTCGCCATCATCGGACCCAACGGCGCCGGCAAGACGACGTTCCTCAATATCTCGACGGGTTACCTCAGGCCGCAGGCGGGCAGCGTGAGCTTTCTTGGCCGCGATATTACCGCGCAGCTGCCGCGTACCATCACCAGGCTCGGCATTGCCCGCGCCTTTCAGATTCCTCAATTGTTCCTCGACCAGACCGTGATGGAAAACATGCTGATCGCGGCCGCCTCGCTGCAAGGTCACCCCTCGGGTATCGCGGCTCTCTCCAGCCTGCCCGAGCGCGGCGAGATGGGACGGCTGCTCGATCTCGTGGGCGTCAAGGAATTCGCCGAGCGCAAGGCGCGCGAGTTACCCGAGGGACAGCGCAAGCTCGTCGACATCGCGCTTGCGCTCGCCTTGAAGCCAAAACTCCTGCTGATGGACGAGCCGACCTCGGGCGTCGCGTCGTCCGAGAAGTTCGGCATCATGGATATTCTGACGAAAGCGCTTTCGAAGGAGAAGGTGACTTCGGTCTTTGTCGAGCACGACATGGACGTGGTAGAGCGCTACGCCGATCGCGTCGCGGTCTGGAGCATGGGAAAGATTCAAAAAATTGGCACGCCTGCGGAAGTTCTGGCCGACCCGAAAGTCCGCGAACACGTGATCGGAATATGACGCCGATGCTGAGTCTCGAGAACATCAACGTCTCGATAGAAGGTGCGCCTGTACTGCGCAACGTCAGCTTCGCCCTGAAGGCGGGTGCAAGCGCCGCTCTCATCGGACGTAACGGCGCCGGCAAGACGACCACGGTACGCACCATCATGGGATTTACGGAAGCAAGGGGCACGTTGCGTCTGGGCGGAGAGGATCTTGGTTCCGTTCCGCCGCATCGCCGGCCGTCGTTTGGGATCGGCTATGCGCCCGAGGACCGCCGTCTGTTTTCCGCGTTCTCCGTGGAGGAGAACATCCTGCTTCCGGGCCGCGTGGCGAAGCTGAGCCGTGAGGAAACCCTGCATAGACTTGATCGCGCCTATTCCGTGCTGCCGGAGCTGAAGGAGCTGGCCAAACGTCCGGCCGGATCGGTCTCCGGGGGGCAGGGCAAGATGGTGGCGCTGGGCCGCGCGCTGATGCTGGGAACGCGCCTGATCATTCTCGACGAGCCGTTCCAGGGACTCGCTCCCGCACTGGCGCAGCGCTATGCGGAAGCGCTTCGGCGGCTTCGTTCACAGGACAAGAACATCACGCTCTTGATCACGGAATCGAACCCGAAGCTTCTGGATACGTTCGCCGACGTGACGCTGACCATTGAGCGGGGCGAGATCGAAAGCCGTACCTCCGGCTGAGACCAACGCTCAATGATGTCGTCGGCTCGCAAGAATCATTCGAAGAAGGAAACGACACCTCTCGCCGGCTAAAGATAGTGGAGAAGTCCGCCCCTGAGGGCCTGGGGTGGTTGGCGCGCTTCGAATCCGTGTTCCCTTGAGGGAACCTGGCGTTGAAGCCTTGATGTGTGACGGGGACCGAAGCATGTTGTTGAGGTTATTGCCTCTCGGGGGAGGGATTGTTGCGCTTTGCGTCGGAATGGCTTCGCAGGCGGAGGCGACGGAGCGCCCCGGTATCGTTCATCGCGCCTCCTGTGCGGTAGTTCGATATTATGTCGCCAAATATTCGGCGAGCACCGCCGAAATGTGGGCCCGCGGCCACGGCGCAACTGAAGCCGAGATCGAGGCCGCACGGCATTGTCTCAGGACTCAACCCGCCGAAACCGCGCAGGCCGCCCACTGGTTCACGCAATAACCTGGCCGCGCGGCCCGTTGGGCTCCCCGCAATGACGGATTGCCGTCAAAAAGCCGTATACCCGCCGTCGATCACAAAACAATCGGCGGTGTGATAGGACGACGCCTTGCTCATCAGATAGACGGCGATGCCGCCGAAATCCGCGGGCTCGCCGAACCGCCGCATCGGAATTCGCGGCATCACATTGGCCACGAATTTCTCGTTGGCCATGATGCCGGCGGTCATGTCGCTTTTGATCCAGCCCGGCAGGATGGCGTTGGCGGTCACGCCCTGACGCGCCAATTCCACCGCAAGCGCGCGGACCAGCGCGTTGATGGCGGCCTTGGTGGCGGCATAATGTTCGTTGCGCGCGGTGCCGAACAGCGATGCCAGGCTCGAGGTCGCGACCAGGCGGCCGAAAGCGTCGCCGGCGGTGGCGCGCTCGGTCATGTGGCGCGCGGCCGCCTGAAACACGTGGAATACGCCGTCGAGGTTGGTGGCGAACATGTTGCGCCACTGCTCTTCGGTGCGGTCGATGAAGGCGTGGCGGCCACCGCCGCCGATGCCGGCATTGGCAAAGCAGCCGTCGACCCGGCCGAAACGCTCAAGTGCGCCCGCCATCGCCGATTTGACCGAAGCCGGATCGGTGACGTCGCAAATACGGGTGTCGATCTTGCCGGCGCAGCCGGCCATGGTCGCCGCAGCGCTGTTGTTCTTCTCCGCGTTGCGGCCCCAGATCGAGACATTGCATCCGGCGGCGGCCAGCGCCTGCGCGATGCCAAGTCCGATGCCGCCATTGCCGCCGGTGATGACGGCCACGCGGCCGGTGAGGTCGAAAATACCCATGAGCGTTTCCTGTCTGGTCTGGCGCGCCGCGCGTCCGATGGCGGGCGGAGGTTCCCATTACAAGCATGGACAAGCGCTGGCGGAAAATCAAATATGGGCTCAAGCTTGAAGCCCTTTGTACCGCCGGACGAAATAACGCGGGCCACAACCCAAGAGGAAACAAATGCAGTTTGCGCACACCACGCTCGATTTCGATGGACCGGTCGCCGTCCTCAAGCTCGACCATCAGGAGGTGATGAACGCGGTCTCGCTCGACATGCTGGCGGGCCTCGTCGAGGCGCTTGAGGCGGTCGAAGATAAAAAAGATGAGGTGCGTTGCCTGGTGATGACGGGTGCGGGGCGCGCGTTCTGCACCGGCGCAAATCTTCAAGGCCGCAACGTGCAGAAGCCGGGCAAGAGCGGCGCGGGAGCGGCGCTCGAGACCGCGTTTCATCCTTTCCTGCGGCGGTTGCGTAGCCTGCATTGTCCGCTGGTGACTTGCGTGAACGGGGCGGCCGCCGGCGCGGGCATGAGCATTGCGCTGATGGGAGACATGATCCTGTGCGCGCGCTCGGCTTATTTCCTGCAAGCGTTCCGCCGCATCGGCCTGGTGCCGGATTGCGGATCGACCTGGCTGTTGCCGCGGCTGATCGGCAAGGCGCGCTCGATCGAACTGTCACTGATGGGCGAGCGGTTGCCTGCCGAGAAGGCGCTGGAGTGGGGGCTTGTCAACCGTGTCCATGATGACGCCGATCTCTGGAAGGAGACCATGAAGCTCGCCCACGAACTCGCCAACGGTCCGACGATCGCGCTGTCCCTGATCCGCAGGCTTTATTGGCACAGCCCGGACAACTCGTTCGAAGACCAGCTCAACCTCGAATTCGAATCGCAGCGTCAGGCCGGCGCGACCGAGGACTTCAAAGAGGGCGTCACCGCGTTCCTGGAAAAGCGTCCGGCGAAGTTCAAGGGCAAATAATGGAAGCGCTGCTTGCCCGCTGCGTTGCCGCGTGGTGCTCCGGCGCGACCGGGGTGGTCGGTGCTGTCAGGCTATCGGGCGGCGCCAGTCAGGAGACCTGGTCGTTCGATATCACCCATCCCGCCGGCAATATCGGCGCGATCCTGCGGCGTGCGCCGACCGGCTACGGCGCTGCTCCGGCGCGGGCGGCGGGACTCGATGCCGAGGCGGTCCTGATGCAGCGCGCCCATGCCGCCGGCGTGCCGTCGCCGCGGGTGCTTCATGTGCTGAAGCCGCAGGACCAACTCGACATCGGCTTCATCATGGAGCGGGTCGAAGGCGAAACGATCCCGCGCAAAATCCTGCGCGACGACCGATATGCGCAGGCGCGACCGCATCTGGCGCGCCAGCTCGGCGAAGTGCTGGCCGCGATCCACGGATTGGCTCCGGCGGAACTGCCTGAGCTTCGCCGCATGACGGCGACGGGCGAAATTGCCGAGCTGGAAAGGGACTATCGCAGCTTCGACTGGCCGAGGCCGGTGTTCGAACTGGCCATGCGCTGGCTGCGCGATCACGATCCGGGTCCGCCGGAGCAGCTGACGCTGGTGCATGGCGATTTCCGCCACGGCAATCTCATCATCGGGCCGGAGGGGCTGCGCGCGGTGCTCGATTGGGAACTCGCGCATATCGGGGATCCGGTGGAGGACCTCGGCTGGGTCTGCGTCAATTCGTGGCGCTTCGGCGAGATCGACAAGCCCGTCGGCGGTTTTGGCGCCCGCGAGGAGCTGTTTGCCGGATACGAGAAGGCTGGCCGCCGCGTCGATCCCGCGCGCGTCAAATTCTGGGAAGTGATGGGAACGCTGCGCTGGGGCGTGATGTGCTGCGGCATGATGCAACGCTTTCGCACCTCGCCCGAGCATTCCGTCGAGCGCGCCATGATCGGACGCCGCGCGTCGGAGACCGAGATCGATTTATTGCGGCTATTGGCGCCGCGAGGGCGGGCATGATCCCGAACCGGTTTTTGGATGAACTCATGCCCAATAGAAACGAGAACATAGCATGCAGGACGAGCCGACACCGGAAGAACTGATCAGGGCGGTCGCAGATTTTCTGCGCAACGATATAGCGCCAGGGATCAGCGGACATAACGCGTTCAAATTGCGAGTCTCGATCAACGCGCTCGACCTGGTGGCGCGCCAGCTGAGCCTGGCGCAGGCCAGCGATGCCGCCGAAACGGCGCGGCTCGAGGAATTGCTGGGCAGAAAGGGCTCGCTTGGCGAACTCAATCGCTTGCTCGCCGACCGTATCGCCAAAGGCGAGGTCGGCCTGCAAACGCCGGGGCTCGCCGGTCATTTGTGGCAGACCACGATGGACAAGCTCGCGGTCGACCAACCGAATTATGCCTCCTACAAGAGGGAATTGGGAAGGAAAGGTAGCTAACGCCGTTCCATCCAACGCGGCCATTTCGAGATGCGCCGCGCGCAACAACAAGACGACATCAGGGAGAACCGCCGTGGACTTCGCATTGCCGGCCGACCTCGTTGCCTATCTCGCCGAGCTCGACCGCTTCATCGCACAGAAGATCAAACCGATTGAAGACGCGGACGATAACATCCGCTTTTTCGATCACCGGCGCGAATGGGCGCGCACCGACTTCGACAATAGCGGGCTGCCGCGGCGGGAATGGGAAGCGCTGCTGCGCCGGGTGAAGGATCTTGCCGATGCCGCGGGCCATTTGCGCTTTGCGGTACCGAAGCGCTATGGCGGCAAGGACGGCTCCAATCTCTGGATGGCCGTGATCCGCGAGCATTTTGCCGCCATGGGATTAGGCCTGCACAACGATCTGCAGAATGAGCATTCCATCGTCGGCAATCTGCCGCTGGTGACCATGCTCGACCGCTACGGCCGCGACGACCAGAAGGCCATGATCGAGGGCTCGATCACCGGAAAATACCGCATCACCTTCGGCCTCACCGAACCCGAGCACGGCTCGGATGCGACCCACATGGAAACCCGCGCCGAGAGTGCGACCCGCGGCGGCGTCAAGGGGTGGGTGATCAACGGCGAAAAGATGTGGACCACCGGCATGCATGTCGCAACCCATTGCGCGTTGTTCGCGCGCACCAGCGGCAATGACGGAGACGCGCGCGGCATCACGTGTTTTCTGGTGCCGGCAAAGAGCGAGGGCGTCAGGATCGAGGAATATATGTGGACCTTCAACATGCCGACCGATCACCCGCGCGTCAGTTTTACCGACGTATTCGTGCCCGAGGATGCGCTGTTTGGGGAAGTGGGGCGGGGCTTATCGCTGGCGCAATGTTTCGTGCACGAGAACCGGATCAGGCAGGCTGCGAGTTCGCTCGGTGCCGCGGTCTATTGCATCGAGGAAAGCGTGAAATATGCGCGCGAACGCAAACCGTTCGGCCGCGCGCTCGCCGAGAACCAGGCGATCCAGTGGCCGCTGGTGGAGCTTGCGACCCAGGCCGAGATGCTGCGGCTCTTGATCCGCAAGACCGCCTGGGAGATGGACCGGCTGACCCAGGCCGAGGTCGAGCACACGCTCTCCGACAAGGTCTCGATGTGCAATTACTGGGCGAACCGCCTGTGCTGCGAGGCCGCCGACCGCGCCATGCAGGTGCATGGCGGCATGGGCTATTCGCGCCACAAGCCGTTCGAACATATCTATCGCCATCACCGCCGCTACCGCATCACCGAGGGCAGCGAGGAAATCCAGAAGCGCAAGGTCGCGGGATTCCTGTTCGGATATATGGGAGCGGGGAAACATTGAGGGTGCGGGAGAGCCGCCGGGCACGTCGCCCTATCCTATCGTCCCCGCGCACGCGGGGATTCCATAACCACCGGTCTCGGCTATTGCGAAAGGCGTCTGCCAGAGTGCCAAAACGGGAGGCCGCGGCGTATGGGTCCTCGCGTTCGCGAGGACGACGATAGGATAGGGCGAAGTGGACGGCAGCGCTTCAATTCACCTGCCGATCTTTCCCCACCCAATAAGGATCGCGCAAATGGCGGCGCAGGATCTTGCCGGAGGCGTTACGCGGCAGGGCGTCGATGAAGTCGACCGTCTTCGGCGTCTTGAAACCGGCGATGCGCGTGCGGGTGAAATTGATGATGTCGGACGCAGTCGCCTGTTTGCCTTGCTTCAACACCACGACCGCCTTGACTGCTTCGCCCCAGGTGTCGTCGGGGATGCCGACCACGGCGGCTTCGGCCACGTCGGGATGGTCGCAGATCGCGCTTTCGACCTCGGCCGGATAGATGTTCTCGCCGCCGGAAATGATCATGTCCTTGATGCGGTCGTGGATGTAGAGATAGCCGTCCTTGTCCATGCAGCCGGCGTCTCCGGTGCGCAGCCAGCCCTCGCGGCTGAGCGTCCTGGCGGTCGCCTCCGGCAAATTCCAGTAGCCGACCATGTTGGAGCCGGAGCGGGTGGCGATCTCGCCGACCTCGCCCGGCGGCAATCGTTTTCCATCGGGATCGAGAATCGCCAACTCGACGCCCGACAGCGCCTTGCCGGCCGAGCGCATCCGCTCCGATCCCTCGATGTGGTCTTCAGGCGGAAGGGCCACAATGGTGCCGGTGGTCTCGGTCATGCCGTAAAGCTGCACGAAGCCGCAGCCGAACACCTCGATGCATTCCTTCAGCAGCGCGGCGGGGATCGGCGAGGCGCCATAGAGCATGTATTTCAGGCGCGAAAAATCGACTTGCCGCGCGCGCGGTTGCCGCACGACGAACTGCATCGCGGCCGGCACCATGAACAATTTGGTGATCTTCGAGTGCTCGATGAAATCCAGCACTTTGGTGGGATCGAACTCTCTTGCGATGACGCCCTTGGCGCCATGATAGAGGCTGACCAGGCCCCAGCCGGAGCCGCCGATGTGGAAGACCGGCATCGCCACCAGCGAGACATCGTTCTCGGTCCATTTGTTCCAGTCGGGCTTTTCGCCTTCGCCGGTCTCCACAAGATTGAGAAGATTGGCATGCGACAGCATCGCGCCCTTGGGCTTTCCGGTGGTGCCGGAAGTATAAAGCTGGATCGCGACGTCCTGCCGGCTGATCTCGACCTTGGGGTCGTCGGCGCTCTGCGCGTCGCGCCAGGCGGCGTAGTCCTGCCATTCCGGCGCGCCGCCTTCGGTGGTGATGATGGTGCGCAGGTCAGGCAATTGCGACTGGATGGCGCGAGCCTGCGCCACCAATTCCGGTCCGACGAACAGGACGGGGGCCTTGCAATCCGCAACGATGAAGGCGATCTCGGGCGCGGCGAGCCGCCAGTTCACCGGCGCCATCACCACATTGGCCTTCATCGCGCCCAGCAGGAGTTCGAAGAAGGTGTCGCTGTTCTTGCCGAGATAGGCGATACGATCGCGCGGCTTGACGCCGAGCGCCTTGAGCCTGTTGGCGACACGATTGGTCAGTCTGTCGAATTCGGCGAAGCTGGTTTGCCGCCCCTCGAATTCATAGGCGACAGAGCTGCCGCGCCTCTTCACCTGCGTGCGGATCATATCGGCAAGGTTGGCCGGTTCCTGCGAAACGGACATGTTTCCCCCTGTGGTCATTGTTCTTGTTTGGCGCAATTCTGGCGCCGTTGCTCGGCAAAGACAATATGGCAACGTCGTCCCTGCGAACGCAGGGACCCATACTCCGCAGCCTATCGATAGGGCGATGGGGCTAGCTGTCTTCGTAGCAATTGATGCCGGTGGCTATGGGTCCCTGCGTTCGCAGGGACGACCACGGGGGTTACCCCCTTGCGGCGCGGTCCTTTTCGTTCTGCGCCTTGATCGTCTCGCGGGCCTTTTCCCAGTCGGCGTCGGACCAGTCGCGCAATTGGTAGAAGTTGCCGCCCATCGCCAGCGCCTGGCCGCCATCCATCGCGATGGTCTCGCCGTTGATCCAGTCGCAGCCGCCGGAAATCAGAAACACCGCGAGATTTTGCAACTCCTCCATCCTGCCGACGCGGCCCATCGGGTTCATCGCTTTGGTGCGGGCGCCGGCTTCGTCGCCGGGCTTGATGCGCTTGCTCATGCCTTCGGTCGGAATTTCGCCGGGCGCGATG
>Ga0116223_10005459_pt1 | contig 10709 bp, 8 predicted proteins | sample Sb_taG_3_FD_90092 | JGI IMG/M metagenome (GOLD analysis project Ga0116223, IMG submission 90092) | Peat soil microbial communities from Weissenstadt, Germany - Sb_50d_a_PC metaG | ecosystem: Environmental > Terrestrial > Soil > Wetlands > Peat | place: Germany: Weissenstadt | collected 2010-09-21 | reverse complement strand
GCGCATTTTGGGTTGAGGCCGAGCAGCAGATGGACGTGGTCCTGCTCGCCGTTCATCTGGATCAGCTCGGCATCCCAGTCCTGGCAAAGCGCATGGACCACGGCCTTGAGCCGATCGAGCATCGCGCCATCAAAGCACTTGCGGCGGTACTTCGTCACAAAAACGAAGTGGTAACTAAGAGAATAGCTGCAATGAAACAGTTTGTTGACGATGCTCATCGTGTGCATGGCAATCCTCCCAAGACTGCGCGTCTTCCTCGAGCGTGACCCATTTTAATTATGCAGCCTGCAAAATTCCGCCTGCAGGCGAAGTGCGCGGGAATCAGCAGCAACAATCCATAGGAGGGAAGTACCGTAGTTCTGGCCGGCTCGCATATAGGTCCCAAAGGCACCTGCATCGTTATCGCCAGCGATTGCGATCAGGTCTGGGTCGAGGATGACCAGCAATGTTTGCCAACGGTGGCGAAAGCGCTCGCGCGGGCCGGTGTCGCGATGGGCAATCGTGCCAAGGGTACCGCGGACATCACACATCACCGATGTGGGCCCAATCGATTACGGCCGAGCGATCGGCCGCGGCCGATGCAGCTGCGCGTGTTGTTGCTTGAAAAGCCATGATTCTTGTCCCGTGTTGTGCCGTGCATTCGCTTCCTTGGATTTCAGCGGTCTGACCTGCTCACGTGGACCAGCAGCCCGAAATAGCGGCCAGAAATCGCATCGTTGTCGGGATGGGACGGGCCGTGGGGTTCGGCAAAACTCGCGCGCAGCACATAGCGCACGCCGATCGCGACCTTGCCAAGAAACTTGGCGCGGCGCCGGATCGCCGCAGTGCACCGGGAATACTTCATCGTCATGACGACACCTTTTTAGCCTGTGCCACCCACGGGAGTAGGCGACACGTTTCGGGCGCGCGAGCGCGACACAATGCCGTAGCACTGGCCGGCCGGCGAGCGACGGCGATGACGCCGCCGACCTTAGGTCGGACCGCTAAAGCACATGCCTCGCGACTTGCGCGACGAATTCAGGAAGGTGAATGAAGCTGTGCCGTAACCGACACCTGGAAGAACCGCTTACATCGCACCGCCCCGCTGTGACCAGCGAGACGGGGACAGAGATGGACGCTGCCGAAGTACTCGCTAATCAGCTCGCCGGAGGCGAATAGGTACTCGGGCCAGACCCCATGGATTGCTCCGTTATTGCGTGACGCAATTTTCCTCTTTGTGACTTCCTGATGTCAAGCTTGAATTGACCGCCGATTCAAGTTTCTTTCTGGCCGGCGCGGTAATCACCAGGGCAATTGCCTGCCATACCGCGAGAGCGATGATTCCGTACAAAAATGCGCGACCTATGACCTTGCGAGCGGCACCAGTATCGGCATGGTCAAGCAGTGCCTCTCGGTCTTCTACCGGCATGCCGACTGCGTGTAGGCGGCACCCAAACTTGTGCCGAGGATCATGAATGCGCACTTAGCGCAGGTCTGCTTCGCGTCGGGCGTTGGTTGCACTCTCGTTTTCAGTCATTCGATTCCCATCATGCCAACTACAGCCATCGAAACTGGCTCCCCACGGGTTTTGAACAGGGGCGCGAAACCTGCTCGCTGATTTGCGTTCCTTGCCGGCACCATAGCACGGTAAAAAAGCGCTGCAACAGCGCCACTAGACCGAAAGCCGACCGTCAAAAAACTGCCGCGGCTGAAACGTCCTTAGGGGAAACCCTGCAACTCAGTGCTTGTTTGCTTCAATGGCGCGATCAACCTCAGCCTGAACTTCTTCACACCGCATGGCTTGGTAGCCTGAATGGAACCGCTCTCGCCCAAGTCTATAGATGGTATGGTTGTACGGCGCCGCTACCCCGACCTTTTCCGCAAGTCTGATCATATAGCCGGTGAGCGACTCTAGCTCGGTGTCGCGTGCACCATGCAATACAACGTCTTGCGTCATGCTTGTCATGATGATTGCTTTGTTCGCACGCTCAAACGCAGAGCGGAACATCCAAAGCGGCAAAAACGTGACCAAGTGGAGCATGTTGAACGAGGGCATACCAGCGATTCTGTGCTCACGGTAGCCCGCTGCCCGGATGATTTTCGCTCCCTCCCACAACGTGTTAGCCAAAAGCCGCTGATAAACATCACTATTGGACAATGGTACGGAACCGCGGCCCACCAAGGCGTCGAGTGCGTTGGTAAGATTTATGACAATCTTTGTATGCACCGCATCTTGCAAATCGCTGACTGTCTCTGTGAGACAGCCGGATGCCAAGAGGGCCTGCACGCGACGCAATTCGGACGGCAAGGTATTGTCTGGCGTGCCAAGCAATAGCGGCCCCTTCCTTGTGTAGCTCACGATTCCCGGGCTGTCGCGCTTGGCGTTATAGCAAACCACGCAATAAATCACTTTGGAAAACAGCTTAGGCAGAATGGTTTGGTTGTCTGTGCCATTGGCCATCGACACAATCACGGGACGGTCGCCCAATTGTTCGCGGACCTGCCGTGCGACCGCGCTAAGGCTGTAGTTCTTGACGGCGAGAACAACCACATCGACGTCGGGCAAATCACCCGGCCGGTCTATGGTTTGCACGTGCACCGTCTTGCATGTTGTGTCAGGTGCGTCGGTTTGATATGTCGTGATGCCATTGCTCTTGATAACCGCGAGCACCTCGCCGATATCGTAGACATAAACACCGTCATTGTTTGCAGCGACCCAGGCCGCCACCGACGCGCCAATAGCACCAGCACCAACAAAGAGTATCTTGGTCGGAACAAATTCGGCATTGGAGGTACTCATATCGCTTCCCCCGACTACGACAATTACCAGCCGCAGGCGGCAAGAAAACGCCTCGCAGTCAACTTCCCCCCGACGCAGGGTAGATGCAGCATCGGAAGCGGCATTGATCCGTGTCAGGTAGCGACATAGTTCTTCAACTACGATCACGGGAACGTTGAAATCCTTCCGACCCGCACCCCGCACCATGCACCTTTTCCCGGTTCGGGACGCAACGCGAAAAGGAGCTGGCCTCAAGTGCCTGCTTCTATGAGGGCTCTTGGCAGACGACTTGTAATTCTCGAGTCAGTCAAGCGGTGTTCATGGCGGCGCCCGTGGTCTGGTTAATGACGTCGCTGGGCGGGTGCGTTCTGATCCTGGATCGAGGCGTAATAATCGTCCGAGCCAGAGCTCCAACGAGCTTTTATCCGTAGCAGAGCATTGGACTTGACACGACATACGGCATGCGCGCAACGCGCACTGACAAACTCCAGTTACCGGCGCACATCCGAATCGGACGCGAAAGCGCCCCACATCAGACCTTGGCAATTGGTTGTTTTGGCAGGTTAGTGCATGTCGTCTCGAAAAAAGTGGCAACATGACGGCGATGTTGTCGATCAAAGCCGGAATTGGCTCATTGCCCGCCGCGTGGACGCACACGTGCCAAAGCGCCAAGGAACGCATGTAATTCCGTTCGGTGATTGGCGAAGAAATCCAAGGTCAGGAAGTGCTATGAGCAATTTCGTTTCAAAAGGCAAGGAAGAGATCGGGAAACTTCTTCCGCCGACGATTTTCTTTTTTGTTACGTTGCACTTGATTGCGCTGATGCGATCACTGATGCTAAAGGGGACAGGCATCCCGGTCGTATCTTCGGTCGTGGTGACCGTCGGGGCCCTTACGCTTGGCAAGGCAGTGCTGATTGTGGACGCGTTCGCGTTCGTAAACCGCTACCCCGACAAGCCTCTGGCTTACAACATCGCGTGGAAGACGGCGATCTACTTCTTCGCGGCCACGTTCATTCACTATCTTGAAAATCTCTATGACTTCTGGAAGGAGACCGGCAGCCTGATTGCGGGCAATCACAAGTTGCTTATCGAAATCGTCTGGCCGCATTTCTTGGCGACGGAGATGCTGTTGGTTGCCATACTTTTCTCGTATTGCACGATACGCGAGATCATTCGCGTAATCGGACGAGACAAGGCGCGCGAGATGTTCTTCGGCCCAACTCGGAACGTTCGGCCGTCACGATGAAAGGTGGTGTTGTGGCGTAAACGACTGGTGCCGCGCACGGCGATGAACCGTCATTCGTGACATACGCCAGATGTTTTCTGGAGTGACGGCCTCGGCGTTAAAGGTCGCCGAGAGGGCCGCAGACGTGGCGCATGAACGTTCAAATTGTTGACTCGTTCGGTTGGGAATTGATACCGGATTGATTTCGTGAAGACATCTCCCCACAATTGGCAAATGCACGTTGGGAGGGCAATTTTTCGGGAGGAATTATGACGCAACGCACGATGTGGATCGTCTTCAGCGTAGTGCTAGTCGGATCGGCGGGAGTCGTACTCGCACAAACTTCCGGGCTAACGCGCACGATCGTTACCAAGGCTGACGTGTCGGTTCCCAATCGAGAAGCCGTACTGGCGCGTGTGGAACTGACGGCGGGCGGCGTCACCGGGTGGCACACCCACCCAGGCGACGAAGTCGGTTACATCACGGACGGTGAAGCGACGCTCCTAGTTGCCGGCCAACCACCGCGCAAGGTCATAGCCGGAGAAGGCTATGTGATTCCCGCCGGCGTTGTGCACAATGCAAAGAACGAAGGCAACTCGACTGCTAAGCTGGTTGGCGTTTACATCGTCGAAAAAGGTAAGCCGCTGGCCTCTCCGGCGCCCGCGCCCGCGCAGTAGTGAGGGGTGGCGGTACGCTGGCAGGGCCGATATAGAGGCGCGGCGTGTTGTCGGGCGGCGGAGATTTTCTGCATTCAGGGAGCGTCGGACGTTGTCGCCTTTGCAACAGCACGCTCTTTTTCGTCACATCCTAGCTGGCGAGACATCGACGACTGCCCCGTTTTCCAGCTTGTTGGCGGCAGCTCCGGAATTCGGTGCTCCTGCGGCTGGCGTCGAAGCGTGCGCCGAAGTCGCTTGACGGTGTGTTGCCCGATGCGCTGAGTTCGCTAAGGCACGCCGACTTTTTCAGATTGCGGCAGCGTCCTGTCAGGCTAGCGGGGCTGACGAAGGTGCGCGGCCGCCGCGCTCGTCGCACTTCGTGGACTGCACGGCTGCACCTGGATTATGGGAGGTGCTGAGGCGCGCAGCACGAAGAATGGTCGTATCGCACGGAACTTGTCGTCCGTGCGCCACTCCAAGAAAAAGACCATGCAATCCGCCGGAGTTCTTGCGCCGCATTCACTGGGCGCCGTGATGCTTGCCTTTGTAATTCACTGAGCTCGCTGCTTCAGACCGGTAACCATAATCCTCGCCTAACGCACCGTTCACCTTCTCCTAATGCACACGGCGTAGTGTTTGTCCCGTGCGGAAGCGCTACCTGGGTCCCGGTCTTCGAGGGAACGCCGATCGACGAGGATCTGCGCCTTCCCCCTACAACCGTCTAACGGTCCTGATATAGCGCCAGGCATTGCACTCCTGCTCGTGCCGGTGGTGATCCGCGGTGTCTATGCCCTGTAACATTTTCCGCGAGACCCGCATAACAGAGTTACGAGAAAGCGGTGCGGACTCATGGGCAGGAGGTTGCGCCTCCGCGTGATGTCTCAATGGGCGTTGGTAGCTGCTGGCTAGGAGAATCGCTGTATGTGGACGCTTCGGCGCAAATTGATGACAGTGCGCAGCCTCTGTTGGGCCATGGCTGTTATTGTTGCAGGGACTTTCGGTTCGGTAGCGGCAATTGAGGGCACGATCACATCGAGCCCGGCCGGCGCGGCCAAGGACAAGCCGCACGGCGCCGTCGTGCGGGCCACGCTTAGCAATGGCCTGCGCGTGGTGATCGTACGAAATGCACTGGCGCCGGTCGTCTCGACATCGATCAACTACCTGGTCGGGGCCGACGAGACGCCGGCGGGTTTTCCGGGCACGGCGCACGCACAGGAGCACATGATGTTCCGGGGCAGTCCCGGACTCTCGGCCGACCAGCTGGCCAACATCGGCAGCATCATGGGCGGGAGCTTCAATGCCGACACCCGCCAGACGGTCACACAGTATTACTACACCATACCCGCCGAGGATCTGAACGTGGCCCTGCACATCGAGGCTCTTCGGATGAGCGGTGTTTTCGATTCGGAAAAGGACTGGCAACAGGAGCGCGGTGCGATTGAGCAGGAGGTGGCGCAGGATCTCTCGGATCCCCAATACGTGATGTTCACGCGCTTGCGCGCGGTGCTGTTTGCGGGCACGAGCTATGCGCATGATGGGCTCGGAACGCGGCCCTCATTCGATCGCACCACAGCGGCGATGCTCAAGGCATTTCACGACAAATGGTACGCACCGAACAACGCGATCCTGGTGATCGTCGGCGACCTGGATCCGGACGCTACCCTTGCCATGGTGCGTGAACGGTTCGGTTCGATTGCGGCGCGTCCGGTGCCGGCGCGCCCCGGCCTGAATCTGCGTCCGGTCAAGGCCCAGTCGCTCCAGCTCAAGACGGACCTGCCCTACGCGATGCAGGAGATCGCGATGCGCATGCCGGGCCTGGAAAGTCCAGACTACCCGGCGCTCGAGATCCTATCCGATGTGTTGAGCAGTCAGCGCGGCGCCCTGTACGAGCTCGTTCCACAGGGCAAGGCACTTTCTGCGAGCTTCTCCTTCGATCCGCTGCCCAAAGCCGGGGTCGGCACAGCGACGGTGACTTTCCCGGCGGGCGCAAAAGCCGCACCACTTGAAAAGGAGGTGCGCGCGATCCTGGCCCGGATCGCTAGGGACGGCGTTCCGCCGGAGCTGGTCGAGGCGGCGAAGCTGCAGGAACAGCGCGCCGCCGAATTCGAAAAGAACTCGATCGGGGGCCTGGCCACGGTTTGGTCCGAGGCGGTCGCGGTCGATGGCCTCGACTCTCCCGATCAGGATTTGGCGCGACTCGAGCAGGTAACAGTAGCCGACGTGAACCGGGTTGCGCGAAAGTACCTCGATCTCGAGCACGCCGTCGTCGCCGTGTTGACGCCGCGGGGCTCGGGCCGGCCCGTGGCGGCATCCGGATTCGGCGGGCAGGAGAGCATTGCGCTGGGAGAGCCCAAACCAACACTGCTGCCCGACTGGGCCACGGTGGCACTGGGGCGGCTCGCGGTACCGCCCTCCACGGTCCATCCGACCGTAACCCGGCTGCAAAATGGACTGACGCTGATCGTGCAGCCGGAGAGCGTGAGCAATACGATTTCGGTCTACGGTCATATTCGGAACCGACCGGAAGTGCAGGTTCCCGACGGGCGGGAAGGATTGTCGAGCGTGCTCGAGCAGCTTTTCTCCTACGGCAGCGAGCGACTCGACCGCTTGGCATTTCAGCGCGCCCTGGACCAGATCGGCGCGGACGAGGAGGCCGGGACCAAGTTTGGCGTCAGCGTGCTCAAGGAGAACTTCGAGCGCGGCGTCGAACTACTCGCCGACAACGAGCTGCATCCGGCGCTGCCGCAGGAGGGCTTCGACGTCGTCCGACAGCAGGTGCGCGAGGGCGTGGCCGGGCGCTTGAACAGTCCCGGCTATCGGGCGGGAAGGGCGCTTGGCGTGGCACTGTTTCCGAAGGGTGACCCGAGCCTTCGTGAAGCGCTGCCGCAAACCGTGTCGAGCCTGAAGCTCGAAGACGTGCGCGGCTATTACCGGGCCGCATTCCGCCCGGACCTGGCTGTGATCACGGTGATCGGCGACGTTTCGCCGGAGGCGGCAAAGGCTGTTATCGAAAAGTACTTCGGCTCCTGGGGCGCTGCCGGCGAAGCGCCGCGGACGACGCTACCGCCGGTGCCGCTCAGCCCGCCGAGCGCGACTTCCGTGCCGGACGCGAGCCGGGTCCAGGACGATGTCACTCTTGCCGAGACGATAGGCGTCACGAGTGCCAGCCCTGACCGCTACGCGCTCACGCTGGGCAATACCGTGCTGGGCGGCGGGTTTTATTCGACGCGCCTGAGCCGCGACCTGAGGAAGAGCGCCGGGCTGGTCTACTCGATAGGTTCGCGCTTTGACATCGGCAAGTCGCGTGGCATCTACCTGGTGCAGTATGCTTGCGATCCGCAAAACGTCACGAAGGTGCAGGCCAGCGTAGAGCGTGAATTGGACGCGATGCGCAAATCGCCGGTGACCGACGATGAGTTGCAGCGCGCCAAGGCAATGCTGTTGCGGCGGATTCCGCTCGCCGAGGCCTCGACCGGCGCAATTGCTCAAGGACTGATTGCGCGCTGGGACCTCGAGCTGCCACTGGACGAACCGACGGTCGCTGCCACACGGTATATCTCCCTAAGTGCTGATGACGTCCGCGCCGCGTTTGTGCAGTGGGTCCGGCCGCAGGATCTGGCCCGGGTCACCTTGGGGCCGAAACCGCGTTGAACCTACGCACCTGGTTTTTACCCTTGACCCGTCCGCCCATTGCACGGACGGGTCCTTGCCTTTCGCCAATTTTCGCTCTTCGCGTCCCGGCCCACTCATCCCTACCTGGACCGTACGACGTATTGCGCGCCAGGCGATCGACTTAATTTTCGCCTAACGTCGGCTTCACGCGGGCCTAATCGGCCGCGACTAAGGTCTTAATTGTCGACGCCGCATTCACGAAAGATGTCAGGTTGAAAGTCCTGCGAAAGCCAGACATGTCGGATTCGGACCGGCATGCTGTTCCCAATGTCCTATGTGATTTGGCCGTCGACGGGTCGTCCGCTTGGTTTGCCATTTCCACGAGCAGTGAGGGGAAAACACATGAGATCAAATTTGCGTAAATCGTCCATTGGCGCGGCGATCGCAATCGGTACGGCAATCGCCGGTGTAATGGTTTACTCGCCCAGCCGTGCCGGCGTCCTCGATTTTCTGGAGCACAAGAGCCCGGCAACAGCCCAGACCCAAGCCGCTGCGCCGTCCGACCAGGTCATGAACCCGGCGCCGGTGCTGGCGCCGACGCAGGCACCGAACTACCGCGCAATCGTTCGGCAATGGGGCCCGGCAGTGGTCGGCATCACCGTTGACGGCACGCGCAAGACGGCATGGGGCGACTCCGGTGGCAACAACCCAGGCAACGACCCATTCTTCCAGTTCTTTCGCGGGTTGCCCGGATTCCAGTCCCACATGCCCCATACGCTCGAGCAGCCGTTTCACGGCCTTGGGTCCGGCTTCATCATCAGCAGCGACGGACTGATCCTGACGAATGCGCACGTTGTGCGCGACGCCAGCGAAGTGACTGTCAAGCTAGCGGACCGCCGCGAGATGAAGGCAAAAGTGCTCGGCGCCGATCCGGCCACCGATATTGCGGTGCTGCGCATCAACGCCTCCGGGCTGCCAACGGTGAAGTTCGGCGATCCAAACTCACTCCAGGTGGGCGACTACGTGTTGGCGATCGGGGCGCCTTTCGGATTTGATCAAAGCGCCACAGCGGGCATCGTCAGCGCTAAGGGCCGTTCGTTACCGGGCGACGCGTACGTGCCATTCATCCAAACCGATGCGGCGGTCAACCCGGGCAATTCCGGAGGGCCGCTATTTGACGCCGCCGGCAACGTTGTTGGCATCAACGCCCAGATCTATTCCCAGACTGGCGGGTACCAGGGCCTGTCGTTTGCCATTCCGATCGACGTGGCGCTGCACACCAAGGACCAGATCGTGGCGACCGGTCACGCCAGCCATGCGCGGCTGGGTGTCGCGGTCCAGGACCTGAACCAGGGTCTAGCCGAATCCTTTGGCCTGAGCCGACCTGATGGTGCGCTGATCTCCGGCGTCGATCCGAAAAGTCCGGCCGCTGCGGCCGGATTAAAACCGGGCGACGTGATCACGCAGGTCGACGGTATGCCAATCGAGCGCGCTGGGGACCTCTCCAACCGCATCGGCATGAATGCTCCCGGCGCCCGCGTGACGCTGAAGATCTGGCGTGACCATTCCACGCGCGAGATCGCGGCCAAGCTCGCCTTGGCAGAGCCCGAGTCCTTGCAACAGGCTGCGACCGAGGGCGAGGGGCATGGACAGCTGGGTCTGGCGCTTCGCCCGTTGACCCGAGAGGAGCGAAGCGCTGCCGGCGTCGACCATGGCCTTGTGGTCGAAGACGCCGCCGGACCGGCCGCCCGCGCTGGCATGCAGCCCGGCGACGTTGTGCTGGGGATCAACGGCCAGCCGGCCAATTCGATCGAGCAGGTGCGAAACGTGGTGCGGGACCACCCCAAGACGGTTGCGCTCCTGATTGAGCGTGACGGACAGAAGATCTTTGTACCGGTGCAGCTGGGCTGAACCGGTGGTGTTACCAACTGATAAGGAGATCACCATGATCAGGAGACCCAACACTAATTGGAACGCGTTGGTTGTAGCCGGTCTTGCGTCGTTGGCCGTACCGGCGATGGCCGCAAATCTGCCGGCCGAGCAGCACGAGGGATCGGTGGGCTACATAACGGGCGGAATCGGTAAAACCCAAGCGCAGCTGTTCGAGCGCGAAATGCCCAAGCATCCTCTGGCGATCGAGCTGCTCGAGCATGCGGGCAAGGCCGAGGAATTCACCGCTGATGCCAAAGTGAAGATCCTCGACACGCACGGTCACACCGTGCTCGATGCGCAGGCCGGTGGTCCATTCATGCTGGTTGATTTGCCGCCGGGACGCTATTCGATCTCGGCCACGCTAAACAAGGACACATTGAAAAAGTCCGTGGTCTTCGTGTCCCATGGCAATCTGGCGCGCGCGACCTTCGAGTTTCCGGCGCATACCGACTGAACGCAAGTCCATCCCCGCAGGCGCAGGGTTACAGGACCCTGCGCCTGTTTTTGCATCGCGTCCGCAACGG
>Ga0116223_10005456_pt1 | contig 10712 bp, 18 predicted proteins | sample Sb_taG_3_FD_90092 | JGI IMG/M metagenome (GOLD analysis project Ga0116223, IMG submission 90092) | Peat soil microbial communities from Weissenstadt, Germany - Sb_50d_a_PC metaG | ecosystem: Environmental > Terrestrial > Soil > Wetlands > Peat | place: Germany: Weissenstadt | collected 2010-09-21 | reverse complement strand
TCGGCGGCGAGGACGGGTGCACGCTGTTGCTTTGCGCCGCGCCGGATTTCCTGGAGGCCAACCGCGCGCACACGCGCGAGGCCGTGCTGCTCACAGCCGTTGTCGACGTTCCCCACGCCGGGCTGCCCTGAGGAGGCCTCGTGTGCCGCGACGGTTCTGTGCGGGTGAGATGGCGTGCGTAACCGCCTGCTCGCTTAATTTCGCTGCGACCGGACGGACGGGATGCGGCGGGTGGGGCCTTCGCCGTGAGAGATTGTCGCGGTGGGCGATTGGGCTCTGCTCAGAAGATTGACGGTGCGCGGCGCGCTCAGGGTTCCTGAGATCACGGTCTACTTCTGGGTGATCGGGACCAGGTACGGCAAGCGCAAGCTCGGTGCGCGATCCGCGAGCCCGGCTCGCGCGAGGGGCTGACCCGCAAGCAGGCCGAGATGGCGCTGCGGCGCCTGATGACGGAGGTCCGCGTCGTCGTGCCGGAGGAACGGATGACCTACCAGGAGGCGGGCGACCGCTACCTGCACCACCTGGAGAACGTCAAGCGGCGCAAGCCCTCGACGATCCAGGACTACCGCATCATGCACAACAAGCACCTCGTCCCGCACTTCGCCTCCAAGCCGATCGACCGTATCTCCCCTCGTGACGTTGCCGGCTACATCACGGCGAAGAGCACGGGCAAGGACAAGGGCAGGGGCCGGGACGGCGCTGGCCTGAGCCGCAAGACGATCGTCAACCAGCTCAACTTCGCGCACGGCGTGTTCTCGTTTGCCGTCAAGCACGGATGGTGCACGTCGAATCCCGTGGCGGCGACAGACCGTCCGGAGATGGAGCAGACAGACCCCGACATCCGCTTCCTCGACCTGACCGAGCTGGAGGCCCTGCTGCGCGCCGCGGGCGAGCTGGCGTCGGTCCCGGCCGAGGGCGAGGCTGAGCCCGATATGCGCGCCCCCACCGACCACGCCCTCTATCTCACGGCTGCGATGACCGGCATGCGCGAGGGCGAGCTGGTCGCGCTGCGCTGGCGCGACGTGGACTGGTCGGCGTCGGTGATCCGCGTGCGGCGCAACTACACGCGCGGGCGCCTCGGCACGCCGAAGTCCAAGCGCTCCTCGCGTGCGCTGCCGATGGCCGACCGGCTCGGCGGCGAGCTGGACCGCCACTTCAAGCGCTCGGCATACAAAGGCGACGATCACCTCGTGTTCTGCCATCCGCAGACGGGCGAGCCCTACGACGCCTCGCAGATTCGCAAGCGCTTCTATGCGGCGATGGAGGCGGCGGGCCTGCGCAAGAGGTTGCGCGGATCGCATATGGCATCGCGCGCGCCGCGCTTGACGAACAGCACGTTGCCGTTCGTGATCTGCGTGCGCGAACCGGAGCGCTGCTCACGGCTACGTCGGTGGTCGTCTCGTTTCTTGGAGCGCGCGCCCTGACGACCGGTCACCTGCGGGGCCTGGCGTTCATCGGACTCGGCGTATTCGTGCTCTCGCTCGTGTTCAGCTTGTACGTGCTGCTACCGACCAAGAGGATCAAGTCGCTGGCCGAGGGTGGCGCACTGCTCGATCTGACCTTCGCCGAGCGTGACCCGGCCGCAGATGCCTACGGGCGACTCGCCAAAACGTGCGACAGGATCGCGGCGACCAACGAGCCCCATGTCGAGCTGCTCGGGCGGGTGTTCACGCTCGCCTCAGTCGCGATCATCGTCGAGGTCCTTCTCTGGGGGCTGCAGCTCGCGCTAACATGATCCCGATGTCTGCGAAGCCAGCCCCATCGACCCCGAGCACCACCAAGCCCGACTCCGGCGTGATCACGACCATGATCAAGCCCGAGCCGGGAGCGATTCTCGGCGGGCGTGGGAAGCCTCGCCGGTAGCAGGCACACGCCGCCGACCCCGACGCGCTCTCGCCGGCCGCCTGGCGGCTTACGAGCGTTCTGGGCGTGCTTGAGGCGGTCCTCCAGTGCCGCGCGGAATGCCTCGGGGGTCGCATATCTCATGGGCTCGTCTTTTCCAGCATCGCGGCGAGGTGGTGCTGGGAGGTCTTTGGGAATGCCTCGGCGGTGAGGGCGAGTCGCCGGCGTGTGGTCAGGCCGCGGCGCAGGGCTTGGGAGATCGCGAGCTCGATCTGCTCGTTTGGGCCGCCCTCGCGCAGCACGTCGAGAATCGTCCGCTCCGGTGATGTGACCGGCATGCCGAGTATCTCCTGGCGTTCGTTGGGGAGGATCGGCAGCTGCGTTACGTGCAGCGTCAGACCGGGCACGGCCTTACGGCGGCGGTTACGGGGAACGCTGACATGGATTTGATCGGTGATGATGTCGGAGAGATCGTGCCGGATCGGGTACTTCATGGAGAAGCTGGACATCCCGGGCGCCGAGGCGCTGCAGTCGCACCTGGGCCGCAAGTCCGCGGTCACGCTGCAGCCGGGACGAGCACCGCAGCCGGGCGCGAAGGTCGATCCCCGCTGGCGCGTGTATGAGGACGAGGCGCTCATCAGCGCCGCCAGGGAACTGAAGTGAACTTCCCGTCCGGCGCTCGATCTCCCCGCCGGCGCCATGGCCCGCCACCAAGCGCAAGAAACCGCTGTTGCCAAAGGCAAGGTCATCGTCTACTCGGGCGGAATGCTGAAATAATAGCGCAGGAAACTCTAATTGCAAAAACCTATTGATAGCGCTATAAATAAGGCATGCCCGACTTGGTCCCCGTCTCCGCCGCTGCCGATGAGCTGAGGGTGCATCCGTCGCGGGTGCGAGCGCTGATCGCCTCGGGTGCTCTGGTGGCCGAAAAGGTCGGCGGTGTCTGGCTGGTCGATCGTGCGAGCGTCGCTGGCCGCGGCCGTGAGCATGTCGCGGCCGGCCGTCCGCTTTCGCCTGGCAATGCCTGGGCGTTGTTGTTCGCTGCCTCTGGCGAGGAGCTGCCACCAGAGCTCGACTCCTCGGCGCGCTGGCGGGTTCGCCATGCGATCGAGGTCTACGGCCTGGGTGCCTTGCGGCCGCGCCTTGTCCGACGCGCTGAGCCCTCTTCGTATTGGGCTTTGTCGGGAGAGTTGCGAGCGTTGCGGGACCGCGCCGAGCTTGTGCTCAGCGGTCCGTCGGCGGCCGCTGCTTACGATCTCGGTCTCGCGGGCTCGGAGGCCATCGACGCCTACGTGCCCGCGCGCTTGCTCGCGCAACTGCAACGCGAGCACGCCCTGGAGCGCATGTCCGGACCCGAGGCAAACGTCGTCCTGCGTGCGGTTGCAGACGATGCCTGGTCTCTGAACGGTCGGCGATTCGCTCCCCTCGCGGCAGTTGCTGTCGATCTCTGCTCATACGCTGATCCGCGAGCGGCGCGCGTCGGTGCTGAGACGATCGCCGGCATCGATCGCGACATGAGGGCCGTGTGATGGCGCCACATGCCGAGGATGAGGTGCCTGTCACGTCGATCCGCGTCGAGCTGATTGACCCCGATGCGATGGAGCTGTGGCGTGCCGTGGCAAAGGTCGCCACGGCTCTTGGCGAAGATCGTCGCTGGTGTCTGGTTGGGGGCCTCATGGTCGCTCTCTTCGCTATTGAGGCGCAGCAGACCCAGCGGGTGACGACGGACATAGACATTCTCGCGGACGCCCGAGCGCGTCCGAGCGGGACGACCTGGGCCACCGGACGCCTCAAAGCGCTCGGCGCAAGCCTCCGTGATCCCCAACAGCCGGAGTTAGAGCGCGGTTTTCGCTTCGACTTCAACGGCCAGATCGTCGACGTGCTCGCGCCCGACGGCCTCGGCCCCTCCGGCGCGACCACGACCGGCAAGCTCAAGACGATCCAGATCCCCGGAGGGACGCAAGCGCTCAACCGCACCGAGCTCGTCGAGATCGTGGTCGACGAGCTCGCCGTTACGCTTCGGCGGCCAAAGCTCATCGCAGCCATCCTGCTCAAGGCACGCGCGCTGCGCGTCCACTCACGCCCCCAGGACCAGCGTCACGACCTCATCACGCTCCTGAGCCTCCTCGACGATCCGCGCGCGGCCCGCGCCGAGATCACCAGCAAGGAGAGCGGATGGTTGCGATCGATCTCGGGTCGACTCTCGATCGACGATCCGGCCTTCCGCGAGAGCTTCGAGGCGACTCGCCTTCGCGCGGCTCGTGCGGCCTATCGCGTGCTGACAGCGTGAATCACCCTCGACGGTCGCAAACGGACTCCGCCGATTCCTCACCAATCTTGTTGCGTACCAATTTGCGTACCAATCTGAGCAAAACTGAGGGAATCTGACGAACCTAATTTGGCTCTACAGAGCCAAATTCATCTGAGCGCACCCCCATCGATCAAGCTCATAACCCGAAGGTCGCGGGTTCGAATCCCGCCCCCGCACTTAAGAAAGCCCTCCAAATGGAGGGTTTTCTGTAAGCGTTCAGTCCCTGATTGTGGGGTGGGCGCTGGCTGGCGGTGATGGGGGCGAGGGCTTTTTGGTGCGGTGTCGAAACCTCTGGTTATGGAGCGCGCCGAAGCGGAGGCGGTCTATGACGGGGGCCGGAATGGATGCGTGGCGCTGATCCTGGGGCTGGCGACTGCCAACGAGCGGCTTGAGGAGCGGGCCAGCGTCCTTGTCAGCCACAGCAGCGTCGCGAGCGCCACCCACGTCAGCGACCCGATCGAGGAGCGCAGCACCGTCCGGAGGCTCGGGTGTAGGCATCGTCGGTGCCCCTCGCTTGCTAGCGAGGGAAGTACTTGTGCATCGCGCGGAGGAGCAGCAGCGTCAAGTTGAGTACGTTGTCGTGGGCTTCTACAACGCTCTATCTGCCGTGATCGACTATCACGGCTGGCCTCGTGCTCGATTTGACGACCTGACCAAAGATATTGACCGAGTCCTACCCGGCCTGTGATTTAGGGACTGAGACTGTGGCGGATCTTAGAGGTAACTGACCACCGCCGGCTGAGAGGCCTGCCTGCGCGCAAAGCGCAAGCGCGAAGAGTGCCTCTGCTACGGCTGGAACGGCGGTGCCTCACCCCAGCCGCCAACGTGGTTGCTTGCGGTAGGGTTGGCCCGTGCAACGCAGCGACGTCACGTTCCAGTCGGCCGGCACGCGGTGCGCCGCGTGGCTGTATCGGCCCGATGGCCAGGGCGAGATTCCTTGTGTTGTGCTTGCGCATGGGTTTGGCGCGGTACGCGAGCTTCGCCTCGACGCCTACGCTGAGCGGTTCGCCGCGGCGGGTCTGGCTGCGCTGGTCTTCGACTACCGCCATTTCGGCGGGAGCGGGGGAGAACCGCGCCAGCTGATCGACGTCGGCAGGCAGTTGGAGGACTGGCGGGCGGCGATTGCCTACACCCGCGAGCTCGACGGTATCGACTCCCGGCGCATAGCTCTGTGGGGCACGTCGTTCAGCGGCGGCCACGTCGTCGCCGTTGCCGCCACCGACGAACAGATCGCCGCGGTTGTGTCACAGGTGCCGTTCACGGACGGGATCAGCGCCGCGCGTGCCGTCGGCCTGCGGAATTCGCTGCGTCTCACGGCGGCTGCGCTGCGCGACGAGTACAGGGCGCGACGTGGCCGGTCACCGTACTACATACCAACCGTCGGGCCGCCCGGGTCACTCGCGGCACTGACTGCGCCCGGCGCTCAGGAGGGAGTCGAGGCGATGACGCCACCCGGCTTTGAGCAGGACAATCGCTGTACCCCTCGCGTCGGCTTGCGAATGTACAACCCATATCGCCGGCTCGGCCAGGTGCGCTGCCCGGTGCTCGTCTGCGTTTGCGAGAAGGACAACACGACACTCCCAGCGCCCGCGATAGCGGCGGCGGAACGGACGCCGAACGCAGAGCTCGTGCGCTACCCGATCGGCCACTTCGACGTGTATGTGGGCGAGGCATTCGAGCGGGCAGTGCGCGACCAGACGGGGTTCCTCACGCGTCATCTGCTCGGCGGGAACGTGCCATCGCCAGCCGCTGAGCAGACACAGCCCGTCTGACCCAGAGCTCGAGCCAGAACCTCCTTGTGGGGCCTTCAGCCTTGGTGAAGTCCTGTTTCGTCGTACGGAACCACCCCGAGAATCCTGAGGGGCCTAGAGTGTTGCGCAGAGTGCTCGCGCTTCCGAGCTCGGAAGCAAGCGTCTCCGCAAACGCTCGGCTCACGCTCGCAAGGGACGATTTGCAAGCATACGGCACGCGGTCGCTCTCGGTATCGGGCGGCGTGTAGTAGACGGTGCGCAGGAGCCGGGATCATGCCTCGGCGAGCGGCTGAACAACAGGTTCGAGAGTAGACTGCCTCCCATCTGTCCGGGCTGACTCACTGGTCGTTGCGTTCAGTGTGTCGCCGGGCCGGTCTGGATGATGTGCCGGCGCCTGCTTCCGCGCGTCCTTCTTGGCCTGCTTGTCCAGCCGACGCTCGCGGAGCCTGCTTTCGCGCATGAGCTTTGCCATCGTGGTCTTCTTCTTGCCGCTTGAGGCCATGTCTGTCAGTTCCTTGTTGTGGAGTTCCGAGCGCGTCCACGCCGGGGTCATCCGGTGTGATGAATCCGAAGCCCTGGCCGTCGTTGAACCACTTCACGGTCCCTGTGGCCATCCCTGTTCCCCACCGGGTATGTGCACTGCCTCGCTTTCGCGGACAGGCTCCCTTTCGGGAGCGTCTCGGGCCTGCAAACCGGTCACGGTCGGCAGGCCCGAAAAGCGCTACGCCAGCTGGACGTTCCCGGCCTTGGGTCCCTTGTCGCCGGCCTCGGCGTCGTAGGAGACCTTTGCGCCCTCGGCGAGCGAGCGGTAGCCGTCACCCACGATCGCGCTGTGATGGACGAACAGGTCCTTCGACTGGTCGTCGGGCGTGATGAACCCGAAGCCCTTGTCGTCGCTGAACCACTTGACGGTTCCTGTAGCCATTGTATTTCCTCCGGCGTTGATAGTGCTGCGAACGCGGAGATTGCTGAGCAAAGGCTACGAGCGCTGGCACTACGATGTTGAGCGAATCGCCCAACCTGATGTATCAACCCTAGCAGCAACCACGATCAGCGCTCGTCCGCCGTTCTGGCTCCGGGGTCCCGGGTCCGTCGGCCTGCCGCCTCGCGGAGGGCTCAGGCCAGCGCACCGGCTCCCAGCACGAGGCGCAGCGGGGTCCGCGACTCGGTCGCACCTGAGAGGCCGAGGCCCGGGCCGTGCAGACCTCTTCGGGGTGCTTCGGAGACCATCGCCTCGGCCACTCCGGCGTGGTCGGCGATCCACGCCATCACCGCCGGGGTGGTATTGGCCGGTGAGGGGACCCCGTCGAGCGGCTGATGTTAACCCTCGTTTGGGTGCCAGCCGCGACCCTCCTTGCGAATCTTGCCTTCCTGCTCGAGGCCGGGGAGCACGCGGTAGAGGTAGTTCTCTTTGATGCCCATCTTGGCGGCGAGCTCGGGAATGGCGATGCCCGGTTGTCCCCGCACGAGCGACAGCGCCTGAGCGGCACGCGTGCCGCTGCCTTTGGGGCGTCCGCCGCGAGCTTTGGGGCGTCCCGAGGGACGACTCACTTTTCCGGGAGGACGTCCTACCTCTTTGCGTCCCGGGGGGCGACCTCGTTTTTTGCGTGTCGCTTTGACGGGGGCGGCCACCGGAGTGTTCGCCGCAGCAGCGGCCGGGGCCGCTTTGATCGCTCGTTTGGCGGAGCCGGAGCCACGCGGGCGTCGCCGCCTGTGGCGGCGGGTGACGGTTGCGGCGGCGGCTGAGGTGGCCTCGGATACAGCCGATCCGATCACGTCCGCCAGTGCCAAAGCGGCGTTTTTGAGGTGGTTGTACTCATCCACCACCGGCTGCAGCTCCTTCAGTCGATCGGTGATCTCTCGGTGCTTCTCGTCCAGAAAGTCGGTCACGGGCACACATCCTTTCGCTTGATCGGGTGCGGAAGAAACGAGCGTATAGCAGGATTGACAAGATTGAGATTTCGACAGGGGCGGGGATGGTCAGCGTCGCCTGCCTCCGACGGAGCTCATCGGCGACGGCGGCAGCTCATCGGTCACGTGCGCCTCCATTCATCATGGCCGGCCTTAAGTCGTTCATCCAAGAGGGTTCCCGGCTCGGCCGTCTTGATTTCGAAGATGATCTCGGTGCCGTTGATGACCGTGGTTGTCTTGTCGATATGGTCAACTCGTCCTTGCGGATCGCGAGATCGGTCACGCTGTCCGGGACGCGCGCTCGCGGCGCTCGTCGCCAACGACGCGCGCACGCGGCGCCTGTGCCTGCTCGCGGGCGAGCGTCACATCGTCGTGCCGGCCGCCTCCGCGCGGGCGTTCAGCCGCGCCCTGCGCAAGCTCGGCTACCCGCTCCCGGCGCTCGAGCTGCGCGATGCCGCGTAGCGCCATGGGTGCGCGGCGACAGGGGATACCCGAGCACATGCGCCCGGCTCTGCGCGGGCGGCTCGAGCGGCACGCGCTCGATCGGTGGGGAGAGCGCTGTCGTGCGATCGACGTTCGATTCCGCGGCGCGTTCGCCTATGTCGACGCACTTGCGAAGAACGACTGGTACGCGCCCGGCACATCGTCCGAGTCCCGCGAGCGGATCGACGCGACCCCGACTCACCTGTGCCGGCTCGGCTACCTGGGCAGCGCCGATGAGTGGGCGTTTGCGTTCTACAAGCACAGCGACGAGATCTACGAACCGTCGCTGCTGCCCTCCGGAGCGTTCCAGGGAACCCCCGAGGAGGCATTTGACTGCGCCGCGGCGGTGCACCTGGCCGGGTGAGGGCGCGAGGTCCCTAGTCGAAGACGCCAACACCGGCGCCAGTCACTGGCGGTATGGCTCAAGGGCGTGCCGGGCGCCCATCTGATCGAGAACTGAGCCGGGGGATCAGCCCTAATGCAATCACTTGAGCAGCCTCTGGGCGTCAGGTAGCCGGCACCATCGCCGTGTTTGTATCCGCACGGATCATGTCTTCGTCCGCCCTCACGCATGTCTTCGTCCGTCGCTCGATCGCCATGGTGTGTCTCGATCATCCGTTCATCGCTTGTTTACCGGCCGTTGCCGAAGCCCCTCCAACAGCCGCCACTTCCCAGCGCAGTCCCCATACCCACCCTCACCGGCAAGTCAGCGTCGGGTTGTGCTCGATGCCCGTTGCCTCGTGCCAGGTGCGCGTTGCTGGGCTGACGGTGCTCGGGGTTCCGGTCCCGTTGCGCCTGCCCACGGCGCTCCTGTCGAGGATCTATGGGGTAGTGCGACCCTATTGGCCGGGCCGCCGGCCTTGACGCTCGCCCTTGTTCGGCTACCGACTGCTTGCTTCTCTCTTCTCTCTTTATCTCTCCAATCTCTACTCCATCAATGTCGCCTGCCAGTTGTGCTCCTGTACACGGTTGTCCAGCTCGCGCCGCTGCTTGGACAGGTCGTCCAGCCGATCCTGCAGCTCGCTGACGCGCACATGGCGCACCGTGCGGATCTCCGAGCGGCTGTACCGCGAGAACCCTCTCCCCAGCAAGCCGTCGTCGCCGGTGGCTGCCTTGATGGCGGCGCGCAGAGCGCCCTGGCGCAGCGCGATCACGTCGCGGCGCGCGAGCGCCTCGGTCACGGTCTCTCCGGCCGCGAGCCTAGCCTGGGCGTTTGCGTGGTTGATCTTGGCAATGAGCCCCTCGAGCTCGTCGCACTGCCGGTCGATCTCCGCCAGCAGCTCGTTCGGGTTCTCGGGCGGCTCCTCCCCCTCCTGGGCCACGACGCACGCGCGCAGGCGATCCTGCAGCTGGGCGATCCGCTTCTGCAGGTCGGATCGGTGGTTGAGCGCTTCTCCAATGATCATGTTCATGGCCCGGATCATTGCACACTATGAGTAGCATTGCAACCACCACTCGTCGAGGTCTCGTCACAGATCTTTCCTTTAGCGGGGTCGGCGTCTTCCTTGGCGGGGACAGCGTCGCCGGGGTGTCGCATCGTCCTGGTACTCTGCCGTGCACGCTACCCATCGTCTGTAGACCTATCGGCTGCAGCCTGCCACGCTCGGCTCACTGTGCCGGCCCAATCTCCAGAGCACGCCTCCCTCGGCCGGGCGATCAGGGAGCTGCGCCACGCGACCGGCCTGTCCCAGGAGGCATTCGCCGATCGGTGCGGCCTGCACCGCACCTACGTTGGCGGCATCGAGCGTGGCGAGCGCAACGTCAGCTTCGCCAACATCCTGCGCCTCGCCGACGCCCTCGGCGTGCGCCCGTCGGAGCTGTTGAGGCGCTACGAACGCTGCTCACAGTTCAGTGATACACGGTGACCGCCGACGCGGCCAGGCGGGCATCTGCCTGGCGATCGAGCGATGAGTGATGTCAAGAGCCGTTGACAGTCCCCGGTCCCGCCTCGAGCTGGGCTTGCATCGCCTCGGCCAGCGCGAGTGCGCCCGACAGCGGCCTGACCATCACGCAGAAGTCGTCGATCATGCCGCGCTCGTTGGTGTGCAGGAAGTCGCATCCGTCGAGCTCGCGATCGCCGATGCGCGCGTGAAAGACCAGGGCATGGTCGCGCGCCTGGAGTGCGCCGATCTCGCATACGTAGCGAAAGTCCTCGAACACGCGTGACACGGCCAGCAGCAGCGCCGCGACGGCGTCGCGCCCGTGGTAGGGCTTGAACACGACCGGGCTGCGGAACACGACGTCCTGCGCCAGCAGCGCGAGGGCGGCCTCGAGGTCTTGCGCCTCGACCGCAGCACGAAAGGGATGCACAGGCTCGACCTCCTGGATGCTTGGTTGAGTTGTTGCCGATCCTACAAGCAGTAAGGGCGGCGCCGCATGCGGCGCCGCCTCCGGCCGGTACATGTACCGGCCGG
>Ga0116223_10005454_pt1 | contig 10719 bp, 12 predicted proteins | sample Sb_taG_3_FD_90092 | JGI IMG/M metagenome (GOLD analysis project Ga0116223, IMG submission 90092) | Peat soil microbial communities from Weissenstadt, Germany - Sb_50d_a_PC metaG | ecosystem: Environmental > Terrestrial > Soil > Wetlands > Peat | place: Germany: Weissenstadt | collected 2010-09-21 | reverse complement strand
GGCGTCACGGATCCATACGAGCCGCCCGCGGCTCCCGAGATCACAGTCAACTCTTCGTGCGAGACCCCGGAGGAAAGCGCCCAACGAATCTGGGCTACACTGGAGCGTTCAGGTTTGGTTCGCTTTGATCGATCTGCACTCACACACTAACCAATCCGACGGCACCTGTTCGCCCGGAGAACTGGTAGAGGAAGCGGTGAAGGCGGGGGTGCGCGTGCTGGGCATCACCGACCATGATACGTTCCGGGGCTACGAGGAGGCGGCGCCGCTGGCGGGGCCCGCGGGCCTGGAGCTGATCTGCGGCATCGAGCTTTCCACCAAGCTGCACGGCCATTCGGTGCACCTGCTGGGATACTTCCTGGACGGCGGCTGCCTGGCGGAGTTTCGCGAGTGGGTGCTGGAGATGCAGGCATCGCGGCGCGAGCGCAACGTGCGCCTGGCGGCCCGTTTGCGCGAGCTGGGATTCGACATCGCTTTGGAAGAGGCCGAAGCGCTGGGCCGCGGTATGACCGGCCGCCCGCACTTCGCGCGCCTCATGGTGCAGAAAGGCTACGTGGCCAATCTCCGCCAGGCGTTCGACGATTACCTGGACGAATCGGCCAGGGGCTACGTGTATCGCCGCGAGCCGCAGTTCGCCGAGGGAGTGGCCAAGATCCGCCAGGCCGGCGGGATCGCGTCGCTGGCTCACCCGGTGCGGGTGAACGGCAACGTGCCGGGGCTGATGCCGGAGCTGTGCGGCGCCGGGCTGAACGCCATAGAGGCCTATCACAGCGACCACGGCGAGCGGGAGACGGAGCTGTACCTGGAGCTCGCGGAGCAGTACGGCCTGCTGGTGACCGGAGGGTCGGATTTCCATGGCGAGGTAAAGCCCGGAGTGAAGCTGGGCACGGGCTGCGGCAATCTGCGCATTCCGTGCGACCTGCTGGAACGGCTGCGGGCGGGCCTCCGGCCGCGTGGTTCGGCGCCTTGTACGGAAACCCTCCCTCACGGTCGGGGCTCCGATCAGGGCCGCGACCATGAGAAGCCGTAACTAACTAATCGGGCGGGTTCGATCCCGGCCGTCAGGAGCGCACGTAAGCCAGCGCGATCGCCTTCCCCAATCGCGGTGAATACACCGACGACGTAATCTCGGCCTCGTGCCCGCCTACCGTCAGTTTGGCGCCCGGGGCCGCGGGCTCGGCGCCCTCCAGCTCGATGCGCTGGAGTTTGCGGTGCACCTGACCCATCGCCCGTATGCGCTCCACGATCTCCTGCCCGATGTAGCAGCCCTTGGTGAAGCTCACCGCCTGCATCTGCTGGGTCTCCTGCGGCAGGGAGGTTTCCCGAATGTCTTCCCCGTAAACCGGCCGGCCGTTTTCGATGCGCACGATGCGCGCGTCCTCGAGCGTCGCGGGACGGCCGCCGGCGGCCTCGATCTGCGCCACCAGCCCGGCCATCTCTGAGGCGGCGCAGTATACCCGATAGCCCGGTTGTCCGGTCACCGTGAACGGCGCTGCCCAGTGCCCGCCCGCCGGAAGCACGATGGACTCCGCCGTGGGCCCTTCCACGCCGATCGCCGCCGTCTGCCCGGTGACGTCCTCCAGCTCCACCTGGTCGGCGACCCGGTATTTCAGGATGTGGCGCTGCACCTTTTCGCGCAGCTCGGGCTCCGTGTCGATCCAGAAATGGTCCGCGAAGCACACCAGGTGCAGATCGGCCTGAATGCGGCCCTGCGGGCTGAGCAGGAACGCGTAGCAGGACGAGCCCGGCGCCATCTTCTTGACGTCGTTGCTCGTGATGTTGTGCAGCAGGCGGGCCCGGTCGCGCCCGCGCGCCACGATGCGGCCGCGCGCCGAAAGATCCAGCCAGGCGGCGCCATCCCGCAGTGCCTCGTAGCCTTCGCTCATCACGCTCCCCGATGTCAAAAGATCCGCCGCAAATAAGCCGCGATGGCCACGACGATCAGCCCGGAAATAAGAGCCCCGGTCATCATGCGCGCGCGGCGCGGGTTGTGGGGCGCGGTGATCAAAAACGCCACCGCGAACACGTGCAGGGCCAGCAACAGCTTGACGCCCAGCAGCATGTGATACGTCACCGTGTGCCCCGGATTGGTGAGGATGTTGTACGTGCCGGAGACGATTAGCCCGCAAACCGCCGCCAACACCATCGGCCGGTAGGCGCCGGCAGCCTTTCCGGCCAGCGATTCGCCCGCTTCCGGAGACAACGAGCCGATCGCCGGTATCATGACCAGGCGCCCGTACAGCAGGCCGCCGATCAACGCCGCCATGGAAGAGAAATGCAGCCACCGCATGATTACAAAGAGCACGTCGCCCATATGGTGAGTATACAATCGGCATATGATCCATGAGATCCTTCCGGTGGGAATGCTGGCCTGCAACTGCTCCGTCTTCGGAGACGAGGCGTCCCGGGAGGCGCTCGTCGTGGACCCCGGCGACGACATCGAGCAGGTGCTGGAGATCGTGCGGCGGCATGGGCTGCAGGTCAAAGCCATCGTTATCACGCATGCGCACATCGATCATATCGGCGGCGCGCAGAAGCTCAAGCTGGCCACCGGCGCGCCGGTCTACATGAATCTGAACGATACGGCCCTGCAGAGGATGATGGACGTGCAGGCCGGCTGGCTGGGCATGCCGGCGCCGCCTACGGTGGCCATCGACGTGCCCGCCAAAGAGGGCGACCGCCTGGTGGTGGGCGCCACCGAGTTCCACGTGCTCGATACTCCGGGGCACACGCCCGGCAGTATCAGCTTGTGGATTCCCTCGGAGAACAAGCTGGTGGCGGGCGACACGCTGTTCCGCGAGAGCATCGGCCGTACCGACCTGCCGGGCGGCGACTGGCGCCAGATCCTGCAATCGATCCACACCAAGCTGCTGCCGCTGCCGGACGATGCGGTGGTGATTCCGGGGCACGGCGAGAATACCACCATCGGGTGGGAGAAGCGGTTCAATTCTTTTTTGCGAGGCTGAGCAGTTTTGAGAGGCTGACAATATGACAGTGAAGGCCGCAGTGCTGCCGCACGCGCGAGGGACGGTCGCGGTGCAATCGGTGGAGTTGGGCGAGCCCGGCCCGGGCGAGGTGCTGGTCCGCATGGAGGCGTGCGGCATCTGCCACTCGGACCTCTACGTGGCGGGCCTCGAGAAGCTGCCCGCCGCGCCGGTGACGCTGGGCCATGAGGGCATCGGGCGCGTGGAGGCGCTGGGCGCGGGCGTCACCGAATGGGCGACCGGCGGCCGCGTGGGCATCACCTTCATGGGCACTACGTGCGCCGCCTGCGAATGGTGCGCGTCCGGGCGCGAGCGCTTCTGCCCCAAGCAGACCAATTTCGGATACAGCCTGAACGGCGCGCTATCGCAATACGCCATCGCGCCCGCGGCCGCGTTGGTACGCTCCCCGAGGATCTTGCGGCGGCCGAAGCCGCGCCCCTCTGCTGTGGCGGATGGACGGCTTATGGCGCTCTGCGCGAGGCGGGGCTGGGCGTCAGCGCATCGGCTGACGGAGCCCGCGGCCAGAAGGTCGCGCTGTTCGGATACGGCGGCCTCGGGCACCTGGCGCTGCAGATGGCTCTCCACCGAGGATGGCGCGTGGCCGCGGTGGATCTCTCGGAGCCAAAGCTCGAGATGGCGCGGGCCAACGGCGCCGAGTTGGCGGTCGCGGGAGAAACCGCCGGCCGCACCCTGCAGAAAGAGTACGGCGGCGTGGACGCGGCCATCGTGCTGACGCCCTCGCCCGCTGCCATCCAGCAGGCCTTTCGCGCGCTCAAGCGGACCGGCACGCTGGTGCTGGTGGGGATCTCGGTGAACCAGTACGATCTGCCGTTGGTGGATACCATCGTGAAAGGCATCACGGTACGCGGAAGTTACCTGGGGACTCGCCAGGAGCTGGCGGAGGTCTTCGAATTGGCGCGGAGCGGGGCCATCCGCGCGCACGTTCGTACGCATGCGATCGAGGAAACGCCGGCGGTGCTGGAGAGCATGCGGCGCGGCGAGGTCCTGGGGCGGGCGGTGATCGGATTCTGAAGTTAGCGGGTCAACCTCATGCCTCTTGAGGAACTCGCGCAAAACGGCCGCGGCGCGATCAGTTCCTGTGCTGTATGGTACCGCGCCGCGGCCTTTGCGCTTCAACGGCTCTCGACTACATCACGATTCAACCTCGAATCCGCGCGCACCACAAACGAGACTCGGAGTAGCCGGCGCAGCCCCGACGCGCTAAACTGAAGGGCTAGACCCGTGCCAGGAGTGGCCGGACCATGACACCTGAAGAACGCTTCGAGCGCCTCGAAATCGGTCTCCACAATATCCGCGAAATCCTGGCGGAAACCGCCGCCACGGCAAGCCAAACCGAAGCGGGCCTTGCCCGGACCGAAGCGAACCTCGCGCGGACCGAAGCGGCCCTCCGCCGTGCCATTCGCCTGAGCGTGCGCGAGGCCCTTGCCGAGCGCCAGCGCCGGAAGGCTGCCGATGAGCACCTCGACCAACTCATCGACAAGCTGTCTGCTGCACAACTCGTCACCGAAGAGAAGCTGCAGCGGTTCCTCGAATCCCGCGCGCACCACAACGGCGACTCGGAGTAGAACCCGACTAAGCGTGACTCCACGCGCGCGTGGAGTCACACTCATCGGACCGCTAGGTTACTTATGGCTTTGCAGGTTGGCGATGGAGCCCTTGAGCAGGCCCACCGCGTATGCCGTATTGTGTACCCCATGACTGCCGTCGTTGGTCACGAACAGCCAGTTATAAGCCGCTTCCAATTGCGGCTTCGTCCACGTGGAATCGATGGTGAGCGCTGTTTTCACCGTGTTATCGGGCGGCAGCATGGTGGAGAGCTTGTCGAGCAGATGCTGCACCTCGGTCTGCACGCCATCGATCACACCGTCGCCATCATAGTCGAACAACGGGAAGTCGAAGGCGGTGACTTCCGGCCCATGGCAGCCTTGGCAGGCGGCCACCAGGTCCTCGGCCGGTTTTCCCGCGGGAGCGTAGGTGGTCTTGAAGGTGTGGTCCCCGGCATTCAGGAACGCCGGATCGGTCGCGGCCACGGTCTGCATGTGGCAGGCAACGCAGGTGTTTTGGACGATGTACTGGTGCGCGGAGCTGGGGATCTTCTCTCCGTAAGTGTAGCCGTTGGTGCCCATCAGCATGTCGGCTTGCGGGCCTTCGTGCGGGCCAAAATGGGCGCTTCCCGCCGTGGTGTCCACGTAGGTGGAGGCATTCACCCGGCTTTGGTGGCACTGCATGCACAGGACGCCCTCGCCGGCGGTCGTGACCTTGGTGCCATCGGACAGAGTCGCCGATGCCATATTGCGGATCAGGTGTGCATCGTTGGCGGGCGCGGTCTGGCCGTGCGGTTCGTGGCAGGTATAGCAATTGATGGCGTGGTATGACGTGTCGGTGATGGTGGCGCCGTTCATCCGGTTGACGAAACCGTCGCCCGAGTGGCAGCCGGCGCATGTCGCATTGCCGACCGGATCGCGCGTGGTCACGGCGTGCATGGAGTTGGCCCACGCGGCGCTCTTGATGTGGTGGCTTGGTTCGTCGTGGCACTGGCTGCATGCCCCGGAGTTGGAGGGTAAGGAAATGGCAACCGGGTCGCCGGTGGCGGCGTGCTCGCTGCCCGGTCCGTGGCAGTTCTCGCACTGAATATTGGACACGTTCTGCAAGCCAGCCGGCATGGCGGCGAAATTGCCCGCCTGCAGGACGCTGGGAAATGTCCAGCCCATTTGCGAGGCCATGGCGGAGAATCCGCCGTCCTTCACCGTCGAATTGGCGTCGTAGCCCACCGTGTGGCAAGCAATGCAACCAGCGCCGTATCCCGTGCCGTCGACTCCGTTGACACCATTCGTAAACATGCTGGCGTGTTCCGTCTGCGACCACGTCGGCACGATCACCTGCGCGAGGCCTCCGTTGTGGCATTTGGTGCATGCGGCTACACCCATATATGTGCCGGCAATGAAGGTTTGTGCCATGGTCGTCGAACCGCTGCTGCCGGCGGTGACGGTCGCGGTTACCACGTAAATCCCGGGTACATCGGGGCGCAGCAATTGCCGTCCAGCCACCTGGTACACCAGGCGGTCCGACGGCTCGGCAATGGGCACACTCGATCCCAGCGGACTCGCGGCCAGCGTGGCCGCCGAAAGGAGCGGCTTGGTGGTCAAGGTCCAGATCGCTCCCGCAATCTGGCCGGCGGGAATGCTCATGTCAATCTGTACTTCCAAATACAGCGGCTCGCCCAGCGCTACCGTTTCCAGTCCGCCCGAGACCTGCGTCGTGGACGGTAGCTTATAAGCCGCGATGTCGCCGTTTGTCAGCGCCCGCACCACCAGGCGCGGCGGCATAACGGTTTGCGCACTCAATGTGGTCATGGCGGCCACAGCCATCAGCGCCACTGCCGGAAGACCAGCTAGCGCCTTGGGAAGTCGTTGGTTCGTTCTGACCCCCATCGTGTGAACTCCTGTTTGTCAAAAAAGTCGGGAATATAAGTTATTCAGACCTTATTATATTTTAGACGTGGGGCCTTTTACTATAGTTATTTGCAGCGTTTATGCAGCGTTTCTTGAGACTGTTGAGTTACTCAACACTCCGCCCTGGCAGGGTCGCGACGACTTGCCGATATTCTCGACGGTCTGCGTCTCCAGACTAGAAATGAAACGCCAGCCCAAACTCGTACACCGGATGGTTCCGCCCGCTCTCGCCGCCCAGATTCCTGCCCGTGATGAAATCGCGGGCTTCGCCGCGCAGGCTCAGCAGCTTGGTCAAACGGAAATCCATCCCGCCCCCCACGTCGAACACACCGTGCTCGGTCCGGCTCGTGCCGATGAAGACACCCGCTCGGCGGTTGACGTCGGTCTCGTCCTTGCCAAACGATCCGATTCCGCCGCCGGCCACTCCGTAGAGCGAGAGCCGCGATTGGATCGGCAGCTTGAAGCGCACCCCGGGAGTGAACAAGGTCATGTTGTTATCGGCGGTGGAAACCGACCCGTTCCCGACCACGGTCCCGCGGGCCTGAAACGTGAAGGTCCCGGGAATTTCGACATACAAGTAGCCGGCGGTGAACGACAGCACCTGGTAGCTGTACGCCAATTGAAGCGCCGCACCCGCGGAGCCCGTGATCACCACGCTGGCCCCGACCACTGTGTGCGATGAAGGGCCGGAAACCCCCAGCAGAATGCTGACTTCCGAATTCTGGGATCGCTGCGCCAGTGCGGCGCCACAGGTCAGGACGGAGACCAACAGGAGCTTGAGCATAATCGCGTCACCAAGAGCATGGTAGCGGCCAGCACCGTCAACTTCCACCGGATTCCCATGAGCGGTCGGATTCCCCGATGAGCGGCGGCTCACCCATTCACCCCCACCGCCTGCCGCCCATCGGACGCATCCGCCACTCGTCCGGAAACCATTGTCTCCGCCCCGAGGCGCCCCGTATACTGAACTCGCTTGCACTTCACCATGCGCCGAGCCCTGGCCATCACCGTCGCAGCGGCAGTCGTCTTCGCGCAGTGTGCGTGGGCGGCGGGCGGCAATTCGTGGAACAAGCTGCGCTACCGCGGCGGCACCGTCCAGGTCAAGGTCGATCCCTACGACTACAACACCACCCTCACCGTCTCGCCCGACGCCATCGTGCTGGCGTTCGCGCGCAGCGTGACGGTCAGCATCAAGCCCGAGCTGGTGACGTCGCTCAGCTACGGCCAGGAAGCCCATCGGCGCGTGGCCGACGTGGTGGCGCTCAGCATCGTCTTCAGCCCGCTGGCGCTCTTCGGCCTGCTGCACGTCAGTAAAGACCACCTCATCGGAATCGTTTATCATACGGACGACGGGAAGCCCGCCGCGGTTCTCCTGGAGGCCGACAAGACCAATTACTCGGCGATCCTGCTGGCTCTGAAAACGGTGACCGGCAAACCCATCGACAAAGCGCCTTGAGGCGCGAGCCCCATGCTCGGTTACAAGCTCCTCTACCTCGCGTCGCTGATCACCTTCACGTTTGGTGCGCTGACGTTCTCCGTGCTCGCGTTGTTCTATTGGCGGGAGCGGCGGCTGCGGCCCCAGCCCGATGGCGGATCGGTATTGCCCGCCTTCACGGTGGTGTGCGCGGCCGCCTTCTTGATCAATATCGCGCGCCAGGTTGCCGCGGCGCTGAGCGAGGATTCTGCCTGGGTGACGGCGCTCACACTGGCACTGGGGGTGGTGACTGGTTTCGTTGCGCCGCTCTTGTTCCACCTGGTGTACGCGGAGGAGCGCGGAGATTTGCCGAAGCCGCGCCTGTGGCGGTGGGTGCTCGCCGGGTTCTATGCTTTGAGCGGCATCGCGGCCGTGGTCCGGGGGCTGGAGGGCGCGGAGCTGGTTTCCACGGGCTGGGGCGAACAGTTGGACAGTCTTCCGGCGGTGATGCTGGGGGCGGCGGGCGCGCTCGGCCTCGCGGTCCAGACGCTGTCACGCAGGCTGCCGAAACCCGCGCGACGCCACCAGGCCACCCGGCGCCGCCAGCCCATATTGCTCCGCACCCTGCTCTGCCTGATGGTCGTGTGCGCGGCCGTCAACGTGGCGTGGCCGGCTACGCTCGCGAGCCTTCTGCCGGACTATCTCGTGCTCGGCTTCTTCTGCGTGACCCTGTATTACCAGGAGCGCCTGGTGTTCTTCGATCTGTTGATCAAGCGGGGCGCGTTCTTCCTACTGGCCCTGGTGGGGCTGACCCTCCTGTTCGCCCTGGGAACCCGCGTCTTCGAACGTCTCCCCGGGGATTGGAGCCGTCCCTGGATCTGCGCGCTGCTGCTGCTGCCCTTCTGGCTGGCGGCGCCTTGGGTTTACCACCGCCTGGAGCTGGCCATCGACCGCCGGTGGCTGCGGCGGCGCTACTCCCCCGCCGATGCGGAACGCCAGTTCGTGCACGCCGTGCAGAGCGCGGCGACGGACGTGGACTTGCAACGGCGCGCTTCCGAGAGCCTGAACGACATCTTCCAGGCACGCGCCGAAGTGCGCTTCACGCCCGAGGGACAGCCCGGCGATGGCGGTGGCCTGGCAGCGGAGCTGTCGCAGAACGGCACGCCGTCCGGATGGGTGGCCCTCGACGAGCGGCCGAATTCCATCCCGTTCATGAGCGACGACCGGCGGCTGCTGCAATCGCTGGCGCGCACGCTGGGCGTGGTGCTCGAGAACGTCCGCTTCCGGCAGCAGCGGCGCGAGCAGGAGGAGCGCGAGCAGCAGCTCCGCTGGCTGGCCAGCCGCGCGGAGCTGAAGGCGCTGCGGGCGCAGATCAATCCGCACTTCCTGTTCAACGCGCTGAACGCCATCGCCGGCCTCATCCCCGGCCAACCGGAGCTGGCCGACGAGACCGTGGAGCAACTGGCGGAGGTGTTCCGCTACACGCTGCGCAAGTCGGAGAAGGAGTGGGTGCGGCTGGATGAAGAAGTGGAGTTCGTGACGGCCTACCTGCGGGTGGAGAAGGCGCGTTTCGGCGAGCGCCTGGAGACGGATTTCCACGTGGATTCCGCGGCCGGAGCAGTGCCTATCCCCGCCATGACCATCCAGCCGTTGATTGAGAACGCCATCAAGCATGGCGTGTCGGCGGTGGAAGGGCGCGGCAGGGTCGGCCTGCGCGCCGCGCTCGAAGGGCAGTGCCTGCGCGTCGAAGTCACCGACAACGGCCCCGGCTTCCCGCCGGACACGCCGCTGGGGCACGGTTTGCGGAACATCTCCGAGCGTCTGAAGGGGTATTATGGCGAGTCGGCCCAACTCCAGTGGGAGTGCGGGCCACGCGGCACGAAGGTAACCTTGAGAATCCCATGCGCGTTTTGATTGTGGATGACGAAGCGCCGGCGCGGGTCCGGCTGCGGCAGATGCTGTCGGCCCACGCGGACGTGGAACTGGTGGGCGAGGCGGAGACCGGTGTCGAGGCCATGCAGTTGGCCGCGGAGCTCAAGCCGGACGTGATTCTGCTGGATATCCAAATGCCCGGCTGCAGCGGCATCGATGTGGCGGCCTGCCTGGCGGAGCCGCGTCCGCGCGTGATCTTCTGCACGGCCTACGACCAGCACGCCGTGGACGCATTCGAGCTGAACGCGGTGGACTACCTGCTGAAGCCCATCAGCCGGGTGCGTCTGTCGCAGGCCCTCGACCGCGTGCGATCGCTGGCCGCCGGGCGCCGCAGTGACTCGCCCTTGGCGAGCGAGGGAGTTGCCGCCCTCGACCTGACCGTGCGCACTCAGCGGACCGGGCCCGCGCGGTTCCTGGTCCGCAATGCGGCGCACTACATCGTGGTGGGCGAATCCCGCGTGCTGTATTTCGCTTCCGAAGGCGGGCTGACCAAGCTGGTGGGCGATGGTGCCCAGTACTGGATGGACCCCACGCTCAACGAGTTGGAGCAGCGGCTCGATCCCGCCCGCTTCTTTCGCGTGTCGCGGGCGGCCCTGATCAACCTGAACGCGGTGGCCGAGGTGTTTCCGTTTCCGGGAGGCTCGGGCGAGGTGCTCTTGAAAAACGGCCAGCGTCTGGAGGTGAGCCGGCGGCGTTTTCGCGACCTCCTCGAAGCGCTGGGTGGCGAGCGCTATACTGGCGACAAATGAAGTCAGTCGTTCTGCTGTTAGGCGCGTGCCTGCTGGCCGCGCCTGCCGCGCGCGCGCAAGCGCCGGAGCCGGCCGACGCCAAGCGCGAGCACGATCTCAAGATCCCCGAGATCATCCGCGGCCTCGGGCTGAAGGAAGGCTCCAGGGTGGCCGATATCGGAGCCGGC
>Ga0116223_10005449_pt1 | contig 10733 bp, 12 predicted proteins | sample Sb_taG_3_FD_90092 | JGI IMG/M metagenome (GOLD analysis project Ga0116223, IMG submission 90092) | Peat soil microbial communities from Weissenstadt, Germany - Sb_50d_a_PC metaG | ecosystem: Environmental > Terrestrial > Soil > Wetlands > Peat | place: Germany: Weissenstadt | collected 2010-09-21 | reverse complement strand
TCTCCGGCGCACTTGCCTTCGGCGACATTGATGATCCGCAAAGCCGCGTGTCTGAGCTCCTCCGAAATAACAAGCACTTCCGAATGCACGAAGAGTTAGGCACTAACCCGGGCTTCTATTATCTATGGGATCAAGAACCGTCATGACCACGACCCTCACCGGTAGCGGAGCGCCACGACTCCAGCACAACTGGGACAGTCGCGCGGCATGCAATTTCATCGGCGGCGGGTCGGGGACCGGACTGCTCTTGGCGGCGGCTGTAGCGTTTGCGTCCGGCTCACCCTATTTCCTTGCCGGCACGTTGGCGCTCGCCTTGATTGCCTTTGGGTTATCGATGGTCTGGCTGGAGATCGGGCGACCGCTGCGCGCTTTGAATGTATTCTTTCACCCGCAGACCTCGTGGATGAGCCGCGAGGCTCTCTTGGCGTTGCCGGTTCTCGCGCTTGGTACGTTAGCAGTTGTGCTGGACCAGCCTTTCGTTTCTTTGCCGTTTCAGGGGCATCTCCCGGTCGCCGTCCTTGCGTCGGCGACGGCAATCCTCGGTCTGGGTTTCTTATATTGCCAGGCTCGGATTCTTTACGCCTCAAAGGGTGTACCGGCATGGAGTGAGCCAGCTCTGCAGCCAGTTATTATCATCACCGGACTCGCGGAAGGACTCGGTCTTCTGCTGATGCTCACCGCCCTCGACGCGCAACCGCCTGTCTGGGCGGTACCGGCAGCGATCGTCGCTCTGCTGGCCAGAGCGGGCGCTTGGGACCACTACCGAGAGCGATTAAAAAGACGGGCTCCGGCGCCGGCCATCGCAGCACTGAACCGTATCTCTGTTCCGGTCCATTTGCTTGGCCACGCGCTGCCAGCTGTGCTGCTTGTGTGCGCGCTCCTCGTTCCGAGCGCGCCAGCATTGGCGGCCGTAGCTGGCCTTGCGCTCGCGGCTGTTGGTGCGTGGATTAAATTTGCGGTCGTGACAAGCGCCGCATTCACTCAAGGATTCTCTATTCCATTTGTGCCGACGCGAGGACTCAGCCATAGCGCGACGCTGTGACACCAAACCGTGTGGCTTCAATCACTACTATGGGAGCGCCACGATGATAGAAATCATCGATGTCTTACGCCAGGAACATCGCGACATCGATAAATTGCTTCGCGTTCTGGAACGGGAGTTGAGCGTGTTCGATCGTGGCGAACGGCCAGATTATGAGGTCATCCTCGCGGTAATCGATTATTTCAAGAACTATCCGGATATCTGCCATCACCCAAAGGAGGATATTATCGTCGAGAGGTTCCAAGCGCGCGACCCCGTCGCAGCGGCGGCCATCGGCGATCTCCAAGCCGAACATCGGGAGGGAGCGAAACGTTTGGGGCGCGTCGCCCATGCCGTTGAGCGCGTGCTGAGCGACGAGGATCTCATAAGGCAGTCAGTGCACGATATTATTCGCGATTTCATTGACCATGAGCGAAAGCACATGGAGACAGAGGAGCGCGTCGCGTTTCCGGCGGTGGTTAAAGCGCTGCAGCCGGAGGATTGGGCAGATATCGCTCTGCATCTGGCAGATCGCTATGGCTCCCCCTCTGAGCCAGACTTTGAGGAGAAATTCAGTACGTTGCGGCGAAACATCCTGGAACTTGAAGAAGCTGCGGAGATCGAGCGCTCTGACTAAACTTCATGGCCGAAGTCTTGGAGATGGGGCCATATTTGCTGATCCTCGGACAGGTCTTGCTGCTTGCAGCGAACCATGTGTGCAGCGGCATTCATGAAGGCCGCTGCCGTGGCTAAAGCGCTCCTCCAAACGGAAGGCTTGACCCGGCGATTCGGCGGCCTGGTCCCTGCAAATGCGATCACACTCGACGTCGCTGTGGGCGAAATTCATGCTGTGATCGGTCCAAACGGAGCCGGCAAGACAACGCTGATCGGCTTGCTTAGTGGCGAAATTATCGCGCACGCTGGCATCATCCGTTTCGATGGCGCCGACATCACCCAACTTCCCGTCTATCGCCGGAGCCACCTCGGTCTCGCGCGTTCGTTCCAGATTACCTCCCTGATCCATCACTTCACCGCGCTCGACAACGTCGCGCTTGCCGTCCAGGCCCATTGCGGCCACTCGTTTCGCTTTTGGCGCGACGCACGCGGCGAAGCCGAGTTGCGCAAACCCGCGCTGGCCGCGCTCAACCGCGTCGGGCTTGGCGAACGTGCCGGCGTGCGCGTCGACAAATTAAGCCATGGGGAACATCGGCAGCTTGAGATCGCGATAGCGCTTGCGACGGAGCCGCGCCTCCTACTGCTCGATGAGCCGATGGCCGGGATGGGGCCGCAAGAGTCGGCGCAAATGGTGCACCTGCTGCGCCAGCTCAAGGGCAGCGTTACGATCCTTCTGATCGAGCACGACATGGAGGCGGTATTCGCGCTGGCCGATCGCCTTACGGTATTGGTCGAGGGCCGCATCATCGCAAGCGGCCAGCCGGAAACGATCAGAGCCGACGCCGCTGTCCGGCAAGCGTATCTTGGCGAAAGGGAAGGCGGCGGTGGGCGCGGCGGAGGCTAAGCTGTGTCGCTTCGTCGTTTTGTTTGCAGTAGTCGTCACGCCTACCTTGGCGCAGGCAAGGGGCGGTCCGCTGCACTTATCTGGTCCGTTGAGTCCGCAACCACAGCCGATTTCCCGAGCTGGTATTCCAACTCCATCCGTATCGCCGAGCAATTTCTTAGCGGGTTTGCGGACGAGGTCGTTACCGCGATCCCGCAACGCAAAGATGCCGAGGCCCGGCCGATGTTAGCAATTGAGGCCGCTCATCTGGCGGCCTCGTCTTTTTGCTCTCGCGCGTTTTGGCTTGCTGCTGCGCTTGAACAAGCATTAGCTTCAAAAACAACACCATCATCTGCGCGCTCGAGACCGACAAGTCCAGATTAGCCAGCCTTCTTGGCCCATAATTTACACCAAGCAGAGGGGCTTATGTCGCCGTTCGTCGCGAAGTTGGATTCGATTGAATATGCGTTGAGTGGGTCATGTCTGGCTCCAGAATTCCCGACCGTTAATCACAGATCGTTGACGATCATATCATTGGGACCGTGGAAAATTGTAAGCTCGAATCCCAACTGCGCTCAGTTGCGTAGGAGCGGCCACAACGCGAACCTTTTGTATTAAAAGGCGCGGTCAAGGTCGCCGGGCTCTTTGGTGCCCTCTTTTTTGTCCGGGGTGCCGTCGACTCGGTTACTATTCAACTTCCACTGATCGTCGCCGATAAATGATTGCGACCGCTGAAACTACGGCCGGTGATATCCTCGGCATCTTGCGCACCAGATCGCGCAGAGGTTCCACCAGTCGACGGTTCAAAATCGCAAGCCCCGCTCCCCCCCCCCGATGATCGCCGGTGTCGCAACCATGAGCAGCGTCCAGCCGCGCCATTGGCCCGGCATGAAAGTGAAGGCGACAGCAAATCCGGCGAGCCACTGCACCAGAAAGATGAAATACGCCCATTCGCCGAGCGTCCGATCCACCCGCACTATTATCGCAGCGAATTCCCGCCCCGCCAGGCCTGCAACGACGATCGTGAGCAGGGCGACGCAGACGTAGTAGCCGAGACCAAAAATATACGAATCAGGAAACATCCAACCGCCGGCCATTACATTCGCACACCACGCCACAAACGCTATGACGGCGGTGCCCGGACCGATGGTACACAGCTGGCGCTGGCGCAGAAAATAGACCAGCGCGCCTGCCGCGAAAGGCAATACGGCTGACGGCGCGGTGAAGTAGTGCGCCGCCCAGGGAAACTCCACATAGGAGCACGCTAGATGATAGAAGAGGCCCGCCACAAGCGCGACCGAGGCCCAAGCCAATCGTCGCGCGATTACCAAGTACAGCATCAGATACATCTCGACCTCAATCGCGATTGACCAAACCGGCGGCACCATGCGGAATGCGGGATCAAAGGTCTGAAGCGACAGAACGGAGAGATTGAGCAGCACGTCGCGCAGCTGTATATCGGCGCGCCAAAATTTAAGAAATTGTCCTGCCTCTTTCGGCACAACTGCGATGACGACAAGCGTAATCATGCTCACCAGATAATACGGCGGCAACAGTCGCAGAGCGCGATTGATGCAGAAGCGTACCCCGTCGAAGCGATATATCTCGTTGAGCGCTGACGTCATGAAAAAGCCCGCGACAACGAAGAAACCGACCACGGCGTAAAACCCGAAATGCGCCAGATAATCGCTGCCCACGAGGTGGCTGATGACGACCAGATAGGCCAACATGAACCGTAGCAATCCCAACATCAGCGCCTCGCCGGTTATTTTTATGCAACGAGTCTCTGCAGCACTGTTGCCATCACCACAAGAACCGCAACCATAAACGCCACCACGAACGTCAAACGGCGGCGCGCCGCAAAATCCGCCACGAATGACGCAAAGAAGCGCAGCGGATCGCGCGGAATCAAAAACGATGTCTGCGATCGATAGGCTATGAAGTCAGGGAAAGCTTGCGTGAGTACGCCTTCCTCCCAGCGTGCCCGCAGCACTTGCAGTGTACTTGCCAAGATCAACAACCCGACAGCGGGCAGCGACCGGTATTGCAGGGCGACGCCGACGGTGGCCAGCATCTCGCACAGATACAGTGGGTGGCGGACGACTGCATAGGGACCGCTTTGCACCAACTGCCTGGCTTCCGGCATTACACTAAACGACCTACCGAGAAAACTGACAGTGACCACAGACATTATGTTGGCGAGCAGGCTGATGAATACGGTTAGCAGATTAAAGCCAAGACTTGGCGGCGCCCGCTCAAGCTGCAAGAACATCAGGGGCGCGCAGACCGCCATTAGCGCCGCGATACGAGGCGAGATGGCCTCGGATTTCGCGATCGGGCGCAGCCGAAACAGTGGCTGGATCGACAGCAGGACCACGAACATCCACTGCGAGATCCGAGCCAACATGGCGATGACCATGCCGTCGTCGGGTCGTTCGAACATGCTCGGATCTTGCAGAACCTGCTGACAGAAGCCGTAAACGTCGCCATACAATATGAACGAGGAATAAGCCGCGACGGGACATCGCATCGCCCAGTCGTAGATCAGGCTCTGATCGAGCCTGCGGCGGAGATCCCCGAGCGGTAGGAGAAAAAAGTTGGTGATCGCCACGATACGCAACACACAAGTGCCACGGCGTAGGCATGCCCGCGCGGCGGCGTTCGAGAAAGCTTAGTCTTGCATCCCAATTAGCAAAACGAATTTAGCCCAGCCTTAATGCCCCATATTTCCAGCACGCAAATTGGGTAGGTCTGCTATGCCGCTTTGCGGGCCACTCGCTTAATATTGCATTTCCAGACCGAAGATTGTCCGACCGGTCCGGGAAACGAGACCTGACTTCGCGGCGAGCTTGATTTTAGTCAAGCACTCAAAATCGAATGTCCTCTATTTTTTAATTGTGAGGGCGGAGCCAGAGGAGAGTCAAATGTCAGCGCTATCCGTTGGACAAAAAAGCGGGGCGTCTATTGAACTTATTTTGCGATGGTTCCGAAATTGGACTGGAGAGAGTTCTTTATTCTCTTGTGAGGACGAAGTAGAGCGCATCGCGAAAGATGTCGGTATATCTGCTTCACAGTTCCGGAGGCTCGCGAGCCTTAGTCCTGAGTCGGCTGACCTATTGCGGCGCCGCATGGCGGCCCTTCAACTGGATCGAAATGAGGTCGCCACGGTCGAGCCTCGAACGCTCCGGGATCTGCAGGGAGTTTGCACAATGTGTGAAAGTCACCGGCGGTGCGCAAGAGACCTTGCGCGCGATGTCGCTATTCCAGCTTGGAAGGATTATTGCCCGAACGCCGCCACGCTCATCGCGTTGGATGCGTTGCCTTGGGCGGCACGCGGCGAGTGGTAAAGCGACGTGTTCGTTGACCACTTAGGGGTCGCTAGCAGCTACGTACCGAACCCGCCGCACCACCGTTTCAAGCAATTAGCGCAATGCCAGCAGAACTTTTGCAATTTTTGGACAGACGGATTCCGCGCTATACAAGCTATCCCACGGCGGTGCAATTCCTCGCTGACGTGGACGGATCGACCTACACCGAGTGGCTCGCCGCGCTGCCGGCTCACGTCCCGGTATCTGTCTACCTACACGTGCCGTTTTGTTCCGAGCTCTGTTTCTATTGTGGTTGCCACACCACCGTAGCGCGCAACTATACCCCGGTGGCGGCCTATGTCGATTTGCTTGAGCGCGAGATCGTCCTCGTGGGCCGGTATCTGGGCGACCGCCGTCGAGTAGTCCACGTGCATTGGGGCGGCGGCACTCCCACCATGCTCCAGCCCCGGGATTTTGCACGGCTGACGGCAGCGCTACGGCGGACATTTACCTTCGCTACAGATTGCGAAATCGCCATCGAGATCGATCCACGTACACTTACACGCGATGTAGTCTTCGCATTGAAGGAAGGCGGTGTCACGCGTGCCAGTCTCGGCGTGCAGGACTTTGATCCGCGGGTGCAAAAGGCGGTGGGTCGCCTGCAGAGCTTCGAGCAGACCGCCCGCACAGCGGACTGGTTGCGCGAGGTGGGGATCGTCCACATCAATCTCGATTTGATGTATGGCCTCATTTATCAGACGATCGAAACAGTCGCCGAGACAGCGCGACGTTCCCTTGCACTCAACCCCGATCGCATTGCCCTGTTCGGCTATGCCCACGTGCCCTGGATGAAGCGGCATCAGAAGTTGATGCCGGAAGAGGCGTTGCCGGGCGCGCTCGAGCGTTTCGCTCAGAGCCGGGCCGCGACGATCGTGCTGAAGCAGGCCGGCTTTCGGCCTATTGGACTCGACCACTTTGCCAAGCCGGACGATCTGCTGGCGCGACGACAACGACAGAAACGACTACACCGCAATTTCCAAGGCTACACTACCGACGAGGCGGCAGTCCTTATTGGCTTCGGCACCTCCGCCATCGGCGTTCTGCCTCAAGGCTACGCTCAGAATGCATCAAGTACGGTCGCCTATGGAAACGCAATTAAGGGAGGGCGAATGGCAACGGTACGCGGGCGAGCGCTGACTGAGGACGATCGCCTGCGTCGCGACATCATCGAGCAACTTATGTGTAATCTGGAAGTCGACCTTGCTGTTACCGCAGCGAGGCGGAACAGGAGCCTCAACGACTTCACCGCCGAGCTGTCCGAGATCGAGGCGCTGGCGCGGCGCGGACTGGTTTATCGCTCCGGCGGCACGATCACCATTCCCGAAGATGCGCGGCCGCTGGTACGGACAATATGCGCCGTCTTCGATGCCTATTTATCGAACCAGGAGACGCGCTACTCGCGCGCCGTATGAACATGAGAAACAAGATGCAAGAGGACCTAACCGACGTCTTAAACGAGATCGACGATCCCGAACTTGGCATCGGCATCGTCGACATGGGTTTGATTTATCGGGCGGAGTGGAACGCAAAGGGCATCGACGTGGAATTCACGACGACTTCGCCCTCGTGCCCGTTCGAAGAAATATTGTTTCAGGATATCAACGACATTCTAAGTCATCGCTTTCATGAGGCCACATCGATTCGCGTGCGGCTCGTCCTGGATCCACCCTGGACACTTGAGCGGCTCAGCGAGAATGCTCGCAGGAAACTCGGTTGGACGCGAACCGAAGACGAATCGTCAGCGCATTCTTCCGCAGCGCCTGGAAAAGCTAAACTTTCAAGAAGATGCAGGACCGCCAACTTCGTCCGACCGCGCAACTTCATTAACTGAAGCCGGTCACGATTGGCCCAGTGATGAAGTATCCACCCTAATTGATTTACCTCAAGACTTTAACGGCCCAAATGCGTAGTGTTTTATTCGGCTCGATACGGGGGTACTGAGCCGGACGGCTTTGACCGAACCCTCATACGGTTCCGGTCTTAGCCGTCTCCTTTTGGCCAGCGATACTATCGCGAAGCGGATAGCATGATTTTCAAAGGCCGTAATATTCTCCCAGGCCGTTAAATCCGGAAGAGTTCGTGATTCGCGCTAACTGGAATTCTTGGGAGCCTCACATGGACTGGGATGACTATCTTCGAGACGAAGCCCGAAAATACAGAAAACTGGCCGAAGAAGCCGACGACCCTCTGATCAAGCAAGAATTGCTAGAATTGGCGGACATTTGCGATAAGGTTGCCGACAACATCGAGGATCGCATGACCGCCGGGTAGCTGACAGAGATTATTCATGCGCGCAAGTCTACTTGTCTTCGTAGGTATGCTTCTCTCCGCTTCCGCCTTCGCCGCAGATCGCATGACGCCGAGCGATGTTCAAGCGACGTTCTTCAACGGCAAACCGTTTACCGCTTCAACTACGAGCGGCACCCAATTCAAGATGACTTTCACCGCGGACGGGAAAATGACCCGTCAGCCTAGTGGAAAGGCCGGCAAGAAAAGCTCCGGCACTTGGAAACTCGACACGACGGGCTTTTGCACGAGTTGGAAAGGCGCCGAAACCAATTGCTACACCGTCGTCCCAAGCGGCAAGAATAAGTGGTCGATCCAAAAAGGCTCCACCACCGTTGCAGTGTGGTCCAAATAGCTTTCAATACGTTGCTGCAGTCGGACCGCCATTGCAAGGATTTCCTACTGCTGTCGCGGTCATTTTGGAGCGGTCGCAATTAGGCGCTCGGCATGCCCTCATGAAGATCAAAAGCACGCCACGGGCCGTGTTCTCCAGATCATGGTCGCCGATTTTCTGAAATTCCTTGGCGGTAAATCGACCTTTCTGAACTTATAAGCGGCGATCTGCGTCTGGACCGAAGCTGATGCCTAAAGGATGGCGACTGCCCACCAGCGATTATTCGATTTGAAGATCAAGTTCCCGTCCGAGTAGTTGCTTTACCGCATGGAATGAATCCATGAACTCTCGCAATTCAACAACCCGGCCCTGCCGAAAACGCAAAAAATGCGCAATCATTGTTGAAACCGAGCGGCCGGTCCTGCGGTGAATGAATCGTGCGAATGAGACCACTGCCGCATCCTCTGCTTCGCAAACCATAAAGACGGGCTCGTACGAGATGAATTCAAATTCCTCATAACCGGATTTTAGAACTTCAGCCATGGCTGCTTTACCACGATGGTGCCCAAGAAATGGAAATACCTCGGTCGGTGAGTAACTAATGAACTCGATATCGTCATCAAACGAATTCAGGACAAAGTCGATTTTGCCAAGCTTAAAGGCGGCGTACAGGGAGTTAAGGCGTTCACGCAAAGAGACGTTCATTTTTTTACTTCAATTTCCTCGGTCATTTTGCACGACTGCGCATTACGCTTTAGCGTTGGTCGCACCGAAACACTCTCTGACCAACAACGAACGCGCCGGTAAACGGGTAAACCGATCGGTCGGCAAGGCTATCGGTGCAAAAAACGAAATCTTTGATTTAGATCAACGCGAGCAAAACTAAGCGTCAGCAAGTTATTAAACTAGACGGCCGGCCTTCCTAGAAGCCCCGAAAATCGCTACCCTTCGCCTCAAAGGTACAGGTTCGTCCGGGGATTTCCGGCTAACCGGACGAATCCGGTAAACATGTCGCGGCTCGTTGTTGCCATTCCGCGGGAGGACGCCATGCCGAAGCGCGGCTCGTCACCTGATGCTGCCCGCCGCAATTTCTTGAAGGGTGCTGGCTTGATCGGCGCTGCTGCTGCGGTCGCGCCGCCGGTTGCCAACGCGCTGCCGGCCGCGCCGCCGACGCAGTTGAAGGCAGCCGTTCCTGGCCCGCGGCAGATCGCGGCCGAGACCATGCCGCCGGGCAGCGACCCAGTCAATCAGACGACCAGCGGCGGCGACTTCATGACTGACGTGCTCAATTCGCTTGGCATTGAGTACCTCGCCATCAACTGCGCCTCGAGCTATCGCGGCCTGCACGAAGGCATCCTCAATCACGGCAACAACAAGCCGGAAATCATCACCTGCGTGCACGAGGACATCGCCGTGCACATGGGGCAGGGCTACGCGAAGATCGCAGGCACGCCGATCGCGATGGCCTGTCACGGCACGGTCGGCCTGCAGCACGCGACGATGGCGATCTACAACGCCTGGTGCGACCGCGTACCGGTCATCGTGATTGGCGGCAACATCATGGAGGCTGACAAGCGCATGCCGGGCGCGGATTGGGTGCATTCCGGCGTCGACATCGGCGCGCTAGTGCGCGACTTCACCAAATGGGACGATCAACCTGCTTCGCTCCAACATTTCGCCGAGTCGGCGGTGCGCGCCTACAAGATCGCGACGACGCCGCCGATGGGGCCGGTATTTCTCGCACTCGACGCCGAGCTGCAGGAGAACCCGATTCCCGACGGCGAGATCCTGCATATTCCCAAGCTCGCGCCGGTCATGCCGCCGCAGGGCGATGCCGGCGCCATCGCGGCGACGGCGAAGATGCTGGTGGAGGCGCAAAACCCCGTCATCATCTGCGATCGCATGGCGCGCACGCCGGCGGGCATGGCGAACCTGGTCGAGCTGGCCGAAACGCTGCAATGCGGCTTGATCGACAATGTCGGGCGCATGAACTTCCCGTCGCGCCACCCGCTCAATCAAAGCTTTCGCCGCGGGATCATCAGTCAGGCCGACGTCATCCTAGCGATCGAGATGAACGATCTATGGGGAGCGGTAACCGCCTTCAGCGACCGCATTGTTCGCCGGTCGCGCCCGCTCACCAAGCCGGGCGCCAAGATCGTCACGCTCGGTGTCCGCGATCTTTATCTGAAATCGAATTATCAGGATTTCGGCCGCTTCCAGGATATC
>Ga0116223_10005443_pt1 | contig 10739 bp, 11 predicted proteins | sample Sb_taG_3_FD_90092 | JGI IMG/M metagenome (GOLD analysis project Ga0116223, IMG submission 90092) | Peat soil microbial communities from Weissenstadt, Germany - Sb_50d_a_PC metaG | ecosystem: Environmental > Terrestrial > Soil > Wetlands > Peat | place: Germany: Weissenstadt | collected 2010-09-21 | reverse complement strand
CGCGATCTGCACGCTCAGCCTCTCTTTCAACAATGACGGCCCGCTCGGCACCTTCTTCCGCTACATCGGCGACACCGGCACATATATCGCGCGCTATGACGATCTCGTGAACGGCAAGGAAGAGAAGATCGACGTCTCCAAAGTCGACGTGTCGATGAACGGGATCGAGCTGCAGGATCGCGAATTTTTCGCCGCCATTCGCGAAGGACGCGAGCCGAACTCGAGCGTAGCCCAAGTGCTGCCCTGCTATCAGGTGCTGCACGGGCTCGAGCAACAGCTTGGGTAATCCTTTATGTATCTCAACTCTCTTGCGTCCAATGATCCTCTCGCGCCTAATGGCGCGGGGGGATTTTCCATGCCAATTTATATCCACACTTTGCTCATCCTGTTGGTGCTTATCGCGTGGGCACCCCATGAATCCCGCGCGGCTAACGAGCACTGCGCAACTTCAAAGGCGGGCATCAAGCGGTGCGAGAGTGAAGTCGCTGGCATGAAGTCAGCTCTTTACACCAACCGCGCCCACAACGTCACGAATTGGGAACTGAGTATTCCACGCAAAGTGGACAGCGCCTGGCCCACGGCATTGATCGGGGCCACAATGCAAATATTGGTCCCCAATTCAACGCCGGAAGAGCGCTCAGTGATGTTTCGACGGCTCGTTGATGGAGCCGCCCAAGGCAAGTTTCAATTTATCCCTTTCGGCAATTATGAGTGGATTGCGTCGAAAACGGAAACGACGATTTATCTTCGCGCCTCACTAAGGCCGAGGTGAATTACCCCCGACCTCGATGATGGCGATACCCTCCCTGCGCAAAATCTCAGCAAGCCAATCCGCCTCGCGCTCAATGCCGAGCACGGCAATGGTCAAACGCGATCCTGGGAACGATCGGCCGTAGCGCTTGAGCTGTCCGGCAGCCTCGCCTAGAGCCGCGCTTGTGCCGCACAGTTTGCATTCAATCAGCTCGTCGGCCGTGACATCGAAAATGTCGATAACGCCCCCAGCGCATCGGCGTTGACGCCTGACTTGATGACCGAGCGACATTCGCGCACGCGCCAATGGCTCTTCGACCTTACGAGTTTCGTCCCCCGGCTCGCGCAGCTGGCGAAGCGATTTGACGCCATCAATGAGCGCCTTTTCAAGCCCAGACTTGAGATCGAGCGCCGACTTTAGCAGACTTTCATCGCCCGCGCTCTTGGCGACGACAACCTGCCTATCGACAAGAGCGATCGCTTGCTCGACCATGACGTCTGTAGCGTGCCCGCTGCGAGCAAACTGCAAGATCGTCATGACGAGGCGTGTTTCGTCCATCATGTCGGTAAACCGCTTGAACTTGTCTGCAAAATCCTTGTCGCTCAAACAACACCCCTCCGAGTTTCGGGTCGCTACTAAATCCCTACTCAATCACCGCGTGCTCCGGCCCGGTCGCCTGCTTGCGCAGCGCGACCTTGGTGGACCCGATCATCAGCGCGAGCGGGATCGTGCACAGCGTAAAGAGCATCAGCATCTGGTAGTCCAGCGAAAACGCGATGATCTGCGCCTGCAGCGTCAGCATCACGTCGGCGAGCGCGCGCCCGGTGGCGCTGCTCATGTCGATCAGGCTCCGCACATCGGGCATCTGCATCGCGTGATTGAAGGGCGTGACATGCTCGTTCAATACCGCATAGACGCGGCGCCCGCCTTCGGTCAGTTGCGCGATGACGATGGAAATGCCGATGGAGCTCGCCACGTTGCGCAGCAAGGTCAGCATCGAGGTGCCGTCGGTGCGCAGATGATTGGGCAGCGTCAGGAATGCTACCGTGGACAACGGCACGAAGACGAGGCCCAGGCCAAATCCCTGCATGATGCTCACAGTGACGATCTCGGTAAAACCGGTCTGATCGGTCCAGCCGGTGACGTGGAACAGGGAGAAGCAGGTCAGGCTGAGGCCGGAGATGATCAGCGTGCGCGCCTCGACATATCGCATCAACCGGCCGACCAGCATCATGGCGACGAAGGTGCCGCAGCCGCGGGTCGCCAGCAATAGCCCGGCGCTGATGATGGGATAGCCGATCACGTTCTGCAAGAAGGGCGAGGACAGCGCCATGGTGGAGAACAGCACCAGTCCCATCACGGCCATGAACACGCAGCCGCTGATGAAGTTTCTGTCCTTGAAGATCGCAAACTGGATGAAGGGCTTTGCGGTCGTCAGCGAATACGCGAAGAAATAGTAGAAGCCGACGATCGAGACGATGATCTCGGCGATGATTTCATTGGATTCCAGCCAGCCGAGCTGTTCGCCGCGGTCGAGCGCCACCTGCATGGCGCCGATGCCGACCGCGAGCGCGGCAAATCCGAACCAGTCGAAACGCAAGCCCCGGTCCGCCTTGGTTTCGTCCATGAAGGCGAGAAGGCCGAGCACGGTGACAATGCCGAACGGCAGGTTGACGAAAAACACCCAATGCCAGGAATAGGTCTCGGTCAGCCAGCCGCCGAGCGAGGGGCCCATGATCGGCCCCATCATCACGCCCATGCCCCAGATCGCCATCGCCTTGGCGCGCTCGTGCAGCGCATAGGAATCCAGCATGACCGCCTGCGACAACGGCACCAGCGCTGCGCCGAACATGCCCTGCAGCAGGCGGAACAGCACCATCTGGTCGATGTCCTGCGCAAGGCCACAGAGCACCGAGGCGAAGGTGAAGCCGGCCGAGCAGATGATGAAGATGCGCTTGCGGCCAAAGCGGTTGGCGATCCAGCCCACGGGTGCGGTCATGATGGCGGCGGCGACGATGTAGGAGGTCAGCACCCAGTTGATCTGATCCTGTGACGCCGAGAGGCTGCCTTGCATGTAAGGCAGCGCGACGTTGGCGATGGTGGTGTCGAGCGCCTGCATGATGGTGGCGGTCATGGCGCAGATCGTCACCATGTTGCGGCGTAAGCCGGGAACTGCGATCGGGGCTGCGGCCGTCGTCGCCATGGACTAGTCCTGGTCCGCAGCGGCCGGGGAAAGGCCGAGCAGGGTCGCCAGCGAGCGGCGGTGGCCGGTGTCGATGGTGGTATAGGCGCTCATGCCGGCCTTCAGTTTCGCGACCGCCTTGTCGTGACTGTCGAAATAGATTCGCACCGGCAGGCGCTGCACTACCTTGACGAAATTGCCGGTGGCGTTTTGCGGCGGCAGGATCGCGAATTGCGCGCCGGTGCCGGGGCTGAGCGAACCGATGGTGCCCTTGAAGACATGATCGGGAAACGCATCGACCTCGATCGAGACCGATTGACCCGTCGTCACATAGGTGAAATCCGATTCCTTCAGATTGGCGTCGACCCAGGGGTTCGAGGTGTCGATGATCGAGAACACCGGCGTGCCGGCCGTGACGAAGCGGCCGAGCTGAATCTGCTCGACCTGGGTCGCAACGCCGCCCATCGGAGCGCGCATCACGGTGTGATCGAGATTGCGCAGGGCCTGGTCGAGCGCCGCCTTGGCTTGCGCATAGGGCGGGAATTGATCGAGCGGCAGATCGGGATTGCCGAGCAACTGGGTTTTCGCACTCGAGAGCTGCTGCTTGAGGTATTCGAGCTGCGCTTTCGCCGTGACGAACGCGTTCGATGCGTTGTCGAGGTCGAGCTGCGAACCGAAGTTGCTTTTGACGAGCGTTGACTTGCGTTCGACGTCGCGCTGCTTGAGGTCGACGGCCTGCTGCGCAAGATCTGCCATCTGCTGGTAAATCTTGATGTTGGCCACCAGATTGTCATAGGTGGTGCGGGTTTGGTCGAGGGTTGCCCTCGCCTGCGCGACGGCAAAGCCGAACGGCGCCGGATCGATCTCGAACAGCACGTCGCCTTCATTGACCCGCTGGCCCTCGCGCACCACGACCTTTTCGATCTTGCCGGAAATGTCCGGCGTGATCAGAACCTTTTGCGCGCCGACATAGGCGTCGTCGGTGGAAACATAGCGGCCGCCATTGAGATAAAAGATCACGCCGCCGACAAGCACCGCGAGCGGCAACACGACCAGCAGAAGCGCGCGCCGATAGCGCCGCAGGGCCGCCATCAGGCGCCGGCGCGGTTCCGCGGAAACCTTGCGTCGGGGGGCTTGCTGCGGATTGCCCTTCTGATCCGGCGGAAATTTCAATACGGGATCAGCCATAGCGCTGTTCCTTCCCCGTAGTTTCTTCCTCCCCGCTCTGGATCGCGTTGTGCACGTTTTCCTTGATCATTTCCAGCTGGGCGAGAAGCCGATGGGCCTCGGATGGATTGATGCCTTCGAGCGCGGTCGCGGTGATCTCGGAACGCAGCCCGCTCAACTTGCCGAGCAGCGGCCGCGCCGCCTTGCGCAGATAAAGCCGGTTGACGCGGCGGTCGCTGTCGTCGCTGCGACGCTCGATCCAGCCATTGTCGCAGAGCCGGTCGACCAATCGAGTCAATGTGATCGGCTGCATTTCCATCTGCTCGGCGAGTTCCGATTGTTTGAGACCCTCGGCGCGTTCCACCTTGGCCAACACAGCCCATTGCGCGCGGGTAATGCCGTAGCGCGCCGCTTGCCTATCGGCGTAGGCGCGTACCAGCCGCGCCAGTTCACCAAGCGTGAACAGGAAGTTCATATCCACGGAACTGCGGGGCATGGGGCTCATCTCCATAAGCTTTGCCAATAATAAGCTTGCTTATGAATTTTTTGATGGCGCGCCGTTGAAGGGCTGACCCGCCGAAAGCACATGGCTGGTCGCGGAACCAGACGGCGGAGCGGGATTTTGGTTTGCCCGCCAAAATGCTAGGTTGGTTCCAATGAGGCTCGCCAAACCGACATTTCCCGCGCCCGATCACGATCACGGCCGTTGCACCGCGGACGCGCTGCAACACGCCGAGCGGGTCTGCGAGCAAAGGTCGCAGAAATTCACGCCGATCCGCCGCCAGGTGCTGCAAGCGCTTCTATCCAGTCACCGCCCGCTTGGCGCCTATGAAGTCATCGACGAACTCGCCAAATCGATGCCGCGGCCGGCGCCGATCACGGTCTACCGCGCGCTCGATTTCCTGATGGAGAACGGCCTCGTCCATCGCATCGAAAGCCGCAACGCGTTCCTCGCCTGCGCCCATGACCATGACGCCGCCGCGACGGTGGCGTTTTTGATCTGCGAGCGCTGCGGCTCGGTCGGCGAAATTCCGGCAGCCGCCGTGGCGCAAAGCCTCAACGCCGCCGCCCGCGCCACGGGTTTCGCGCCAAAAATGTCGGTGGTCGAAATCACCGGCATTTGCGCACACTGCCAGAATTAAAGCACACGGCGATAAGCCGGCGCGAGGTTTCATGACTTCAGACAAATTGGCGATTGCCTCGGCCGGGCGTCCGCTCAGCGCGGGCGCGGTTGCGCTGATGCTCATGCTCTGCCTGAGCTGGGGTTTTAATCAGGTCGCCGTGAAGCTTGCTCTCTCCGACATTCCGCCGATGCTGCAGGCGACGATCCGCTCCGCCGGCGCGCTTCCGGTGCTGTTGCTGATTGCCCGTCTGCGCGGCGTGAAGATGTTTGCCCCCGACGGCACACTCGGCGCCGGCCTGTTTGCGGGGCTTTTGTTCGGCTTCGAATTCGTCCTGATCTATCGCGGATTGCTCTTCACCTCGGCATCGCGCGCCGTGGTGTTCCTCTACACCGCGCCGTTTTTTGTCGCGCTCGGCTCCTACCACTTTCTCGGCGAGCGGCTGCGGGCATCGCAATGGGCGGGGCTCGCTTTAAGCTTCGCCGGCGTCGCGCTCGCCATCGGCGTTCCCCAGGCCAATGTCGATGCCAATGTGCTCTGGGGCGACCTCATGATCGTCGGCGGCGGCGCCTTGTGGGCGGCCACCACGCTGCTGGTGAAGGCGACGCGGCTACTTCGGGCGCCGCCCGAAAAGGCGCTCGGCTATCAGGTGGCGCTGTCGGTGCCGATTCTGGCCCTGGCGGCGTGGATTTCCGGTGAATCGCTGGCCCGCCTTCCCGGGCCCCTGGCGCTGTCGCTGATGGTCTATCAGGCGATCTGGGTGGTCGGACTGACGTTTTTGCTGTGGTTTGCGCTGGTCAAGACCTATTCGGCCAGCAAATTGTCGGCATTTACCTTTATCACCCCTTTGTTTGGCGTCGTGGCTAGCTATGTGATCCTCCATGAGGCCCTGACCCTGACATTCGGCGCCGCGGCGCTCCTGGTAATCGCCGGACTTTACTTGGTAAATCGCCCTGGCCCTGCCGCGGTCCCCCTTCCCACTGATCCATTGCTGACCGTCACTGAAACCTGATATTTGAGACGCCATGAACAAGCCAATAAAGCCGCCCGAAAACGACGTCGCCGGCCCCAAAGCCCGGCACACAACCACGCAAGTCATGGTCGGCAATGTCGCCGTCGGCGGCGGCGCGCCGATTGTCGTGCAGTCGATGACCAATACCGACACCGCCGACGTCGAGGGCACGGTGGCCCAGGTCGCAGCACTTGCGCGCGCCGGCTCGGAAATGGCGCGCATCACGGTCGACCGCGAGGAGGCCGCCGCCGCCGTCCCGCATATCCGCGACGCGCTTCGCAAGCGCGGCATCACCACGCCCCTGATCGGCGACTTCCACTACATCGGCCACAAGCTGCTCGCGGAATATCCGGCCTGCGCCGAGGCGCTCGACAAATACCGGATCAATCCCGGCAATGTCGGCTTCAAGAACAAGCGCGACACCCAATTTGCCGACATCATCGAGATCGCCAACAAGAACGACAAGCCGGTGCGCATCGGCGCCAATTGGGGTTCGCTCGATCAGGAACTCCTGACCAAGCTGATGGAAGAGAACGCCACCTCGCCCGAGCCGCTCGATGCCCGCGCGGTGACCCGCGAAGCCATGGTGCAGTCGGCGCTGCTGTCGGCGGCGCGCGCCCAGGAACTTGGCATGCCCAAGAACAGGATGATTCTGTCGGCGAAAGTCTCCGCGGTGCAGGACCTGATCGCGGTCTACCAGGAGCTTGTCCGGCGTTCTGATTACGCGATCCATCTCGGGCTGACCGAGGCCGGCATGGGATCGAAAGGCATCGTCGCCTCATCGGCGGCGCTTGGTATCCTCCTGCAGGACGGCATCGGCGACACCATCCGGATTTCGCTGACGCCCGAGCCCGGCGGCGATCGCACGCTGGAAGTGCAAGTCGCGCAGGAACTGCTGCAGACGATGGGCTTTCGCACCTTCGTGCCGCTGGTTGCGGCCTGCCCCGGCTGCGGCCGCACCACCTCGACCACGTTCCAGGAACTGGCGCGTTCGATCCAGGATTTCATCCGCGACGAAATGCCGAACTGGAAAACGCGTTATCCCGGCGTCGAGGCGCTCAACGTCGCTGTCATGGGCTGCATCGTCAACGGCCCCGGCGAATCCAAGCATGCCAATATCGGCATCTCGCTCCCCGGCACCGGCGAAACCCCGGCCGCGCCGGTCTTCGTCGACGGCAAGAAGTTCCGCACCCTGCGCGGCCCGACCATTGCCACCGACTTCAAGGCGCTGGTGATCGACTATATCGACCAGCGCTACGGCGCCGGCGCGAAGCCGACGGCGGCGGAGTAAAACTCCGCTCGGCGGCGGTTTCGAATATCCTAGCGCGGCGACCGTCCGCTCCAAAGTCTGCAAAGACTTTCACACTCGCGTGTTTGTCCGGGAATGTTTGTTCCGGCGCGGTGTACCGTCAGTGGGCCTCCACACAGGATTTGACGGGAGAGGCGCATGAACAAGTTTGCGATCGGGCTTCTGACACTGGCCACGTACACGACCGCGCTGGTGCTGGTTCCCACGATCACACCATCCAACGCCGCGACGCACAGCGGCAAGCATATCAAGCATAAGAAGATCCACAGGCACTTCGGCGGTTCCTGGTCTGCCGATCGGCCGTGGCCTGTTACCAGGCCTTACTATCGCGCAGGCGGGGTCTGCCCAGGCATGGGCCGAAGCTTCGATTGTGGAACGTGGCCTCCTCCAATCGGTGAGGATCCTGATCGAAAGGTGATGGGCAGGCACTGATAGCGGCCAAGCGGAGCTAGCCGGCCGAACGCGGAGCCGGATAAGATCATCGGCGACCAAACCGTCGGAGGACGCCCATGAACTCGCTCGCCGGCAAGCAGGGACCGCGCTATCGGCACACGGCCGACAGCACCGAGCCTTACGAGACCATCGCAGTCAAAAAGCTCACGCCGATCATCGGCGCGGAGATCACGGGCGTCGATATCGGGAAACTTGTTTCAGACGATGCGCCCTCGAATCGCCAGATGGACGAAATCCATCGGGCGCTCGCCGAAAATCTCGTGATCTTCTTCCGCGACCAGCACATCACGCCACAGCAGCATCTCGCCTTCGGACGCAAATTCGGCGAGTTGCACATCCATCCCGCGGCGCCCCATGAAGCGGACGATCCGGCGCTGATGAGGATCTATGCCGACAAGGATTCACCGCGTGCCAATGGCGAGGGCTGGCATTCCGATGTGTCCTGCGACGTCGAGCCGCCGATGGGCTCGATCCTTTATATCCGGCAATGCCCGCCGCGCGGCGGCGATACGCTGTTCGCCAGCATGTATGCGGCCTATGAATCGCTGTCGGAGCGGATGAAGAACTATCTCGAAGGGCTCACCGCACTGCATGACGGGGAATCGATCTACCGCGGCCTCTATGACAGCTTTGGCGTCGTCGACCGGCCGTCTTATCCTCGCGCCGAACATCCGGTGGTCCGCACCCATCCCGTCACCGGCAAGAAGGCGCTCTACGTCAACCGCGGATTCACGCGCCACCTCGTCGGCATCCACCGCGACGAGAGCGACGCAATGCTCGCCTATCTCTACCAGCACGCGGAAGATCCGCTGTTTCAGTGCCGATTCCGCTGGAGTGAGAACGCGATCGCGTTCTGGGACAACCGCTGCACCCAGCACCGCGCGATGTGGGACTATTGGCCGCACACCCGCGCCGGCACGCGGGTGACGGTGAAGGGGGAGCGGCCGGTGTGATCGTGCAGCTGCCGTTGCCAGTGCATTGGCAACTAGCCTCTCCGAAAGCCCATCACGTAGCCCCGGTAAGCTAGTTCCCGGCTGGCCCCGGAGCCGGCAAGGGTGAGCTGCTGGAGCTACTCGCGTTTTGTGGCGAAGAACTTCCCGAATCCGTCGCGTTGACAATCGCACCTAGCCTAGTCGTCCAATCCTGAATCTGCTTGCCATATAGATCGTCTTTATTCGCGGGATTCAGCTTGGGGCATTTCTCCGGATGCTCGGTATCCGTGGCGCTGGTAATTTTCGCTGCAATTTCCGAGTGCAATTGCCGGAGGGCGGCCAATGAACGTTCGCTCTTCAAATAAGCTTCCCGCGGACCATAGAATGAATTCAGTGCCGAGGTGGCAGTACCAACGGATGAAAATATGATCGCGAGTATTCCGACCCACAACGACAAACTCACTGCTGTTGGTGCGTTGCCCGCCGGTGCGATCGACTTTATGCTGATCAGGATGGTCGTGATCGCGCCGATCGATACGATTGCGATCTGAAACCAGAACATGTTTGAATAATTCAAATTGGCGCTGGTCGCGGATTCGACGCGTCCGCGTGTGATCGAATCGCTCAAGTAAAGTGCGGCGCGTTCATAATTGGACAATACCAAATTCCCGCCTTTCTGTTGCTGGTCGCTGGAGGAAATTCGTCGGCCATCGGGTAGCGTATCCAGTCGCAACTCGGCGCGAACAAAGTCAGGTTGTGCTCCCAGGTCAAAAATCTTGGAACATGCGGCGACGGCGGCGGCGATAATTTCGTGATCCGCCGTGGCCAGCCGCCACTCTTGCGCCGCCGCAGGGCTGATCTTCGACCACTCGGTTGCAGTGCGCGATTTCGTTGAACCAGCCGACTTTATGTAATCGTATCCAAAGTGAGCCACCGTGAATGCGATGGCGACGATGATAATGGCAAGCCCTATCTTGCCCACGATGATAGCCGCGCGCCAAAACCCCTGTTGGGAATCGTCAGGCGCTCCGCGACTCGCGGTTTTGCGATCTGGGTCAGGCGCTGCCGGTTCAGTCATTGGCGCCTCGAAACCATTAAATGTATTTCTTTATGGTACAATCATTGCGTCAAGGTATCAATCGCCGGCATTTCAGTCGCGGCCGCGTGACACGACCGGTTGGCCCCGGAATACGTTGACGCGCTGCCGCCACTGCGCCAAATTTGAATAAATAGCCACTAATCCGGAGACGCCGCATGCTCCGTGCCGAGGACAACAAATTCCTCACCGAAAGCGGTGCCGGCACGCCGATGGGCGAATTGCTGCGACGGTTCTGGCTGCCGGTGCTGCTGTCGGTGGAATTGCCGGAAGCCGACTGCCCGCCGAAGAAGATCACCGTCATGGGCGAGGAGCTGCTCGCCTTCCGCGACACCAGAGGCGTGGTCGGGGTAATCGATCAACATTGTCCGCATCGCGGCGCCAATCTCTGGCTCGGCCGCAACGAGGAATGCGGCATCCGCTGCGTCTATCACGGCTGGAAATTCGACACCGACGGTGCTTGCGTCGACATGCCGACCTCCTATCCCGATCTCAGCGCCAAGGACCTGATCCGCATCAAATCCTATCCGGTGCGCGAATGGGGCGACATGATCTGGGCCTATATGGGCCCGGCCGGCGAGATGCCGGAATTGCCTGACCTCGAGATGGCGCTGGTGCCGGCCTCGCACCGCTACGTCTCGAAGAAATGGCAGGATTGCAACTGGGTGCAGGCGCTGGAAGGCTCGATCGACACCGCGCATTTCACGTTTGCGCAT
>Ga0116223_10005442_pt1 | contig 10739 bp, 11 predicted proteins | sample Sb_taG_3_FD_90092 | JGI IMG/M metagenome (GOLD analysis project Ga0116223, IMG submission 90092) | Peat soil microbial communities from Weissenstadt, Germany - Sb_50d_a_PC metaG | ecosystem: Environmental > Terrestrial > Soil > Wetlands > Peat | place: Germany: Weissenstadt | collected 2010-09-21 | reverse complement strand
TGCAGAACTCCATGATGTTGAGGCCGCGCTGGCCGAGCGCGGGACCGATCGGCGGCGACGGATTAGCCGCCCCGGCCGGCACCTGCAGCTTGACGTATCCGGTGATTTTCTTTGCCATGCTCTACTCCTGTTAGTGGTGCGGCTGTCGGCGGCTGGCGACCGCCCCTTCGCCTCCCACGGCTTCACACGTCTTATAGCTTCTCCACCTGCCCGAATTCCAATTCGACCGGAGTGGCGCGGCCGAAGATCGACACCGCGACCTTGAGCCGCGAACGCCCTTCGTCCACCTCCTCCACCGTACCGTTGAAGGAGGCGAACGGGCCGTCCGACACGCGGACCTGCTCGCCGACCTCAAAGGAGACCGACGGCTTCGGCCGCTCGATGCCCTCCTGTACTTGATGGATGATGCGCTCCGCCTCGGCATCCGACAACGGCATCGGCTTGTTGTCGGAGCCGAGAAAGCCGGTCACCTTGGGGGTGTTCTTGATCAGGTGGTAGGCTTCGTCCGTCATCTCCATTTTCACCAGGACATAGCCCGGGAAGAATTTGCGCTCGGCGTCGACCTTGCGGCCGCGCCGAACTTCGACGACCTTCTCGGTCGGCACCAGGATTTCCTCGAACAGTGGCGACAGGCCGCGCTGTTTCGCCTGCTCGCGGATCGATTCGGCCACCTTTTTCTCGAAATTCGAGTAGGCGTGGACTGCGTACCATCGGCTCGTCATGTCACCAATTCCAGATCATGAATTTTCAAACGCGGTCAATGGAAAGCGCTCAAGAGTTGATGCCGAGCAGGAAGCTGACGCCGATCCGCATGACTTGGTCCGCAAGCAGGAAAAAGATCGCCGTGATAGCGACCATCACGAACACCATGATCGTGGTGACCGTGGTCTCCTTGCGCGTCGGCCAAGTGACCTTTTGTCCCTCGGCGCGCACTTCCTGCAGGAACTTGAATGGACTGATCTTCGCCATCGCTCGATCCAAATAGGCATTCCCCGCCCACCTTTAAGGAGGAGACCGACACGGCGATCCTTTTTGGGGAATGTTCGCCGCGGATGTCCGTTACCGGGCCGCTGACGATGGATGCTTCCTACTGCCGGCCGGGCGCAGCGTCAAGTTATCGGGGGGTCGCGGATCGGGAACGGGCCTAGGTTCGCTTTATGCCGATCGGTGCCTGATGCCTGATCCCTAAAGCCGACACCTGAACTGGCAGGAGTGGAGGGACTCGAACCCCCAACCCCCGGTTTTGGAGTATGGGGGAACCTATCGCGGCTGGTCTCGTCTAGTGCAAATCCGTCCCGATTTCCGCTTGATTTGTGAGACCGCCGTTACGACGCAACCTGTTTGGTCATGGCCAGTATTGCGCCGTTTGGGTCCAAAGTCGGGTCCACGCCATGATCGCAGCGCCTATCGTCGGCGAGAACAGCATGGGCAAACCAAGATGCACTACCTTGTGATTGGCGCGCTAGTCGTCCCCAAGCCCTTTGCCGAAGCCTTCGAGGCGCACATGGGCCGCGTTAAGCACTCCTGCGCAGCTGGAGCCTTAAACAGCGCGCCATCTCGTCATAAACGCTAGCACAAGTAGGTACGCACCGAGTCCGAGAGGAATGAGCATCCAGCCGAAAGCGTGTTGTTCTTCGAGCGTGTACGCAGAGCACAACAGTGTGGACTGGGAGGCAAAAAGCAGCCCGAATGCGACGATCATGCTTGAAAAATAGAGCCCATAGGCCACTCTCGCTACGCCGGGCAGCAATGGCCAATAATGCGACAGCAAGAAGCCAACGGCGAAGAGGCTGATGACGTAGAGGGCGTTAGCGCTCGGATAAATCTGGGTGAGATCAATAGACCGCGGAATCATCCAGAACAGAAACAGCAGCGTCGCAGCGACGACGGCGGAAGGCGCATGGGATGCCATTCGTCGCCAAGGACAAAGCCGGGATATCGCCCAGCCGCAAAGCAAGAGTAATAGTGACTCTCCTAGCGCCTTTGTCGGCATCGTCGCACTGAAAATGGCATCGATACGCGGCAACAGCAAAAGCGCGGGCAGCAGTAAGATGACCAGTCGTAGCCTAGAGATATTTTTCAAGATCGCGCCTTATTCGATCGTTGTTCGATTGCGGTGAAAACACACGCACGATGCGCCCGGCCGGGTCGATCAGAAATAAATCAGCCGAGTGATTGATCGTCCCGTCGCTCTTGGCAAAGACCCAAATACCGAACTCCCGCGTTACCGGATCGATCGAGCCATCCGCAGGTTGGGCCATGATCCAGCCCGCGAATGTGCCTTCTTCACGCCAAAGATCGTGCAGGCGTTCGGTCGTGTCGCGCAGCGAATCGACGCTGATGCTCAGGATTACGAGCTTGCTCTGTTGCGCAGCGGAAAGGTCGGAATAGAGTTCGCGCAGTTCCTCAATGACGATCGGGCAAATGGTGAGACAGGATCCATAGAAGACGTGCAACAGCACATGACGTCCCAGCAACGACGCAAGGCGCCGCTCGTTCCCGAACTGATCAATGAACGAGATATCAGGCGCGGCTCTCGGCAAGGGACCGGCCTTGTTAAGGGCGTAACTGTATGAGGTGAACGCGGAGAAACCCAGCGTCCAAGCGTATACCAGACCTCCGCCGCCGCCCAGGACCAGCAGGGAGACCAGCAGCGCAATGAAGCGCTTCGGCGCGGTCATAGTTGTTTCGCGGTTGCCCGGCAGGAAACGGCTCCCTCGCGTGCGTTTAATGGGTGGAGGAGGCGACCCTACTAGTAAAAGCCCTATTTGCCAATCCGCCATAAATCGCGCCGAACACCACGAGCAGTCCAATGACGAGAAGTACAGTGAAGGCGGAAGCTATTAGAGCCGTACGCTCGCTGGTCGTCGCCAACGAATTAAGGGGTATGCTGCTATAGGCCGCAAATCGTCTCGGCACGCCGAGCGCGTCGCCCAAATAAAACATGAAGAGGAATCCGTACGAGCCGGCGACGAGGAGCCAGAGTCCAGTTTTGGCGAGCCGCTCGCGCGCAGAGCCGGAAAACTCATAGAAAAAGCCCCAGAGCATCAGAAAGTATCCGACAAGAAAGTAGGTGTGGAAATGGGCTGGGACCCACATTGTGTTGTGGAATGCGAAGTTCACGGTGATCGTCGAATCGACCACCGCGGCAAAACCGCCGATGACCCAGCCGACGATCCCAAGACAGAAACAAAGCGGGACGAACCGCCACTGCATTCCCGAGCGATAGACTTGCCCGATCACGTCAAAGACGGTGACGACGGTGGCCGGAATGGCGCTCAAATATGACGCCACTTGGCCGATGTATTGCAGCGAAACGGGCTGTACGAAATCCATGTAGAGGTGATGGAAGAAAGCAAGGAGCACCAGGAAGAGCACCGCATTCCATGAGAGCGCCACGACCGCGTTGGTTTTCCAGGGCCTGCCCGTGTACTTCGGCAAAAGTTCGTACACCATGGCCAGTCCCAGATACATGGTGAGTTTGACAAGCGTGTGCCCCCAAAGAAAGACCATGTTCTTGAACAGTAATGGATCGAAGGCGAGCGAGGGGCTGAACCACTTGAAGAGATAAAGCATCAACAGGACTGCGCCATCGATCGTCGTGAGAATACCGGGCACGAGGCAGGCGTCGGCGCTGATGAGGACGATTGGCGGAATTTCTACACGCGCTGCGCTCTGTTTTCGGAAGTATTGCCAGGCCAAAGCGTTCGTCAGGCCATATCGTGCCACAAGCGCGTGGAACAGGTCGATCTGGCCTAGAAGCCAAGCCACGCCAAGGACGATCAACGAGAGGACGGCGAGCCCCAACCCCCAATCCGGCCACCCCCCATGATGCCGTCGCGGTTGCAGACGATGACCGCATCACCCGCACCGTTCAAAATGACATTCACTACGCGCGTAAGCAGAACCGACCGCTCGTCGAGATTGGGCTTTTTTCGATGGTCGGATTCATGCGGCAAAGGAGGCACCGTTTGCGTTGCCGATCGAATCGATCCCGAAACGGATGGATTTCGACAGGTCGCTTCTTTGGGATTTAATAGCTGAGAATGCCGGGCACTAACACTCACAAAAACCGGCCAGCATCTCGCCCTTTGCTCGCAACCGAGTATCGCCTATGTTGCTGCCGCCTAGCGAGCAATCTGTGCCAGAAAATCAAAAATGGAGGCAAGCTCCTCCTCGCCTTGGCGGCGCAGACACTCGGCTCTTCGAGCACATCATTTGGCGACCATCACCTGACCAGTCATGTTCGGGTGAAACTTGCAGTAATAGTCCACCGTGCCGTCGGCCTTGAGAACGAAGCTCTTGGTGGCGTTGGGCGGGATCATAACGTCCCAGGCGCCGTTGCGAGCCGTCGCCGTGTGCGCAACGAAGTCGGCGTTCACCCATTGGATCGTGTCGCCGACGTGGGCCGAGACCTGCCGCGGCGTAAAGGCAAGTTTTTCGATCTGGATCTGAATGACCTCGGCGCGCGCCGATCCCACCATGAGGGCGAGGAGGAGCGCGCCGAGCATTCCGACGGCCATTCCATGACGCATCGCGTGCAGCCTTATTTGAATTCCGCCGCGACGTGTTCGGCGTGCTCTTCATGTCCCTGAAAGATTTTTAGGCCTGTCGTAAGCAGGTCCTTGAGCTCCTGGTTGCTGGCCGATGGAATGAGCGTGTTCTGCAGCGCGGTGTTGACGGTTTTGTGGTAGGCGACTTCGTTGTCGATATAAGCCTTGTCGAACGCGGTACCGTTGAGCTTGGCAAGTTCCGCGCGCTTGTCGGCCGCCTGCTTGGTGAGCGCCTCGCTGGTGTCGTTGTCTTCCGGCGTGACATTGAGCTTCTTGACCAACGCCAGCGCCTGATCGTTCACCGCTTTGTGATCGCGCTCCATGTCTTTCGCGAAGGCCACCACGTCCTTATTTTTGCTCTTTTCCAGCGCCTGCTGCGCGGCCTGAATATCGAGCTGGCCGGCCGTATAAGCAATGTGCGCGATTTGCGGATCGGTGAGCTTGGCGCCTTGCGCTGAAGCGATGCCGGATGCGAGCAGCAATGCCGCGAACGCGCCGGCGAACCTGACGAATACCATGATGAACCTCCCTGTGACGGCCACGACGGCCGTGTCTTTGCACGCCATTGGATGCGGCAGCGCAGCAAAAGGTTCCCGAGATTGATCCGGAAAGGCTGACCTCGACACCGTTTATGTGCCGATTGGGCTAGGCTCCGGGATTTCCGGGGTCATCGGCGTACGCGACGCGTCTCGCCGCGCAGGCCTTCCAGCACGATGCGGATCTTGTCTTCAGCCGAAAAGTGCCGCCGTGTAGCACGGCGGACGTTCTTCACGACTTGCGTCGCCGGTTCTTTCTCCGGCATGGATTTCTGTCTCATCTTCGCTCCTTGAGAAGGCTACGATGAGCCAGAAATCCTCCCTTCCTCAACCCACCCAATCCGTCTCATGAGTGCTGACGGCGGACATGTTATACCGCCGTTCGGTACCTGATAATTGTCAAAGCAACGGCCAGCTGGGGCTAGTATGCTTTTTCAAAATGACTGAGCGCACAACCAGCATGCCCGCTGCGCTCCCGATGGAACGTCTGTCTCGCGGAGAGATTGCTCCTATGAGCCCCTGTGGCATGCGTCCCTAGCCCGCGAGCCCTGGAGATTTAAAACTTGTCCGCTTGTCGCTTTCCCACGGCTTGGCGCTTCATCGTGTAGTCGCTATTACCATGCCAACCAACGCCTGGTCAGAGATTTGAGTGTTGGGGTCAGGCGCGTGCGGTTATAGGCGTCCGCGGCCATTTTGATTGCCTCCGCTTGCGTCGGGTAAGTATGGATGACCCGTGCCAGGTCGCGTAGGCCGATCCCCGAGGTGATCGCGAGGGAGAGTCCGTTGATCATCTCCCCTGCGTGGCGCGCGACCACTGTGGCACCCAGAATCCGATCGGTGCCCTCTCTCACATGTATCTTCACGAATCCTTCCTCTTCCCCATCGGTAACCGCCCGGTCGACGTCATGCATCAGAATCGTTAAAGTCCTCACGGGGATGGCCTTCTCCCGCGCCTCCCGAACATAAAGACCAATATGGGCAATCTCCGGGTCGGTATAGGTGCACCACGGGATCGTCAGTGCGCTTAGCCGCTTGCGACCCAGCAACAGTGCATTTCTCAACGCGATGTGCGCAGAAGCTTCGGCGGCGTGGGTGAATTTATGTTCCAGGCACACATCGCCGGCAGCGTAAATTCGCCGGTTGCTGGTTTTCAGGAAGTCGTCAACGTAGATTCCAGTTTCGGTGTCGTACCGGACGCCGGCGGCCTCCAGACACAGGCTCTCTACATTGGGCGCCCGACCGATGCCGGCGAGGATTTCATCGACAGAAACACTGAATTTGTCACCGTCGTTCACGAGATCGACAACCTTCCGTACGCCCTCCACGCGAACGGCCACCACCGTGGTATTGAGATGAATCTCGACGCCATCGCGCGCCAAGGCATTCGAAAGGATCTGCGCCGCGTCGCGCTCTTCTTTGGGCAAAAACATCGGCTCGTCTTGTGCGATGATGACGTGCGATCCAAATCGGCAAAATGCTTGCGCCAATTCGCAGCCCAGCGGCCCGCCGCCCATGACTAACAGACGGCGCGGGCATTCAGTCAGATTAAAGACATTCTCGTTGGTCAAATAGCCGACTTCGGCTAGCCCCGGTATCGGCGGGGTGAGCGGCCGCGCGCCGGTCGCGATGAGCGCCTTTCTAAACCGCAGCTTATCGCCGGCCACCTCGACAGTGTCGGGTCCCGCAAAGTGTGCTTCGCCGAAATACACGTCGACGCCCGCCTCACTTAATCGCGGTGCCGAGTCGGCCCGGCTAAGGCGGGCCTGGATCCGCCGCATCCGCTCCATCACCGTTGGGAATCCGATGCCGATGCTGCCCGGCACCTGGGCGCCGACATTGTCCGCGTCGCGCATTTCCGCATAGAGCCGTGCGGTGCGGATGATCGCCTTCGACGGCACGCAGCCGACATTCAAACGATCACCACCGATGAAATTGCGCTCGATAAGCGCCACCTTTGCGCCGAGCACGGTTGCTTCGCGCGCCGCGGTGATCCCGCCAGGGCCGGCGCCGATGACGACCAGATTGTATTTTCCCGCGGATTTTGGATTGCGCCATGCGTGCGGATGAACATCGTGCAGGAGCGCCCGATGGAAGCGGTCATCCGGCGGTTCGCTCGGCAGCATTTGGTCCTGCTGCACGACTTGCTCTTGCTGTGCGGAAAAATGCGTCATGACAACCAACCACCGGTAAATCCGGCGCGACGTAGTCCATTGCCTATATAAGGGCACCGCCGCATTAGGTTCCAAATCAGCCGCGAGCGATAATTCTCAATCATCAGGACGATGATCCCCTGGTCGAGCCCGAAATAACCTTCTGAGACCCAGCCGGACGGCCCATCGCCCCGCAAAGTCGGATTGAAGCCACTCGGCAATCTGGAATCCCGGATCATCTCTGGGTAGCGCACACAAAAATGGTGCAGCGCCGACAAGGAAAGTTCGGGTGCGAACGGCAGCGATGCGAGCACCGCACACGGGTCGATCGTGCCGTCGTCGGCCCGTAGGGCACGCCGCGTGCGGCATAGCCGAGAAACCGGCGTTCCATGCCGTCGATCTTCAGTGTCTGGAAACCGGGCCCGTCGTTTGCCGTAATGCCCCAGCAATCCTTGCCATAGCCGTCAAACCCGAACGGATTGCGCCGCGCGTATTCGCGCTGAACATAAGTGGCGCACCGGCTGTTTTCGAAATAGTCGCTTTTTTCTCGCGCATGAAGCGATCCCGTATGCCGGCAAAATCGATCCATGCCTGGGAAAAATGATGAATGAAGAGCGGCCCAGCATAAAGGAACTCGTAATCGTAAATGTTTTCCCACTGATAGGTCGCGGTCCACTTGGTATAGCTGCTCTCCGGAAATGGATGGGTCGGCGACGCCAAGCCTAGCACATAGAGAATGATCGCCTCGTCATAACCACCCCAGCCATAGTGCAAAAATCCGCTCTCCGGCTTCCATCCTTGCCGCACGGTCGTTCCGCCACCGCGCGCCCATTGCCAATCGACGCGGCGGTAAATCGCATCGGCGCGTTTGCGAATCTCGTTTTCGCTTGGCGTCTCCTCGCTGAAATACACGCTCACAGTCAGTACCCCTGCTAGCAGCAGCGTGGTGTCGATCAGCGACACTTCCGACTGCCAGACACGCTTGCCAGTCTTCATGTCGAGGAAATGGTAATAAAAGCCCTTATAGCCGGTCGCGTCCGCCTGTCCGTCCTGAGAGCAGTCCCAGAAGAATCGCAAGATAACGAGCGTGCGCGCCACAGCATCCGCGCGCGTCATCCAGCCGCGCTCCACGCCTACCGCATAACATGACAGCGCGAAACCCACGACGGCGATGCTGGCGGGCGAGCCCGCGCGGCTCGTATCGGCCACCAAGCCGTTCTCTGATTGAATTGCTCCAAAAAATAACCGAACGCAGCGCGCTGGAAGCGATCCAGCAATTCTTCATCCGATTGAGCGGGCGATTCAGCCACGGTCACCCACCGCAAACCGGAGGGTCACGGCCGCTACCGATAGGGGCGGCAAGGTGACATCGAAACAAAGAGCACCATCCCGGAATTCGAACGGATGCGATTCGGCTTCGCAACGCGACACCGCGTTGAGTTCTCCCACGGTCGCCGCGTTCAGATATTCCGGAGAGCCCATTTCCTGCCAGCGCCGTTTCGCGTTGGCATGATCCGAATCGATCCGCCGGATCGTGGCCTGGGTCGGGGGCTGCGCGTTGCCAAGCTTTATCTGGATCGTCTCCGTCGCGATCGGATGGCGCGGCAAGGCGTAGTTGGTGAGAAGAACGGTCGCCGACCCCTGGCCCCGAACGGCCCACGCATCGACTGTCGGATGCGTGCCGTCGACCGGCATCATTTCGGTACCAAGCGCATGCAACAATTCGAAGGCGCGATAGGCGGGCTTGGCGATGCCGTGAATGTTGAGCAGGCCGAAACCGCCCTGGAACGGTACGGACGGAAAATAATTTTCCTCGAAGATATCGGAGAAGGTCCAGTAGCTATAGCCCTGAACCAATCCGTTTGCTTCCATGATGGTCTTGGTGATGAAGGCAGCCGCATACGGCTCGTCATGCATCGGATCACGCGGATTGGAAGACGTGCACCATTCCGTGTAATAAACCGGTCGGTCGCCGGCCTTCCTTCGCACTTCCCGCGTTTCGTCGCGCAGCACGCTGCGCCGGCTCTTTGAAAGCTGCGCTTCGGTGTCGTCGCCTGGCTGCCCGAAGGCGTCAGTCGGATAATGATGCGTGCTAATAAAGTCGGCCGGCAGTTGGCTTTTCGTACAAAATGCGATGAAATCGTCGATCCAGGCATTCGCCGCGGTTGCCGGACCTCCCACCTTCAGCGCGCTATCAACTGATTTGATAGCCTCCACGGTGTAACGATAGAGCTTGAAATAATCGTCCTGTTTGCCGCTGCCGAAGGCGTCGAGGTTCGGCTCGTTCCAGACTTCGAAGAACCACTGGCGAACTTCGGCCAAGCCATAGCGCTCGATCCAATGGACGACAAGTTTGCGGATCAAAGTCGACCATTGCGCGTAGTCCTTGGGCGGGGTGACGTTAGCACGATAGTGGAAAACCGTTTTGTCGCCGGACGCGAGTGTGCTGGGCATGAAGCTTAGCTCCACGAACGGCTTCATGCCGATCGAAAGCAGAAAGTCGAAGATTTGGTCTGCATTGAAGAAGGAATAGAAAAGCGTGTCGCCCTCGGAGATCAGCGTGCCGACATCGTCGCACAACAGGCCGTGAAACCGCACATGTCGAAAGCCTAACTCGTTATGCGCACGCCGCATTTGTTCTCGCCAGTCCGCCCGTAGCGCCATCGACGCATGATCGCTGCCGACCGTGTGCTCCCAAAAGTGTGGTAGAGCCGATGTCGTGCCATTGACGTCGCAATTGAAAATCCCGACCATCATCAATCTCGTTCGGCCGGTCGCAACGCCGCGCGCCGTCTTTTATTATTTCTGTCGCTCGGTCTTGGCGCGCGACCGCAGCTCCCAGCTGCCGTTGCTACCCCCATAAAAAAAGACCTCTCGACATCGGCGTCCCAAAGCCGAAACCCGCCGGTAATTCCGGCACGATTCGATGCGATCCTGACGTCCTCTGGTGGATCGATAACTTTATCTCCGTTGCCGCCTCCCAGATACAGTACATCGTAGTGAAGGAGAGAATTGAGAATTTTAATTGTCTTGCGGACGCGGTGGCTCCATTTCTTGGCGCCCTCGCGCCGCAAGGCCTTGCTGCCGATATAATCGTTATAGGTCTGGTTGTCGTGGATCGGATGCTGCGCCAATTCGAGATGCGGCATCAGCAGGCCATCGCGGAATACCGCCGTGCCGGCGCCGGTGCCGAGGGTAAGCACGACCTCCAATCCTCGACCCTTGACGATTCCGAAACCCTGGACCTCGGCGTCGTTGAGCAAACGAACTGGCTTGCCGAAACGCTTGGACAAGGTGGCTGCCAATGGAAAATTGTGCCATGGGCGGTCGCCGAAATGCGGCGCCGTGAGAGTTCGCCCGTCGCGGACTACGCCAGGAAATCCCACGGAAATTCGATCGAAACCGAGCAGCGGTGCGACCAGAGCCACGAGCGTTCGCAAAAGAACTTTCGGCGGGCAGGGGTAAGGCGTCGCGACACGGACTCGGTCGACCAACATTTT
>Ga0116223_10005440_pt1 | contig 10741 bp, 7 predicted proteins | sample Sb_taG_3_FD_90092 | JGI IMG/M metagenome (GOLD analysis project Ga0116223, IMG submission 90092) | Peat soil microbial communities from Weissenstadt, Germany - Sb_50d_a_PC metaG | ecosystem: Environmental > Terrestrial > Soil > Wetlands > Peat | place: Germany: Weissenstadt | collected 2010-09-21 | reverse complement strand
GGGCCTTTGAGCGCGAACGGGCTCAGATCCAGCGACGGGCGGTTGCCAATCAACCGCCCGTTCGCACATTCTGGCAGATTTTGCGGACACAAGAGCGCGCTATAAGCCGTTAAAACCATTGCGCGGGGAATGCCGGGTGTTTCCGGTGTGACCGTGGTGACTACACTTGTGTGTTGTTTTTATTTTGCACACAAGGCTGCGGGCGCATTGAGCGCCCGGCATTCCCTGCGCCCTCTGATCTTCAGAGGCGAAGGTCTCGTGCACAACCCGGGCGCTCTGCGCCGCGGGATCGTGAGCGCGTGTTTTGCCGTCATTGCGAGCGAAGCGAAGCAATCCATTCTTTCTTTGTGCGGCACGATGGATTGCTTCGCTTCGCTCGCAATGACGGTTCCGATAAAGCTGTTGGTAATTCGTTCAACAACAGGGCTGACATTCACCGGTCCCGACGTTATATCAACCCGCCCGGCACGTCCGGGCTTTTGGCGTTGGAATTTGGAAAGAAAAATGACGGGAACGACACGATCGAGCGGCGGCCTTGACGATCGCCGCAAGCGGCTCCTGTTTCGCTGCTGGCATCGCGGCACCCGCGAGATGGACCTCATCCTCGGCCGATTTGCCGATGCCGAGATTGCGCACTTGACCGGCGAGGAGCTCGATCAGCTCGAGCGCCTGATCGAGGTGCCCGATCCCGACCTTTACGCCGCGCTCACGGGAGCCGCGCCACTGGCGCCGCAACATGCCGGCCGCCTGTTCGACCGCATCAAATCATTCTCCCCGGGGGATCACGGGGCATGAAGCAAATAACCCAATCGCCCGCGCAGTTGCTCGTGCCCGGGCGAGCGCTGACCTTTGCCAACGTCGCCGAGGGCGCCGAGGGTCTCGTAGTCTCCGACTTGGCGCGCGCCGTCGCCGCGCGGCCCAAACCGCCGGCGGTCAGCCTCGCCGTGATTTGTCGCGACGGCGCGCGCATGCAGCAACTGGCCCGGGCGCTGGAATTCTTCGCCCCCGATTTGCCGGTGCTGCAATTTCCGGCCTGGGATTGCCAGCCTTACGACCGGGTGTCGCCGCATGGCGGCATCCTGGCGCAGCGGCTGACGACGCTGGCGCGCCTGGCGCGGCTTGCCGGCAGCGATAAGCCGCTGATCGTACTGACCACGGTCAACGCCATCGTGCAGCGGGTGCCGGCACGCGAAACGATTGCGGCGCAGGCGCTGTCGGTGGCGCCCGGCCATGTCGTGCCGATGGATTCCATCGTGGCCTGGCTCGAGCACAACGGTTACAGCCGCTCTTCGACCGTGCGCGAGAGCGGCGAATATGCCGTGCGCGGCGGTATCCTCGATCTGTTCCCGGCCGGACTCGATCAGCCCGTCCGGTTCGATTTTTTCGGCGACAGCCTGGAATCGATCCGCAGCTTCGATGCGGAAACCCAGCGCACGCTTCTCGACATGCGCTCGCTTGATCTCGTCCCGATCTCGGAATTTCAACTCACCACCGAAACCATTCGCCGTTTCCGGATGGGTTATGTCGCAGCCTTCGGCGCACCGGAACGCGACGATCCGCTTTATGAGGCCGTCAGCGAAGGCCGCCGCCATCCCGGCATGGAACATTGGCTGCCGCTGTTCCAGGAACGCATGGACACCCTGCTCGACTACCTCACTGACGCGCCGATTGCGATCGAACCGCAAGGCGAGGATGCCGCGCGCGAACGCTTCAAGCAAATCGCCGATTATTACGACGCACGGCGCGAGGCGCTGGAGCATCCCGGCGGCGGCGCGATCTACAAGCCCTTGCCGCCGGACCGGCTTTATCTGACCGAAGACGAGTGGACGAAGCTGCTGCAAGACTCGGCGCTCGCGCGGCTGACCCCGTTTGCGATGCCGGAGGGCAGCGCCGATGTGGTTGACGCTGGCGCGCGGCAGGGACGCAATTTCGCGCCCGAACGCACCGACAGCTCGATCAACGTGTTCGAGGCCGTCGTTGCCCATGTCGGGGCATTGCAGGTCAACCGCAAGAAGGTGGTGATCGCGCTCTGGAGCGAGGGCTCGCGCGATCGCATGGGCAGCATGCTCAGGGATCACAAGCTACTCAACCTAGTGAGCGTCAACGCCTGGCGCACCGTGCAGGCCACGCCGCGCAACCAGACGATGCTGGCGGTGGTCGGCATGGAATCCGGCTTTGAAACCGAAAATGTCGCCGTCATCACCGAGCAGGACATTCTCGGCGACCGGCTGGTACGGCCACGCAAAGCGAGCCGCAAGCTCGACAATTTCATCTCTGAAGTCACGAGCCTTGCGGCCGGCGACCTCGTGGTTCACGTCGAGCACGGCATCGGGCGGTTCGTCGGCCTGCAGACGCTCGACGTGGCGGGCGCGCCGCATGACTGTCTGGAACTGCATTACGCCGCCGACACAAAACTGTTTCTGCCGGTCGAGAATATCGAGCTCCTGTCGCGTTACGGCTCCGACAGCACCAATGTCGAGCTGGATCGGTTGGGCGGTAGCGGCTGGCAGGCGAGGAAGGCCAAGCTCAAGAGCCGCATTCGCGAGATCGCCGGCGAATTGATCAAGATCGCCGCCGAACGATACCTGCACGAAGCGCCGAAACTGCCGGTGCAGCCGCATGTCTACGACGAATTCTGCGCGCGTTTTCCCTACGAGGAAACCGAGGACCAGCTCGGCGCGATCAATGCCACATTGAAAGATCTCGAAAGCGGCCGTCCGATGGACCGTTTGATCTGCGGTGACGTCGGATTCGGCAAGACCGAGGTGGCGCTGCGCGCGGCGTTTGCAACCGCACTCGACGGCAAACAGGTTGCGGTTGTCGTCCCGACCACGCTGCTGGCGCGCCAGCATGCCCAAACCTTCACCGAACGCTTTCGCGGCTTTCCGATCCAGGTAGCGCAAGCCTCGCGCCTGATCGCGCCGAAGGAACTTACCCAGGTCAAAAAGGGGCTGGCGGACGGGTCCATCGATATCGTAGTCGGCACCCATGCGCTGCTTGGCAAGTCGATCAAGTTCAGGGACCTCGGCCTTCTGATCGTCGACGAAGAGCAGCATTTTGGCGTCAGCCACAAGGAGCGGCTGAAACAATTGCGGGCCGAGGTGCACGTGCTCACCTTGAGCGCCACACCCATCCCGCGCACGCTGCAGCTCGCGCTCACGGGAGTGCGCGAACTCTCGATCATCGCCTCGCCGCCGGTCGATCGTCTCGCGGTCCGCACCTTCGTCGCACCCCACGACCCCCTGATGATCCGCGAGGCGCTGCTGCGCGAACGTTACCGCGGCGGGCAGGCCTTCTACGTGGCGCCGCGCATCGAAGACCTCGCGGGCGTCAAGGATTTTCTCGACAAGAACGTGCCGGAGATGAAGGTCGCGGTCGCGCATGGCCAAATGCCGCCGACCGCCATCGAGGATATCATGTCGGCATTCTATGACGGCAAGTACGACATCCTGCTTTCGACCACGATCATCGAGTCCGGCCTCGATATTCCAAACGCCAATACCCTGATCGTGCATCGCGCCGATATGTTCGGATTGGCGCAGCTCTATCAGTTGCGCGGCCGGATCGGGCGTTCAAAGCTGCGGGCGTACGCGCTGTTCACGCTGCCGGTGCAGCAGAAAATCACCGCACAGGCCGAACGGCGACTGAAGGTGTTGCAATCGCTGGAAACGCTGGGGGCCGGATTTCAGCTCGCCTCGCACGATCTCGATATTCGCGGCGCCGGCAATCTGCTGGGCGAGGAGCAATCCGGCCACATCAAGGAAGTCGGCTTCGAGCTTTACCAGTCGATGCTGGAGGAGGCGATCCTCAACCTCAAGGCCGGCGTGGTGGAGCCCGCGGCCGATCGCTGGTCGCCGCAAATCACCATCAGCATGCCCGTGCTGATTCCGGAGGACTACGTCGCCGACCTCTCGGTGCGGCTGTCGCTGTATCGGCGGCTCGCCGATCTCGATACCGACGAGGAGATCGACAATTTCGCGGCCGAACTGCGCGATCGCTTCGGCGTGTTGCCGGACGAGGTGCGTTATCTGCTCAAGGTCGCCGCCATCAAGAATTATTGCCGGCGGGCCAATGTCGAGAAGGTCGATGCGGGGCCGAAGGGCGCAGTCATCACCTTCCGCGACAATAAATTCGCCGAGCCCGAGCGGCTGGTCTATTTCATCCGGCAGCACGGCCAGGCGGCGCGGGTACGGCCCGACATGAAAGTGGTGTTCTTTCAGGAATGGGAAACGCCCGAGGAGCGCCTGACGGGAACGACCGAAATCCTGCGCCAGCTCGCCAACCTCGCCGAGGACAGAAAAGCGGCTTGATTTGGGAAAATTTACGAGGCGGCGCGGCGGCCTTCGCCATGAAGCCGCGCGAGCAGGGATTGCACGCTATCCGATGGTTCGAGAACCGCGAAGCTGACCGTGGGCTCTGACCGCGTGTCGCGCTTGCCGTGATCCGTATGCCGCATCACGCTGGAAAGCCGCCGCGCGATCGCGTGCGCCGTGCGCAAATCGGTCTCGGCGAACACAACGATAACGGACCCGTCTTCTTGAGCCGCACCAAAATCCATCTGCCGCATCAGGCGGCTGAGCATTCGGGCGCCGTCAAGCTGCGCGCGCGGGTGGGCCGGATCGAAGGCAAAACGCGCGACCGACAAGCCGCCGCCCCGCGACACCGTCTGATGGATCGCGGTGGCAAAATCGCGGTTGAACGCATCTTGCGTCAAAAGACCGGTGAGCGGATCGAGCAGCCCGCCGGCATCGATCGACCGGAGCGTGCGGCTCAGATGAGCCTCAAAGGCGTGCTGGCGGATCAGCGGCAGGGCGTTGGCGGTAACATGCGCCGGATCGGCTGAGATGATCTCGAGATTTGGCAGATCATAGCCCGGCACCACTCCCTCATGCGTCACCACCACGGGCAAATTGCGGAAGCGCGGATCTTCGCCAAGCACGGTGAGAAACGCATCGACCACGCGCGGGCTAAATCCTTCACCGAGCACGATGCCGTCGATGTCGCGCGTGTTGAGGTGTTTTGCGGCGGCCTCGATGCTCAGCGCGCCAACGATTCCCATCCGCCCGCCGAGCGCGACGGATAGTGCCGGATAGCCCGCGCCGCGCCCGGCGAGAAGCACCGTGGCATCGCGAACCGGATTCGTCTCGGCAATCGTCGGCCGGGCCGCCGGCTGATCTTCAAGGCGGCGCATCACGGTCGCATGCAGGGTCCGGACCCGCAGCGCCGCGCGCAGGCGTGCGGTCAATCGATCCGAACCGGCGTCGGTTCCAGACTGCGAAAATGGGATGGCATTCTCGGGCAATGACGTCTTCGGATCGATCACGATGAGAGGCAAATAGGGCTGCAACGCGCCGATTTGTTTTGCGAAGACGGCGAGCTCCGGCTCGGCGACTTCAGGCAATGCAACAAGGATGGCGACGGGCTGCATCTGCGCGACGGCTCGCGCCGCGTCTGCCCATTTCGTCTCGATGAGCGGAAACATCTTCGCATCGTCAAGCGCCGCCGTTAACGCTGGCTGCTTGTCGTTCGACACGATGATGATCGGGCCTTGCGGGGACATCGGAGAACTCGGACCAACGCGCTTCGATTGGAAGGCGCGATCCTAGTTCGCTCGGCCTTAATGCCGCGTCAACGAAGCCGCCCGTGTCTGGACTAAACGAGGTTGGCGCGGTCCCGAAACGCTTCCACCATCAGGGGGTTAAGTCCGAGCTGGCTCAACGCCTCGCGGCCGCGCGCATTATCCTGGGCGCGGCCGGCGAGGCGGTAGCCGCATAGCCGGTCGGGCAACGCCGTGAGCAGCGCTCCCTGACCAAGCCGTTTCGCCCATTCCTGAAGATCCTGCGACAGAAACCGGTAGCCGCCGACGGCTACGATTCCAGAGGGAGGGGAGGTGATGCAGATCGCCCCCGTCGAGCGGTCGAGCCGGGCCGCATAACCGGTGTCGACGTAGTCAAGCGGCGGCTGCGCCACCAGGGAATCGCTCGGCGGCGGAGGTGGCGCATAAGCCGCCACAGCCACCATCGGGCCGCGCAGGGCCAGCGTTCCCTTCGGGGTGAGAAGCGTCTCGCCGGCGGTTGACGTCCCCGGGACGTCGCGCGGCGCGCCGTGCGGTCCCGGTATGATCGGCACCGCCAGGCCTCCCGCGTTCCGGCGGGCGCCAAATAACCCGGCTTCGCCGAACAGATAGACGTCGGTCATTCTCACTTGTTCGGGAGTCCATTGGGCGCTCGACGCCACCTGTTCCGGCGTACGCCACAGCGCGATCACATTGCGCAGTGTCGGCAGGCGCGCCGGCATGTCGAGTTCCGCCAGCCGCAAGGCCATCGGCGCCGGCGCGATCAGCGTATCGCAGGAATTATCGTTGATTTGCCGCTCAAGGATTTCACCGTCGAACGGATGATGCAGGCCGAGCGTTCCGCCCGACAGCAGCCAGACAAGAAGCGAGGAGGTAAACCCCGCGAACGACGACGGCGCGAACGCCGACATCAGTCTGGCTCCCTGCGACACCCGGCTTTCGAGAAAGACCGCCAGTCCACCGGCGATCAGATTGAGGTGGGTGCGCGGTACCGCAAGAAAACCGTCAGCGGTCACGTCGAACGAGACGAGCGCGGCCCTGCGGCCGTCCTGTGTGACGACGCGATCGGTGGTCGATCCATTTGTCAGGGCGAGGTCGAGCGAAGCCATCCCCTCCGGCAGGTCGTCCCCGAAACCGCAAACGTGCCGAATTGAGAAGGCTTCGGCCGCGGCGTTCATGGCGAGATCGGCATGGTTGATGCCGTCAATCCTGGCCGTGGTCACGATGGCTCTGGCGCCCGTGCGATTGAGCGCCATTGTCAATTCCGCCTGTCGCCATAGCTGCGGAAGCAGGGCGACGATCAACCCCGCCCGATGTGCGGCAAGAACCGTGAGCATGAACTCGACGGTATTTGGCAGCTGGACCCCGATGACGGAATTTGACGGCAGTCCAACCTCGACGAAATGAGCCGCCAGCGCCGAGATGGCCTGATCGGCCTGCGCGAAAGTCATACGTCTTGGCGCCTGACCCGTGATGCGCTGCTTGTTCAGCGGATCGAGCAGCGCCGGCGCATCGGGCTGCCGCGCCAAAATCCGGCCAAATAATCCGTCGAGCGTTGGCGATACGTTGGTCTGTTTCACGGAATCTCTTTGGTTTCGATCACTTCGGTCTGATCATCTGGGTTTGGGCAGAGGACGCTGCCACCAGGTCTCCGGGAGATACCCCGTCAAAGCGGTGGCTTCTGGACGTTCTATCCGATTCCAGCGGGCGATCCATTGTTCTTGAATGTTAAAAAGGGGGATGGCGTAGAAGCCGGACATCAACGCGCGGTCGAGCGCCCGCACCGCTGAGACAAAGGCGCCATGGTCGCGCGCTTCCAACATGGCCGCGATCATGGCGTCGATGGCGGGGTCCTTGGCCCCCATATAGTTTCGCGTGCCTTGGTTGTCCGCCGCTTCGCTTCCCCAATAAAAGAACTGCTCGTTGCCCGGCGAAAGCGACTGATCCCAGCGGTTCTGGATCATGTCGAAGTCGAAGCCGAGACGGCGCTGGTCGAATTGAACGGGGTCCACCGCGCGGACCGACGCCTCGATTCCGGCGCGTTTGAGATCGCGCGCAAACGCCAGCGCGATACGCTCCTGATCGCGGGTGGTGACCAAGATTTCGAAGGTGAGGGGCGCTTTGGTCGAATGCTGCCGCAACACCGTGCCGTCGAGATCGTAGCCGGCCTCGGAGAGCAAACTCAGCGCGCTACGCAGCGCGGCGCGATCGCGCCCCGAGCCATCAGTCACCGGAAGACGGTAACTGCCATCGAGAATGTCGGCCCGGATTTGCGAAGCGAAGGGCTTTAGAAGCTCGCGTTCGCGGTCATCGGCAGGGCGGCCATAGGCCGATAGCTCCGAACCAGCAAAGAAGCCCGCCGAACGGCCATATAGACCGAAGAAGTAGTTACGGTTGATCCATTCGAAGTCGAACAGCAGCGTCAGCGCCTGGCGTACCCTGATGTCGGAGAACACCGGCCGCCGCGTGTTGAAAACCAGGTATTCCGACGGCTGCGGCAAACCGGTTTTGATGGTGTCGCGGATCACCTCGCCATTACGCACGGCCGGAAAATCATATCCCTCGTGCCAGCGCAGCGGCTCGGTTTCGACCCGAAAATCGTAGAGGCCGCGTTTGAACGCCTCAAACTGGGCATTGGCCTCGCGATAGAAGTCGAGCCTGATCTCGTCGAAATTCCACAAGCCACGGCTGACCGGAAGGTCGCGCCCCCAATAGTCGGGTCTACGCGAGAGCGTGACGCTCGCGCCGGGGTTCACGGCGCTAACACGGTAGGGGCCCGAACCGACCGGCGCCGTCATCGCGGTCTCCTCGAACGTCGCGACATCGACGGCATGCCGGGGCAGCACCGGAATAAGGGCGAGGATCAGCGGCAGCTCGCGATCCTGCGTGCCGCCAAAGTCGAACCGTACCGTGAGCGGATCAAGCGCTTCGGCCCTTGCGACTTTCGAATAGTATTGACGATAATTGGGACGTCCCTTGTCGCGGAGCAGCGCCCAGGAGAACAGAACATCGTCCGCAAGCACGGGTTTTCCGTCGGAGAAATACGCCCGCGGATCGAGGTGGAATGTGACATAACTTCTGGCGTCGTCGGTTTCGACAGTCCTGGCCAGTAGGCCGTACAATGTGAAAGCTTCGTCATAGCCCCGCGTCATCAGGCTCTCGACGACGAACCCCCTGACTTGCTGCACGGCAAGTCCCCTGACGATGAGGGGATTGAGGCTGTCAAAGCTCCCCAGAATGCCCTGAACCAGCCGGCCGCCTTTTGGCGCATCGGGGTTGGCGTAGGGCATATGCGTGAAACCGGCCGGCAAAGCCGGCGAGCCATGCATGGCGATCGCGTAGCTTTGTTCGGCGAAAGCCCTGTTGCCGAGGGCCGAAAGCAGGAGGCCAGGGACAAGCAGGCTGCAAACCAAAGCGCCAATGCAACTGCGCCCGGGAACCCGCAATTTAGCGCGCTGATTTGATTCGCTATGGCTCACTGTCGCATTTTACCATAGGCATGCAGGCCGACATGGGCCTGCACCAAAACTGCCCGCTGGCATTGATCTTTTCGCCCGTGCCTGTATGAAGGCGTGGAATTGACCAGTGGGTAGTGCCTGTCACGCATCCGCCTCAATTGGCAAGGAGACAGCCGCCCAAACGGCTAGGTGCAGCGCCTGCAGCGGTTTCGGGCGATCCCGTTCAGAAAGGGTTTTCCGCAATGAATTTCCGTATCTTGGCCGCGCCGGTCTGGCCGCGTGGGCGGGTCTTCGCCTTGATGGCGGCCACGGCCATGACTGCCACATTGCTGGCTCCCGACCTTCGGGCCCAGACCCCGGCTCCCGCGCCCGCTGCGCCGGCAGCGGCACCGAAGGCCAAGGCGGCGGCCCCGAAAGCCGCGCCGAAGGGCGCGCCTGCGGCTCCCGCACCGGCCGCTCAGCAAGCTCCGCCGCCGGCGGCCGCTGCGGCCGCCCCCCCGGCCGATCAGCAGGTCCAGCTGATCTATGCGCCCTGGACCAAATTCTGCCTCAAGGGGCAGGATGCGAATGCCAAGCAAGTCTGCTTCACAGGCAAGGATGGCCGCATCGAGTCCGGCCAGCCCGTCATCGCCGCGGTCGTGATCGAGCCCGAGGGTGAGCCCAAGAAAATCCTTCGCGTCACGCTTCCGCTCGGCATGCTGCTCGTTCACGGCACCCGCATCATCGTCGACAACAATCCTCCTGCACAGAGCCCCTATGTGATCTGCTTCGCCAATGGCTGCATGTCGGATTACGAAGTGACCCCCGAACTGCTTGCGAACCTGAAGAAGGGGCAGAACCTGGTCGTTCAGGCCATCAGCTCCAACAACCAGCCGGTTACGCTGCCGCTGCCGCTGGGCGATTTCGCGAAGGCCTTTGACGGTCCTCCGACCGACCCGAAGCAGTTCGAGGAAACCCAGAAGAAACTGCAGGAAGAGCTGCAGAAGCGCGCCGAGGAAGCGCGCAAGAAGCTGGAGGCGAACCCGCCCGCCACGGGCACAGCCGCCAATCCGGCCGCCAAGTAATCTCGACCTGTCGGCGACAAAAGGGCGCTCGAACAGAGCGCGCTTTTCTGTTGCGCGGGTGCGTCGCGCGCCAGATCTACCGCCGGTGTCAGTTCAGTGACGGATTGCGCGGCCGATAACTGCCCGATTTGTCTTTCACGAAAATCTCGGCGACCTGCGAGTGGCGGATCGGTTCGCCTGAATCGTCGGGCAGGAGGTTCTGTTCGGAAACATAGGCCACGTACTCGGATTCCGAATTCTCGGCAAGCAGGTGGTAGAACGGCTGATCCTTGTGCGGCCTGAGCTCTTCGGGGATCGACAACCACCATTCTTCGGTATTGTTGAATTCCGGATCGATATCGAAGATCACGCCCCGGAACGAAAAAATCCGGTGGCGGACGATCTGTCCGATCTGAAATTTGGCGGTCCGCGCTTTTATCATGCTCGTCGAATAGACCATGATTGTGGCCGATGCTAGAGGCAAACCGGCGAATTAACCTTCGCCGTGGCCAGTCCGTCCCAAGTGCCAAACCGATTGCCAATCGGGGCGAAGAAACTTCCCCCCAAGACTAGCTCGCCTGCCGTGGCGCCCGCCACGACGGCGCCAATCCCTCGCGCATGGCAAGACGGCGAAGCGGCCCCACCGAGCCGATCAGATGCAGGCC
>Ga0116223_10005439_pt1 | contig 10742 bp, 12 predicted proteins | sample Sb_taG_3_FD_90092 | JGI IMG/M metagenome (GOLD analysis project Ga0116223, IMG submission 90092) | Peat soil microbial communities from Weissenstadt, Germany - Sb_50d_a_PC metaG | ecosystem: Environmental > Terrestrial > Soil > Wetlands > Peat | place: Germany: Weissenstadt | collected 2010-09-21 | reverse complement strand
TTGCCCACTCCACGACCACCAGCAAGCCGCCCGGAACCAGAGCGGCACCGACCAGATCCAGCACGTGGCCCAGGTCACCGACATGATGCAGTGACGTGCACGCCACCACGGCACCGGCGGGCTAGGCGCCGACCCCACCCGGATCGCCGCCTACGTGGTCTCCGGGGTGGGGTTCCTCGGCGCCGGCGTCATCTTGCGTGACGGCGTCAGCGTCCGGGGCGTCAACACCGCCGCCACCATCTGGTGCTCATCAGCCGTCGGCGTGCTCGCCGGCGCGGGCTACATCATCCAGGCGAGCATCGGTGCCCTGCTGGTCGCCGCCGCCCACCTCGCCCTGCGCCCAGTGGCCGCCGCATCGACCAGCTGCCCGCCGACGGCGGCAGCGAGGTCGAGACCGTATACCGGTTCCGCGCCGTATGCCGCGCAGTCGGCGAAGCGCACATCCGCGCCCTGGTCGTGCAGGCCTTCGCCGGTGAGCAGTTCGTCCTGCGTGCCGTCCGCGGCCAGGACCTCGACCCCGGAACAGACCTGGTGCAAGTAGAAGCAGAGCTGCAGCGATTCGGCCGCGACGACGTCGCACTCGAGGCAGCGGTCAGCCGCCTCAGCCTTGAACCCGCCGTCAGCTCAGTGAGCTGGGCCGTCGTTGAGGACCCCGCCACTGGACTGGCGGCCGCGCAGTAACCCGGATCGGCCGGAGAGAGCAAGTGGTTAGCCTGATCAGCCGACAGCACGCTTCATCGGGAACACCGGCGAGCTGGCCATCGTAGCGGCGGTCTGCCCAGACGAGCGGAGTGCCCTCATGTCCGGGCCAGCGATTTATCGCAAGGGCGTCCGGGGCCCTTTGGTGAAGGCGGCCGAGCTCAGGGCGGGCGGGAATAGACCCGTCATGGCCGCAGCCCCGGCCGACTTCAGCCCGCTGACCGTTCACCAGGTGCACAGGCCAAGCTAGCCACCGACCTAACAGCCGCCGCCCTGTCCTCGCTGCTGATATGGCGCGGCCGAACAGTCATTGGGCCTGCTCGTGCGCTACCTGGCTCCGGCGGCGGCACGGCCGCGCCGCCGGGACGGCCCGGCCGGGCCGCGGTCCTCAGGCGGTGAGCCTGCGATCAGCTGGGAGGAGTTGTCCCTTATGAGCGACCTGCCGAAGGGCTGGTTCCGCGGTGAGCAGCCACCGGAGCCGCCGCAGGACAGCACCGCGGCCGGGGCGGCCGGCCACTGGCCTGGCCAGCGCGCGGCGTGGACGGCGGAGCCGCATCCCCGCTGGCCGCCCCGGCCGCGGACGGTGATCAAGATCGTGGCCGCCGGGCTGGCCGTGCTCCTCGCTGCAGGTGCCGGCTTGTTTTTCTACCTGGACTCCAAGCTCACCCGGGTCAATGTGCTCGTCGGCACCGCCGCGGCGTCGGCCGGCCAGAACTGGCTGATCACCGGCTCGACCGGGACGCTGACGGCCCGCGAGGAGATCCGGCTGCACACGGGCCACGACACCGACACCCTGTCCGACACGATCATGCTGGTGCACATCCCGGCCAACGGCGGCCCGCCGGTGCTCGTCAGCATCCCGCGCGACTCTTACGTGCCCATCCCCGGCAGCGGGCGGAACAAGATCAACGCCGCTACGCCTTCGGCGGAGCCAGGCTGCTCATCCAGACCGTGCAGGACATCACCGGGCTGCGCATCGACCACTACCTGGGCATCGGCTACACCGGCCTGGTCAGCGTCATCAACCCGATCGGCGGCGTGACCATATGCCTGCCCGGGCCGATGACAGACCCCAACGCGGGGCTGCACCTGAAGGTCGGCTGCCACACTCTTAACGGCACCCAGGCGCTCGGCTACGTGCGCAGCCGAGCGTTCGCCCTCGGTGACCTCCAGCGGGTCCAGGACCAGCGGCTCCTGCTGAAAGCGATCCTGGACAACGTCACCAGCGCCGGGACGATCGCCAACCCGTTCGCCGTCATCCCCGCCGCCGCCGGCTCCGCCGCCGCGATCACGGTCGACCAGGGAACCGGCCTGTACCAGCTCATCGGGCTGGCGTTCGCGCTGCGGAACCCGGAGACCACGACGGTACCGTTCGGCGGTTTCGCGAACACCAGCGTCTGCTCAGTTGTCCTGTGGAACCGGCGAGCGGCGCTGCAGCTGTTCGACGACCTCGCCAAGGACCGGCCAGTGCCCAAGGACCTGCTCACCGGATCATCCGCCAAGCCCACCGTCTGACCAGCCGCGCTCTCAAGTACTCCCCGGAAGGCCCGCTGACCGGCAGGAAAGACCGGCCCAGCACACCCGAGTTCGTCAAGGCGCGCCGCGCGTTAATTACCCGATGAGAGCGAGGGCTATACGGTGCCCCGTTCACCATCGGACCGGCGCTGAGATTCATCGGTAATGTTCTCCGCTTTGAAGAAGCTGCCGCCGGGCAGGTGCCGGTTCTCCACGTGCTCATGACAGCCAGGTGGGCGGTCCCGATAGCCTGTCACGAATTAGCTCGCCGTTGATGATCGACCGTGGACAGACGTCGTTATCCCCTGTGGCCAGCCAGGTTCCGTCCGGCGAGTTGGCCATGACATGGACCTGGCTGTTACGACACCAGTGCGCGTTGCGAGGTTCGCCGGCGGGGACCCCCATGCTTTGGGGACGCCATCCGCACGCCTACAACCGGAAACCACCTCGGCCGCTCTGGCTTGTGTTGATGCTGCAGGGCGTGCGGAACCTTGCCGCTCAGCCGGCGTGCGGACCGGCTCCGGCACCCGGCCGCCGGCGCGGCGCGCTGGGAGGTGGGATGCGCGCGGACGGCGAGGCGCCTGGGTGGCGCGCGGAGATCCGGACGCGCAGTGCCGCGGGCCGGATGGTGAACCGCAGGGGCGGGCTCAGGTCAACCGGCTCGCCGTCGATCCCGGCGTGCACAGGTGCCGGAGCGCTCACCTCCAGGCGCGGCGCGCTCCAGGCCTGTCCGGGCGGACGCGGGCCGTCGCGCGGCAGGCCGAGCACGATGATGCCGAGTTGCCCCGTGTCCAGCGCCGGACGGGTGCCGGGCGCCGACGGGGGCTCCAGTGCATAGGGGTTGTTGGACACCAGCACGACGTCGGGATGATCATGTTCGAGTCCGGCGTCGTCGACGAGCCACAGCGCGGGCGCCGGCGCACTCGGCCCGAGCACCCGCATGGCGGTCGCCAGGAGGGTCCGCACCTTGGCGTCGCGGTAGGCCGGGCTGCGGACCGCGTCGCCGTAGATCCCCAGCGAGACGTTGTTGAGAAACATCCGGCCGTTCACGTCCGCCACGTCGATCCGGCGCTCGACCCCGTCGGTGAACGCGTCGAGCGCGCCGGCCAGGTCGCGCCGGTCCACTCCCAGGTCGAGCGTGAAATGGTTGCGGGTGCCGGCCGGGACGCACACGAACGGGAGCCCGTGCGCGGCGGCGACCGCAGCCACGACGGCCATCGACCCGTCGCCGCCGGCCATCCCGAGTGCGTCCGCGCCACTGGCCACGGCCGCGCGCGCCAGTGCCGCCAGGCTCTGGCCAGGCCCCAGGACGCCCACTTCGATGCCCCGTTTGCGCGCCCGCTCGGCAAGCCTGGCGCGCTGGGCCGCGCCGCCGCCGGACCTCGGGTTGACCAGCAGCACCGGCCGGCGCGGTGGCTCGGCGGCCCGCCACGAACAACGGGACGGCTCCCGCGAGGACACGCTCATCGCGGGAGCCGTCGGCCGGCGGCCGATACCGCCGCCGGCCGCCGTAGGGCGGGGAGGCCGCTTGCTCAAGCCGCAGTCCTGTGCGGGTGCTTGTCACTGTCCACCGGGTGCAGGGTCTTGTCCGTGTGGCGCAGTTCGATGCCGAGCAGGAGCTGCCAGGTCCCGTAGATCAGGTTGAACAGGCCGAACAGTAGCGCGAGTGTGACCGCGCCGATGTCGGGCCGGGCGAACAGCACCACACCGAACGCGATCGACACCAGCCCGCCGAGGAGGAACAGGGCGCGCGTCCCGGCCGGCTCACCGCGGCGGAACGCGGCGAAGAACTCGAACAGGCCGGCGACCATCGCCCAGGAGGCCACGATCAGCACCAGCACGAGCGCGGTAGGCCCTGGCCAGACCAGCGCCACCAGGCCAGCGGCGATATCGATCAGACCCAGCAGCAGGTGCCCGATTACCGGGCCCGCCTTGGAGCTGCTGAACGCCCGCATGGCCTGCAAACCAGCCGCGATGAACGCGTACACGGCAAACAGGATCACCAGCGCCAGCACCGTGACCCCGGGCCAGGCCAGCGCCGTGATCCCGACGGCGATGGCGAGGATGCCGCGCAAGATCATCGACGTACTCAGCGACTTGAACATGACACCGTTCCTTTCATCTGTCGCGCACCGCGTTGCCGGCACGCTGCGGCGGGTGTCCTGCGCCTGGCCAGCACGTCCGACGGCCAGGCTCACCGGCGCCCCGGGCTGGGCGGCACCCAGGTGCCTCCTGGTGGGTTCCGTGCCGGCCAGCGGGCGCCTGCCGCGCCTAAAATCAGTTATGATTAATTATCACAACTCTGATGCTCCTTGTCAACCTGGCGCGTGAGCGGGCCGCTGATGCAGAGCCGGTGAGAGATGGCTGGGTGGGGAACCAGCGGCCACGGGGGTGTCTGTGGCTTGTTGGCGCGGCGCGTTGCCCGCGGGTGCTGGGATGCCCCACGGATGCCGGGATGCCCCGCGGGTGCCGCGGGCTTGGTCGGCCGGGTGCTGGGGGATTGTGATGCGGGGGCCAGAGAAGTGCTCCGCGGGTGCCCGGGGAGCTCGCTCCCCGAGGCGGCGGGGATGCCCCGCGGGTGCTGGGGGATTCCTCGCGGAGTGCCGGGGGCTTGCCCCCGTGGTATCAGAGCCGAGGCCTCGCGCGGGCGGCCCGAGGCCGGGCCTCACGCGTGCCCAAGACCAGCGTCCCCATTCGGCCGCGCGTTCCTGCGGCTCCCCGCCGCGCGTTCCCAGGCGCGAGGCGCGCGTTCCTGCGGCTTGGCCGTGCGCGTTCCTATAGCGCGCCGCCGCGCCTTCCCGCGGCGCGGCGCTGTGCGTTCCCGCGGCGCGGCCTCGCGCCGTTTACCAGGCGCCGGTGGGCGGGAAGGGGAGGGCGGCGAGGCGCGCGGCCTCCTCGGCCGGGACGCCGAGCAGGCGCAGGATGGCCTCGGCGAGCTGGTCCACTGAGGTCTCCTTGATGCGGTCGGGCTGGCGCTGGCGCAGTTGCAGCAGCCCGAGCAGGCCCCCGGCAACGGCGGACAGCGCGATCTCCGCGCTGGGGAAGGTAAAGCGGCCGGCGTTCTGGCCGGCCTTGATGTCGCGCAGGGCGCGTGGCGCCAGCCCGTGGGGCTCGTCCAGCAGTTCCAGCCCGCCGCCGGTAAGGAAGCGGGCGATGTCGGGGTGCGTCCAGCCAAGGCGCCCGGAGATCCGGAAGGAGACGGCGAACAGCTCGGCGGGGTCGCCGATGCCTTCGCACGCCCGGTCGATCATCTGGCCCCAGCGTTCCAGCACCTCACCCGACGCGGCATGGAACAGCTGTTCCTTGCTGGCGAAGTGGTTGTAGAACGAGCCGAACCCGACGTCGGCCACCTCGGTGATCTCCTGGATGCTCGCGCGCTCCCCCCGTCCCTCGGCGATCAGCTTCACTGCGGCGTCGATCAGCGCCTGCCGGGTCCGGGCCTTACGCCGGTCCAGCCGGTTCGCCGCGGGCGCCCGACCCGCCGATGCGACCTCCACCATCGTCGTCCTCCCGTCTGGCCGGGCCCTAACACCCGCGTCACCGCCAGCGGCGGCCTCGCTGCGTTGTGGCCCAGGCCGTATAGCGCCGGTCACCTGCCGGCGTGACACCCGGTAGCCATCACTTGTCAACACTGATGGTACATCACAGCACTGACTGCGCTGGCCACGCCGCCGGCACTGCCCCCGGCACCGGCCACGCCTTCCCGTGCGCCGGCCACGCCGCCGGCACTGTCGTCGGATGCGGGGAACGATGTCAGGGCGGGATAGCGGCGCCGGGCCGGAGCAGCACTCCCGCAGCGCGAGCTTGCGGCTGGGCACCGTCGGCGGCATCCAGGTAAGGATGAACTGGAGCGCCGCGATCATCTTCGCTTTGATTGTGGTCGGCCTGGCCAGCTGGCAGTTCCCGGCGGTCAACCCGCACCACGCCGCTGGCCTACGCCCTGGCCGGCGTGCTGACCACGCTGTTGTTCCTCGCCTCGCTGCTGGCTCACGAGATTGCGCACTCGCTGGTTGCCCGCCATTACGGGCTGACGGTGCACAGCATCACCCTGTGGCCGTTCGGCGGGGTCTCCGACCTGGGCGGCGAGGCGCCGAGCCCGGCGGCCGAAGCGTGGATCGCCGGCGCCGGCCCGCTCACCAGCCTGCTGCTCGGCGTGATCTTCATCGGGCTGGCCCTGCTGGCGGGGGGTCTCACCCGGCCCGCGCCAGCATCGGCGGGCTCAGCGTTTCCGCCCTTGCCTACCTCGGCGTTGCCAACGTGGCGCTCGCCGTGTTCAACGTGATCCCGGCCGCGCTGCTGGACGGAGGCAGGCTGCTGCGCGCGGTCATCTGGTGGCGCACCCGCGACCGGGTGAAGGCCACGGTGTGGGCGGACCGGCCGGCCAGGTTTTCGGCGCCATCTGCATCGCCGGCGGCCTGTACCTGTTCTTCCTCACCGGGGCCTGAACTGGCTGTGGATCGCCATGATCGGCTGGTTCCTCTATGGGGCGGCCACGGCCGAGGCCCAGCAAGCGGTACTGGGCGATCGGCTCCGCGGCGTCCGGGCCTGGCAGGTCATGACACCGGACCCGGTCACCGTGCCGGGGTCCATGACGGTCAGCGACTTCCTCGGGGACTACCTGTACCGCGGACGGCACCAGGCCTTCCCGGTCACCTCCGACGGCCAGGGCACCGTCACCGGGCTGGTCACCTTCGACCGCATCAAGCGCGTGCCGGCCGCCCGGCGCGACCAGACCCGGCTCGCGGACATCGCCTGCCCGCTCACCGAGGTCGCGAGGGCCGCGCCGGACGACTCGGTGGCCGACATCCTGCCCTGCCTCACCGAGTGCGCGGACCGGCGCGCTGGTGTTCCGCGACGGGCACCTGGCCGGGATCATCACACCCAGCGACATCACTCGCATGCTGGACCGTCTCACCCCGGCTTGACGCATAGGGTCGTCATGACTGATGATTAGCTACAGAATTGATGACACACGCCGTGAAGGTGCAGCAGTTCACCACGGAACGCCCGACCTTCGCCAATGACCAGCTCTTCCAGCGGCTGCAGGCAACCGGCGTGATGGTGAGCGCCAACCCGCCGAGCCAGGGCCCCCCGCTATGGGAGCAGCTCCTGCTGTGGTTCGGCCCCGCGCTGCTGCTCGGCGGTCTGCTCGCGGGGTGGTACCGCAGTGGCGCAGCCGGTCTGGGGGGCATGGCTGGCTTCGGCGGCATGGGCAAGTCCCGGGCCCGCCGGTACGACCCCGGGTCCGCGAAGCGGACCACGTCGCCGACGTCGCGGGCATCCAGGACGTCCAGAACGAAGTCAGGGAGATCGTCGACTTCCTGCGGGATCCCGAGCGCTACCGTCGGCTCGGCGCGCAGATCCCGCACGGCGTGCTGCTGTCCGGCCAGCCGGGCACCGGCAAGACGCTGCTGGCCCGGGCGGTCGCGGGCGAGGCGGACGTGCCGTTCTTCTCGATCGCCGCGTCAGAGTTCGTCGAGATGATCGTCGGGGTCGGGGCCAGCCGGGTGCGCGATCTGTTCGAGCAGGCCAAGCAGGTCGCCCCCTCGATCATCTTCATCGACGAGCTGGACGCCATCGGCCGGTCCCGCAGCGGCAGCGCCTCGTACGGCGGACGTGACGAGCAGGAGCAGACCCTCAACCAGATCCTCACCGAGATGGACGGATTCACCGGCAGCGAGGGCGTCGTCGTCCTGGCGGCCACCAACCGGCCGGAGATCCTCGACCAGGCCCTGCTGCGCCCCGGCCGCTTCGACCGGCGGGTGACGGTCTCGCCGCCGGATCTCCGCGGGCGGCGGCAGATCCTGGGCGTGCATGCCCGGAATGTGCCGCTGGCCCCCGGCGTGGACCTCGACGCCGTTGCCGCCTCGACCCCCGGCATGGTTGGCGCGGATCTGAAGAACCTGGTCAACGAGGCCGCGCTGCTGGCGGCGCGCCGTGGCGAGAATCAGGTGACGATGGCGGACTTCAGCGACTCCCTGGAGAAGATCGTCCTGGGCACGGTCCGCGGGGTCGTGCTGTCGCCAGAGGAGCGGGAGCGGACCGCGTTCCACGAGTCCGGTCACGCCCTGCTCGGTATGCTCACCCCCGGCGCCGACCCGGTCCGCAAGATCTCGATCATCCCCCGGGGCAGGCCCTCGGCGTCACCTTCCAGGCCCCACCGACCGACCGTTACAGTTACTCCGCCACCTACCTCCGCGGCCGGATCACCGGCGCGCTGGGCGGGCGCGCGGCGGAGGAGGTCGTTTACGGGGAAGTCACCACCGGCGCCGAGAACGACATGGAGAACGCCAGCAACATCGCCCGGCAGATGGTGGGCCGGTGGGGCATGTCACCGGCGATCGGGCCGGTCTCGGTGCTCCCCCCGCCCGGCCAGGAGTCCCCGTACGGCCTGGACGGCGTCGCCCCGGCCACCAAGGAGCTGGTCGACACCGAAGCCCGCAAGATCATCGAGGAGTGCTACGAGCAGGCGGTGGCCACCCTCCGCGGCAACCGCGACCGGCTGGACCGGCTGGCGCACACGCTGCTGGAGCGCGAAACGCTCGAGGAGGACGAGGCCTACGCCGCCGCGGGCATGGACCGGGCGACCGCGCCCACCGCGATCGCCCGCGGGGAGGCGGCCGGTACCGCGCAAGCCCCGGCGGGGGCGACCGCGGCAGCGCGGGCGGATGTCGGAGGGGCCACCGCTGCCACGGGCGCGTGAGCCCGCGTTCACGGATGTGAAAGAACAACAGGCCAAGACGTCCCTGCGGTCACCGGCAAGGCCCGCACCGGCCCGGCGCCGCCCCGGGCCCCGGGCTGGCGCCCGGGCGGGTCCGCAGCCTGATGCCGGGGCGGAGGGTGACCGGGTACGGCTCAGCGCTCGCGCGCTGCTGCGGGCACAGATCGCGGCGGCATTCGGCGACGGCCCGCGGAGCCCGGTCACCGGCCAGCTCGCGCGCTTCGCGCTCGCCGCCTTCGGCGGCGCGTTCCTCGCCAGTCAGAACGACCGCGGCGTCACGCTGGAGCGGCTGCTCCAGCTGCTCGTGCCCCCGCTCGCCGCGTCCCGCCGGGAACTGCTGGCCGGGGCAACGGCCCCGGTAGACCTGGCCGGGGCGATCAGCGGCGCACCCGGAACACCTTAGGAGCCCCATGTCCGAGCACAGCGGCAACCGGCAAGCAACCGTGGCGGACGCGCTCGCGCGGCGGCTCGAAGCCCGGCAGCGTGCGGCGTCTGGCTGGGCCGAAGCGCTCCGCGAACTGGGAGCACTCGACCGGGCGGTGTACGAGGCGGTGGCCGACACGCCTACCCCGCAGCTGGATGGGCCGTTGCGCCGGCTTTCCAACACCGCGAACCACTCGCGCCTGTGGTTTGGCATCGCGGCCGCCCTCGCCGCGCTCGGGGGCTCGCGCGGGCGTCGGGCGGCGGTGGAGGGTGTGCTCGCGATCGGGGTGACCTCGGCGAGCGTCAACCTCGGCGTGAAGCCGCTGGCGCGGCGGCCGCGTCCCGATCCGGCCGGCCCCGCCCTCACCGGGGCGCGCCAGGTACGGATGCCAGGCTCCGCCTCGTTCCCGTCCGGCCACGCGGCGTCGGCGTTCGCGTTCGCCTACGCCGTCGGCCGGCACCTGCCGGGGCTTGCTGTGCCGGTCCGGCTGCTGGCGGCCGGGGTCGCCTACTCGCGGGTCCACACTGGCGTGCACTATCCGGGCGACGTCGTGATCGGCTCCGTTGTCGGCGCCGGAACAGCGGCCGCGGTCGGCGCGGCATGCGACCGCCCCCGAAGCCGCGGGATCGGCCACGCGCCGGTGCACCGGCAGCCCCGGCATACTCGCCGGCCCAAGCGCTGACGCCTCCGATCGGCCGGAGCGCTGGCGCTTCCAGCTGACAGAGCGCTGACGTGATTGCGCCTGTCCGCCCGAAGATTCTCACCGATGCGCGCTTGACGTCATCATTCATCATGACTGATAATCAATCACAAGACTGATAATCGTTGGCAAATTGATCAAGTGAGGGAGCGCCGCGATGAAAGCTCACACTTCGGCCCAGCCGCCGAAACAGGACCCGCACCGCTCGCTGCACAGCGAGACAGGGGCGTTGCCCGGCCAGCACCCCGGGCGGTCCGGGAACCCGCTGATCAAGGTAGCGGGCCTGGCATGGCTGGAGTTCGAGAAGCCGGACCTGGACCGGGCCGAGCGGTTCCTGACCGACTTCGGCTTCACGGTCGCCGACCGGACCCCGGAAACGCTGCTGCTGCGCGGGCGGTGGACGGGCACCGCGTGCCTGGTGGTCCGCCGGGGCAGTGGCTCCCGCTTCGCGGGGATCGCCTTCCGGGCCGCCGCCCGCGACGACCTTGACCGGCTGGCCCGCGGCACGGGCGGTACGGTCACGCCGCACTCGGGCGGCCACGTCGTGGTACTGCGCGATCCCAGCGGGTTCCCGGTGCGCGTCGGCTACGGCTTCCCTGAGTTCCCGGCCCTGCCGGAACGCGTCCCGCTGGCGCTGAACTTCGGGCCCGGCCCGGAGCGGGTCAACGCCACCCAGCGGCCGG
>Ga0116223_10005435_pt1 | contig 10744 bp, 10 predicted proteins | sample Sb_taG_3_FD_90092 | JGI IMG/M metagenome (GOLD analysis project Ga0116223, IMG submission 90092) | Peat soil microbial communities from Weissenstadt, Germany - Sb_50d_a_PC metaG | ecosystem: Environmental > Terrestrial > Soil > Wetlands > Peat | place: Germany: Weissenstadt | collected 2010-09-21 | reverse complement strand
GCATCGTAGCCACCTGGGAGCGATCGATACTTGGCCCTGCGGGGCGTCCCTTCACTCCCCGATTGTAGCTTCAAATCTCGGACAATGCTATTTATATCGGATAAGTTATTTTTGCGCAGCGGCTAATCCCGCGGTCGACGGACGGGGCGCCATCAAAGGCGGCTGCCCGCGCTGTAGTCTGCTGTGCGACATCTGGGAAGCTTCCCTCAAGCTCAATCAACTCATCCGCAAGTTCGACCCCGGCCACGACGACCTCAAACGTCCGCCGGTCCCGGACTTGCCGCACCACGATCCGCGACAGTTGAGCCTGATCGGAGATTGAGGGAGACCGGCCTGCCTACGACACCAGCGCCCGGACCACGATCCACGACTTTTCCAGGGTCGAAAGCCGCACGCGGCGCTTGAATACGTCGTAGTTGCTGTCTTCGATTCGCTCGAGCAGGCGCGAGTAGATCGAAATCAGCGCTGCCAGGGATGGCCTGCTGCGTTGGTGAATCAGATCCAGCAGCGGCCGCGATTCGTCGTAATAGGCGCGCGCCCGCGCACTTTCGAAACGCATCAGCCGCAGAAAGGCGTCGCTGCGGTTGCCGGACCGAAGGTCGTCCTCGGAGACGCCAAAGCTGTCCAGGTCTTCGGCGGGAAGGTAAATACGGCCGCGCCCGGCGTCCTCGCGGATGTCGCGCAGGATGTTCGTCAGTTGAAACGCCACGCCGCACTTCTCCGCCAGCGGCAGGGCGCTCGGCGTGTCGAAGCCGAAGATGTGGATGGTGGTCAGGCCCACCACCGACGCCACCTGGTAGCAGTACCGGTAGAGCTGGTCGAAGGTCTGGAAGCGGCGGGGATCGAGGTCGGAAGTCACGCCGTCGATCATTTCCCGGAAATAGCGTTGAGGAATACCAAATCGGCGGACCGTGTGATGAAAGGCGGGCCACAGGGGGTGCCGGCTGAAGCGCCCTTCGAGCGCCTCCTCCATTTCCAAGCGCCAGCGTCCAATGGCCTCACGGGTGGCGCCAGGCTCGTCGCTCAAGTCGTCGCAGTAGCGCATGAAGGCGTAGATGGCGCACATCGCCTTGCGCCGCTGCGCGGAGAGCAACAGGAACGAGTAGTAGAAATTCTTGGCCCGGGTGCGCGCCACGCGGAGGCAATATCGATAGGACTGGTCCAGTGCGCTCACAGTGGAGCCACCGCCAGGGCCACGCGCGCGAACGACCGGAGCAGCAGCCACACGCGATCGGCTTTCGAAATGGCGGGTCGCGCCGCGAGCACGTCGTAGCCCTGTCGCTCGATCTTGTCGAGGACCTTGATGCCGCCGCGGCTGAACAAGTCGATATCGAGAGCCAACCGGGGGCCCACCATGCCGGCCAGCGGCCGGCCCTCCTCGAATAGCTCGCGCGCCTTCTCCACGATCTCGCGCATCACCTCCCGGAAGGCGGGCGTGAAGCGGCGGGCGAGCAGGTCCGCGACGGTGCAGCCGCGCCTCTCCAGGATGTCGAGCGGAATGTAGACGCGGTCCTTGAGGAGGTCCACCGTCACATCCTGCCAGAAGTTGGCGAGCTGCAGCGCCGTGCACGTGGCATCGGAGAGCCGTTGCCGCTCCGCATCGGAATAGCCGCAAAGGTAGAGAACCAGCCGCCCCACCGGGTTGGCGGAGTTGCGGCAATATCCGAACAATTCGTCCCAGTTTCGATACCGGGTCACGGTCTGGTCCTGCACGAACGCATCGATCAGGTCCGCGAACGGCTGGCGCGGGATGCCGTACTCCCGCACGGTTGGCTGGAGGGCCACAAACACCGGATGGGAGGCGCGGCCTTCATACATGGAGTCCAGTTCCTGGCGCCACCAGGCCAGCAGGCGCAGGCTTTCGGCGCGATCGCCGGTCTCGTCGCCCAGGTCGTCCGCCCAGCGGCAATATGCGTACACGTTGTAGAAATCCTGGTGGAGACGTTTGGGAAGCAGAACGCTCACCACGTGAAAGTTCTCGTAGTGATGAGTAGCCAGCCAGCGCGTGTAGTCCTTGGCGTCGTCGACGGAATAAACCTTGGCGAGCGCCTCGGGCGACCGGACAAACTCGACTGGGGCAAGCGGCACGGCGCGCCCGCTCCTAGGGAACGATCGCCGTCTTGAGGTGGCCGTTGTGGCTCATCAGGTGGCGCATCACTTCCAGCAGGTTGGCCAGAGGCTCCTCGCGATTGACGAAAAACGAGGCCGTAATGTGGCCCGCGCACACCAGGTCGAGCGCCTTCCGGATATAGGCCGGGGTGTGGTGGAAGCTGGCCTTGCAGGTGATTTCGGAGTAGTGCAGCAGCGCGGTGTCCAGGTTGACTTTGCTGTCGTTGGGGCAGCCGCCAAAGAAGTTCACCGTGCCGCCGCGGCGCACCATGTTGGCGGCCCACTCCCACGTCTGCGGCTTGCCGACGGCCTCGATAGCGACGTCCGCGCCGCGGCCATGGGTCAGGCTGCGGATGGTTTTGACGGGGTCGGATTCCGCGGCGACGATCAGATCGTCGGCGCCCAGGACTGCCGCGCGTTCGAGTTGCGTCTTGCGCCGGCCCACCGCGATCACGCGGCAGCCGTAGAGTTTCGCCAGTTTCACGAACATCAACCCGATGGAGCCCAGTCCGATGATGGCGATGGTGTCGCCTGGGCGGGGAGCCGTCTCTTCGAACCCGCGAACCACGCAGGCCAGAGGCTCCACCAGCGCGGCATCGTAATAGCCGACGTGGCTCGGAATGAGGTAGGTATTCTTTTGAACGATGCGGGCGGGGATGCGAATGTATTCCGCATAAGCGCCGTTGTTGAACAACAGGTCCTCGCAGAGATTCTGCAAACCGCGCCGGCAGAAGAAACACGCATCACATGGGGCCGAATTGGATGCCACCACACGCTGCCCGATCGAAAAATTCGCGACACCTTCGCTAACCGCGACTACGTCGCCTGCCAATTCGTGCCCGAACACGGCTGGGGGCACGATCATGCGAGCGTGATATCCGCGGCGGAAGACCTTGACGTCCGTGCCGCAGGTCAGCGCCACCTTCACTCGAACAAGGATGTCTCCGCTATCGATTGTCGGAACAGCTACCGGCTCCACATGCAAGTGTTCCTTGCCGTAAAGCACGGCAGCCATCATGTGGTTATTCACTATGACCACCTCTGTGGCTGAACGATTATTTTCAACGATTTAGGTCCCGGATGCAATGCCAAATCAAATCCTGAACGGATTTTAACCAACGGCAACCGGTGGGAAATCAACTCTTCCACCGGCAACTCACTGCTAAAAACCAGGTTTGCGGACTCTTTTTGCAGGTCCACTGATGCACTATAGCACCCGAACAGCGTGCGTTCACCCATGCAGATGTCGGCACCGGACGCTTCGATTCGTTCGGTGGCGGATGTCTGGGCAAAAAGCAGGATGCGCGAGCCGGGCCGCGAGCAGGCAATCGCCTGGTCGACAATCCCAGGGACAGAGGCCGCAACAATGACCAGGTCCGCGCCGCGACCCTCGGTGAGTCTTTGGACTTCGGCGCCGATGTCCACGGTTCGCGGGTCCCAGGCGAACTCAGCTCCGCACCGCGCCGCGATGGCGAGGCGTTGGGCGATGGTGTCGCTACAAACGACGCGCGCGCCGGTGCGGTGGACCAACATGGTGAACATCAGCCCTATCGGTCCCTGTCCCAGGATCGCGACGAAATCCTCCGGCTGCGGGTCGCACTGCACGACGGCTTTGTAGCACGTGTTGAGCGGCTCGACCAGGGTGGCGCGCTCGAAGGAGACCTCATCGGGGATTTTTTCCACGCCGCGTTCCACAATCCAATCCATGACGCGGACGTACTGCGCGAATCCGCCGCCCGCAGGCTCGAAGCCGGCGGTAATGCCCACTCTTTTGTACACCGGGCACTGCGCATAGATCTTGCGGCGGCAATAGAAGCAATCCAGGCAGGGAATGTGGTGGAAGGCCACCACGCGCTCGCCGGGACGGAACCTGGTGACGCCCGCTCCCACTGCCACCACGACTCCAGCGGTCTCATGACCATAGATGCGTGGCGGCGTCAGGAGGTTGTGCTCGATTTTTTTGAGATCGGTGTGGCAGATGCCGCAGGCCTCCACGCGGATGAGCATCTCGCCGGGCCGGATTGTGGGGGTGGGGATTTCCTCAACGCTCACGACACTCTGGCCGCGGTAGACCGCCGCATGCATTGTCTCGGGGATGGCGCTCAGCTCAGAATCGGCAATCGGCAAAAAACTCTCCCAGTACACGCGCGGCCCGGACACACCGATTTCGAAACCGGATTAGTTCCGGGATCCGGACGGTCGGATGGCGCAGGGTTCCCTTGAAAATCCTTATTGTATCGAAGTGCCCGTCCGAACGCAGTGCTGCGTTGAAATCGTTCGCCATAGTTTCGCCTGCGAGGTCGGTCACGGCCTTCACGCAATAGAAGGGGAGATGGAGGGCTTGGGCGCGCTGGACGACTCCGCCAGCCTCCATTTCGACGGCAATCGCTCCGAAAGCGCGCAGGCGGCGCTTCTCCCCGGCGGTTCGGGCGACGTGGTCGATGGAGCAGATGGGGCCTTCGGCGGCGCGGGCATTCTGGTACGCAGCACAGGCACATTTGCCTGTGTCTCCCACGATGGAGGTCCCGACCACCACATCGCCGATCTGCAGCCGCTCATCCAAAGCCCCGCAAAAACCCATGTTGACCACCGCGTCGGGATGAAAGCCCGGAACGGCGGTATCCACTGCCGCCGAGGCGCGTTTCCAGCCGGCGCCATTGGCCACCAGCAGGACATCGTTTCCGCCGAGGCGGGCGGAGCGCGACCAATCCACCGCCAGGCCGGCGGGCCTGGCCTCCACTACACGCGCCAACAGGCCCGAAAACTCCCTGCGATCGGATGCGACGAAAAGGAGCTTCATGCGCGTTGGAACCACTCGACCGCGCGAGCGAGAGCGACATCGGCGGGACCGGGGTTGAACCCCAGCTCGCGCCGCGCCTTTTCGTGGCTGACCCACATCTTCTTTTTGGCCATCCGCACGCCGTTCAAAGGAACGCGCGGCGGCGTACCGGTGAAGCAGGCCCAGGCGGTGCTGCACGCTCCGGCGCACCAGGCCACCGCGTACGGAAGCCGCACGGTGGGAGCTTTGCGGCCTGTGATCTTAGCCAGCTTCTGCAGAATCTGTGCGAGCGTCAGGTTCTCGGACCCGAGGATGTAGCGCTGGCCCACGCGGCCGCGCTCGCAGGCCAGCAGGTGTCCTTCGGCGGTATCGCGGACGTCCACCACGTTCAGGCCGGTATCGATGAATGCCGGCATGTCGCCGTTCAGGAAATCGACTACGATCTTGCCGGTGGGGGTTGGCTTGACGTCGTGGTCGCCGATGGGCGCCGTGGGGTTGACGATCACCACCGGCAAGCCGTCCCGGGCATATTCCAGAGCCACGCCCTCGGCCAGATACTTGGATCGCTTGTAGTCGCCGGTCATGTCCGCAAGGGTAACGGGGGACTCCTCATCGCCGATGCCGCCGCGTGGAATGCCGATGCACCCCACGGTGCTGGTGTAGACGATCCGCTCCACGCGGGCCTCGCGCGCGGCTTCCAGCAAGTGGTGCGTGCCGTCCACGTTGGAGCGGTACAACTCCCGCGGGTCTTTGGCCCACAGCCGATAATCCGCGGCCACGTGGAAGACCAGGCCGCAACCAGCCACGGCCCGCTCGAGCGAGTCGGGATCGCGCAGATCGCCGGTCACCGTTTCCACGTCGAGATCCGGCACTTTGCTGCCGGCGCGCACCAGGGCGCGCACGGAGTAGCCCCGCTCGCTTAACACGCGGGCGACATGCCAGCCTAGAAAACCGGAAGCGCCCGTGACCAGGGCGGGTTTCATCGAATTACCGCAACATCCACGTCAGCATCTTGAAGTTGTCGGCGAACTTCGCGTTAATGCCGAAGGCCGCGGAGGGCTCGAATCCGCAATGCATCATGCAGTGCTCGCAGCGAGGATCGTTACCCGGACCGTAGCTTTCCCAGGGGGTCTGGGTCATCAGGTCTTCGAAGGTCTTGTAGTGTCCGTCGGTGATCAGGTAGCACGGCCCCTTCCAGCCCTTGATGTTGTAAGTCGGATTGCCCCAGGCGGTGCAGGGCAGTTCCCGCTCTCCCTTGAGGAACTCCATATAGACAGGCGTCTGGCGGACGTTGTACTTCCTGGCGATGCGGTCGAAATCGCGGAACTTCTCGTGCACGTCGTCCCGCGTGAGAAAGATCTCGCGGTCGTTGACGGCCGAATATCCGTAGGCCGGCGAGATCTGGTGGCCATCCACATTGAACTGCTTCAGGTATTCGAACAGCTCCTCGATTTCGGCCATGTCGGTCTCTTTGTAGACCGTGGTGTTGGTGCACACCAGGAATCCGGCGGCCTTGGCGGCCTTGATCCCTTCGATAGCGTCGCGGAAGACCCCTGCGCGCTCCACGGCGATATCGTGATTCTTCTCCATGCCGTCCAGGTGCACGTTGAAGTAGAAACGCTTGTCGGGCTGGAATTCGTGCAGGCGCTTCTTGATGAACATCCCATTGGTGCACAGGATGATGTGACGGTTGCGCTCCAGAATTCCCGAGACCAGCTCGCCGATTTGCGGATACATCATGGGCTCGCCGCCGCAGATCGATACCATGGGCGCGCCGCACTCGTCCACCGCGGCCAGACACTCTTCGAGCGGAACGCGCTCGGTGATGGTGGACTCGTATTCCCGGATGCGGCCGCAGCCGGTGCAGGTCAGGTTGCAGGCGTGGAGCGGCTCGAGCATCATCACGATGGGAAAGCGCTTGTCAATCATGGGGTGAGGCTGGCGCTTCCCGCCGGTCTTGGCGTGCAGGATGCGGAACGGGTTCGCGGCATCCGGCGCCGCCCCCGCCGTCTTCTGCCATTCGGGCCGTGGACGCATCTTGTTCTTGAAAATGTATCCGGCCATGCCGGCCACCATACCGATGGGAAATTTCATAGAGTTGACTTTCCTCGGGCCTTCACGAACGAAGACAACGCGAGTAGCGGGAAATAGTCCTTGTAGAGGTGGTAATTGAGATAGAAGACCTTGGGAAAACCAGTGCCGGTGGCCAACTCCTCGTCCCAGTATCCCTCGGGACGCTGGGTTTCGATCAGGTACTCGATGCCGTGTTGCACGCTCAGGCTGTTGGCATCGCCCCCGGCAATCAGTCCCAAGATCGCCCAAGCGGTTTGCGAAGGCGTGCTGGGGGAGGGAGTGAAGGCGCCGTTGTCGTAGCTGGCGCAGCTTTCACCCCATCCGCCGTCGGCGTTCTGGATGGAGCGGAGCCATTCTCCGGCGCGCAAAATGTGCGCCTCGCGGTCGCTTTCGCCCGACGCCGCCAGCCCGCGCAGCGCGAAACAGGTGCCGTAGATGTAGGCCACGCCCCAGCGGCCGTACCAGCTCCCATCCGGCTGCTGATTGCGCACCAGCCAATCGACGCCGCGCCGCACCGCGCGGTGCTCGCGATCCACACCGTGGGCTGCCAGCGCTTCCAGCACGCGCCCGGTGATATCGGGGCAGGTGGGGTCGAGCATGGCGTTGTGATCGGAGAAGGGCGTGTTGTTGAGAAACTCCCAGTTATTGTCGGCATCGAAGGCAGCCCAGCCGCCGTCGCTCGATTGCATGGCGAGCAGCCAATCGAGACCCCGCTGGTGGCAAGCCTTCTGCGCCGCGGCATTGGAGCCGGCCGCTCCGCTGAGGGCCAGCATCACCATCGCGGTATCGTCTATGTCGGGATACGACTCGTTTTTGTAGAAGAAAGCCCAACCGGAGGGTTCGGTGTTCGGCCGCTTCACCGACCAATCGCCCTTGCGCCGGACTTCTCCGGCGAGCAGCCAATCGGCCGCGGAGCGGAGTGCCGGATGTTGGGGATCGCTCTGGGACAGCGCGTAAGCCCCGATGGCGGTGTCCCATACCGGGGAAAAGCACGGCATAAAAAAGAAGCGTTCGCCGTCATCCACGCACAGGCTGTCGAAGTGGCCTAACGCTTCGACTCGCATCGGATCGCCGGGCGGGTAGCCGAGCGCATCGAGCGCCATCACCGAGTACATCATGGGGGGGTAGATCGCGCCCAAGCCATCGGAATGGCGCATGCGCTCGATCATCCACTCCCTGGCCTTCTCCACCGCCCTGCGGCGCACGGACTTCAGGCCGCTGCGCTCCCACCATTTGAGCAGCCGATCGGTCAGCAGAAAGAAATTGTGCCAGGTGAACCAGCGGGCGTCCATGCGAAACGCCGGACTCACGCCGGGCAGCCAGATCTCGTCCAGATCGAAGCCCGCGGGCACGGGACGGCGCGGGTTGGCGGCATGCACGATGGCCAGGGACACAACGATGGCGCGCGTCCAGGCGGACATCTGGTACAGAAAATTGAACGGCAGCAGCACCACTTCGGGCGGAATGCTGGGGCAGTATTGCCGCGGATACTGATCGAAGAGGCTGAGATTGACCTTGACGTAGCTGTTGGCGGCCTGGATGCCGCCGAGCTCGAGGATGCGATCTCGCAGCAGGAGCATCCGCGGGTCATCCACCGGCACGCCCGCCAGCTTCAATGCGAAGTACGCTTTCACGGAAGCACTGACGTCCGCCGGCCCGTGCACGTAGATGTTGAAGCCGCCATCGGGAAGCTGGCGCTGGAGGATCGAGTCCACGGCCTTGTCGATCAGCGGCCGCGACGCCGGCGCCCACTTTCCATCTTTGGGCGGATACAGCCAGAGCTGGAAAAGGATGTAGTCGGATTCGAGCGTGGTGTCGGCGGTGAGTTCCGCGCACCAGTGTCCATCGCGTGCTTGAAGGTCGGCCAGCCAGGCGGCGGCGCGGCGCTTGCCCCGCTCGGCGGCGGATTCCAGCGTGGTGCGGATTTGTAAGGGCGCGCTCATCGGATGGATACGGTCAATTCCGCGGGCAGCGAAAAACGCACGTCTTCATCCACCAGCTCGATCTCCTCCATCTGGTGGAAGCCGAAATCGCGCAGGAACTCGATGAGCTCCTGCACCAGGTGCTCGGGCGCGGAGGCTCCAGCGGTCACGCCCACATTTCGGACGCCTTCGAGCCACATCGCGTCCACGTTGCTGCGGTCGTTGACCAGGAAGGAGCGTACTTTGAAATTGTCTCCGACCTCGACGAGCCGTTTGGAATTCGAGCTGTTCTGGGACCCGACCACCAGCAGCAGGTCGATCGACTCGGACACCGCCTTGACCGCCATCTGGCGGTTCTCGGTGGCATAGCAGATATCCTGCGCCGGCGGCCCCTGGATATGCGGAAACCGCTCCTTGAGCCGGATGATGACATCGCGAGTCTCGTCGAGGCTGAGGGTCGTTTGTGTGAGATATCGAACGCGGGTGGGATCGGGAAGCTCCAGGCGGTCCGCGTCCTCCACGGTTTCCACCAGGTAGGTGCGCTCGGGCACTTCGCCCAGGGTGCCGATCACCTCGTCGTGGTCCTTGTGTCCGATGAGAACGATGCTGGAGCCTTCGCGCGCGAACCGCACGGCCTCCAGATGCACCTTGGTGACCAGCGGGCAGGTGGCATCGATCACATCGAGGCGGCGCTCCCTGGCCTGTTTTCGTACCGACGGCGCCACGCCGTGCGCGCTAAAGATGGCCCGGGCCCCCACGGGCACCTCGTCCAGCTCCTCGACGAAGATCGCGCCGGCATCGCGGAGTTCATCCACCACGTGCTTGTTATGCACGATCTCTTTGCGGACGTACACCGGCGGCCCGTACAGGTCCAAAGCGATCTTCACCACATCGATAGCCCTGACGACTCCGGCGCAGAAGCCTCGCGGCTTGAGCAGAAAGATCTTCTTCTCCGCGCCGGCATTAGGTGCGAAAGGCTTTAGCGGCATAAGAGGTGAATGCATTTGATTATAGCAGGCAAGCCCCCTGGTAAGCAGTTGTGCCTGCGGGCGGGGCGGGCGGCTAGCGCGATATGGCAGACTGTCAGCATGCTGGAATGGTCCCAGGCTAACTTTGCAGATGGTCCGAACCTGCTTTTGGTTACAAGCTCCGCGGGAATTCGCGCGATCCTGTTTGACAGGGGCCAGCCGATCCCCGAGGGCGAGCGCAACGATGAGAACCCTCTGCTCCTGGAGGCGGCGCGGCAATTGCGCGCCTACTTCGCGGGCGCGCTGCGGGAGTTCCAGCTTCGGCTCGACATGCAGGGCACGGATTTCCAGAAGCGGGTCTGGCGGCAGCTCACGACGATCCCATACGGAGAGACGCGCAGTTATTCGCAAATCGCCGAGGCCATCGGGTCGCCAAACGCGGTGCGCGCGGTGGGTGCGGCCAACGGCGCCAACCCGATTGCCATCGTGGTTCCCTGCCATCGCGTGATCGGCACCAGCGGCAAGCTGGTGGGATACGGCGGAGGGCTGCCGCTGAAGAAGCGCCTGCTGGAGCTGGAAGAAAAGGGGGCCGGGGGCCAGGCTCGCCAAAGCGCGAGGGGCACGGGGGCCGGGGAAGGTCGCTCGCTGCGCCCGCTTCTTTTTTGAATAGGGCGCGCGCGGGTGGCGCATCGGCTTCGGCTGAGTCGAATTATTATTCATGATGTTTTAACCTCTTCTGTTTCTGTGGGTTGCGGACAGGGATCGGGATCGGGGGGCGCATTTTCCGCGTTTTGTGGAAAAGATGCACCCCCGCTCTCCTCGTGGAGTTCGATGATCCGCCGATTCCCGTGCAAGTGACGGAATTTCAATTCGATACCGTAGTCGGCCAGAGT
>Ga0116223_10005432_pt1 | contig 10746 bp, 5 predicted proteins | sample Sb_taG_3_FD_90092 | JGI IMG/M metagenome (GOLD analysis project Ga0116223, IMG submission 90092) | Peat soil microbial communities from Weissenstadt, Germany - Sb_50d_a_PC metaG | ecosystem: Environmental > Terrestrial > Soil > Wetlands > Peat | place: Germany: Weissenstadt | collected 2010-09-21 | reverse complement strand
CACGTCGTACGGAAACGAATGCCCGTTTTGAATCAAATCGCACGCCGCAGTTGCGGCGGAACTGTTGGGCAGCGAGGAACTGGTATGGGGCGTCCTGCGCGACCTGGAGACGTCCTCCCTCGACGACAAGCACAAAGCCCTGTTCCGCTTTGTCGCCAAGGTGAATCACGGTTCGCAACGCATCACGGCCGAGGACATGCATCCGCTCTACGCCGCGGGGTGGGACGATGAGGCCATCTACTACGCGGTCACGGTGTGCTCCCTGTTCAATTTTTACAACCGTTGGATCGACGCATCCGGCGTGCACGCGCTCTCCGACGAAGCGCACCGGCAGGGCGGCAAGCGGACCGCGGTTCACGGATACGTTCGCTACAGCGAACCCGGTGCAAAATAAAAGGATATGAAGCGTCTCCTCGCAGCATCGGCATTTCTGGCGGCATGTGGCTGGCTCCTCCTCCACGCCCAACTGGTTCGCACGGGCGACGCCCGCCTCTGGCGCTACCGCAACCTCGGCAAGGCGCTCTACGAGAACCCCACCACCCAGAAGGAGGCCGTCGAGCAGCTCCGCCAGGCCCTCGCGCTGGCCCCCAACTCCGCGCGCGAGCAGCTCAATTACGGTCTCGCCCTGCTGCGCGCGGGCGACCTCGAAAGCGGCGTCGCGCAATTGGAGAAGGCGCAGAAGACGGATCCCAAGCTCCCGCACACCTGGTTCAACCTGGGCGTCACCTTTCAGAAACAGGGCGAATTCGACCGCGCCTTTGCCGAATTCCAGCAGATGGTGCGGCTGGTGCCGAATGAGGCCGTCTCCCACTACCACCTCGGCGCGCTCCACAAGCTGAAGGGCGACATGCCCGCCGCCATCCGGGAATTCGTGACCGCCCGCGACCTCAACCCGCGCCTTGCCGCGCCGCACTTCCAACTCTACGGCCTTTTCCGCCAGGCCGACCGTGCGCAAGAGGCCGCCGCGGAGCTGCGCATATTTCAGGACCTCAAGAAGCAGCAGGAAGGCGCCGCCGTCCCCGAGGACATGGACTGGAGCTGGTACGCCGAGATCTACGATCCCGTGGAAGGGTCGCCCGTCACGCTGTCTGCGGCCGCCTACCGCGACGAGAAGATCGCGGACGGCTACTCCGGAGCTGCGGTGCTCGCCCTCGATGGCGTCCATCCCAGCCTGATCGCGTGGTCCGCGCAGCGTGTGACGCTGTTCCGCAACGGCCGCACGCCCGTCGCGGACTCGGGCCTCGAAGACCTGCGCGACGTGGTCTCGATCGCCCCCGGCGATTTCGATAACGATGGCCTCCCCGACCTGTGCGTGATCACCTCGAAGGCCGCCGTCCTCTACCGCAACGTGAACGGCAAATTCAAAAAGCACGCCGACCTCGCCTTCGGATCGTTTCGCTCGGCCTTCTGGATGGATTTCGACCACGACTACGACCCCGACATCTTCCTGCTCGGCGACGATTCCAAGCTGATTCGCAACAACGGCGAAGCCGGTTTCAGCGACGAGACCAGGCGCTTTCCGTTCGTCGCGGGCCGCGCGGTGAGCGCCCAGCGGATCGAGGTGGAACCCGATACGCCCGGCTTCGACTTCGTGATGTCCTACGACGGCCATCCCCCCGTGCTGTATCGCGACAAGCTCGGCGGTGAGTACAATCCGGTAACGCCGGGCCCACAGGGCACCCCCCTGCCGCCGGCCGTCCCGTTGGCAGCCGACTTCACCGGCAACGGCCGCCCCGATCGCGCACTTATTTCAAACAACGCCCTCACCCTCAAGCACGACGTGACCCCCAACTACGGCAACTGGATCGAAATCGCGCTCACCGGAGTCAAGAGCGCCAAGCTCGCGCTCGACGCCAGGATCGAAGTGAAGGCCGGAACCCTCTATGAAATGGAGATCTATCGAGGCGTGCCGATGGTCTTCCGCCTGGGCGATCGTGCCGAGGTCGACACAGTCCGCATCACCTGGGCCAACGGCCTGATCCAGAACGAAATGCAGCAGCCCGTCAACGGCCTCATCGCGATCAAAGAAGCTCCGCGCCTTTCCGGATCCTGCCCCATGATCTTCACCTGGAACGGCGAGCGCTTCGAATTTGTCACCGATGTGTTGGGCGTCGCGCCGCTGGGGGCCAGCTCGGGCGACGGCCAATACTTCCCCGTGGACCACGACGAGTACGTCTCCATTGCCGGCGAATCGCTGAAGGTTCGCGACGGGCAGTACGAAGTGCGCGTCACCGAAGAGCTGCGCGAGGTCTCGTACCTCGACCAAATGAAGCTGATCGCGCTCGATCATCCCGCCGCCCTCGACATCGTGACCAACGAGAAATTCAAATCGCCGCCGTTCCCCGAGTTTCGCCTGTTCGGAGTCGATCGCCGCATCTATCCGGTTAGCGCGCACGACGACCAGAGCAACGACGTGCTGGCCGCGCTGCGGCGGCGCGACCACGTCTACCCCGGTGCGTTCCGTCGCGACCACGCGGGCGTAGCGGAGTTGCATCGTCTCGACCTGGATTTCGGCGCCGCCGCGCCGGAGAACCACGCCGTGCTCGTGCTGAGCGGATGGGTGGATTGGGCCGATGGCAGCACCTTTTTAGGTGCGATACAGGCGCATAAAGACCTCACCTTTCCGTACCTCCAGGTGAAGGACGCCGCCGGAAACTGGAAAACCGTCGTCGAGGACATGGGCATCCCGTCGGGCAAGCCCAAGACGATGGCGGTGGATCTAACCGGCAAGTTCCTCTCGTCTTCGCGCGAGGTGCAGATCGTGACCAACCTCTGCGTCTATTGGGACGAGATCTTCCTGGTGGAGAACGACGCCTCGCCCGAGGTCCGCATGACCACGGTTCCCATGACGGCGGCGGACTTGCACTTCCGCGGCTTCTCGAAGGCCACTATTCACCCGGAACGCAAACAGCCCGAGCGGTTCGACTACCAGAACGTCAGCTTCACCTCCATGTGGAACCCCACACCCGGAAACTACACGCGCTATGGACCGGTGGAAACGCTGCTCGCCGAAGCGGACGATCGCATGGTGGTCATGGGTTCAGGCGACGAAGTACGGCTACGTTTTGCGGCCGCCCAACTGCCGCCCGTGCCCTCCGGATGGAAACGCGACTTCCTGCTGCTGGTGGATGGATGGGCCAAGGATGCGGATGCCAACACGGCCTTTTCGCAGACCGTTCTGCCGCTCCCCTTTCACGCCATGAAACACTACGGCGAGCCCGCACCGCTGGACTTGCACGAATCCCTGACACGGCCCGCTCTGCGCCTGATCAGGCCGCTCACAGAGTAACCCATGCGTCGATCTCTTTCCATCATCCTCGGCTTCCTCATCCTCAACGGCGCCTATCTCGCCGCATTCCCGAGCCCCACGGTCTTCTACATGGCGAACGTGCTGCTGCACCTGGGCGTTGGCGTGGCGCTGATGGTGGTAGCCGCGACACTGTCCCGCCGCTATCCGAGGGAGTGCGGCGCATTCCTTGCGGCGGACGTGCCCGCACTGGTTCTCGCGGTGGCCGGAAACACGCTGCAGCACCGGTGGATCTTGTGGTTGCACATCGGGCTGGCAGTTGTGGCGGTGGTAGTGATTGGTTGGCGAATGGGGCCGGCCATCCGGCGTGTCCTGCCGGCGGTGTTATGCCTTCTCGCCGTAGCGGTATATCCGCGCCATTGGACCCAGCCCATCGCCAATCCCACCGTCGCGCCCATCTCCATGGACGCAGAAGGCGCCGGCGCCAAGTCCCCCTTCGCCCCATCCTCGGCTCAGACCAACACCGGCGCCATCATCCCCTCCAACTTCTTCATGGACTCCGAATCCTGCGGCCAATGCCACAAGGACATCTACGAGCAGTGGAAAAGCTCCATGCACCACTTCGCCTCGTTCAACAACCAGTTTTACCGGAAGTCCATCGAGTACATGCAGGACGTGGCCGGAACGCGTCCCAGCAAGTGGTGCGCCGGCTGCCACGACCACGCCGTCTTCTTCAACGGACGCTTCGACCGCCCCATCCGCGAGCAGATCGATACGCCCGAAGCGCAGGCCGGCCTGGGCTGCATGTCGTGCCATGCGATCGTCCACGTGGCCAGCTCCATGGGCAACGCCGACTTCACGGTGGAGTATCCGCCGCTGCACGAGCTGGCCAACAGCCACAATCGCTACATCCGCGCGATCGACTATTTCCTCACGTACCTCAATCCGAAGCCGCACAAGCAGACCTTTCTCAAGCCGTACATGGAGTCGGCCGAGTTTTGCTCCACGTGCCACAAGGTGCACCTGGACGTGCCCGTGAACCATTACCGCTGGGTGCGCGGCTTCAACGATTACGACAACTGGCAGGCCAGCGGAGTCTCCGGACAGGGCGCGCGCTCGTTCTACTATCCCGCGAAGTCCCAGGTGTGCGCCGATTGCCATATGCCGCTGGTGCCCTCGCGCGACCCCGGCAATCGCGAAGGCAAGGTGCACTCGCACCGCTTCCCCGCGGCCAATACCGCGGTGGCGTATGCCAACCAGGACCAGCAGCAGATGCAGGCCACGGAAGACTTCCTAAAGTCGGGGTTCATCACGGTAGACATCTTCTCGGTAACGCCGGGCCCAGAGGGCACCCCCTTGCCGCCGGCCACTGCCATGAAACGCCGCAGCGACAGCGTGCAGGCCAACACGACTTTCGCCGTGGGCGAAGAGGCCGAGCAGAGCGCGCCGGCGCTGATCCGCGAGGTCGGCCAGATCTCCGCGCCGGTCGGCGTTGCCGATAGCGCTGTGGAGCCCGGGAGCACCGCGCGCGTCGACGTGGTGGTGCGGACGCGCAAGATCGGCCACTTCTTCCCCGGCGGCACGGTGGACTCGTTCGACGTCTGGCTGGAGCTTCAGGCCAAGGACGCCGATGGGCGCGTGATCTTCTGGAGCGGCAACGTCACTAACGACGGCAAAGGCCCGGTGGAACCGGGAGCGCATTTCTACCGCTCGTACCAACTCGATGCGGAAGCCAACCCCATCAACAAGCGCAACGCGTGGCAGGCCCGCAGCGTTCTGTATGTGCGGCTGATCCCTCCGGGCGCGGCCGATGTGGCGCACTACCTGGTGAAGGTGCCGGCCAACGCCCGCGGCCCCATCAGCCTCACCGCCAAATTGAATTACCGGAAGTTCGCGTGGTACTACACGCAGTTCGCCTATGCCGGCCAGCCCGAGCCCGGCCAGGACCCAGGATTGCTGGGTCTGGATCACAACGGCCTCGAATACCAGTTCCTGCCGGCCGGAATCCCCGCCAACGTTTCGGGCAGCGTCAAGGACCGCATTCCCGATCTGCCCATCGTCACTCTGGCGCAGGCAAACGCATCGGTGCCGATGGGGACTCCTACGTGGGCGCCCGTGGTTCGCAAACAGGATCGCGAGCGGTGGAACGATTGGGGCATCGGCCTGCTGCTGCAAGGCGATCTCAAGGGCGCGGAATACGCGTTCCGCAAGGTGACCGAGGCTGAGCCGGAATACGCCGATGGCTGGCTCAACGTGGCGCGCGCGCTGATTCAGGAGGGCGAGACCGAGGCGGCCAAGCCGTTTATCGCGAAAGCGCTCGTCGTCAATCGCGAGCTTGGCCGCACCTGGTTCTTCCAGGCGGCGATTGAGAAGGCGGATGGCGATTATGACGGGGCCTTGCAGTCGCTCGATGTGGCGCGTTCGAAGTATCCGCGGGACCGCGTGGTGCTGAACCAAATCGCGCGCATTCTGTTCTTGAAGCGACAATACGCGGCCGCCGTCAAAGTCCTCGATCAGGTCTGCGCGGTGGACCCCGAGGACGTGCAAATGCACTACACCCTGATGCTGTGTTATCGCGGCCTGGGCGACATGGCCGCCGCCGCGCGCGAGGAGACGCTCTTCCGGCGCTTCAAGGCCGACGAGTCCTCGCAGGCCATCACCGAGCGCCGGCGCATGATCAGCCCCGAGGACAACAATGAGCGCCAGGCGATCCACGATCACGAGAGCGCGGTGAAGCCGTGAGGCCGATCCTTCTGTCCCACATCACCCAAGTGGAGCGAACCCCAGGGCGAACCCCCATAAGCGCTAACTTATGGCCGGTGGCCGAAGCTGTGAAATCCGCGGAACAGGACCCGCTGAAAGCGGGTCCGCAGGCTGAAAGCCTGCCCCACAAAACAGCATCGGTTATGGGGCGGACCCTCTGGGGGTACCCTCTGAGCCTAGCGGCCCTTCTTCTCGTCTCCGCCGCCATTGCCGCTCCGCCCGCCATCACTTTCACCGATGTCACCGCGCAGGCCGGCATCCACTTCACTCACAACGCCGGCCGCGCGGGCAAGCGGTACCTTCCCGAGACCCTCGGCTCCGGCTGCGCCTTTTTCGACTTCGATGGCGACGGCTGGCCCGACATCCTGCTGATCAACAGCAAGGATTGGACTCCGCGCGGCCGCAAGTCTCTCCCCGCGCTCTACCACAACAACCGCAACGGCACCTTCACCGACGTCACCGCAGGTAGCGGCCTCGACGTGGAGATGTACGGTATGGGCGTGGCCATCGCCGATTACGACAACGACGGCCGCGAGGACGTATACATCACCGCGCTAGAAGGCGACCGCCTCTTCCACAACGAAGGCAACGGCAAATTCCGCGACGTCACGAAAGCGGCCGGCATTCAAAACGCCAGCTTCGGAACCAGCGCCGCATGGCTGGACTACGACCGCGATGGGAAGGTGGACCTGTTCGTCGCCAACTACGTGCAGTGGAAGCCGGAGAACGACCTGTGGTGCTCGCTCGACGGCTCGACCAAATCCTACTGCACGCCGGAATCCTACAAGGGCACGCGTTCCAAGCTGTATCACAACCTGGGCGGCGGCCGATTCGAGGAAGTCGGCGAGCGCGCCGGCGTCGGCGATCCCACCAGCAAGTCACTCGGCATCACCGTGCTCGACTACAACGGCGACGGCTGGCCCGATCTCTTCGTGGCCAACGATACGCAGCCCAACAGACTGTACCGCAACCTGGGAAACGGCACCTTCCACGAAGAGGGCATGACCGCCGGGGTGGCCTATGGCGAAGACGGAGTGGCGCGCGGGGCCATGGGGGCCGACGCCGCCGACTACGACCGCTGCGGCCGGCCGCATCTGCTGGTGGGCAACTTCTCCAACCAGATGATCGGCCTGTACCACAACGAAGGCAACGGCCTGTTCGTCGACGAAGCGCCGTCATCGGCGGTCGGGCGCGCGAGCCTGCTTTCGCTGGCTTTCGGCGTCTTCTTTTTCGATTACGACCTGGATGGCTACCCCGATATCTTCGCGGCCAACGGCCATATCGAGGACGAGATCGGCCGCGTGCAGCCCAAGGTGAGCTACCGCGAAGCGCCCCTGCTGTTCCACGACCTGGGCAACGGCAAGTTCGAGAATGTCACCGCGTCGATGGGGACCGCCTTCAATCGCCCGATAGTCGCGCGCGGCGCGGCGTACGGCGATTTCGACCACGACGGCGACCTGGACGTTCTCATTTCGACCAACAATGGGCCGGCATATCTGTATCGGAACGACGGGGGCAACCGGAACCACTGGCTCTCATTGCGCCTCATCGGCACGAAATCCAATCGCGATGGGATCGGCGCTGTGGTGCGCGTCGAAAGCAGTTCCGGGAAGCAGTGGAGCATGGTCCGCAGCGGATCGAGTTACTGCTCACAAAGCGATCTGGCGCTGACCTTCGGGCTGGGGAAAGACACCATCGCTTCGGTACAGGTGGAGTGGCCGAGCGGGATGAAACAGCAGTTGGGCGGTATCGCCGCGGACCAGCGGATGACGGTCACCGAGAAGTAGGCTCATTCATAGCGCAGCGCCAGCGAGGGGTGAATCCGGATCGCCCGCAACGACGGAATCAACGATGCCACCAACGCCACCGTCATTAACGCCCCGGCCACGGACACGAACACTACCGGATCGGTCGGCTTCACCTCGAACAGCAGGGTGGTCATCAGGCGTGTCAGGGCAACCGCGCCTACGATCCCGATGACGAGCCCAATCGCCGCCAGCCGCACTCCGTGGCCGATGACCATACCGACCACGTCGCGTCCGGCCGCGCCGAGCGCCAGGCGAATGCCGAACTCGCGGGTCCGTTGCGTGACCGTGTAGGCCAGTACGCCATAGATGCCGATGGCCGAGAGCACCAGCGCCAGAGCGGCGAAGACCAGGCAGATCGCCATGGCCGCGCGGCGGTTTCGCATGGATGCAGAAAGACGCTCCGGCATGTTCTTTACGTCGAACAGGGCCAGTTCCGGATCGGCCCGCTGCAACTGGCCGCGGATCGCCGCGACTACCTGCGGGTTTTCCCGCATTGTCTTAACCACCAGGTACACCCGCCGCGGCACGTTCTGCTTGTACGTGTAGTAGACCTGACCACCAGATCCCTTTTCGGCCAGGTCGTTTTCTTTGACTGTAGCCACAACGCCGATAATCCGCCAGATCGGGTCGCTGAGGTCGATGCCCCGGCGGAAACCGGCGCCGATGGCGTTGCCCTTGGGCCAGTACCGGCGCGCCAGCGCCTCGTCGATCAACGCCACCTTCTGGGTGTCCGCGGTGTCGCTCTCGGCGAAGTTCCGCCCCTGCAGAAGCGTCAACCCCAGCGCCGGCAGATACCCCGGATCCACGATGTTCTGGTCCGGCAGCGGTGGATTCTCCCCGGGCGCGCGCGTGTATCCGTCGATCATGATCACGTTGTCGCTCTTGTTGTTGGTGAAGGGTAGGTCCGTGGATATGCCCGCCCGCTCCACGCCCGGAGTTGTCCGAATCTGGTCGAGCACTCCGCCCATGAACGTCCGGACTCTGGCGTCATCCCCATAACGCGCCCGCGGCAGCGAGATGGCCGCCGTCACCACGTTCTGCGGCCGGAAGCCGGGATTCACCGACAGCAGCCGCGCGAAGCTCAACGTCAACAGGCCCGACCCGATCAGCAGAATGAACGCGAGGGAAACCTGGCAGACCACCAGGGCCGAGCGCGTCCACAGCGCCCCGCGCTCGGTGGTGCCGGTCCTCTCCGTGGATCGGAAGATGGCGTGCAAATCGCGCCGGAAGAGGTGATAGACCGGTACGCTTCCGAACACCAGGCCGGTAAGCACGGCTGTCGCCGCGCTGAACGCCAGGACCGCGGAATCCATCTGAATGCTCGTGCCCCGTGGCAGATCTTTGGCGCCCAGCCAGGCCAGCAGACGCACCCCCGTGAATCCGGTGAGCAGGCCACCGAGGCCGCCCGCCAACGCCAGCGTGACGCTTTCCGTTAGGAGTTGCCGCGCCAGGCGTAACCTTCCCGCGCCCAGACTGAACCGGATGGCCAGTTCCTTCATCCGGATATTCGACCGCACCAGCATCAGGTTGGCGACGTTCACGCACCCGATCAACAGCACGAAAGCCACGGCCGCCTGCAACAGGTAGAGCGTCGGGCGCACATCTTTCACCAACCGGTCCTTGAGCCCCACGACGAGGGTACCGAACCTGGCGTCCATCAGCAGCTTGCGGTACTTGGGAATCCGGTCGATGTTTTGCTGGTTCACCGCGTCGATGCGCGTCTGGGCCTGCGCCATCGTCACCCCGGACCTGAGCCGCCCGATCATGTCCCAATTGTTGTTGTGCCGCGCGTCATCCGTGGTCTGCTGCGGCGCAAACGCGAAGGGCACCCAGAGCCGGGCGTCCGAACCCGGCGTCTCGAATCGTTCCGGCATCACGCCGACCACCTGGTACGGCATCCCGCTCAACCGGATGTCCCTGCCTAGGATGGCGGGGTCACGGTCGAACATGTCCTTCCACAGCCCGTAGCTCAGGATGGCGAAGTGGTCCTTCTGGAAGACTGCATCGTCCGCGGTGAACGCCCGTCCCATCATCGGTGACGCGCGCAACACTTGGAAGAAATCGGGCGTAACCGAGAGTCCGGCAACCCGCACCGGCGACCCCGCCGCGCCCACGTCGAAGCCGGCGTTCCCGAACAGCGTCACCGAATCGAAAATGTCGGTCAGCTTCCGCCGATCCAGGTAATCCGGCACGCCATTCGCTCCGTCATCCATCACTCCCACGCCGGGGTAGATGTTGTACATGGACACCAGCCGTTGCGGTTCCGGAAACGGCAAAGGCTCCAGGATCACGGCGTTCAATACCGTAAAGATAGCGGTGTTGGCCCCGATGCAAAGTGCCAGAGTAAGCAGCGCCGTAATGGTGAACGCCTTCTCTTTCCAGAGAAGCTTGAGCCCGAATCGGAGATCTTGCAACATCTAAAGATCCATACGACTCGGGCAGGTGGGGAGTTCGCAGAACTTTTCGCGCAATCCAGCAAGACCACCCCCTTACGGTCGTGGCTCCGACGGAGCCGCGCGCGTCAGCAAGCCGTGAAGACAATCGGTTGGCAGGCGAAAGCGCCTGCCCCACAACGGCAGTGAACTTTCACCCCCGCGGCTTTTCCAGCACCGCCATCAAGTCCAGCAATTCGCGCACGTGCTCCGGGGCCTCGGCCAGCGGCTCGCGGGAATCGGAAAGCACCCAGCCCAGGTCGGAAGCGTCGATCTCAAGCACGGTACCATCGGACTTCACGCAGTACCGCCCGCACGCCATCGTGTCCGTGAGGTGGGCGTGCGCGCCGACCCGCGTGTAGGGGAATACCAAGCTGCGAACCACCTCCGCCCCGCTCTCGATCTTACAGCCCGCATCGATCAGTGTGGGGCCCACGATGCGCACCCCGGGGTCGAGCCGGCAGCTTCCGCCGATCACCACCGGGGGAACCACCGT
>Ga0116223_10005428_pt1 | contig 10750 bp, 8 predicted proteins | sample Sb_taG_3_FD_90092 | JGI IMG/M metagenome (GOLD analysis project Ga0116223, IMG submission 90092) | Peat soil microbial communities from Weissenstadt, Germany - Sb_50d_a_PC metaG | ecosystem: Environmental > Terrestrial > Soil > Wetlands > Peat | place: Germany: Weissenstadt | collected 2010-09-21 | reverse complement strand
GCAAAGGAGCAGGCGCTCAGCGATGGAGTCCGGCTCAAAACGCGCGAGAGCTCCGACGCGGTATATTTTGCGACAGAGACGGCAAGCGGTGGCCGGGTTCACGAGAACTACCTGGCAAAATGAGCTCGAATCCGTGCGTGGCAAACATATCATGCAAGGCGTTTGCGTCGCGTTTGTCGCGCTCAACTTTATGATCGGCTGGCTCACTCGCATCGATCTCCGGCTTGTCAGGACTCCGCGCGAGACCAGCACCAAAATTCGCGTCACGTGCGTTTGGTCAAGGTTGTCTTGCTTGATGACGTAGTCGCGCATCCCCGTCAACGCTGGCTCCTCTGATGCCGTGATCGGCAACCGGCTCGAGGGCATCATCGCCAACGCCGGCTCCCGCGGCCACAACGTCGCCGGAATACAGGTTGAGTGCCGTGATATGTGGCGCAGAACACCAAGGCCGCCGCTCAGCGATCGATGGACGAACCGCACGACAGGTCAGCTAGGCGGACTCGAAGAGCGGCGTCTTGCCGATGACCCGCCGCCAGATCTCGGCGAAGCGCTGTTGGCCGGCTGCGCCGTCGAACGTGCATTCAAGCTTGCGGTGACGATAGGCCACGTGCCCAAGCTGTCCCGCCTTTTCAAGGGCATACTGCCATTTAACTTTCATGCCGGGCAGTCCAAAGGTCTCCCAGTCACAGTACACGGGAAGATCTGACGTCTCCGGGCAATCGACGACTGTGACCTCGGCACCCAATTCCTTGCTGCCGCGCCAACCCGTGCGGACATGCCGGATCGGATCCTCGATTTCCGATTCGATGACGGGCTCGGGCAGGTCGAAATCGGCCACCTCCTTAAATAGGATCGCGAAGAAATCCCCGATTCGCGGCGTGGCGCAGATGGCGTCCCAGTCGCCGGTGTCGGGCTCGTCGGGCGCGCCGTCTTTCAGTCGCAGGTGCTGCATGGCTTTGTACTTCGGGCAGTGCCGGCTTCCATCGTCGCTTTCCGTTCCAGACGGCGAGCGACAAGCCGCCGCCGCTTGCGAGCCTCGGCTTTGCCCTCCTGATGCGTCCACCCAGTAGGCCATGGTGCTGTGGCCCCGCTTGTGGCCGCCTCGATTTTCCCCTTGCCGTAGCCCATTTGCGCGTCCGGCCAGCCGCAACGTATCTTCGATCGAACTGCCTAGTGGTGAGCTCCGACAGAAGTTGCCGGCAGGTCAAGCGACACACCAAGGCGCCGCAGACCTTTATTCTGCAGCACTAGCAGCTTGGCTGGCGAACCTGGGGCCCCCCGCGCCACGCCTGGGCCAATTCACCCGGCCGGTGCCGACGCTTCTGGGCTGGATAGCTCGCGGTACCGCGCTATGGAGGACCACTATTTTCGCATTTTGGGGGACATTCCGCTGAGGCTTGGGTCGACAATATAGACAGGCCTGTCGTACTCAGGATGGCGATCAACAGCGCCAGTCCGATTCCCCGCGATCCCCTCATAACGGCCCTCCATTGTGGCTTCCATTAAGACCACAAACGCGCTTTCCAGCACGCAGCATATCGGAAAAGCCCTCTGACACAAGACCCATGACGGCAGCCAGTAGTGCCTCAGTCGAGGCATTACTTGAAAAGATTGGCCTTTTTTCCCTTCTATTTTTCCCTTCTAAATGTCGCTCGGTTGGGCCAGTTCCGAGATAATCTCGAGTCGCATTGGCCCGCCACAGATATGCTATGAGCGCTTGCTGCAGATACCGAGTCTTTAGTGCGACGACGAAGGCGCGGTGGTGGTCCATACCAATTATTGCATCGTTGCTAATGCCGGGCCTTGGCTCAGCACATCAACCGTTGGACGCACCGATTCTTCGCATTGAGACTGGGGTTCACACTGCCGATATCACCGGCCTCGCGGTGAATCGGGATGGGGATCTACTGGCAACTTGCTCCTATGACAAAACCCTGCGGTTGTGGTCCTTGGCAGATCCATCGGCGCCTGCTCGCGTGATTCGAATGCCGCTCGACCTTGATCACGAAGGCGCTCTCTACGCCGTCGCTCTCTCGCCAGACGGCCGCGAGGCAATGACGGGAGGCTGGACCGGTAGCTGGGACGGGGGGGCGCTCTGGAGCCTCTACGTCTTCGACACCACGACCGGCGCAATGCTCAAGCGCATGCCAACGCTCTCCGGCCGCATAGTCTCCTTAATTTTATCGCGCGACGGGATGCAGCTCGCCGCCGGCCTTAAGGACAGACCGGGCATAGTGCTCTTCAACACGCAAGACTGGTCAGTCGCTGCTCGTGACGACGAGCAACGCGACGACATTCCGTCAATTGACATGGACGCTCATGGCCGCGTCGTCTCTGTATCGCTCGGCGGCACGATCAATCTTTACGAACCTGGCTTGCAGCGCAAGCGCACCATTCAGGCGCCGGGTGGAAATGAGCCCGCAGTCGTGCGCTTTTCCCCGGACGGATCGACAATCGCAGTTGGATATTCGGATTCAGCGCGTGTCGACCTCATGTCGGCGGCGGACCTAAGCCTACTTTCCTCCGCTGATACCCGCGGCATAGACAAAGGGTTCATCGCGTTAGCCTGGTCCGCAGACGGAAACTATCTTTACGGGGCCGGCGACTACGAACGCGGCGGACGTAATCCTATCCGTCGATGGAGCGACGGCGGTCGCGGTCCGGCCCACGATTTTCCGGTACCTCTCGCTGCTGTCACCCACCTCCAGACGCTTGACGATGCAAGACTGGCGTTCACGACGCAGGGCGGCACGGTGGGGATTCTCGATGCTTCGATGCAGTTGGTCTGGGTCCGACGGTCCGGGACCGCGGATTTCCGTAATCAGGCCGACACGCTGCGGGTCTCGGCCGACGGCGGGATTGTCGAATTCTCGTACGATCGGTTCGGCAATTCCCCCTTGCGATTTTCGCTGGCAACCAAATCCCTATCCGTCGGCGACCCGTCTGCTCCGCAGCTCGCCGCCGCCTTGACCGAGGCGTCGGAGCTGAAGGTGCTGGATTGGAGCGGGACCGAACATCCAACTTTGAACGGCTCTGTCCTGCCGCTGAAAGCGCATGATCAATCCTTGAGTCTGGCGATCACCCCAGATCACAAGAGCTTCCTGTTGGGGACGACCTGGCGAGTCATCAGGTTTGACGAGAGAGGGACTGCAGTATGGGACATTCAGGCCCCGGGCGCTACATGGGCCGTGGTCGTCACCGGCAATGGGCAACTAGCGGTCGCAGCATTCAGCGATGGGACGATCCGCTGGCTGCGCATGAGCGACGGACAGGTGCTTGTGACCCTATTCCCTGAGGCGAATACGCGTCATTGGGTGGCTTGGACTCAGTCTGGCTACTACATTGCATCGCCGGGTGGCGACACTCTGGTCGGATGGCACGTCAACCGGGGTGAAGAAAGCGCGGCGGACTTCTTTTCAGTCGGCAGGTTCCGCGATGTCTATTATCGGCCCGATGTCGTCGAAAAAATTCTCGGCGTGCTGGACGAGGGGCGGGCTATGCGCCGCGGGGACGCGAAAACAGGTCAGGGGGAGGGCCTGGACGTTGCGAGCCTTTTGCCTCCCGTGGTGACGATGAGGCTTGAATCCGGGGATGCGCCCGTCAGATCCGCCAAGGTGAGTTTCGAGTACAACATCCGCCCATCCACCACCCGACCGATCAAGACCCTAGAGGTGCGGGCGGATGGCAGACCGATCTTGACGATTGCGGCGGGACCGCGACCCATCGCCGAGAGTGGTCGGATCGATGCCTATATTCCACGCCGTGACACCACGGTCGAGATGATCGCCGAGACTGCGTCCGGCATCTGGAGCGAGCCGGCGGTTGTGCGCCTGCGCTGGGACGGGCCGCCGGAGGACATCAAGCCCTCCCTGTTCGTCCTGGCCATCGGCATAGCAGACTATCGGGTACCCGAGCTAAAGCTGAAATTGGCCGCAAAGGATGCAGACGATTTTAGGACGCTTTTTGAACATCAGGAGGGTCGGGCATACCGCCATGTCGAGGTCGTCAGCCTCAAAGACGGAGAGGCAACCCGCGCCAATCTCTTACGTGCGCTTGAATGGCTATCCTTTGCGCCGAGCAGCCGGGATGTGGCGATGCTATTCATGGCCGGGCATGGCGTCGACGATCGAGGCGGGCAATATTTCTTTGTTCCCCAAGACGTCGGGCCAAAGGAGGCGTTTATGCGTGGACTCCCGTACCGGGACATCCGGGTCGCGTTGGAGCAGGTTGCCGGGCGCGTGTTTTTTTTCATCGACACCTGCCATTCCGGAGCTGCATGGGGAGAGCCGGCGACATCCGCCGCTGACGTCAGCCGAATCGTGAACGACCTCAAGAGCCCAGAATACGGAATCGTGACATTTGCGTCCTCGACGGGTCGGCAGCTTTCTTATGAAAGCCCTGAGTGGGGCAATGGGGCATTCACTAAGGCAGTCATAGAAGGCCTTTCCGGCAAGGCGGATTTCTTCAACAATGGCTATGTCACGACCACCGAGCTTGAGGCCTATGTTTCCGACCGCGTGCCCAAGCTCACGGCGGGGCGGCAGACTCCCGCAATCGGTCGGCCCATCAGCACGGATTCGACGCTTGTCTCGTTGAGTGACGGACAGTGAGGCGCCCGGTACAGTTAATTGCGGTCCTCTCCGCCCTGGGGTCCGCATTGTCGCCGTCCGCCCCTCGAGCGCAGCCGCAGGAGGTGATACCTCACCTGGCGATTGTCGAAGACCTGTCGGGTCTAGCCGGCTTGAGCCGCCTAGACCTCCTTACGCCCGGGCAGCAGATTGATCTTGGTGAGAACGGTCGCATCGTCCTTGGTTTTCTCGATTCGTGCTGGGAGGACTCAGTGACCGGCGGCCGAATCGTTGTTGAGGCCCGCCGCAGTCGCGTCGAAGGCGGAGACGTCGTCCGACGGCAGGTCGAATGCGATCCATCGGGACTCGCTAAGCTGGTTTCGATGGGCCCTCTTAGGCAGAGGGCAATCGTCCCGGTCCCGGGGGACGAACTGCCCGAACCCGACGTCGTTCTGTTTGGCCGCAGTCCGGTCGTGCTTTCCGGCGGCGCCGACCAAGTTCTGATCATCGAACGACTCGATGTCCCAGATCCTCCCCTCCAATTGCAAATCGCGACAGGCCGGATCGACTTTCTGGACCGCAAGATTGAGCTCGAACCAAAAGGCTTGTACCGCTTTGCGACCAATGGTGCTTCGATCGTGGCCCAGATCGACGAGCTTGCCGAAGCAGGGCCTAGTCCCGTCGTGGGCCGGCTATTAGTCTTTCCCTAGGATGGCAGGCCCGGGGCTCCAAGCGCTCACGAAAGACCCGGGGGAGCACTCGTCACGGCGTGCGGCGTCGCCACGCATTCCCTTGGCTATTTCGATGTTTCGATGCGGAGCCTAAAGATCGAGGAATCGACTTGGTTGGCAGTATCGCTCGAAAGCTCGCGGCTCGCTGGAACTGCGAAGCCCGCCTGCTGTAACACTGACAGAACTCCGGCGACTTCCGGCTCGGAAGCGCGGGCCGCGACGGGTGTATCCGAGGCGAGAAAGCTGAAATCGGTTCTTGGCGCCAGCGGCTTGGCAGCCACTGCAATCACTATTAGCTGCTCTAGCCCGGTCGTACGCGAGGACACACGAACGCGAACGCTGTGGTGGCCGCCCTGCTCAACGCGGTTGGACTCCCCAGAGACCGCAGGGTATATCACGGAAACTCCATCATTCGAATCGATGTATAGCATCGTGACGTCTATGGCTTGGGCCGACTGGTTGGTCACCGTGAAGACGATTTCATCCCCGTCTCTGACAGAGGGGATGCGACTTACCGCAAGTTGACTGAGCGTGGCAGCGCCACGCCGTCGGAAAGCAACGCTGAGCCCTATGAGCGACTCAGGCTGGCTATTTGCAATCTGCTGCAGGGCGCGCGTCAGGGTCAGGGTCCTGACCGCTCGGCCGATGCGGGACACAATGATTGCACGCAGATCATCGTCTGCATGTTCCAGTCGAATTCCCGGCGTGCGCGCCGGTCCTGAGCGAACAATCTCGCCAGACGGCGGCACCAGCCAAAGCATGGCGCCGTCGTCTCCATCGGAGCCTTCGATCATCAGCCGAATGTCGGCAGGCTGCTTGGGATCGACCCAGATCGGGTGAATGACGCCTTCCCACGCTTCGCCTTGCGCGGCAAGTTGCACGAGCAAATGGTAGGCTTCGCTTCCAGTAGCACTGTTCGAGGAAGATGGTGGCAGCGCGATCCGAACATCTGATCCCCATTTGGGGTACACGAGCCTTACCACAGCCTGTTCAGAGATGCTTTCTGGATCCGGAGCCGCCACGTCCCGGTATGCAACCGGCTTCAATCGACTTCGAACGAGCCCACCGTCGGTGATCTCCAAGTATCCAACAATCTGGGCTTCCGTGGCGTTAGGATCGGGAAGCACCGCGAGAATGCTTCCCTTCGAGAGCTCGTGCAAAGTGCCAGCCTCGATTTCCAGGGCATCTCCTATTCTTACCAGGGACCATTGTTGAAACGTCCTTGTCGGTTTGCTGTCCAAGACCTGAGCATCGAGCGACGATCCCTCGAAGGCGGGAGTGGGGAAAGGGCGGTTCAGGGAAACGTAGGCCTGTAGGATGGACTCACCGAGCGAACGGTAGGTTGCGCGCGGCTTCGTCACCAAAGCCCGTGCTAACGTGAACGTAAATAGTCCCTGCACCTTGCTGTCACTTACCCCAGCGGGCAGGTGCATTTCTACGGTCGCCTCATCCGATTGGGCGGCGAAAAAGCCTACGAACCCCCCCAATTCAGGGTCGAATACCTGATCCGTCGGCGCCGGCGGCAGCGCACTGGTGGTTCCGATGCGAGCCGGGCGGAAACTACTGACAGGGATGCCAAGGTCCACAGGGTCCACCAGCCTTTCACGTTCGTTGGCGTCGGTTGCGGGAAGTGCACGCACCATGGCACCGGAATGACAAGAGTCGAAAACGGCCCAGACAAATGCGCCCCGTGCCCGAATCTTGCGTATAGCCTCGCCGACCTCGCGGCTGGTAAGTGCCCCTGCCACAGCTTGAGTTTTGCCGTCCCAACTGCCGACATCCGCCGCCAGGAAGATATCCTGAAGTCCACCGGATTCGGCCGCGCCGGGCTGCACTGCCGACGCCGGTTGCCGGGATCCATGACCGGAGAAGTGGATATAGACATAGTCGCCTTTCTGGCCGATTTGCGCTAGCCGATCGAGTTCACGGAGAATGGCGGCGCGCGTCGGTCGATCCGACCCGACCGGCGGCTCGGCAAGAATGCGGATGTTCGTCGAGGGAAAGCCTAGCCCGGGCAATATGCCGGCCAATAAGTCCACATCGTTGGCTGGTCCCTTCAATTGATAGGAGAGCGGTAGACTGTCGTAGCGGGAAACCCCCACAAGGAGCGCGTAACGCTCGGCAGCCAGCGCCCGGCTGCTGCAAAATTGAACAGCGACCAGAAGGACAGCCACCATTCTGACCAGATCGGCAAAGGCAACCTTACGGTGAGCTGTCCAACTCATACGGCTACGAAAAACGTGCTGCCTGTGACTCTCAATCGCACGTTCGTGCGATGGCGATGGGCGGCCGATATCTGGTGACGTGCCGTCCAACCGCTGCGGTGATGTATGATGAAATCCGCATTTGATGCACAATTACGCCGGGGCCCGTTTTCCATATCGAAACCGCGGCCGCCAAAAACCGAGAATGTATTCATGAATAGCCCAATTCGTGCAGGGCATCCGGAACATACGAACGCAGCATGCGGTCATTTATGCCCTGCTCGTTCAGAAACAGCTCGATCGCTCGGAACAGCGGTTGCGCCGTCATGCAGCGGCGCTGGCTCGCGCCCCCATCATTGACCATGAACATTTCCTTGGCGCCACATGCTTCAAAGTACTCGCAACGCTCACAAACAGCTCCTCTGATCTCATCGTCCCGCTCAAGACTGCGATGATAGCTGCCAGATGCGAAAATTTCATCGATGCTCTCGGTCTTAAGATCTCCCAGAACGAATTCATCGGAATAGTCAGTGCATGGCTGGTACATCCGGCCGTCTAAATTAATCACAAGGATCTTGTCGCCGATCATACGGCGATCGTATCGAAAGTCCCGCGTCAGTCCCAACATCTTGAGAACCACGACGATTAGGTATTCATCGAATAGGCGAATCGGAAAAGGACAACCGTCCCCGAACCAGCGCCGAAACATCCGCATTAGCGCTGAGTTGATCGTTGTGCGATCCGCCGCCACACCGTCGAGCGGACGTTCTGACGGCCCCTCGAACAGAGGCAGCAGGCGGCATGGCTGACCGCGTTCGCGAAGGAACTCATAAATGTGATCGATTGACCGCGCAGTATGAGCAGCGATGACGACTAGAAATCCGGGCTTGATGCCATGCGCCTCCAGCCGGCGGACATTCGCTAGGACCCGTTCCTCAGTCGGCGCTCCGCGCGTGTCAAGTCGCACGCCTGGGACAACATCAAATGACACGCCAATGCCGAAGTCGTTGCGTTTCAGAAACTCCAACTTGTAGTCGGACAAGGAGTATAGATTGGTCTGAATGCGATTTTTGATCCGTCCACTCTCAAACCAGGAGCGCGGAAGCTTTTCACGCTGCAACCGGATGACGTCTTCAAGGTAATCGTTTGGAAGTGCGGTCGGTTCACCGCCATGCCACACGATGATATCGGTCGGGGGTCGCCCCGTCTCCTGCTCCGTACGCTCGTTCAGTGTTCGGATGGTGTCCAGTATCCTCGCCCACAACGATAGGCTCATTCGCTCGTGCTTGGCGAGTTCGTTCCATTCGTAACAGTACTTGCAGCGAAGGTTGCAAAATTTTGAGGCTTTGATCACCCACTCTCGGGCAAGCTCAATCTGAAAGCCCCCGCGCCACTTCAAGTAATTGACGAGACTGCTCACCCGTCACCGTCGCCGTAGTTCAAACTAAATGCGAGAAGGGCACCCCTTACCGCAATTTCATTTCCAAAACGCGCCAAACCAATCAGCACCGCCGCCGCGAGCTCCCTCCGCTAACGTGACGCTCATCACCTTGCCCTGGTCCAAGACGACCACTTCGCCATTTTTGCCAGTGAACGAGCCGGTCGGCTTCTCGTCAACGACCTTGCCCCCCTCTTCACGTGTCGCAACGTACTGTTTGTCCCCAACCTTTTTGACTCTCAGACGCGAGCCATTAGGTAAGTCAATGACGGCCGGCTCACCATTTTGGGTCGCCGCCTCGAGCACGGAAAATGGCGCTGCAGAAACGACAGCCGATACGACGATGGTGCGCAAGAAAGTGCGGCGTGACGAGGTCCAGTCGAATGTCATGATCTCACCTCCTGAAGTTGAGCCCGCCGAGGCGAAACGCTCATCTTGAGAAGGCGTCCCCCCATCGGTTGCCTTTGAACCCACGGCCTCCCGCGCCTGAGGCCGGTGATCTAACTCTGAGCTAACCTCTGCTTAGGCAAACTGCGTCTGCCTACAAACACCTTACAGTAGTCAAGCAGTGGAGTCGAGTTTCTGCAAAAAGGTATGCCTGCAACAACGCGGTCGTGATGTTGGCCGCTGGCTTAAGGTCGCAATGCAGGTGCGTTTCCTAATGTTGAGCATTTAACTCTGCTGCTACGCACTTTTCATGCGCAGCGTTAGTGTAATCAAGCGCAAAGCTGGGGCTCAACGTGCTGGTTCTATCCGGGTGCGCCACCGGGCGGCTGCCTCGAGCTTGCGACTAGGTTGAGACCCGAGCCGCACTCTGCCCAAGTACCGCGGACCTAGTGTCGAGTTCCGGGGCGCATCGTTACCCGCATGCGCATGCAACCCTTCGGGAGCCCTACCACGCGCGAGACCAGTATAGGCTCGTGCCCGGCCAGGGCTCTCGAACATCGCACATGCCTTAAAAAGGGAGAACCAACAGAGCTGTCATTCTAAGCTTTTGATGTTGGCTCTCCAGCCCCTTCAGCCGGTCCGGCCGAGACATCGATCATAATTGCGCTCTGCATTGGTTATCTCTTTTCGACCGAATTCGATGGACCTGTAGAGGGCTTCGGCTCGGCCGAAGGCGGGTTCTCCGAGCTGGGAGAGTTCGTTGGTCCATTGGCCCAGCATGGGGATTGAAAGAGCGGGTGCTCCAATGGAGGCACTCCCGGTGGCGGACCGCAATCCAAACAATTCTCGGGCTTCGGGGGGCAAGGAAGCAGGACATCGGCACGTGTGGGTCTGTTTTCCCACAAGAGCAATGCAACCACACCAGCGAGGCCGCCGGCACAGAGACTAACCCCGATTTTTGTTGCCACTGTCGCACTCCCTTACAGATCAGGCTCTCGCAACGAGAACATGCTACTCCGATGGCGGCCGGAGGACGAAGCATGACCCGGGGCTCGCTATTCGTCAGACAAAAAGACGCCTCGATCGAGGATCAGGTCCGTCAGTGCCGGGCCCGGATCGACCAGGAGAGATGGCGACCAGGCGAGGTCTATTCTGACCATGCCATCAGCAGCGCCACCATCTTGCGGCCCGGTTACCAGAAGATGCTTGAGGATGCTCGCGCAGGCCGTTTTGAAGTCCTCCTCGCCGGAGAGCGACGAGCATGAGCTGCCCAAGCCGTCGCTCCGGCGTCAGCGCCGTGTTGCCGTCCCTTTCTGGCAGCCGCGCGGCGACAACGCAGAAAATATCGCCGCGCCCCCGACCATGAGGGTGGACGCAAAGTGGATTGCCCTAGCGCCAATGAGCGGATCAATCATCCCCGCG
>Ga0116223_10005423_pt1 | contig 10753 bp, 6 predicted proteins | sample Sb_taG_3_FD_90092 | JGI IMG/M metagenome (GOLD analysis project Ga0116223, IMG submission 90092) | Peat soil microbial communities from Weissenstadt, Germany - Sb_50d_a_PC metaG | ecosystem: Environmental > Terrestrial > Soil > Wetlands > Peat | place: Germany: Weissenstadt | collected 2010-09-21 | reverse complement strand
TCGGTTTTAGCTGGGCTTTCGGGTCCACTTACCGCCCCCGACGATTCAGTCTCTTCCCCTGCGACACCTCGGGCTGCACCCGTCAGCGCAGATGAGAAGTCCAGTTCCATCTGGATATTCTGCTGCTGGTCGTCGGTGAGACTCATGGCCTACTCACCGCTCTTTCTCGTTCGGGCCTTCTCCGTAGCCGGATACCATGCCCGATGCTGACTTCTGCTCCGCGGTCAGGTTGCCTTTCGGCAGCCTCAGTCGCCAAGGCGACACGAAGCAGATCTCCTGGGGTAAGCTCAGCCGCCTTCCGTGCACCATCGCCGAATCTACGCTTCGCACCTGGATGGAAATGGACTTCCGCGGTAAGTTGCCCGCTCGTCCGATGCCGGCGCCTTATATCCGGTTCTTGTCCATCAACTCGCACGTTTGCTCCATGCTTCCTTCGGACCCCACCTCGCGGCGGTAGCCCTTGCATCATCACTAGGCCTTCACCTCCATCAGGTTGGCCAGAGGACTTTCACCTCTAAGCTGCTGAGCATGCCCAGCACACAACGAAGCCGCTAGGGCGGCTTCGTTCAAGTCCGCCTCGGGTAAACGGCCGCTGAGACCCCCTCCAACCCAAGTTGGTCGTTGACAGCGTTTCGGAGTTTCTGCTTGCAGCCCAAATATCGTTCGGTCGTCTCAACTGTGGCGTGACCCAAGAGAAACTGAATCTGTTCCAACTGGCCTCCCGCGAGGTAGCATAGACGTGCGCAGGTCCTCCTCAAGTCATGTGGAGCGAGGCCTTGGATTCCGGCGCCTTGGGCAGCGCCCTTGACAACGTGCCAGATGGCTTTGGAGGAGATTTCGTCGCCCCATACAACTCCATTCTTGTTCACCCGACGGAAGATGTTTCCGCCGGTGATGTCCGCGTTTGCGGTCCAATCATCGTGGGCTGTCTTTACCCATCCTGGCACGGGGACCGTCCGAATGTGCATGCCCTTTCCGATCAGGTCCGCGAACACCCAGTGGTCTTCCCGAATCTGTAGGTCTTGCACGCTCAAAGCAACAAGCTCTGCCCGCCGGAGCCCACACTCCAGCAGCACGGAGAGAATGGCCAGGTCACGTTTGCCACGCAGGGTGTCCGAGCCCGAACTCTGCAGCAGTGTTCTTCCCTGCTCCGCAGTGAGCCAGTTTCCAATCCGCAGCCCCAAGCGTTTGGCCCCCTTCACTCGCCGGATGCCGGCTGCGAGTTCGGGACTCAGGAGTCCAGTATCCGCCGCCTCATAGGCAAGACGGCGCACCGCAGCCAGGCGAACATTGATGGTCGAGGGAGCAAGATTTTTCTGCTCCACAAAGATTCGGTATCGAAGAACAGCGGGTCGATTGAAGGCAAGGCGCGGCTCTGAGCAGTACCAAGCAATAAACTCGTCGATGGCGTGAGCGTAAGATTCTTGAGAAGTCTTGGCGGGAAGTGAGTTGAGAACAGCCGCCTTGGACTGTTTTGGATCGGGAATCCGAAGAACGGTTCTCGTGCAAAGGATCTTTCCCGTTTTTGATCGTCCTTGCATACTGGCGGCCTCCTTTGCCGCCGGCTCAGTATGCATAGGAATGTGGCTGACGACAGATCCCCGTCTTGTGACTCTTTACCTCTGGGCTCGAACCCCGTATCTCGAGAGGTTGAATGCGAATGGCACTTCAAAGGTTTGCGACTAACCAGCCAAGTGGATTCTGTCCGAGTCGCCAACAAGTCACGCAGAGCCTCCCATTCGCTTCCATATGCGTCCGAACGCACGCTCGCTTGAAAGGGGGTTTGACCCTGACGCTACTGGTAGTTTCCAATCAAAACGAAGGGCGCCCAGTAAAACGGATGCGCATAACCCGTCTCATGTGCAGCAGGTATCGCCTCGGGCATGACCTGAACACCCCGATCGCTCCCGCTACTCTTGAAGGCAGCGGACCCTTGCAGGAAGGCAAGCTGCGCCTGACGCAAGGCCTCGGCTTTTCCTGAGGAAGGTTGTTTTACCCAGCGAGCATAGAAGTCGCTCATCAGGCGGCTGGTACTCACGTCGTTCACGTCCCAAAGCGTGGCGAGCACCGCTTCTGCGTCTTTGTGTTGCGCAATCATTCCCAGGCTGTCCATCTCGAGTCCGTCTTTTGCGGCGTCGCCTTTCGCCGTGCTGCAGGCCGAAAGCGTCAGAAGTTGGGTTCCATGAAAGGTGATGGTGGAATCTTCCAGCTTGGACAGGGTCAGCGCAAAGCCTTCCGTTGCTCCGGAATTTTCTCCGCCCAGCATCAGGTAAGGCTCGTCGTCGCTGCCCACCTGCTCCACAAAATGGCTGGCAATATGGACCACCGGGAAGCTATGGCCGGGGGAAAGGTGCGTCTTCAATGCCGCCAGTGTGAACTGTTCGTCGGAAAGCAGTCTTCCCGCCATGGGGCCATACGATTCCGGCATGGCCGGGTCATGGACCACGGCGTTTAGCTCCGGCAGCACGCCGGGCAGGGGCGGAAGGCCGCCATAGCTCTTGGATAACCCCATCGCCAGCACACGCAGTGCGGGCGAGTTGGCGCCGGAGGAGGCCGCCATATGCCCGTAACTCTCGGGAGTAAAGAGGACGTTGTTGAAGCGCTCGATCATGTAGCGATGGCCATCATAGTGCGCCGCCATCGGCAAGTAGCGCATCACGCCGTCCAGCGACCACAGCACGGTCGGGACTCGCCCCTTTTCCGTTCCAGCCTGCTCGAGAGCGCTTAATTCGTCTCCCCAAGGAGCCACGACCATCGCATAGAGCTCCTCCAAGTGCGGCCGAGGATCGGAGGAGGGCGCGCGCAGATCGTCCCTCACCTCGAGCACCTTGCTGCGCAATTCTGCCGGCGTTGCCTTCAGCTCGAACTTCTTTCGCGCCTGCGCCGTGACCACAATTACATACGCGCGCTCCTCACCCAGGAGCATCCGCACGCCCAGAACGGGCGGTCCCAGCTCCGCCAGCGTATTTTGCAGGCGGTTCACTTCCGATTTCTCTTTGCTCAACACCGCATTGGCATCCAGCGTCCCAGCCTTCTGCGCTAATTGCGGATAAAGGGTCTTTTTGAAGAACTCTGAAACCTCCGAATTCCCCGACTCAATTTTCGTCTCCAGCATCTGCAATCGAGCGGATTCCTCAGGAGTGCGCGTGGCTTTGGCCTGCAATTCGGCATATGCCGTACTCATTTCCGCGAGTGCCAGCGCCGTTTTCTCCGGGGTCGCGAGTTCGCTTTGCGCGGTCTGCTGTGCGGAGGTCAGCTTCAACGGCTCCACCTTGGCTCCCGAACTGTCAGCTCCTCGAACCACTTCCTTCAGCTCCTGCTCCTTGAGGAGGTCGAGAACCTGCTCCGCCTCGCCGAGCCGGTCGGCTTGCACCAGGAGTTCTGCCAGCGACCGATAAGTCGCCGACTTCGCTTGTGAAAACCCGGACTGCAGATCCTTATCCAACCCGGAGATGTTCTTGCGAATCCGCTGGTAGGAATTCACCGCCCCCATCCCGAAGAAGATGGCTTCTTCAGGACGGTGCTGGTCGCGGAAGTCGATCATGAGAGAAGTTTCAATCCCACCCTGTATGTCCGGATCGTCCGCGGCCCTGGCCAACGACAGTGCGGCGAGTTTGCACGACAACGCCTTCTCTCGCTGCCCCAGCTCGGCGTAGGCCCTACCGATGCTGTTCAGGGCAAACGCTTGGCCACGCCGGTCTTGCACCACGCGCCAGGCCGACAGAGACGCATAGTCGAACTCCAGCGCTCTGTTCTGGTCCCCCAGCGCGGAACACTCTCTGCCCATGTTGGTTAGCGTCGCCGCTTCGCCCCTCCGGTTCTTTGTGGCTCGCCAGATGGGCAAAGCCTGATTGTAGAATTCCAGCGCTTTCCGCGCTTGACCCAGATTGGAATAAACCCTGCCGATATCGTTTAGAGCCAGCGCCTCGCCGCTACGCGTGCCTACCTCGCGCCAAAGGGGCAAAGCCTGGTTAAAATCATCGAGCGCCTTCTGTGCCTGCCCGATATCGGTATAGACCTTGCCCCTGTAGTTCAGGGCGTTCGCTTCTCCTTGACGGTTGCCAATTTCGCGGAAATTAGCCAGGGCGTTATTGTAAGATTCGAGCGCCTTCTGCTTTTGCCCGAGATCGGCATAGACCTTGCCGATGTTGCAGAGAGTAAGCCCCTCGCCGCCGAGTTCTCCGACTCCACCCCACAGAGCCAGGGCACGGTTCAAGTAATCCAGCGCTTCCGACCCCCGACCCATATCAGCATAAGCTCTCCCTATGTTGTCCAACGTGCTGGCCTGGCCGGCGGGGTTGCCTATCTCGATCCAGATGGGTAGCGCTTGGCCAAGGTAAATCAGCGCCCTCTGTTTGTCTCCCAGGTTGTTGTAGACGCGCCCGAGGTTGTTCAACGTGCTGGCATGGCCCTGCTTGAAAAGTCGCGACTCGCCCACAAGGGCGGCGCGCCGGAAGTTGTGTCTGGATTCCCAGAAGGGCAGTAATTCGTTGAATAAATCCAGCGCCTTCTGCTCCTCTCCCGTGTCGGTGTAGATTCTGCCCATGGTATCCTTGGTCAGCGCCACACCCGTGTGGAAGCGCAACCTTTCTTCGATGGGCAAAGCCTGATTGCAGTAATCCAGCGCTTTTTGCGCCTGTCCCGCTTGCCGATACAAGGTAGCCAGGACATTCAGTTCCACGACTTCGTCTTTCGCTTTGCTTGCCGCGCGCGCGTCGCCGAGGCGCGCTTCATGCTCGGCTATTAGATCCTGTAATCTGGCGCTCTGGGCTTCAGCCGTGGTCACCGCTAACAGCCCGATGCTTATTAGGCATGCCACAACTCGCATTCTACTGCCCAAATTCATTTTGGCCCCTTTGTCGAACCGGGATGCAGACACGACCCCCTGAGCCCGCGCCGCCGGAAGAAAACGCCGCCGGCAGGTAAGACCTATCTTTTGACGCGTCCAACCAAGAAGCATATAACGCTCACGGTTTCGTATTGCTGCTGCCGGAACCGCTCTTGCTGCCGCTGCTGGAACTGCTCTTCTTTGAGCTGCTCTTGCTGGAACTGCTATCGCTACTCTCGGAGCCTGCCGACTTGGGCGAGAATAAGGCCTCGATGGGTTGCGCGCTGACTCGCATGGAAGCGTACGTGATGCCGGGGACGGCGCTCTGCGCGCGCGTCTGCAAGGGCAGATTCGGGTCGGCATCCTTGCGCACAAGATAGCCCTGCACGAGATCAAGGTTCGGCAATTCCTTGGCCAGTTCCTCCGTGTGCACTTGTGGCAGCATCAGGTAATCGCCCGACAGAAGTCCGATGTAGTGGTCTTCACGTTCGGGATCGCTGAAAGCTTTCCTTGTGGCCACGACACTAATCAGGTTGCCAGCCATAAGGAACTTCGTGCGATCTTCCCAGTAACTCAGCGCCTCGGTGAAGGCGCTCAGCGCGGGGACGCTAATGGCCGGAAGGGAAACCACAGGCGCAACGACTTTCGCTCCCTGGATCATGACGTGTAGCGCCTTCACAAAGACAGACGTAGTGGGAGCCTTCGAGACGTTTACCGCGAGCTTACCCGCACCCTGAGTGAGCAGTATCTTGCTGGTTCCCTCGCTCGCCTGCGGCGATTTGAAGCCGAGTTGGTCTAATGAGATTTTGCCTGACTTGTCGGGATTGAGCGAGGCAATGGCCGTCCATGCCAGCGGAGAAAGGAAATTCACCAAGGGCCGTATCTGCGTGGTATCCACGCGAAGCTGTGAGGCACGCTGACCGGTATCGCCGCTGCCAGGACGATATTGGGAAAGCGCGATGCCGACCGCCACGTCGCCGTCGTGGTCGAGCAGTTCGTCTTTGCCGATGTCCGTGGCATAGCGCAACTTCTTTGCGTCCGTTTTGTAGTGTAGATACTGCGTTTCGGCGCCGGGATCGGGAAGCTGATCTTTTGGCCCGCGTGACGCGGCCTTGCGTCCATAGTTGCGGCTATAGGGATTAACGGAATCGAAAAATCCATTCCAGAAACCATAAGAGTCGTGCGGAGTATCTGCGGTGGACGTCTGCGGAGCGGCGGCTTGGGCAGCAGCGAACTCCGGCAGAAGAGCCGTGAGCAGGCCGAGGACCGGCGCGTCAACTACGAAGCAACGGCGGGAGATCGTCATGGTCATCCTCCTTCAGGAAAGGTTGGAAATTCAACAAAATGAACTTACGGAGGCCTCGCCCTGGCAAGCGCGCCCTCACCGCAAGGTCGTGAACTGTGAGCCTTTCGGCCGTGGGCTTCGCCCACGGCTACTCAGGATGCTCCTTTTCGGGGAGCAATGCCTCCTTTGGGACACTGCGAATTGCCGTCAGCCCGATGCCCCAATTGGTGGGCATCTCACCGGAAATGCCGCGGGTTCCACTGCTAGTGTCGCCCAGGAGTTTTTCGAGGGGTGATGCTGTGCCCCGCGTACCCCGCGAGGCGACACCTTCGAAGTTCAGAACATAGGGGTCGGGCAATGGCTGGGCAGTGCTCAGCAGAATCAGCGTGTCCACGCCGTAAGGCGGCCCGATGCGCAGAGTGCGCGCGCCGGGCAGCACAAACTGGCGGCCGGTATCGGCGGCGCTGGGAAATTGATTCTCGCCGTAGTCAAGCGGATAGAGCAGGGTGCCCTGGCCGTGGCAATCGATGTCGAGAATGTAGACCCAGCGCTTCTCAATCACGCGGTCTTCGGACTGAAGGGCCAGCTTCAACAGATCGCCCTGGCGCACCAACTGATTGGCGGCAAGCGGCGTCTCGCCGGATGCGTGGAGCATAGCCAACGTGTAGTAGCCGGCCGTGGAGGCGTCGGCGGGGCTATCGGCCAATTCGAGCCAGCCGTGCACCTTGGCCAGCAGCGACGCATACTTGTTCAGCGCCGCACTACTCTCTTCGAGGGCGTTCGGGCCGCTAATGACCACCCAGTCCGTGCGCACGGGATACGGTGATGTAGTGGAACAGCCGGGACTGTGGTCGCTCGTCACAGACGCATGCGGGCCGGCCGCGAGCTCGCTCTTGTGAAACCAGCCATAAGCAGGCCCATTCGCAGAAAGCACGCCGGTCAGCGCGTAGTGGGCATCGGCGAGACCGGAGGCAACTTGGACGGCGCTGGTACGATTACACAGTGCAAGCTTCGTCGCTAACTCGCGCGACGGCGGGAGGTTGACCCAGAGTTTGGCGCCCGCAGGAAGATGTTGCTTCAATGCGTCCCCAGTTAGGTGTCCGCCCAGGGCCGTGTCGCGTGGCGTGCCCGCTTGTTGCAGCGTCCAGTTCGCGCCATCCCAACAAAGGATATGCGTCCATGGGTCCTCGGCAGGGTCGGAGACGGAGGCGACTCCGGCATTCTTGATCTCCGCTACTGCGGCGAGAATCTCGCCTTGAGAGAGGTTGGAAGGCCACAGCCAGACGCGCAGCGGCGCCGACTCTGCCGGGAGCCACTTGGTCAGCTCGAAGACTTCGCCAGGAGCAACCTTGGCGCCGGGCGGGCTAATGACACTGGCGGAGCAGCGCGCGATGCCTTCCAGACTCTCGACTCGAAGTTTCACCGTCTGTCCCCCGCTCCTTGGGACTACGGACGCGAATTCGCTGCCCTTGCCGATGCCGGAGACGCTGCCGATGTCAAGCCAGACGAGTCCCTCGTCGTCGGTCATCAGGGCGGCGGTATGCGCCTTGCCGGAATCCGCTCTCGCGCCGCCGAAGAGCGGTTGCCGGCGTCGCGCGGTGGTGGCATCCAGATCGGGATCCTGTCCGGAGACGTTGCTGCTTTCGAGCACCGCCTTGACTCGCTGATAGATGATTGAGGCCGGCGTGCCCGCGGGCAGGACTTCGAGCGTCTCGATGAGAGCGGCGGTGAAGGCCCCGTGCGGCTCTCTCACCTTGTCGGACGGGGGCATCTCCTTGGCTGTCTGGTCCTGTTGAGCGGCGGAGAACACAAGAGTGGGATTGTCCGCGCGTTCGGTGGGCGCAGGACGAGGCTGGCCGTCGGGAAGTACCTCGGGAGCCTCGGCAATGTCGCGCGGGTCAAAGGGCAGCGTGCGGTTTCGGTACTTCGGGCCGATGCCTCGAACCAGACCGCCGCTATGGCAACTATCCAAGATCACCGTGAGATGAATTCCCTTGTCCAACGCGGCGTCGAAGATGCGGCTCATTTCGCGGTCGCGAATATCGTACCCGCCCTTGAATGCGTCAGAGGGAACCAGCGTGCTGTCGGCGTGGACATACTCACCGTTGACCAGCACGGTGAGCTTCGTTCCCTTGGTGTTCACGCGCAGCGACCCGTGGCTGGCGGCATAAAAAACCACGGTGTCCCCTGGCCTAGGCACATCGACGAGATACTTCCGCATGGCAGCGAGGATGCCCTCTCGGCCGGTCTCGCCGGGCGGCAGCACCACGACGCCGGCCGCCGGCCGGGGCGGGGCGGGATTAGTGAGCAACACCACCTGACTGGCGGGGAAGGCGAACTTGGGAGTGAGCAGCAAGTCGGCCATGGCCTGCGCGTCGTTGACCGCCCCTTCCAGGTTGTCGAAGCGTTCGAGCTCACAACGGCCGTACGTGCAGCCGGCGGGGCGTTGCGCCTGGGTTCCTTCAGGCTGGTAGGTGTTAATTCCGATGAGCAGGGCGCGTTGGGTCTGCGCCGCAGCCCGCATACCCGAGAGACAGCACAGAAGAACGGCGAGAGCGGCAACAGACGATTTCATGTTCCCTCGGAAACCCACATTGCACCAAAGATGCGCTCCGAAGAGAAAGTCGCCACTTAGTATAGCCATCCCCGAAGGCAATGCAATGGAAATGCGGTTTCGAATGGAAGAAGTGCCGACGGTCCACCTGTCCTAACAGCTTGCAGCGCCAACTTGGCTTGCGCCGCGCGCCTGCGCACCTCGCATGATGCTTCTCATTGCGTTTTAACGAAAGGCGTGCTAATGAAGTGAGCGCCCTTCGGCTTGAAGCGTCGTGGTTGAGTTTGCGCGAGGAGTTCGTGCTCGCCTAAACGCGCGCCATAATAGAAATTCGGGTTTGGACGCTTGTCGTGAGTGTCTGCGCTTCAAGCCACCCTGATGGTGAATAGCGATGACTACGAAAACATTTCTCGCCCTGGTCGCAACTGCCGTTGTGGCATATGGTGCGGGCAGGTATACCCTCGGATTGCGTGGCCCCTTGTACGCGTTGGACGCGGCAGCGGGCACGGAGTCGAAGACGCTCGAATTTGGCGGGCGAACGCGCACCTACCTGGTTCACTCGCCCGAGGGGTATGACGGAAAAACGCCCTTGGCGCTCGTGCTGGTCCTCCATGGCGCCCTGCAGGGGGCCGCTAATGTCGAACCCGTGTCCGGCATGAGCGCGAAGGCGGACAAGGAGAAATTCCTTGTCGCTTACCCGAACGGCACAAGCCGGTCCGGATTGGCGCCTACGTGGAATGCCGGTGCCTGCTGCGGCTACGCGCAGACCAACAACGTGGACGACGTCGGCTTTCTGCGCGCCCTCATTGACAAGCTCGAGCACGATTACAATGTCGACCCGAAACGGATCTACGCAACCGGAATTTCGAACGGGGGCATGATGTCGTATCGTCTGGCCTGCGAACTGGCGGACCGGATCGCCGCCATCGCTCCCGTTGAAGGCGCCCAGGACGTTGACTGCCGGCCCTCGGGGCCGGTTTCGGTGCTGGTTTTTCACGGCACGGCCGACCTCCTGGTTCCGTACAACGGTGGTACAACCCCAATGCAGTTCGGCGCCAAGCGTAAGCACACTCCCGTAAGCTCCACAGTGACGTTCTGGATGAAGCGGGATGGCTGCTCGAAGACGCCTGGGCACGAGGAAGCGAACCAACTTCGCATTGACACCTACTCCGGCTGCCAGGGCGGCGCCGGCGTCACCCTTTACACCATCGTGGGTGGCCGCCACGTGTGGCCAGGAACGCGCCTCAGCGGCAACGACGTGCCCGCCAGCGACATCATGTGGTCGTTTTTTGCAGCCCATCCGAAGCCGTAAGAGCTGACTCACCACAGAGGCCGCAGAGTTCGCGAAGAATAGCCGGGGTCGAACACTTGGCTAGTAGCGCGAAGAACAGCACTGACATCTATGCAGTTATCCGCAACGAATTGTCGCAGCTAGGATTGCAAAATCGCCAAACCACCCTCATTAAGGTCTCGGACCAAGCCAGCCAGCGAACCAACGCCCACCCACTTATTCAGGTCGTCAATGGCTTGAGACCCCCAGGACCTTCGTTCAGTGCGGCCCAGGATATTCGAAACGCATGCCAGCATCGAGACTCGACGAGTATCTGGATCGGCCGGGTGGGTCGAAACGCGGCCCTTTGCATAAATGAAAACCTCTGCCCTGGGAGAAGCGAGCTTGACCGCTAGCTAGAGAACTTCTGCCCGTGGCTAGCGGATCCGGTCTATCAATTTATCGAGGACGTCGGCACCCCGTTGTCTCCCAACCCCGGGTTGTAGATGGTAGCTTCAATCAAAACCTCCTAGGCGCGGGCTTCTTCACGTCGGCTCGTAGGCTTTACGGATCCGATGTCGATCCGTGCCAAGGATATGTTTCACACGGTATCTCTCTCCCAGTGTGGCTACCTAGTCGTTCTGAGATTGCACCTGGTCGTTTAACGGCCTACGCGTAGAACTTCGTCCCCTGACTCCCCCGAAGTCGGCATCCTGGATAGTGACATGTTTGTTCTTTGGGCGCGTCTCAGTTGGCGACCACAGCCCTTCCGACAACCGATCGCCGAATAGGTTTTCCCTGACGGCGAAGGGGCGA
>Ga0116223_10005421_pt1 | contig 10754 bp, 8 predicted proteins | sample Sb_taG_3_FD_90092 | JGI IMG/M metagenome (GOLD analysis project Ga0116223, IMG submission 90092) | Peat soil microbial communities from Weissenstadt, Germany - Sb_50d_a_PC metaG | ecosystem: Environmental > Terrestrial > Soil > Wetlands > Peat | place: Germany: Weissenstadt | collected 2010-09-21 | reverse complement strand
TTCTGCGCTCGGTGGGCCGCGGAGCCTGCCTCTGAAGAAGCAGCCGTCCAGTTCGAAGACCTGGAGCCTCCCGCAATTCAAGGCTTGGGACTGACGCGTGACGGCGTCATGCCGCTGGGCCTCGAAACCGAAAAAGGGGTCTGACCACTCTGTCCCCGCCAGTCATCATCGCTGCCGCCGATCCCGGTCGCAGTGGACTGAGCGGTCAGACCCCTTTTTCCCTCGCCCATTCTCGCGGCGGGGACCGCTTAGCCATCTCTGTAACCAAAAAGTAGGTTACAATCCTGCCATGCGAGCGCTCTTTCTCCTAGCCGCCGTTCTCTCGGCGCAGGACGCCAACTGGCCTCAGTTTCGGGGACCGAACGGAACCGGCATCGCGCCCGCCGATGCGTCGCCTCCCGTGGATTTCTCGAAGCGCCAGCTTTGGAAAACACCGCTGCCTCTGGGCCATTCTTCGCCGGTGGTGTGGGGCGATGGCATATTCCTGAATTCGTTCGATCCCGACTCGAAGAAGCTGGAACTGCTGTGCCTGTCGGCGAAAACCGGAAAAATTCTCTGGCGTCACACGGCGCCCGCAACGCAACTTGAAGAAACGCACGTCGTCAGCAACCCGGCGACCGCATCGCCGGTCCTCGATAGCGACCGCGTCTACGCCTACTTCTCCTCTTACGGCGTGATGGCCTTCACGCACTCCGGCGAGCCCTCCTGGACCCTCCCTCTGCCGATGCCCAAAACCCATCACGGCAGCGGAGCCTCTCCTATCCTCGCCGGCGATCTGTTGATTCTGAATCACGATGCGATGCAAGGCGGATACCTGCTGGCCGTCGACCGCAATACCGGAAAGCAAGTCTGGAAACACGAATATCCCGTCGAACGCGGCCGCGTCGAAAGCTATTCGACTCCGGTCGTCTGGCGCGATCAGTTGATCCTTCACCGCGCGGGTGTGGTCGAGTCCTATCAAATCTCCACCGGCGAACGCCGCTGGTTTCTTCCCGAAAGCACTTCCGGGACCAGCACTCCCGAAGCCGCGGGGGACGTGATTTACGTCAACACCTGGAACAATCTCGGTGAAGACGACCAGCGCCCGGTCCTGCCCGATTTCGCCGAACTGCTCAAGCAGCACGATAAGAACGGCGACGGCGCCATCAGCGAATCCGAGTTTCCCGAAAAATTGAAATACACCGCGCGCCCCGAGCTCGACGAAGTCCCCAACTCGCAGAACTACGCGTCGTTCAAGAATATCGATCGCAACAAGGACGGTCTGATTCAGGAATCCGAGTGGGAGGCCTTCCGCACCCGCGTCACCGGCATGACGCAGGATCACGGCCTGCTCGCGATCCGTCCGGGCGAGACTCCGACGGTGCTGTGGCGCGAAAACACGTCGATTCCCGAAGTGCCTTCGCCGCTCTTATATAAGGATCGTCTGTATCTGGTCCGCAACGGAGGCGTAGTGACTTGTCTCAACGCCGCAGACGGAAAAGTGATTTATCGCGCCCGCTCAGGCTCGCCCGGGCCGTATTTCGCATCTCCGGTAGCCGCCGCCGGCCGAGTCTACCTGGCTTCAGGGGAGGGAGTGGTTACAGTGCTCGCGGCGTCAAAGGATCGACTGGAAGTTCTGGCGAAAAACGATTTGGGAGAAGACATCGTCGCGACTCCCGCGATCGTCGGCAATACGATTTATGTTCGGACGGTGCGGAATCTGTACGCGTTCGGAGATGCGAAGTGACTGACGCGTTCGCGGATGATCCCGTCAGGATCTATGTGCAGGAGGTCTGCAAGGTTCCTCCGCTCACGAACGAGCAGGAGGCCGATCTGTGGCAACGAGTGAGGGCGCGCGACGCGCAGTCGGAGTTTGCCCTGAAGAGCCTGATCGAGGCCAACCTCGGGCTGGTCGTGTCCATCGCAGAACGCCATCGGTTCAATGGAGTCGTTCACATCCTGGATTTGATTCAAGAGGGCAATAGCGCTCTGCTGCGCGCGGTCAACACATTCATTGGAAGCCCCAGCGGAGGCTCCTCCGCCCACGCCGCCGCATACATCGAACAAGCAATTGCCAAAGCAATCGCGGATGCACGTGTGAAAGAATAAAGCCATGAAGCGCCCGTTCGCAGCGACCGTCTGGCGCGAGGGGAACTGGTATGTCTCCCAGTGCCTCGAAGTCGATATCGCCAGCCAGGGAGACACCGAAGCCGAGGCTCTCGCCAACCTGAAGGAAGCTTTGGAGCTACACTTCGAGCCGCCTCATGCGACGCGGTTGCCCGATGTCCGCATGATCGAGGTCGAGGTTGGGGCGTCTTAAGCCCCAGCCATTTCGCGAGATCAAGCGAAGACTCGAGGCGGCTGGGTTCGTTGAAGCCAGCCAGAAGGGCAGCCACGTCAAGTTTGTTCGAGACGCAGGTGACGTTGTCGATACAGCCATCGTTCCTAGAAAGATGGAAGTCCCGACAGGCACGCTACGAAGCATTCTGAACCAGGCGCACATCACCCGCGGGCAATGGGAGGAACTGGCTTAGCGCCGCTCGCCGAGTCCGTCGGACCGCAGCGCGGAGCCCGGCCAGCTTCGCTTCGTATTCCCGCAGCGAGTTCCGGGGTCTTCATACAGCGCTCCCGTCCGACCGTATCATCTTTCCTCCATCTGCGATAAACTAAATGCCCAAATGAAAACCAAATCGCGACTCACCGCCGTCCTGCTTCTCTCTTCCATCGCCGCCTTCGCTCAAGACCAACCGATCGTCCTCCGCGTGGGCACCCTCCTCGACGGGAAAGGCGGAGTCCAGCACGACACCGCGATCGTCGTGCAAAACGGGAAAATTCAGAAAATCGGCGCGCAATCCGGCGCACCCACGTACGATCTCCGCAAAGCCACCGTGCTTCCCGGCATGATCGATACTCATGTCCACATCGCCTGGCACTTTGGTCCCGACGGCCGCTATCAGCCGCGTGACGCTTCGCAGGCAACCGCGCTCGGCTACGCCATGGAGAACGCCTACGTCACGCTGATGGGAGGATTCACCACCGTGCAGAGCGTCGGCAGCCCGATCGACGGCGATCTCCGCACCGCCATCAATCGCGGAATCCTTCCCGGAGCGCGCGTTCTCACTTCCCTGCGCGCGATTCAGAACCCCAGCATGACGCCCGATCAGATCCGCGAAGCGGTTCGCAAAATGGCCGCCGACGGCTCCGATCTCATCAAAATTTTCGCGTCGAAAAGCATTCGCGATGGCGGCGGCGCGACCCTCAGCGATGAGCAGATCCAGGCACCCTGCGGCTAAGCCAAGGCGCAACACCTCCGAACCCTGGTGCACGTTTACGGTCCCGACACCATCAAAGCCGTCTCCGCCGCGGGGTGCACTTCGGTCGAGCACGGCACGCTAGCCACTCCTGAAGCGTTACAATTCGTCGCCGACCATGGCACGTATTTCGATCCGAACATCGGCCTGGTCGCGCAAAATTATCTGGCGCATCGCGCGAACTTCATCGGAATCGGAAACTATACCGAAGAAGGCATGGCCGCCATGGAAAAATCGATTCCACTGGCGCTAACCGTGTTCAAACAAGCTCTTGCGACCAAAGGGCTGAAGATCATTTTTGGAACCGACGCCGTTGCGGGAGCGCACGGGCACAACGTCGAAGAACTGATTTATCGCGTCGAAAAAGGCGGCCAGGATCCCAAAGCGGCAATTACTTCCGTAACTTCGCTTTCGGCTGAATCGTTAGGCATGGGCGACAAAATCGGCACGCTGGCCCCCGGCATGGAAGCCGACTTGATCGCCGTCGAGGGCGATCCGTTGAAAGAAATCGAGTCCTTGCGCCGCGTCATTTTCGTCATGAAGGGCGGAAAGGTTTTCAAGAACATCCCTCATTAATCTCGGAAACACCGCACCGTCTTACGAGTCTTTAAGGGGTGAACTACTACCCCCGCACCATCGATAACACGGTAACCGTTCATGAAACTGCGGAACCAATCAGTATTGGCTTCGATTTAACAGCTCTGCTTCCCGAACCGAGCGGCGTCGATATTTATCTGCTTCAGTTGGTTCGTCATCTCGCCAAGGTGGATCGGGAGAATCTTTACACGGTCTTCATCAACCGCGAGGATCGCAATCGCGGCGATATTCAACTTGGGTCGAATTTCCAGGTTCGGGCTCTGTGCCTGCGCCCGCGCGCCGTCAGGCTGATGTTCCAACAAGTAACGTTACCGGCGATCGCTTCAGCGCTGAATTTCGATGTGATCCATTCGCCGTCATTTCTCGCGCCTTTTCTGCAAGGACGCCAGCGGCACCTGTTATCGGTCCACGACATGACGTTTTTCACCATGCCCGCGGTTCACAGCCGTTTGCGCCGCAGCCGCGGATTTCGCTGGGCCGTTTTGAAAAGCATTTGCCGCGCCCATCTCATCAATGTGCCCTCGGCATCGGCCCGCGTCGATCTACTCAACGGGGCGCCCGGCGTATCCCCCGAGCGCGTGCGAATCACGCCTTACGGCATCAACGCTTGTTTCTCCCCTGCACCCGACGCAGATGTTCAGCGCGAAAAACGCCGGCTCGGCTTGCCCGACCGCTACATTCTTTTCGTCGGCAACATCGAGCCGCGCAAGAATCTCGAAGTGCTTCTCGACGCTTACCGCGGCCTGATCGCGACCGGCGCCCCCGAGCATCTGGTTCTCGCCGGCAAGCAGCGCCAGGTGACTGATGGTCTGCTGCGAAAACTCAAGTCGCCTGAATTCGCCGGGCGCGTGCACTTGACCGGATTCGTTGCAGCCGACGATCTTCCCTGGATCTATCGCGGAGCCCGCCTGTTCGTTTATCCGTCGTTATACGAAGGCTTCGGTTTCCCGCCGCTCGAAGCCATGGCGTGCGGAATTCCCACCGTCGCCACCACATCTTCTTCGCTGATAGAGAACCTTCGCGGCGCCGCGGAGCTTGCGCCTCCTACCGACGACGCCGCCTTATGCGTAGCGATGCAGCGGCTGCTCGCGGACGAACGGCTCCGGAATGAGCGCAGACGTATGGGGCTGAAGCGCGCCGCCGGCTTCCGTTGGGAACACACCGCGCGCGGCGTGCTCGATTGTTATCGCGAGCTGGCCGTTCACAAGCTGATTCATCAATGAAATCAGCCGATTCGAGCAATTCGCTTTTCGCGCTCTGCTATCTTCGAAGCAGGAAAACTTCCTGGCCAGGAAGCAGTGTCGTATTTAAGGTGGTACTGAACTCCCGGAAGCCGTCAACGCTTTGCGGTGTCAGCTCGTAGCATGGCATCGACGGGAGATTGCTTCGAATCGATTCGATAAACTTCCCGGGGTGTTATTAAATGCGCCAGAGGGGAAATCAGAGAGGATGCATCGAAAGCCGAGTAAACCGAGGGACGCCAACAAGCGAGTACCCCAGATCATCGTAAGCTAGACCGCTCCTCAAATCATTGGCGGCCGGAACACGCCTGGCGATAAGTCCAGAAGCCCCGGCCGCCAGCGGCATCTCACCAGAAGTGTTTCGCCACCACCGTGGGAGATTCAGGTGTGCCCGAACTCACCTTCACTCGAATCACCAGTTGCAGATTTTTTCCCGGCCAATCCGCGGGAGCTTCGCGCAACGCCGCCGCCATCAAATTCGCGTTGGTCACCAAGTCCGAAGCCGCTTCGGTTCCATACCGCCCGATTCCAGCCAGCTCGACGACCATTACTTGAGAATCGGGCTGAAACACTCGCGAAACGATCGCGTAATCTTCATCGGCGTGACCAACGAACACCGTGGGACGCCCTTGGTCCGTGATGGTCGCGTTCGACGCGTCCATGCGAAATCGCCACTGGCCGCTGGAAGCATGCCCAATCAGAATCGCCGGCGCCTGAGTCGAGACATTGTTGCCAATTTGCAGCTGGTACGGCCGATCCATCCTTGTAAGCATCGCGGTCAGCCGCGACGCGGCGATCAAATCGCTCGCGCCGACCAACTGATTGCCGGGATCGGCGTAGGCCACGCACAACGACACCGGCGCAGGACTATTCAGCGCCGGCGCCCAGAACCGGTTGAGATCCGTTGACGCTCGCGTGCGGAGCCAGATCGCCGTGGCTGCACTGACGCAAATTACTGCCACGATCGCGGCAACGACAATGTGCGATTGCCTCGAAGCCAGCGTTTTGTCAGCGGGGCTCACGCCTTCTCCAATTTACGGGATCAAGCCGGCGCACGCCGAACACAAAAGATGCCGCCGAGATCAGTACCGCGGCCGTCGCGGCCAGGAACGCAAGAAAAAAGTGACCGCTTCGCTCCACCGCCCAGCCGGTGATCCACGGAGCGGCGACTCCCGCCAGATTCCCGATGCCGTTCTGGACCCCGGTCCAGCGACCGGCCGCCGCGGGCCCTGCAAGCGTCTGCGTGATCGCGAAAACGTTGGACGTGTACATTCCAAAGCTTACGCAGGCGAACATCAGCAGAGCCATCGCTCCGCTTACATCGCGAGTCGTCGGAACCAAAAGAAGCACGCTCGACAAACCGAGCCCAGCCGCCGCAATCGTCATGCGTACTCGCGTAACCGGTCCGCCGCAGGCAATCCAGAAATCCGAGATCCGGCCGGCCGTGACGCTCGAAATCGCGATCGCAAGATAGGCGAGCGAGCTGAACACCGCCATTTTGGATTTCGGAAAATTGCGCTCCTTTTCGAGATAGGACGGCAGCCAGGTGATCAGGAAGTACCAAAAATAATTCGAGCCGAACAGGCCCAGCGCCGTCCACCACAGCTTCGGCTGCCGCAAAAGCTCTAGAAAGCCCGGCGTGGTCTCCGTATCGTCGCCCGCCGCGAGCCGTTTGGAGCGCGGCATCCAAGAAACCCACGGAATCACCCACAGGAAGCTCGCCACGCCCAGCACGATAAAAAAAGGCCGCCATCCGATGCTCGCGATGAGCAATCCTCCGATGAGAGCCCCGATCGCCGGACCCAGCTTTGTTCCCGCGTCGATAGCCGCGTTCGAAAATCCGCGATGATGTTCCGGAAAACACGTCACCAGAATTCGCGAGTAAGAAGGATACGCGATAGATTCTCCCGCTCCCAACAAGAGCCGCAAGCCGAACAGCAGTGTGAATGAGTGCGCGAAGCCGGAAACCGCTGTCGCCATGGACCACAGCGCAACCCCGCCCGCGAGAATCCAGCACACGTTCAATCGATCCACCAGCCAGCCCGCCACATAGCAGAGTTGCGCGAGCGCATAGGTCCAGAAAAACGCCGAGAGCATCAATCCCAACTGGTAATCGGAGAGATGCAGCTCGCGCTGGATGTTGGTGGCTCCGATTGAAAGATTGGAGCGGTCGATGTAATTCAGAAGCCCGGAGAGAACCAGCAGGGCCAGCACCCGCCGCTCCGGCCAGGACAATGCCGGATTACGGCCGGCGGTCGAGTCGACTTGCATTCATTTTCGCTTGACCACCGCGCCGTCTTTCATCACGAAGGTGACGTGCATCATCGCGCCGATGTCGCGCAGAGGATCGCCTTCCACCGCGATGATGTCTGCGAAATGCCCGGGCGCGATCGATCCCAGATCTTTTTCCTTGCGCAGCAGCTCCGCGCCCCGCAGGGTGGCGCTGCGGATCGCCTCCAGCGGAGACATCCCGGCGTCCACCATGGATTGAAACTCATGCGCGTTCGCGCCGTGATCGAATCCGCCGGCATCGGTGCCGAAGACGATTTTCACGCCGGCCTTCATCGCCATCTGAAACGCCTGCCTGTGACGCGAGCGAACGCCGTTCATGAACTCGACTCCGTTACGCTCGAGGCCAGGCTCGGAACTGTAGACATACAACGTCGGGCAGTAGAACACACCCCGGCTGGCCATCATTTGAATCGTGTCCTGATCCAGAAACAGGCCGTGCTCGATGGATCGAACTCCGCCCTCGATCGCATTGCGCGCGCCGATTCCGCCGTACGCGTGCGCGGCCACGTCTTTATGAAAACGGGAGGCCTCCGCGACGATGGTCTTCACGTCTTCGAGCGACATCTGCGGCAAAGCCTGAAAATCGGGTCGGGCGACCTGCGGCAGCGAACCGGTGACATAAATCTTGATCTGATCGACGCCGTACTTCGCGTTGCGGCGCACCGCGGCGACCATCGCGTCGCGAGAATCGGTCATGATCGCCGGATCGGGCAGCGTGAGATCGGGATTCATGCCGAGCAGATTCATGTACCCGCCGGTAATCGTGAGCGCGTTTCCAGAAACGAACATGTGCGGACCCGCGACGATGCCTCGATTGATGCCGTCGCGCAGAGCTACATCGGCGTACTCGGCGCCTTCCGAATCCATGTCGCGCACGGCAGTGAACCCGGCTTCGAGGGTGCGCCGCGCGGCGGCAACCGCTTCGACTTCGCGATATGCCTGCGACTTGTGCAGCACCGGCGGCGTGAGCGCGTCTTCAGGCTCCAGCAGCAGGTGCGTGTGGCTGTCGATCAATCCCGGCAGCACGGTGACCGATGCGGGAAACGCAACCGCGCCCTTCGCCGAAGAATTCTCTTCGACCGATTCGATCCGGTCTCCGCGTAGAGTGATCAGGACGTTCGACATCACGCGTCCTGAAACCGGATCGAGCATGCGCGCCGCAAAGATCGTCGCGGAGCGCTCTTGCGCTTGCGCCACCATGACTGTCAATAGGAACAGGCGAAGGGTCATTTTAGTTTCCTGCTACGGGCGCCAAATGCGCCTCGGCGAGCGCCTTATTGAACGCCGTCAGATCGCGGCCCAGCAAATCCGCGAGATCGGCCAGCTCGCGATCGACCTTCGCGGCCAGTTGCTTGTACACGACGTATGAAGAATCAGTGGGCCGCGCATCCGCACTTTCCACGATTCCAAACAGCGAGCCAAGCTTGTTATTGAGCTGCGGAGGAAAATTCAGCGGGTCCTTGGTAGCGCGATTGCGATATTGATACAGCAGTCCTTCGATTCCGGTGAGCGATGCTTCGAGCTTATTTCCCGCCGCTGTGACGGAATCGTTCTTGGCTTGGTCGACTCGTTCGGCGACCTCAGCCTTGATTCGTCGTATGCGAGTGACGGCATCGTTGGTCTGGCTGAACTTGTCCTGAATTTCGCGCGCGAAGCGATACTGTTCGGTGAGATCGCTGTCGTTTACGAAAGTCAATCTCGGGTCTTTGGCGACCGTGAACGATTCGGTGAGCGTTTTGCCGGCCGCGATCACGCGAACCTGAAAACGTCCCGGCGCGACCAGCGGACCGCGCGTGTCGGCCTGATACATGATCAACCCCGGAAAGTCGTGAGACGGCGCGGCTCGCAGGTCCCAGGTGAAGCGGTTGATTCCTTTTTGCGCGGGAACGGTGCGCGATGAGGGAGGCGGCGCATCCTCGCTGGCGATTTCTTCGCGCTGCGGAGCGCCGGCACTGAAGGACCGAAGCACATGCCCCGCCGAATCCAGAATTTCGAGCTTCAGCGAAGCGTCGGCGGCGGCCAGGTAGTAATCGATAGTGGCTCGCGATACCGACCGGATCGCATTGGCGGGCTTGAACAGAAACGCGGCCGATTCGGTCACCTCGGAACTCATCTGGCGCAGCGCGGCGATATGATCGAGCACGTAAAATCCGCGCCCGTGCGTCGCGATCACCAGGTCGTCAGCGGTAACGGCGATGTCGTGAATAGGCGTTACAGGCAGGTTCAATCGAAACGGCTGCCATTCGCTTCCGCCGTTGAATGAGACATAAAAGCCCAGTTCTGTTCCGAGATAAAGAAGGTTGCGGCGCTGCGGATCCTCGCGAATCGCACGCGCAAAATCACCCGGGGCGATGCCGTTGACGATTTTCGTCCACGTCTTGCCGAAATCCGCAGTCTTATAAACATACGCGCCGCGATCGGCGGCTTGATAACGATTCGCCGCGATAAACGCAGTTCCAGGATCGTGCGGAGAAGCTTCAATCAAGCTGATACGGGTGAGCGGCCCCAGATCGTACGGCGTGACATTCGCCCAATTTTTCCCGCCATCGCGCGTCACATGAACCAGTCCGTCATCCGAGCCGGTCCAGATCAGGTTCGCATCCAGGCGCGACGGCGCGACCGTAAACATAGTCGCGTACGTTTCGACTCCGGTCTGATCATGCGTGATAGGACCGCCCGACGGACCCAGCGTCGACGGATCATGACGCGTCAGATCCGGGCTGATCGCGGTCCACGATTGGCCCTGATTCGTGGTCTTAAAAAGATGCTGCGAGCTGGTGTAGAGAATTTTCGGATCGGCGGGAGAAAACAGGATGGGCGTGGTCCACTGAAAGCGTTCTTTCAGATCTTCGGCGGACTGGCCCACTGGATATTCGGGCCACACGTTGATCTCGCGGCGCTGATTGGTCGAATGATCGTACCAGGTGATGTAGCCGCCGAAGCTGCCGGCGTAAAAAATATCGGGATGCACGGGATCGGCGGCGACGTAACCGCTTTCGCCTCCGCCCACCGGATAGAACGAGGCGCCGCGTCCGTCGCTCGGCACGCACAGCGTGGTGTTGTCCTGCTGCGCTCCGCAGACTTGATACGGGATGTGCGCCGTGGTTACCACGTGGTACATCTGCGCGGTGGAAAAAGTCTGCGCGGTCCAGGTGCGGCCGGCGTTCACGGAAATATTCGCTCCGCCGTCGTTCGAATCGATCATGCGCCTGGAATCGTTGGGAGCGATCCAGAAATCGTGATGATCGCCGTGCGGGCTGCGGACGATCGCAAAAGTCTTACCGCCGTCGGTCGACCGGTTCAACTCATAGTTCGAGACGTAAACCGTGTTGCG